>ENA-UOOI01000243-UOOI01000243.1-fermentation-metagenome-genome-assembly--contig:-NODE-243-length-70524-cov-8.854844_pt1 | contig 70524 bp, 71 predicted proteins | sample MGYA00245779_ERZ724027 | MGnify/ENA primary metagenome ERZ724027 (study PRJEB28704, sample SAMN03018318) | fermentation metagenome | biome: anthropogenic terrestrial biome; feature: soil; material...
TAAGCACTAAAAAAAGACAAAGTACCTCTTTTCGATACTTTGTCTTCACTCTGAAGCCCCCGGAGCCGGGGGCTTATTTTTTTGTCCGCCGCGCGGCCTAAATGGAGTTCCCGTCCTCGATGCTGATCTCGTCGAATTTTTCCGTCAGGCTGCGGATGTCCATCGCCTGTTTCGCGCCGCCGTCGGCGTCGAGGACGATATGCCCGCGGTGCATCATAATCAGCCGGTCGCCGTACTCGACGGCGTATTTCAGGTTGTGGGTGACCATCAGCGCGGTCAGGTGCTTTTCACGGATAAAGCGGTCGGTCAGCTCCATGACGTTTTCGCTGGATTTCGGGTCGAGCGCCGCCGTGTGTTCGTCCAGGACGAGCAGCTCGAGCGGCGCCATGGTGCAGATCAGCAGCGCAAGGGCCTGGCGCTGCCCGCCGGAAAGGCCCGCGACGGGGGCGTCCAGCTTGTCTTCCAGGCCGAGCCGGAGCAGTTCCAGCTGGGAGCGGTAGAAGTCGGTCCGCTTCCGGGAAACGCCGCGGGTCAGGCCGAACCGTTTCCCCTTGTTGTCCGCGAGGGAGAGGTTCTCCAGAATTGTCAGCCGGGGGCAGGTTCCCGCGGCGGGATCCTGGAACACGCGGCCGATAAACCGGGAGTGCCGGTATTCCTTCAGACGGCCGATCTCCTTTCCGCCGACGGTCACGGTTCCCGCGTCGGGGGCGATGTTCCCGCAGAGGATGTTTAAAACCGTCGTCTTGCCGGAGCCGTTGCTTCCGACCACGGACACAAAGCCGCCTTTTTTGACCGACAGGCTGAAGTCCCGGAACAGCGCCACCTCGCTGGCAGTGCCGGGGTTGAAGGTCTTGGCGATGTGCCGCATTTCCACAAAGCGGTTCTGCGGCGGTTCAGATCTGGGTTGGGTTGACATTTTGTTCTTTCCTCCTGCCGGCGGACGGCGCCATATTGTTGGCGACAAGGGCGATGGTGAACAGCACGGCCATCAGCAGCTTCAGGTAATTGGTCGGCAGGCCGAACTGCATGGCGGCCACAAGGCACGCCTTGTAGACGACCGTGCCCAGCACGGCGGCGAGCGTCAGGCTCATGAACCGGAGCCTGCCGAAGATGCTCGTGCCGATGATGACCGAGGCCAGCGCCATCACCACCATGCCCTGGCCGCTCCAGATGTTCGCGGAGCCCGACTGCTGGCTCAGGACGGAGCCGGCGAGCGCCGTGCAGCCGTTGCCGATCATCAGGCCGAGGATTTTCATGTTCCCGGGGTCTCTCCCCAGGGAAATCACATACTGCGGATTGTCCCCCGCGGCGCGCAGCAGCAGGCCGGACTTCGTTTTCAGGTACAGATCCACGGCAATCTTGACGACGGCGCAGCACACAAGGGCGGTGAGGACCACGGCCCACTCGTGCGCGGATGCCGGCAGCAGCGCCGCCGGGCCGGAATTGAAAATGGTGGCTTTGTTGTAGTAGGCCAGCATGGAAGCTCCGCCGGTGACGACCAGATTGACGCTCGTCAGCCCGGTCATCACAAGGATCCCCGAGAGCAGGTCCGTAATGTGCAGCCGCACGTGCAGCAGGCCGGTCACGCCGCCGGCCGCCGCGCCGCAGACGAACGAGATCAGGCACGCGGCCCACGGGTTCACGCCGCCGAGGATCAGCGCGCCGGTGACGCATGCGCCGAGCGGGAACGTGCCGTCGACCGAAAGGTCCGGAAAATTCAGGACCGAGTAGGTGACATAGACACCTACGGCCATCATCGCGTAGATGAATCCTTCCTGGAAGATGTTGTTCGCCAGTCCGAGAAAAATGTCCATAAAAACAGCCAGCTTTCCGTTATTTGGATGCCTTTTCCGCACCGGAGTAGGCGGAAGGCAGCGTCAGGCCGAGCTCTTTCAGCACGGACGGGTTGTAGACCGGTTTGCCGTCGGTCACCACATAGACCGGCGTCTCGGAAGCCTTGGCCTCGCCTTTCAGAATTTTTGCGGCCATTTTTCCGGTTTCCCTGCCGAGGGCGACGTAGTCGATGCTGACCGAGGCGAGGCAGCCGTTTTTCACCTGCTCCACTTCCGAGCCGAACACCGGAATCTTCGCTTTTCCGGCGGCCTGCAGAACGGTGGAGAGGTTGTTTACGACATTGTTGTCAGTGAAGTTGTTCAGGCAGTCCACCCCTTTGGCCGCCAGGGAAGCGGCGCCGGACGCGACCTCGGAAGAGTTGGTGATGCCTTCGGCCACAATTTCAAAGCCGTACTTCGGAGCGAGCGTCTGGAAGCGTTTCAGGTTGGAAACGGAATTCACCTCGCTCGTGGTGTAGAGGATGCCGATCTTTTTCGCGTTCGGCAGAAAAGCGCGGATCATCTTCAGCTGCGCCTCGAGGGGAAGCACATCCGAGGAACCGGTGCAGTTGGTTCCCGGTTTCTTTAAGGAAGAAACGAGCTGGGCAGCTTCCGGGTCGGAAACCGCGGTGAATACGACGGGGATGCTCGTGTTTTTCGCCGCGCTGAACGCGGACATGGCCGCGGGGGTCGCGATCGCCATGACCATGTCGTACTTTTTGGAAACCATGTTTTTGGCCATCAGGTCGGAGTTTGAGTTGTCCGCCTGCGCGTTCTGAAAGTCGACGGAGAGGTTTTTGCCCTCCGTAAAGCCGCCGTCCTTCAGGCCCTGCCGGAACCCGGCATAGCAGTTGTCCAGGGAAGGGTGCGTGGCGTACTGGATGACCCCGACGGTCGCCTTCTTTTCCCCGGAACCGTTTGCCCCGGATCCCGCGCCGGACGGAGAACAGGCCGCCGCCGTGAGAAGCATGGCCGCGGCCGTTCCGGCCGCGATAAGGTTTTTCAGCAATTTCATCATAATTTTCCTCCTGAAATACAAAGACTCCTGTCCCTGAAAACAGGGACAGGAGAAAATTTCCTGCGGTACCACCCACATTGGCAAAATGCCCGCTTGTTCCGTGCACCGTTATGCACGCTTCCTTGGTAACGGGTGAAGCTCCCGTCAAAGACTACCGGGCGTCGCCGCCGTTCATCCCCGCCCTCGTAAGCCCATTCGTCCGGGGCGCTCCGCCGCAATCGCACCGCCTGCGGCTCTCTTTGCTCCGCGCCGTTCCGGATTACTCCTCTTACTCGCCGGTTTCGTATCAATTTGGGACTATTATATGCTTTGCCCGCGTTTTTGTCAATCCATTGTTTCGCGTGCCGCCGGGTTCAGCGGTTCCGCAGCATGGCGAAGATTTCCCCCGGCTTCGGCGCTTTTCCGTACAGCAGGACGCCCATGCGGTAGACCGAGGCGGCGAGCAGGCCGATCCCGATGGTGGACGCCGCAAGGATCGCCGTGGAAACGGCGATTTCCCACGCGGAGACGTTTCCCATGGCGATGCGCACGAACATCGCCATGGGGGAGGTCAGCGGGATGTACGAGCAGACGACCATGGCGGCGTTGTCCACGCTGCCGCTTCCCATGCTGAACATCACGATGAAAAACGCGAGGATGAACAGGAACGTCACGGGCATGACGGCCTGGCTCAGCTCTTCCATCCGGCTGACGAGGGAGCCGAGCGCGCCGTAGAGAAACGCGTAGATGAAGTAGCCGAGGAGGAAGAACATCAGGGCGTAGAGGAGAATGGACAGCGGCATGCCGAAGATGGACCGGACCACCGAGTTGTCCGCAAAATACGCCCGGTTGAGGTTGTAGAACACGTAGCCGCTCCCCAGGATCAGCGCAAGCTGCGCGAGGCCGGCGGTTCCGGCCCCGAGGACTTTGCCGAACATCAGGTTTGCCGGCTTGGTCGAAGTGATGAGCAGTTCCATCGCGCGGGTGCTCTTTTCCGTCGCGACGCTGGTCGCCACGAGCTGGCCGTAAATCAGGATCGCCATATACAGGGCGAAAATCATCACATAGGTATAAAAGAAATTCTTTGCCTGGTCTTTTCCCTGCGCGGTCTGCACCACGTCCGCCTTCACCTGCGCCGTAAGCAGCTTCTGCGCGTCGGCGGCGGGAACGCCGTATTGTTGCAGAGCCTGCGCCCGGTAGACGGAAAGCAGAACGTTGCCGACTTCTTCTTTGGTGTCGTCGTACAGCCCGATATTCTTGACGACGTAGGTGTAGCGCAGGGGGGATTCCACATAGACGGCGGATGCGTATTTCTCCGCTTCCACGCAGCGTTTGAGCGCTCCGATGTCCGCGTCGGCGGCTTCAAACTTTTTGTCCCTGATTGCCGCGGACAGGCTCGCGGCGATCCGGCCGCTCCCGGTTTTGTCCACCACGGCGACGGTTTCCATTTCGGCCGGCGCCGGCTTGCTGCGGGAGCCGATGAACTGCTGGATGCGCGGAAGGTCCAGCACGACCCCGATGATTACGACGAGGAGGACGGTCAGAATGAGAAAGGACTTGCTTTTTGCGTAGTTCTTGAATTCAAAGCGGAAAATCGTCCCGAGCTGTTTCATATCGTTTCCTCCGTGTATTCCACAAAGATGTCGTTCAGCGACGGCTCCCAGACCCGGATCCCGTCGAAGCGGAAATCCTGCCCCGCGAGGGAGGCGACCAGCCGGTTCCGGTATTCGGCGGACCGCATCTTCACGAGCGCCTCGCCCTTTTTCGCCTCGGCCGTTTCCACAAGGTCGCCCAGGTTTTCCCGGCAGTAGGCGGCAATGCGCTCCGGCTCGTCGGAAACGGCCACGAGCCGGCTCCGGTCGTAGGAACGCTTGATCTCCCGGATGTTCCCGGAGAGGACGATTTCCCCCCCGTTCAGAATGGCGATGCTGTCGCAGAACTCCTCCACGTAATTCATCTGGTGGCTGGAGAACAGCACGAGCTTCCCGCCGCCGATCAGCTCCCGGATGACGTCTTTCAGGACCATGGCGTTCACCGGGTCGAGGCCGGAAAACGGTTCGTCCAGGATGATAAAGTCCGGGTCGGTGATGAGCGCCGCGGCGAGCTGGATCTTTTGCTGGTTGCCCTTGCTGAGCGTGTCCAGCCTGCGGCCGAAAAACTCGCCCATCCCCAGCCGGTCCAGCCATTTCCGGGCCGCGGCTTTCGCGCGTTTCGCGTTCATGCCGCGCAGCTCGCCCAGGTAGACGAGCTGCTCCGATATGATCTTTTTGGGGTACAGGCCGTGCTCCTCCGGCAGATAGCCGATGTTGATTTTATCCCGGCGGATCGGCTCGCCGTCGATCCGCACGCTGCCCCCGTCGGGCGGAAAAACGCCCATCGCAATGCGGATAGTTGTCGTTTTGCCTGCGCCGTTGCGGCCGAGCAGGCCGAGCGCCTTCCCGCTCTGCGCCCGCAGGTTCAGCCCTTTCAGCACCTGCTTGGCCCCGAAGCTTTTTGTGATTTCCCGCAGTTCAAAATCCATGCCGTCCTCCTGCCCCGGATCGCTCCGGAAAATTAATCCAAGGCTATCATACCGGATTGGTTTCCTTTCTGTCAAGCAATTTTGGCCGCGCGAGGCGCTGCGCAATTTTTATATTTCCTTTCTCGCGCGATTATGCTATAATACAGCAAAAGAATTTGTTGCTTTCCTTTTTGCAATAAAATTCGGAACTGGAAGATTTGGGGAAATTATGTGAGGTGTATTGCAGATGAAAACCAATTTGATCGTCACGGTGTCGCGCCAGTACGGCAGCGGGGGACACGAAATCGGCCAGAAGCTGGCACAGAGGCTCGGCGTTCCGTTTTATGACAGGAAATGGATCGCCGCGGAAGCGAAAAAAAGGGGCGTGAGCGTGGAAGCCTATGAAAAGGAAGACCAAAAGGCGGCGGGCAGCATGCTGTACTCGCTGCTGATGGCCGACTGTTCGTTCGAGCACGGCGTGCCGACCGTCAACCACGTTCCGGTGACCGACCAGCTGTTCCGGTGCCAGGCTCAGATCATCCGGGACGCGGCGAAGCAGGGCCCGTGCGTGATCGTCGGCCGCTGTGCGGACAATATTCTGAAGGAAGAGAAGAATCTGTTCAGCATCTTTGTCGCCGCCGACAAGCTCAGCCGGATGGATCGGATCGTGACAAAATACGGGGTCGGCGCGGAAGACGCGGCATGGCACCTGGTCGGCACGGACAAGGAACGCGCGAATTTTTATCGTTATTATTCGGAAAAAGAATGGGGCGCGGCCGAAAATTATGTCCTCTCCATCAATTCGTCGGTTTTCGGCATCGACGGCACGGTGGACTGGATCGCGGACGCGCTGACCGCTTACGAGGAGAGAAAACGGGCATGAGAGCTTCCATTGGAAAAAAAACGCTTCGGCTTGCACAGTTCGCCCTGCTTCTGGCAATGGAAGCGATCGTCTGCTTCACGCCGCTCGGCTCGCTGCCGGCGGTCGGGCCCGTTGTGGCCACGCTGGGCATGCTGCCGGTCATTCTCACCGCCGTTGTGATGGGCACGGGCGCGGGGACGGCGATGGGCGCTTTCGCGGGGCTTTTCAGCTTCCTGGTCTGGACGTTCAGCCCGCCGAACCCGCTGGTCGCCTTTGTTTTTACCCCGGTTTATTCCCTCGGCGCGTCGAAAGGAAATTTCTGGAGCATCGTCATCTGCTTCCTGCCCCGGATCCTGGTCGGCCCGGTGACCGGGTTCTGCCTGCGCCTTTTCACAAGGCTGAACTGGAAAAAGCCGGTCGCCTACGGCCTGAGCGGAGTCCTCGGGAGCCTGACCAACACCGTCCTCGTGCTGGGCGGCATCTACCTCTTTTTCGGCAGCGGCTACGCGGCTGTGCTCGGCCAGAAAATGGACGTTCTTCCGGCCCTCATCGGCTTTCTGGTCCTGACGAACGGCATCCCCGAGGCGTTGCTCGGCGGCGTGGCGGCTTACGGCGTGGGCTATCCCCTGCGCAGGCATGTGGCGCATAATTTTGAATAATCCGTCCCATCCGGCACACAATAAAACAGTCCGGGATAACCGGAATTAACAAGAAAATGAGGTGCCAGATTATGACGGATCTCTATTGCAGCGTGGCTCACTGCCTGAACAACAAAGAGGAATTGTGCTGCCGGCCGGACATTATGGTCGGCGGCCCGGACGCCGACAGCGCGAAGCAGACCTACTGCGCCAATTTCCTGGATGAGGAGGAAGGCGCGCCGCGCGACTTGGTCGACCACGAGTCCCCCAACCCCGCCCTCGACATCCACTGCGAAGTGACCAATTGCTCCTATAATGAGGACAGGGCCTGCAATGCGGAGCATATTGACATCCGCACCACGCAGGTGAACGGCGGCCAGGTCAAAACCGAATGCGCCACTTTCCGGAACGAGGCGGAGTAAGGCGCGAAATCCTTTCGTTTTCAGCCGGGCGTGCAGCCGCGCGTCCGGTCGTTTTTCTTTGTGCTCTTCCTGAAAAACTCCCCCGCATTTTCCGTCCGCACGGCTGCATTTTTCTTTCCGGTTCCCGCCGTTTTTGGCGGGGACGGCAGTAAAATGGTTTGAAAATGAAAGCAATCGACAAAATATTTTAAAAAATTACAAAAAATCAAACGATATTTCCGAACGGCAATTATTATTACGCTTCGCTTGAATAAAATATTTTCCAGCAGTAAAAAATAATGGGGGGAAAGTTGTGGAAAGGGAAGAAAGAAAAGCGGAATATCTGGAACATTTCGCGGATGCATTCGCGGAACACGGAATCGATAAAACTTCCATCAAAAAGCTTGCCGGCGCGGCCGAGATCAACGAGGCATCCATTTACCAGTATTTTGAGAATAAGGACGAGATCATCGTCGAGCTTGTCAAGCGGTATTTCGAGTCCATGAAGAAAGAAATCCTGCCGATCCTGACGGATGAAAAGTATCCTCCCGAACTCCGGCTGCAGCGGCTGATGAATTACCGTTTCAAAACGAAGCCCCGCTCCAAGTTTGTCATTCAGGTTCTGACGAGCCCGACCTACGGGGAAATCTGCCTGCCGGAGATCCGCAATTTTCTCGCGAGCGTCCATGAGATGGGCGCCTGGCTTTCCCGCCGGATGGACCTCCCCGAAGAAGTGGCGAAGTCGTACGTCATGGTGTTTTACAGCGTTCTGGTCGCCGACCGGATTTTCAACTGCAAGAGCATTCTGTCCGAAGAACTGGAATTTTTGCGTCTGCCCGGCAGCCTGGGCGCCCACGCCCGTTTTGCTTCCGAGGAGAATGCCTCCGCCTATTGACGGAAAATATTGCCGGAAAGAAACGGCGGCCGAAATTTTCGGCCGCCGTTTCTTTCGCCCGAGGGCGTTTTTTATCCCGCGATCCGCAGGCTGTTTCCGTCGCTGTCGACTTTCAGGGCTGTTTTCGGCGCCAGGCGGCCCGCGATGATTTCCTTTGCGATCAGCGTTTCCAGGTTGCTCTGGATAAACCGCTTCAGCGGCCTCGCGCCGTAGACCGGGTCGTATCCGCTGGAGACGATAAAATCCTTGGCGGCGTCGGTCAGATCCACGGAAAGCTGCTTTTCCTTCAGGCGGCGCTGCAGGTCGGCGATCTGCAGGTCGACGATCCGGTAGATTTCGCCGCGCGTAAGCGGCCGGTAAAAGACAATTTCGTCCAGGCGGTTCAGAAACTCGGGGCGGAACTGCCGTTTCAGCAGGGTCCCGACCTGCTTTCTCGCCTCTTCGCTGATGCTTCCGTCGGAATTGATCCCTTCCAGGATATAGCTGGAGCCGAGGTTGGACGTCAGGATGATGATGGTGTTCTTAAAATCGACCGTGCGCCCCTGCGAGTCGGTGATCCGCCCGTCGTCCAGGACCTGGAGCAGGATGTTGAATACGTCGGGGTGTGCCTTTTCCACTTCGTCGAACAGCACGACGGAGTACGGGTGCCTGCGCACGGCTTCCGTCAGCTGGCCGCCTTCCTCGTAGCCGACGTAGCCCGGAGGCGCCCCGATCAGACGCGACACGGAGTACTTTTCCATGTATTCCGTCATGTCGATGCGCACCATGTTCTTTTCGTCGTCGAACAGCGCCTGCGCCAGCGCCTTTGCCAGCTCCGTCTTGCCCACGCCCGTGGGTCCGAGGAACAGGAACGAGCCGATCGGCCGGTTGGGGTCCTGAATCCCCGCGCGGGACCGCAGAATCGCTTCCGAAACCTTTTTCACGGCCTCGTCCTGGCCGACCACGCGCTGGTGGAGGATGTCCTCCAGCCGCAGGAGCTTCTCCCGCTCGCTTTCCATCAGGCGCGCGACCGGGATTCCCGTCCACCGGCCGACGATTTTGGCGATTTCCTCGTCCGTCACGCGGTCGTGGAGCAGGGAGTCGTCGGCGCTCTGCGTTTTTTCGGCGGCCGCTTCCTCCGCCTTCAGCTGTTTGGTCAGCTCGGGCAGCCTGCCGTATTTGAGCTCGGCGGCCTTGTTCAGGTCGTAAACCCGTTCCGCCTTTTCAATTTCGGCGTTGACCTGCTCGATCTGCGCGCGCAGCCCGCGCACCTTGCCGATCGTGTTTTTCTCGTTTTCCCATTTGGCCTTCCGTTCTTTGAACTGCGCGCGCTCGTCGGCAAGCTCCTTCTGGATCTGCTTCAGGTGCTCCTGCGCCAGCGGGTCGCTGTCCTTTTTGACGGCCGCTTCCTCAATCTCGTGCTGCATGATCCTGCGCGAAATTTCGTCGAGCTCCGTCGGCATGGAGTCGATCTCCGTGCGCACCATCGCGCAGGCCTCGTCCACCAGGTCGATCGCCTTGTCCGGCAGGAACCGGTCGGAGATGTAGCGGTTGCTCAGGACGGCGGCGGCAATCAGCGCCTGGTCCTGAATCTTCACGCCGTGAAAGACTTCGTACCGCTCTTTCAGCCCGCGCAGGATGGCGATGGTGTCCTCGACGGACGGTTCATCCACCATGACGGGCTGGAACCGGCGCTCCAGCGCCGCGTCCTTTTCAATGTACTGCCGGTACTCGTTGAGCGTCGTGGCGCCGATGCAGTGCAGCTCGCCGCGCGCCAGCATCGGTTTCAGCAGGTTGCCGGCGTCCATGCTTCCTTCGGTTTTGCCCGCGCCGACGATCGTGTGCAGCTCGTCGATGAACAGGATGACCCTGCCTTCGCTCTTTTTCACCTCGTTGAGCACGGCCTTGAACCGCTCCTCGAATTCGCCGCGGTATTTCGCCCCGGCGACCAGCGCGCCCATGTCCAGCGAAAAGACCTTGCGGTCTTTCAGGCTGTTCGGGACGTCGCCACGGACGATGCGCTGCGCGAGCCCTTCCGCGATGGCGGTTTTGCCGACGCCCGGTTCGCCGATCAGCACCGGGTTGTTCTTGGTTTTGCGGGAGAGGATCAGAATGACGTTCCGGATTTCCTCGTCGCGCCCGATGACCGGGTCCAGCTTGTGGCTTTTGGCGAGGGCCACGAGATCCTGGCCGTATTTGGAGAGCGCATCGTAGGTTTCCTCCGGGCTGTCGCTCGTGACGCGCGTGTTGCCGCGCACGGTGGAAAGCGCGGCGAGAAACTTGTTCCGGGTGATGCCGAAGCGGCCGAACACGCCGCGCATGGCGGCGTCCGGCTTCTCGATCATCGCGAGCAGGATGTGCTCCACGGACACATACTCGTCCTTCATGCGCTTCGCCTGGTTTTCGGCTTCCACCAGAACCGCGTCCACGTCGGCGGAGACGTAGATTTTTCCGGGCTCGCGCCCCGGACCCGTCACGGAAGGCAGCTTTTTCACCTGCTGCTCCACCGCGCCGAGGACGGCGTCCGCGTCGAGCCCCATTTTTTTCAGCAGCTGGGGGATCAGGCCGTTTTCCTGCCGCAGCAGGGCCTCGGCCAGGTGCTCCTGCTCGATCTGCATGCAATTGTTTTCCAACGCCAGATCCTGCGCCTGCTGAATGGCTTCCAGGGATTTGTGCGTAAAATTCTGGGCGTTCATAGAAAAGCCTCCCTTGCTTTCGACACTAAAGAATCATTGCCTTGATCATCGCTTTTTTCAGGTAATCGAGATATTCCCCCTCGATCTCCCGCTCCGTTTTCTCCGTCCCGTCCGGGCCGCAGACGTATTTTTTCATGGCGGAGTCGAACTCGCGGATGTAGAGGAGAATCGCCCGGGCGATCCGCTCGTTGGTTTGCTCCTCTTCCGCCCGGGAGCACTGCAGCTGCCGGGAGTACCGGCCCGGATCGATGGAGCAGGGGATGTGCCCGCCCCGGAACCGGTTCCCGATCCACTGGGTCTCCAGGCTGTTCCAGAAGCGGAAGAATTCCTCCGAAAGGCCCAGGAGCTCTTCGTTCTGCGTCCGGAACGATACCCGCAGCTCGCCGACGTACGGTTCGCATTTGCGGTAGAGCTCCAGCGCGTAGCGCACCGTGGGCCGGTAGCGGTAGTGCAGGGCGCTCCGGATGGAAATCATGCTGTCGCTCGGCGGGTCGCGGAGCTGGAAGCCGTCCATCCCTGCAAACATCTTTTCCATACAGGTGAAGATGTCCCGGATCCGGTTCTCCGGAATCGGGCAGGAGAGGTAGTCCGCCAGGATCTGGTTGATCAGACCGCTCCGGCTGGTGCTTCGCTCGTACGCCAGTTTGTCCACGGCGTCCACCACGTCGTCGAGTAAAACCAAGCTGTAGACATTCCGATCCATTGGAATTCACCTCTGCTTTTCCGTATTTCAAGTATAGCACGGTTCTATAAATTGTCAATAGGATTATATAAGTTGGTTTACGAGTTAATAGCAAAAAGCAAAGGAAAAGCGCCTGCTGTTCCGCAGGCGCAGGCTCCGTTTGCACCGTGTCAGTAGCCGAGGCGCAGGCTGACGCGGTGGGTCAGCGGCTCGCCGCGCAGATACCGGCCGAGGTTCTCCATGCTGATCCGGAAGACGCGGCCGAAGTTCTCCGGGGCATCCCAGCCGCCGGAAACGTGCGGGGTGACGATCACGTTCGGCAGGTCCCACAGCGGGCTGTCGGCGGGCAGCGGTTCGGGGTCCGTCACATCCAGCGCGGCTCCGCCGATTTTCCCGGAGCGGAGGGCTTCGCACAGATCGCCGGTGTCCACCGCGGTGCCGCGCCCGACGTTCACCAGGATGGCGTCCCGTTTCATCCTGGCGAATTTTTCTTTCCCGAACAGGTATCTGGTTTCGGGCGTGGAGGGGAGGCTGAGCGCGACCACATCGGCGCGGGGCAGAAGGGAATCCAGCTCCGCGGTCGTGTGGAGCCCGTCGAGGTAGTCCGGCTTTTCCCCGGCCGTCCGTTTCACGCCGATCACATGGCCGCCCAAAGCGTGGTAGCGTTTCGCAAATTCACGGCCGATCCCACCGAACCCTACGGACAGGGCGACGGAACCCGGGATATGCCGCACTTTGTGGCTGTTCTTCCACCGGTGCTCTTTCTGGTTGTCCCGGTAGCGGGGAAGGTCCAGCATCAGGCTCATCGCCACGCAGACCATGTATTCCCCGATCGACGGGCCGTAAGCCCCCGACGCGTTCGTCAGGACGGCGCCTTTCGGCAGAGTCCCGGCAGGATACCCGTCGGCGCCCGCGCTGCCCAGCTGGATCCATTCCAGGTGTTCGGCGGAAGCGAGAAGCCCGGGGTCCGGGTTTCCGAAAATCACGTTTGCCTGCCGCATGAGGTCGGGCGGGATCCGGCTTCCGTCCGTGTAGCAGATCCGGCAGCCGGGGGCCGTCTGCTCGAGCTCTGCCCGCTGCTTTTCATCCAACCGGAAGGTGACGACGATCTTTTTGTTCATGGCTGATTTCCTCCGTGCTTTTTCTCCTATTATACTTCGGAAAAGAACCGTTGGAAATCATCCCCCGCGACGCCGGGGCCTCAGTCGTCGGCGCGCGTCAGGTTTTCCGCGTAGTCGCGAAGGCTTTCAAAGGAGTTCACGCTTTCGGCGCGGCGGCCGATCGAATCTTTGACGGAATCCGGAAGGCAGGCGTAATACCGGTTCGCTTCCCGGTCGTTCCGGATCAGCTGGTAAAGATCCGGGTACTTCTTCTGCATAACGATCACCTCCGAAGGAAGTTTATGCAGAAAAACTGCAAACTTCCCTTGTAATGATTTCCATCCGGCGCAGGAGATGCGGCTTTGCCGTTTTAGCCTGTTCCGACGTGGCTGATTTTGTCCCAAGATGAAAATAATAGTCGCTTTTTGGAAAAATACCTGGAAAAATGGCTGGTATAATTATGAATACATTTGCCGGCACACTTGATAAAGTAAAGCGTTGTGATGTTATGTTGTTCAATGTCAACGAGCTCTTGATTTCTCTTTCCCACACTCTGGATTTTGCTGAAAAAGAAGTCCTGCGCAACAATACCAATCACGGAATGCGCGTTTCCTATATATCAGCCCGGATCGCACAGGAACTCGGCATGTCGGACCGGCAGATGTTTGACCTGATCTCCTATGCCCTGCTGCACGACAACGGGGTCATGGGCTCGCTCCGGAAAAAAAGCGTCCCGCGGCAGGAAAGCGTGTCGTCGCTGGAAGCGGACCCAACCCACTGCATCGAAGGGGAGAAAAACCTCGCCAGTTTTCCGTTCCTGGCAAAGCAGGAGGACGTGATCCTGTATCATCATGAAAATTATGACGGAAGCGGCTTTTTTGGAATCTCCGGGAGCCGCATTCCTTTGTATTCCCGGATCATTCGCCTGGCCGACTGCATTGCCATACGCTATTCCCTGGGATGGACCATCGACACCGTTATGGATTCCATTCTCCGGGAAGCGCGTTTTTTTGACCCCGATTTGTGCGAGGCCGCCGTCAAGCTGAGCCGGAATGTGGAGTTCTGGCTCGGCATGGACGACATGTTCGTCCAGAACACGCTGGTTTCCATGCTGCCCCAGGTCAGCCGGGAGCTGGATTACCGGCAGATCCGCTCGATTTCTCAGATCTTCAGCCGCATTATCGACGCGAAGTCCCCGTTTACCGGCTCGCATTCGCGGGGCATCAGCGAAAAAACGGGGTTCATCTGCCAGTATTATGAGTTTGATGAAAAAACCTACTGGCAGATGCGCATTGCGGCGGACCTGCACGACCTCGGAAAGCTGGCCGTGCCGAACTCGATCCTCGACAAACCGGGCAAGCTCACCCGGGAGGAGTATAAGGCGATCCAGTCCCACCCGTTTTATACCCGCAAGATTCTGACGATGATCAACGGTTTCGAGGATATTACGGAATGGGCGTCCAACCACCACGAGAAGCTGAACGGCTCGGGCTATCCGTTCGGGCTCGACGCGAGCCAGCTCGATTTCAATTCCCGCATCCTCGCCTGTGTGGACATTTATCAGGCCCTGACGGAGGACCGCCCCTACCGGAAGGGAATGCCTCACAGCGCGGCTATGAAGATCATGTCTGAGATGGTGCAGCATAAGCTGATCGAACCGTCCGTCACGGAAGACATGAATTCCATTTTCCGCGACCTTTAAACCCGGCCCGTATCCCGCGCATGCAAAAGCCCCCGCCGCAGTTTTTTCTGCGGCGGGGGCTTTTGCGCCGGACTCCGGCGGGAGAAGTTTCCCTTTACAGCTTGAATTCCCCCGGGTCGTGCTTTTTCAGGGCGGGCGTGCCGTCCGGCGTCCGCTTCAGCGGGTCGTAGCGGAAGCCGCCGCACGGGCCGTCGCGGTTCAGCCGGCAGGCGCCGTCGGAGAAATTGGCGCAGTAGGAACAGTCCGGCTCGATTCCGCTGCCGAACAGCTTGCTTTTCCTTTTCCAGAACATCATTTACCGCCCCCGGATGCAGTCGGCTTTTCCTCTCTGCTTTTTGGCCATATTATAGCATCATCTCTCTTCAATTTCCAGTTTTTCGTGCGGCATGCAGAACAGCAGGGCGGCGCACAGGACGGCGAGCGCGGCGGCCGACGGAACGGAGTTGGAGAAGGCGCCGGTCACGGGGCCGCTGAAGTTGCCGAACGTTTCCGCGCTCTGCGGAAACAGCGCGGTCAGCCCGAAGCACACGGCGGCCGAGACCGCCCCCTGCGCCGCCCTGCAAAGGGCAAAGCGCGCTTTGCGGATCGGGATCCCGCCCAGGCAGGAAAGCACCTGCATGTGGACGCACACGCCGCTCCAGCCGATGGCGAACGCAATGGCCCACAGCGGCGCGCCGTACCGGGCCAGGTCGGCGCACCCGCCCGTCACTTCCAGCAGGGCGGAAAGAAATACGGAAAGCCCCGGCGCCGCCGCCGCCATCCGCAGCAGGTTCATCATCGCGGCGAACAGGATGACCAGGCAGCACATCATCAGCGTGGAGTAGGCCGCGTCGGCGGCCGATTCGATGAGAGCCTGGGCCGTCCCGGCGGGCGGCTTTTTCCGCCGCCGGGCGGGTGCTTCCGCGCCTTTCCCGGAGAAGATGCCGCTCAGAATCCCCATCGCGAGGAACGAGGCGGTCTGCGACGCGAAAAGGACCGCGCCGGCCTGCGCGTTTCTAAGGAACCCGACCCCCACCGCGGTAATCACGAAGGACGGCCCCGCGTTGACGCAGAAGCACATCATCCGCTCCGCCTGCGCGCGCGTGACGATCCCCGCCTCGTAAAGCGCGGCGGCGGAGCGCGCCCCGGAAGGAAAGCCGCCCACGGCGCTCATCAGGACGGAGGCCGCCGCCGCGCCGGGGAGCCGGAACAGCGCCCGCGTCGGCTTTTCCAGCGCGGAGCCGATCCGCTCGGCCAGACCGCTTTTCACCACGAACACGGAAAGCGCCATAAACGGGTACAGCGACGGGACCAGGATGTTCAGCGAATACCCCACGCCGTTTTTCGCGCCCTGCGCGGCCTGCGCGGGGAAAATCAGCAATGCGCACGCCGCCGCCAGCACCGCCGCCAGCAATGCGCCCGTTTTGATTTTCATAGAACCACCTCGTTCTGCCATGTATATGCTCCGGCGCGGATATTTAGGAATTCCGCCGCATAGCATTAAGGGGAGATTCCCTGCGCGGCGGCCTTTCGGGCCGGAAAGATTCTTCCGGCCCGCTTCCGCGCTTCGTTCCATCAGAAAATCCTTTCGCGGGGATACCGGAGGGGTGGGGGTTCAATTGCGCAAACCGGCGGATCTGCTCGGCCTGACGGGCCTTTCGATGCAGGCGCACATGGAGGTCAACGGCAACCGCGAGGCGGTCGTCGAGGGCTGCGGCGGCGTGCTGGAATATGACGAGACCGTCGTGCGCGTCCGCACGCCGGGGCACGTGGTGCGGTTCACGGGCCGGGGGCTGACCATCCGCTGCCTTACCGCGGATGCCCTCGTCGTCACCGGCTATATCACCGGAATTGAGTTTATGGGCTGAGGTGCGCCATGATTTCGCTGAGACTGACCCGCTGGCTGATCGGTTACGTCCGTTTTTCCGTTTTGGGCGGAAGCCCGGAACGTTTTTACAGTTTCTGCGCGCGGTCGGGGGCGTATCTGTGGGATATCGCCGCCGGCCGGAGCGGCGGGGCCTGCGTCGCCGCGCGCCGGTACCGGCTTTTGCGGGCGCCCGCCCGCCGCGCCGGGTGCCGCCTTCGGGTCCGCGAGCGCCGCGGGCTGCCGTTCCTGCTCCGCCGCACGGGCAGGCACCCGGGTCTCTGGGCCGGCGCGGCGGTGTTTGCCCTCATCGTTTCCGTCCTGTCCCGGCAGGTCTGGTGCATCCGGGTCACGGGCAACGCGTCCGTGCCCGTTTCCGGGGTCGAGCAGGCGCTCGCTTCCGCCGGGCTTTCGCAGGGCGCCTGGAAAAGCGCCGTCGAGCCGCAGAAGACGGCGCAGCAGGTCATGCTGAAATTTCCGCAGATCCGCTGGATGAGCATCAATTTGAAAGGGAGCGCCGCGGAGGTCGTTATCCAGGAAAAAACGGCGAAGCCGCCGATCGAGAACCGGAAAAACCTGTGCAACATCAAGGCGTCCGCGACCGGCCAGATCGTTTCCATGAAAGTGTACGCCGGCACGCCGATGGTCCAGAAGGGCGACGCCGTCGTGGAAGGCCAGCTCCTCGTCAGCGCCGTGGTCGTCGACAAGCTCGGCGGCAACACGCTGACCCATGCTTCGGCGGAGGTCGTTGCCGAGACCACCCGCAGCCTCTCCGTAAAAATCGATCGAAAGCGGCAAAAGACCGTGCCCACGGGGAAAACGGTATACCGGCGGAACCTCGACCTGTTCGGCGCCCGCCTTCCGGTTTCCTTTCAGGGGAAGCCGAGGGGGAATTACCGGGTTTCCCGGGAAAAGTTCGGCCTGTCGCTCTTCGGCACGCCGCTCCCCGCCGGCCTCTACCAGGAGCGTTGGGACGAAGTCCGCACAGTGGATTACACCCTTGCGAAGGACCAGGCCCGCGCCCTCGCGAAGCGGGAGCTCGCCGGGCAGGAGAAAAAGCTCCTGAACGGCGGCCGGGTCACGGGGGAGAAAATCACCGAAAACTGGGCCGGCGGCACCCTCGTTTATTCGGCAAAGCTGACCTGTCAGGAAAATATCGCAAAAGAGTCGGAAATCTTCCTAAAATAGTACCAAAATTTTGTGCATTCTATGGTGCCGAAAAGGTGACGAAACCTCGGAATTGTGTTATAATAAACTTAAATCTACCGTGTGGTTTTGCACTCGGTGCGCTTTAGGTGATGGAATGTTCGAAAGGAAAATCAATATCGATCGCATGGAACAGGCGGCCGCGCTTTTCGGGAGCCTTGACGGGAATGTCAAGCTGATCGAGCAGGAGTACGGGGTGGAGCTTGTCTGCCGCGGGAGCGAAATAAAAATTTCCGGGGAACCGGAAAAAGTGGAAAAGGCTTTCCGGGCGGTTAGGAGCCTCCTTTCCCTCATCAACCGCGGCGAAACCCTCAGCGAGCAGAACGTGCGCTACTGCATTTCCCTGGTCAACGAGGGAAAGGAAGACAAGATCGACGCGCTCGCGGGTGGCTGCATCTGCGTTACCTCGAAGGGCAAGCCGGTGAGGGCCAAGACGCTGGGCCAGAAAAGATACTGCACGGCCATCGAGTCGCATACCATCACCATCGGCGTCGGGCCGGCGGGAACCGGCAAGACCTATCTCGCCGTGGCCCTCGCGGTGAAAGCGTTCCGGGCGCAGGAGGTCAACCGCATCATCCTGACGCGGCCGGCCGTGGAAGCGGGCGAAAAGCTGGGCTTCCTGCCCGGCGACCTTCAGCAGAAGGTGGACCCTTACCTGCGCCCCCTGTACGACGCGCTGTTCGACATGCTGGGCTCGGAAACCTACCAGAAATACGTGGAGCGCGGCAACATTGAGGTCGCGCCGCTCGCCTACATGCGCGGGCGCACGCTGGACGACAGCTTCATCATCCTGGACGAGGCGCAGAATACCACGCCGGAGCAGATGAAAATGTTCCTGACGCGCCTCGGGTTCGGCTCCAAGATGGTCATTACGGGCGATATTACGCAGATCGACCTGCCGGACGGGAAGCGTTCCGGCCTGAAAGACGTCCTTCACATCCTGAGGGACATCGACGACATCGCGCAGGTCCGGTTCAACGAAAAAGACGTCGTGCGCCATAAACTGGTGCAGGATATCGTCAGGGCTTATGAAAAAAATGAAGAAGCGGGGCGGTGATTATCATGGAAAAAATCCGTGTGATTATTGACAATAAACAGAAGGCGGTAAAAATACCGACCGGTCTGAGAATGCTGGTGCGCCGTTGCTGCAACGCGGTGCTCCGGATGGAAAATTTCGAGGGCCCGGCGGAAATCAGCGTGGTCTTTGTGGACAACGAGCAGATTCACAAGCTGAACCTGCAGTACCGGAACAAGGACCTTGCCACCGACGTGCTCTCTTTCCCGATGGGCGAAAACGGCGTTTACGACATCAACCATTCCACCGGCGCCAAGATTCTGGGCGACATCGTGATCTCCATGGAAAAGGCGGTGGAGCAGGCCAAACGCTACGGCCACAGCCTGGAGCGGGAAGTCGGGTACCTCACGGCGCATTCCATGCTGCACCTTCTGGGGTACAACCACGAGGAGGGCGGCCTTGCGAAAGTGCGCATGCGTGAAAAGGAAGAGCAGGTCATGGTGGAGCTCGGGCTTCCCAGCACCAGCAGCTATGTCCTGGATGAGGACGAGGAGTAGGTTTTGCGCTTTCTGAAAAGTTTCAAATATGCGTTCCGGGGGATCATCTACTGCATTAATAATGAACGGAACATGCGGATACACACGGTCGTAGCGCTGTATGTGTTTGTTTTTTCGTTCTTTTTTCATCTTTCCCGCACCGCGTACGCGGCCCTGTTCCTCACGTTCGGCATGGTGTGGATGGGCGAGCTGTTCAACACGGTCGCGGAGGAGCTTTCCGACCTGGCCGCGGCCAGCTTCAACCCGGTGGTACGCATCATCAAGGACATGGCGTCCGGCTCCGTGCTGGTCGGCGCGTTCTTTTCCGTCCTGGTGGGCGTCTGCTTTTTCTGGCAGCCCGCGGCGTTCGTGCGCATGGTAGTCTATTTCGGTTTCCACCCGGCTATGATCGCCGTGCTGGCGGCCGTCACGGCGGCGAGCGCCGTTTTTGTCCGCCTGGGCCCGCTCGGTATCCGCGACCGTGTCATCCAGAGGAGAGCGGACCGGGAAAGGCGGGAGCGCCGTGAGTGAGGAATCCAAACGGAAATCCGCGTTTATCGCGATCGTGGGGCGCCCGAACGTCGGGAAGTCGTCCCTTCTCAACGCTATGCTCGGCAGCAAGGTCGCCATCGTGTCGCGCAAGCCGCAGACGACCCGCGGCCGTGTCACGGGCATCCTTACAAAAGGGGAGACCCAGCTCGTTTTCATCGACACGCCGGGCCTGCTGAAGCCGCGCAGCCGCCTGGGGGAGTATATGGTCCGGTCCGTGCTGGAGTCCGTTTCCGGCGTGGACGCCTGCCTGCTGGTGGAAGAGGCCGGGAAGAAGATTTCCGGCGCGGCGCTTGCGCTGATCGAAAAATTCCGGCAGTCCGGGCTTCCCGCGGCGCTGGCCCTCAACAAGATCGACCTTTTGCCGGACAAGTCCGTGATGATGGCGCAGATCGCGGAATTTTCCGGGCTTTATCCCTTTCGGGCCGTCGTGCCCGTTTCGGCCGTCGGCCGCAGCGGTGTCGGCGCCCTCACGCAGGAACTGGAGCAGTTTGCCCGGCCCGGCGGGCACTTCTTTGACGACGACGCCCTGACCGACCAGCCGGAACACGTCCTTGCGGCGGAAATCGTGCGGGAGAAACTGCTGCGCCTTTTGAGCAGCGAGGTGCCCCACGGCGTCGCGGTTACGGTGGAGCAGATGGCCCCGCGGGACGGCGCCGGCGCGGTCACCGATGTTTCCGCGACGATTTACTGCGAAAAGAATTCCCATAAGGGAATCATCATCGGAAAAGACGGCGCCATGCTCAAAAGAGTCGGCACCTGCGCCCGGGAGGATATGGAAAAATTTTTTGGCTGCAAAATCAACCTGAAGCTTTGGGTCAAGGTCCGGGAAGACTGGAAAAACCGGGAGACGGAGCTTCGCGCGTTCGGCTACGACAGTTCCGGTTTCGACACGTAGCACCGGTGCTTTAGCACATTCCCGGCGCAAATCTTGTCACATTATGGGTTTCATTCATATATTTACCGCTCATAGAATCCGCCCGAACGACACATACTTTTTTTCAGAAAAGCCCGAAGCCGGTTGCCGGCCGGTTGGAAAAAAGCCGCGGCCGGCTTGGCGGGAAAGGAGCGGTTATCTTGGACGAAAACACAGCTTGGGAATTTTTCAGCCGCACAGGGTCGATCCGGGATTACCTGGTTTATACCCAGTGCAAGGCGAATCACGGGAAGGCGCAGTCACAGGAGGACCGGTATGAAGATAGACACCCAGGGCCTGGTGGTTTCGGAGAAACGCGTGGGTGAAAACGACCGCCTTGTGACCGTCCTGACGCGCGAAAAAGGGATTCTCCGCGCGTTCGTCCGCCGGACCGGAAGGGCGGGGGGCGGCAGGCTTTCCGCGGCGAGGCTCTTTACTTATTCCCGCTTCACCATCTTTGTGGGGCGGGACAGCTACATAATCGACGACGCCCAGCCCATCGAAGTGTTTTTCGACCTTCGAAAAGACATCGGGCGCCTTTCGCTTGCCCAGTATTTCTGCGAGCTTTCCATTGCCCTCGCCCCGCAGGACGCGGAAGCCGGCGATTTTCTGCGTCTGCTCCTGAACGCGATGTATTTCCTCTGCAAGGGAACGCGGGCGAACGCCGTCGTGAAGGCGGCCGTGGAAATGCGCATGATGTCGCTGGCAGGGTACATGCCGGATCTCGTCTGCTGCGCGGACTGCGGGCGGTACGAGGCGGATACCATGCTGTTCCTGCCGCGCAGCGGGAAAATCCTCTGCGGCGAATGTTACCGGCCGCAGCCGGGCGGGGAACCGGCTGCGGCCTTGGGCCGCGGCGCCATGACGGCGCTCCGCCATACGATTTACGCGGATTTCGGAAAACTGTTTGCGTTCCGCGTCTCGCCCTCTGCGGAGCGCGAGCTGGCGGAAGCCTCGGAGCGCTATGTGCTCGAAACCCTGCAGCGGAAATTTGCCACGCTGGATTTTTACCATCAGATGGCGGACGCGGGGTAATTCCGCGCCGCGTCAGGCCGGCCGGGACTGTGCGCGCATCCCGGGGACCTTTGCCGGGTACTGGCTCTGTTTTCCAGCGCAGTAAAACATAGGTGCGAATGCGGCATCCGGCCGCCGTCCGGCTGTACGAATCCGCGGGATACCGCCGCGCGGGGGAAGTCCGCTGCCGCAAGGGCGTTTTTTCCTGCTACGAAAAGCCGCTGGGCGGCGAATCCAATCTTGTAGAATCGAACGGGAAAGGATATAATTTGTGAAGAGGAAACTTCGGCTTCAACTGCTGGACGGCGAATTCGCCGTCTGCAAACTGAAAAACCTGCGGGACGCGGCATGGGCCGGGCCGTTCGTTTCCCTGACGGTGACGGATGAGGAAATTTCCCTTGTCTGCCCGGCAGAACGTGCGCCGAGGGACTGCCCCGCTTCGGAAACCGGCTGGCGCTGCATCAAGGTTGCGGGACCGCTTGATTTTTCCCTCGTCGGAATTCTGGCGGAGCTTTCGGCGGCGCTCGCGGAAAAGCGGATCAGCATCTTCGCCGTATCCACATACAACACGGACTATCTTCTGGTTAAAGCCGGACGGGCCGGGGGCGCCGTCGCCGCCCTGAAAGAGCGCGGCTGCGAATTCGCGGGGGATCCGGTGCGCCGAGGGGTACCCGGATGAGGGCAGGAAGGGTGAAGGCCGGTATTTTCGGGAAAACGGTCAAAGCGGTTTCCGCCGTCTTTCCGGAAAACTATTTTTTGCAGGTGTCGCGGTACCGGATTGAGTCCCGGAGGATTCCGCCGGCCTTCGACGGATACCGGATCCTCCAGCTCTCCGACCTGCACGGCTGCTCGTTCGGCAGGGAGAACCGCCGGCTGACCGAAGCGGTCAGCTCCGCCGCACCGGACGCGGTCGTGATGACCGGCGACATGGCGGACCGGCAGACGAAACGTTACGACGGGATTTTCCGCCTTTCGGGAACCCTGTGCGAAAAATATCCCGTCTATTCCGTTTTTGGAAACCACGAGCAGGAGCTGCCGGGAAGCCGCAGAAGGGCGCTCGTCGAAGGAATGCGCCGGCAGGGCGTGCACATCCTCGACAACGGAGAAGTCCGCCTGGAGCGGGGCGGCGCGCGGGTCGCGCTTTTCGGCGTCCGGGTCCCCATGCGGTGCTACCGGGCGTACAGGCGGGGAGAACGCCGCCCCGCCCTGACGGCCGAAAAAATCCGCCGGCTCCTCGGGGACGGCGAAGGCCCGGATTTTTCCATTCTGCTCGCCCACAATCCGTTTTATTTCGAGGCTTACGCGGAGTGGGGCGCCGACCTGACCCTCTGCGGGCATGTGCACGGCGGAATGGTCCGGCTGCCGGGGCTCGGCGGCCTGCTTTCCCCCGAACGCCGGTTTTTCCCGCGGTACAGCGCAGGAATCTACGAGTCGGAAAAACACCCGGAAAAGAAGATGCTGGTGAGCCGCGGGCTCGGAAGCGGCGCGCGGATCCGGAACCGTCCGGAAATCGTCGTTCTCACGCTGGCCCGCCCGTCGGGGCCGGCAAACCAAAGAAAGGAATTCGATTGATGCAGGAAGACATGCGGAAACATGCGAAGGCGCTGGAGCTGGACAAGATTTTGAAACTGCTTGCGGAGCAGACGTCCTGCGAGGACGCGGTGCAGGCGGCCCTGGCTCTGGAGCCGTCCCCGCGGGATGCGGAGCGCCTTCTGCAGGAAACCGACGACGCGTTCGTGCTTATGGCGCGGTTCGGCTCGCCGTCTTTCGGCGGGCTTGCCAACGTGACCGGTTCGCTCCGGCGCGCGCAGGCGGGCGGCATGCTCACCATGGCGGAGTTGCTCAAGGTTGCCGCCGTGCTCCGCACCATCCGCGGTATTTCGGAATGGCGCCGGAAAAGCGGGGACGTCGCAGGCAGCCTGGACGACCGCTTCGACGCGCTGATGCCGAACCAGTACCTGGAAAACCGCATCACGGGCGCAATCCTGTCCGAAGAGGAGATGGCGGACAACGCCTCGCCCGCCCTTGCGGAGATCCGCCGGAAGACCCGCCGCGCATCTGCGCGGGCCCGCGAGGTGCTGGACCGGATGGTCCATTCCCAGTCCTATCAGAAGTACCTGCAGGACCCCATCGTCACCATCCGCGAGGGGCGCTTCGTCGTCCCGGTCAAGGCGGAGTGCCGGAACGAGGTCCCCGGCCTCGTCCACGACACGTCCGCGAGCGGCTCGACGGTTTTTGTGGAGCCGATGGCCGCCGTGGAGGCGAACAACCAGGTCAAGGTCTTTCTGTCGGCGGAAAAGAAGGAAATGGAGCGCATCCTGGCGGAGCTCTCCGCCGAAGCGGGCAATTTCGCGGATACCATCGTCCGCGGCTATGAGACCGCCGTGCAGCTCAACGTCGTGTTCGCGAAGGCGTCGCTTGCCTACCGGATGAAGGCGGCCCGCCCGAAGCTGAACGACCGGGGCAGGATCGTGCTGCATCAGGCGCGCCATCCGCTGATCGACCCGAAAGCGGTGGTGCCGACGGATCTTTCGCTCGGCACGCGCTTCGACACCCTGGTTATCACCGGCCCGAACACGGGCGGCAAGACCGTCGCGCTGAAAACAGCCGGCCTGCTGACCCTGATGGCCATGTGCGGCCTGCTGATCCCGGCGGCGGAGGGGAGCGAGATTTCCACGTTCCATCAGGTCCTGGCCGACATCGGCGACGAGCAGAGCATCGAGCAGTCGCTTTCGACCTTTTCCGCCCATATGAAGAATATAATTGAAATTATGGGACGTGCCGACGCGGACAGCCTCATCCTGCTCGACGAGCTGGGGGCCGGGACCGACCCGGTCGAGGGAGCCGCGCTGGCGGAAGCCATCCTGGAAGCCATCCGCCGCAAAGGGGCGAAAATCGCGGCGACCACGCATTATGCCGAGCTCAAGGCCTATGCTTTGCAGACCGACGGGGTGGAGAACGCCAGCTGCGAATTCGACGTCGCCACCCTGCGCCCGACCTACCGGCTCCTGATGGGAATGCCCGGCCGTTCGAACGCGTTTGCTATTTCCCGGCGCCTCGGCATGGACGGGGAGGTCGTGGAGCGAGCAAAGGAGCTCGTTTCCGGCGAAAACAGGCGCTTTGAGGACGTGGTGCAGAGCCTGGAAGACAGCCGCCGGCAGATGGAAACGGAACGCGACGCCGCCCGCCGGGCGAGGGAAGAGTCCGAACGGGCCCGCCGGGAAGCGGAAGAGGCCAGGAACCGCGTGCAGACGGAAGCGGACCGGGAGCTCCGAAGGGCGCGCGAAAAAGCTGCCCTTCTGGTGGACCGCACCCGTGCCCGGATCGACGCTCTTCTGAACGAGATCGAGGAGATCCGGAAGCAGAAGAACAAAACGCTCTCCGCGGAACAGAAGGCAAGGCTGAATTCCGGAATCCGTTCGCTGGAGGACGCGGCCGATCCGGTCAGCCCGAATGAGAATTCCGGCTATCGCCTGCCGCGCCCGCTGAAAGCCGGGGACGCGGTGCTGATTTTCGACATCGGAAAGAAGGGCACGGTGCTCCGCCCCCCGGAGGGGAATTCCGGGGAAGTGCTGGTGCAGGCGGGCATCGTGCAGACCCGCGTGCCGCTCTCCAACCTGCGGCTGGCTGAGAAAACGGAGAAGCCGCGCCGCGCCGCTTTCCGCGGCGTGACCAAAGACGTGAACCGCGCGCAGGCGGCGGCAGCCACCGAGATCGACCTGCGCGGCCAGACGGCGGACGAAGCAGTGATGAACGTCGACCGCTTCGTCTCCGACGCGATGCTCTCCGGCGTGGACCAGTTCACCGTGATCCACGGAAAAGGGACCGGCGTCCTCCGCAGCGCGGTTCAGCAGTATCTGAAAAAAAGCCCGTATGTCAAGAGCTTCCGCCTCGGGACGTTCGGAGAAGGCGAGTCCGGCGTCACCATCGTGGAACTGAAGTAATCAGCCTGAGACACGATTGGAAACGGAGAGGATTTTTGTGCAGATGAAATACGCAGCAGTGGAAAAACGGAGCCATAAAGCGGTCGCGGCCGTCCTGATTGTTCTGGCGGTCCTGCTTGCCGCCGCGGGGATCCTGGCGTGGATGGTGTTCAGCGACCCCAACGCGGGGAGGGGACTGGAAAGCGTTCCGGCGACCAACGCGCTGGCGGAGGAGATCGCGCAGTCCGCGGTCGCCGGGAAGGAAAGCAGCCTTTCGGCGGACGACCTCAACGGCTACCTTGCCTATCTGTACCGGAAAAACGGGATCGGCCAAAAGGGAGGCAACATAAAAATCCAGGCGGCCGCCGTCTCCGGGACTTCGGGGGACAGCGCCGACCTTTACCTTCCGGTTCTGTATCAGGGAAGGCATCTGGGGGTCGTGCTCAATGTCACGCCGGCTTTGGACGATACGGGCGGCAAGTTCGTCTTTCGCGTAAATTCCGCCCGTGTGGGGCGGCTGTCGGTGCCGGCGGACTGGGCGCTGGACGTCGGCAAAAGCCGGATGCCGGCGGGCCTTTCCGTCAGCGGGAACGTGATTTCCTGTAAAAACCCGTCGCTTTCGGCGTCGATGTCGGGCGTTTCGGCTTCCCTGAAAATCAGCACGTTCCATATGGAAAACGGCCTGCTGAAGGTCGGCTCCAAAATCGCGATCAAGGTCGGCTGACCGGAAAAATTTCTTGACATGGCAGACCCTTTATAGTATAATTCCAAGTGTGTAAAGAGAAGTAGCTTTACATAAGGCGGTGCTTCCGATGGCAAAAGACATGAAAATCTCCTTTCTGCTTGATTTTTACGGGGATATGCTCACCGAAAAACAGCGCGAGGTCATCGAGCTCTACTACAACGACGATCTGTCCCTTTCCGAGATTGCGGAAAACGAGGGCATCAGCCGCCAGGGCGTGCGGGACGCGATCAAACGCGCCGAGTCGCAGCTCCTGGAGATGGAGAGCCGCCTGGGGTTTGCCGGGCGCTTCCGGGAAGTGCGCGCCGGCCTGGAGCGCATCCGCGAAGCGGCCGGTCGGATCAAGGATTACAACAGCCGCGGCAACTACGCGAGTGAGATCGACGAGAATGCAAAGCGCATCCTCGAAACCGCGCGCAGGCTGTGCGAAGAGTGAGGAGGGACCGCCTTGGCGTTTGAGAGCCTTTCGGAAAAACTTTCCGCCGTGTTCAAACGGCTGAAGTCAAAGGGAAAACTGAGCGAAACGGATGTCAAAGAGGTCATGAGGGAGGTCCGTCTCGCCCTGCTGGAAGCCGACGTGAACTACAAGGTGGCCAAGGATTTTACCGCCAAAGTCGGTGAACGGGCCGTCGGCGCGGAGGTCATGGAGAGCCTGACGCCGGCGCAGACGGTCATCAAGATCGTCGACGAGGAGCTGACGGCTCTGATGGGCGGCGGGACGGTCCGCCTGAACAGCCCGTCGTCGCCGCCCGCGGTGGTGCTGCTGTGCGGGCTGCAGGGCTCCGGCAAAACCACCCACGCGGGCAAGCTTGGCCTCATGCTGAAAAACGAAGGGCACCGGCCCCTTCTGGCGGCGTGCGACGTTTACCGCCCCGCGGCGATCGAGCAGCTTCAGGTCGTCGGCGCGAAGGCGGGCGTCCCGGTCTTTGAGATGGGGAAGAAAGACCCGGTCAAAATCAGCAGGGCCGCCGTCGCCCACGCGAGGGATTACGGCAACGACTTTGTCCTGATCGACACGGCCGGGCGCCTGCAGATCGACGAGACGCTGATGGACGAGCTGAAGAACATCCGGGAAGCCGTCCGTCCGACGGACATCCTGCTGGTGGTGGACGCCATGACCGGGCAGGAAGCCGTCAACGTGGCGAAGGCGTTCGATGGTCTGCTGGACATTACCGGCGTGATCCTGACCAAGCTGGACGGCGACGCCAGAGGCGGCGCGGCCCTTTCCGTCCGGGCGGTGACCGGCAAGCCGATCAAGTTCGCCGGCGTGGGCGAGAAGCTCTCCGACCTGGAAGTGTTCCACCCGGACCGCATGGCTTCGCGCATCCTCGGCATGGGTGACGTTTTGACGCTGATTGAGGACGCGCAGAAAAACATCGACAAAAAGGCGGCCGAGGAGACGGCCCGGAAGGCGCTGCACAACGACCTGGACCTCAACGACGTCCTGACCCAGATGCGGCAGATGAAAAAAATGGGCCCGATGAAGAACGTCCTTTCCAAAATGCCGGGCATGGCCCGGCAGCTGAAGGACGTGGACATCGACGACCGCCGGGTGGACCGCGCCGAGGCGATCATCCTTTCCATGACGCCGGAGGAGCGGGCGAGGCCCGAGCGGCTCAATCCCTCGCGCAAGCGCAGGATCGCCGCCGGCAGCGGCATGAAGGTCGAGGACGTGAACCGGCTGCTGAAGGGTTACGACCAGATGCGGAAAATGATGAAGCAGTTCCGGAAAAAAGGGTTCCGCAGGCGGTTTTCCGGCATGGGGATGCCGTTTTAAAACGAATTCATCCGGCTTTGCCGGTGAAGATACACAGATCTTGTGGAGGTGAAAATCAGGTGGCAGTAAAAATCAGACTGCGCAGAGTGGGCGCCAAAAAGGCTCCTTTTTACCGTATTGTCGTTGCCGATTCGCGTTTTCCGCGCGACGGCCGCTTCATTGAGGAGATCGGCTATTACAATCCGCTGGAAGAGCCGTCCGTCGTAAAGGTGGACGCCGAAAAGGCGAAGGAATGGATTGCGAACGGCGCACAGCCGACCGATACCGTAAAGGCTCTGTTCAAAAAGCACGGGGTTCTGTAAACCGGGAGGTGCGATGCAATGAAGGATCTGCTGATTGCCATAGCGCAGGGGCTGGTGGAAAATCCGTCCGACGTCCGTGTGGACGTTGACGACCCGGCCGAGGACGGCACCGTCGTTTACCATCTTCATGTGGCGGAAAGCGACATGGGCCGCGTCATCGGCAAACAGGGGCGCATTGCCAAGGCCATCCGCGTCGTGATGCGTTCCGCGGCGACCAAGAACAACGGCAGGGTCGCCGTCGAAATCGACTAAAGCCCCGCCCGGGCTGCGGCATTCGCGTGCCGCAGCTTTTTTCTCGCCGGATTCGCCGGGAATCCGGGCCGGTTTGCAAATCCCGGCAATCTTTGCTATAATGAACCCAAAATTTAAACATGCAGAGTAGGTTCCTGCGCGTTGCGCCGGTGGAATGCCGGCGCTGAGTGCCGCCCGGACGGGGAGTTGTCGGGCGGACGAAAAGCTGAGACTTGCGGTGCAGGAACCGCATCCCGCTGCTGCATAGCAGAGGTACGGCCTCCTTATGCAGCGCTGCTGCAGAAAGGGGTCTTTCCTTTGAAAAAATTGTTCAACTCCATCCGCCTGTCCGCGCAGGATTTCGGCAGTATCCGCACCATTGCCGTCTGCGGAATGCTGCTCGCCCTGAAAGTCGTTCTGGGCATGTTCACCGTAAACGTGTCCAGCCTGCTGAAAATCGGCTTTTCCTATCTGCCGGTCGCGGCTGCGGGCATGCTGTTCGGCCCGGTCGGCGGGGGGATCGTCGGGGCCGCCGGCGATGTGGTGTCTTACTTTGTCCAGCCGACCGGCCCTTATTTCCCGGGGTTTACGCTCAACGCGTTTCTCTCCGGGTTTGTGTACGGGCTGCTGCTTTACCGAAGGCCGGTGCGGGCGGTGCGCGTCTTTTCCGCAAAGGCGCTGGTTACGCTTCTGGTGAGTTTCCTGCTGAATCCCCTCTGGCTTTCCGTCCTGTACGGCAAGGCGTTCCTTGCCGTTGTGTCCGCCCGTATTGCGACGAACCTGGTGATGCTGCCCATTGACGCCGGGATGCTTCTGGCGCTTCTGAAAATCCTGGAAAAGGGGCATGTGACGCAGCTGGCCCGGAGACATTGCTGATGATCCGGCCGCAGGCATTCGGCGCCTGCGGCTTTGTTTTTTCTGTTGGAGGGAAAAGAATGCTGAAAAAGTTCCTCGAGGCGGGGAAAATCGTTGGGACCCACGGGATCGGCGGCGAGCTCCGCGTAAACCCGTGGTGCGATTCCGCCGAATTCCTCAGGCAGTTCCACACGCTTTACCTGGAAGGCGGCGACGTACCCGTGAGGGTGCTCTCGTCCCGCGTCCGCAAAAAGCAGCTTCTGATGACGCTGGAAGGCGTGGATACGGTTGAAAAGGCCGACGAGTACTGTGGAAAGATTCTCTACCTGAACCGGGATGACGCCCATATCCCGCAGGGGAGGTATTTTATGGAGGACCTGATCGGCCTCGGCGTCTACGACGCGGACACTTTCGTTTACTACGGGACGCTCACGGAGATCATGCGGACCGGCGCGAACGACGTTTACCGCGTCACGTCGCTCGGAAAGAAAAACTATCTGATTCCGGCGGTTTCTTCCGTGATTCGGAAAATCGACCTGAAAGACGGGAAAATGCTGATCCGGCCGATCAAGGGGATTTTTGACGATGAGGATTGACCTGCTGACGCTTTTCCCGGAGATGTGCGAAACCGTCATGGCGGAAAGCATCATCGGCCGCGCGCGCCGAAAGGGCGCGGTGCAGGTGTGCTGCCACCAGATCCGGGACTATGCGTACGACAAGCACCAGCGGGTGGACGATTCGCCGTTCGGCGGCGGGATGGGCATGCTGATGATGGCGGAACCGATCGCCCTGTGCATGGACGGCCTCATCCGTCACCTGGGGTACAAGCCGCACACGGTTTACCTGTCGCCCCAGGGTAAAACGCTCACCCAGCGGCGCGTGAAGGAGCTTTCCCGGCTGGACGGCCTGGTGCTTCTCTGCGGCCATTACGAAGGCGTCGACGAACGCGTGCTCGAAGAATATGCGGACGAGGAGATTTCCGTCGGGGACTATGTCGTGACGGGCGGGGAGCTTCCCGCCCTCATCGTCGCGGACGCGGTCTGCCGCATGATGCCGGGCGTGCTGGCCGACGAGGAGTGCTTTCAGATGGAAAGCCACTACCATTCTCTGCTGGAATACCCCCAGTACACCCGCCCGGCAAGCTGGCGCGGCCGCGAGGTGCCCCCCGTGCTGCTGACGGGCCACCATGAAAACGTGCGGAAATGGCGCAGGGAACAGGCGCTTCTGCGCACGTTCCGGAAACGGCCGGAACTGCTGGTTTCGGCAGACCTTACAAAAGAGGACCGCGATTTCCTGAAAGAATTGGCGGGAAAGGACGCCGCCGCACGGAAACCTGACGCGAAAAGCTCCATATAATAGGGCAGAGGAACCAAAAGTTTTCCACAATCTTATCATGTTGCACAAAGAACGGACGGATACCGACGGGCGGTTCGTCGATCGATCCAAAGTTTTCCCGCGTTCCTTGACGGCATGTCCCAGTGTGCTATAATGGCTGTAAAGATTGGATTGTTAACAATTTATTACCAGAACGGTTTGATTTTGATAGGAGAGGATTCATGATGTACGTGAAAGAAGTACTGGTTCAGAATCAGGTGGGCCTTCATGCCCGCCCGGCGACGTTCTTTATCCAGAAAGCCAACGAATATAAATCTTCCATCTGGGTGGAAAAAGAGGAAAGGCGCGTCAACGCAAAGAGCCTTCTGGGCGTGCTGTCGCTTGGAATCGTCGGCGGGACGACCATCAAAATCATTGCGGACGGCGCCGATGAGACGGAAGCGGTCGACAGCCTGGTCAAGCTGGTCCAGTCCGGGTTTGCCGAATAGTTGCGCCCTGGGGCGCGGCACCGCTTTTGCGGTGCTTTTTTTGTATGCCGGGTTCCGGGGAACCGCCGCGGACGAAACGGGAGGGGGGAAAACCGCATTGACCGAACACGAGAAGCATATCCGGGAGCTGCGCGCGCGCGCCATGCGCCTTCCCCTTCACCCGGGCGTTTACCTCATGCACGACAAATCGGGCAAAATCATCTACATCGGCAAGGCGAAGGCGCTGAAAAACCGCGTCAGCCAGTACTTCGGTTCCGAAAAGAACCACGATGAGAAAGTCCGGCAGATGGTCGCCCATGTGGACTATTTTGAATACATCCTCACCGACAGCGAATTCGAGGCCCTGGTCCTGGAGTGCAGCCTGATCAAGCAGCACACCCCCAAGTACAACATCCTGCTGAAGGATGACAAGGGCTACAGCTACATCCGCGTGACGAAAGGGCCGTGGGCGCGCATTTCCGAAGCCAAGCGGGCGGCGGACGACGGTGCGGAGTATATCGGCCCGTACGTCAGCGGCTGGTCGGTCCGGCGGTCGGTGGACGAGGCGCGGAAAATCTTCCGGCTGCCCACCTGCCACCGGCGCTTCCCGCAGGACATCGGGAAAGGCAGGCCGTGCCTGAATTACTACATCAAGCAATGCTGCGCGCCGTGCCGCGGGAAGATCACGGAGGAAGAATACGGGGAAGCGGTCCGCGACGCGCTCGATTTTCTGCGCGGCGGCAGCGCGGAAAGCGTCCGGGGGCTGACCGGCCGGATGGAAGAAGCCGCCCGGAAGCTGGAATTTGAGCGCGCGGCGCGCATCCGCGACTGTTTGGCCGCCATCCGCAGGATGGGCGAGCGGCAGAAGGTCGTCGCATCCAAAGTGCCGGAACAGGATGTGATCGCCCTGACGCAGGGCGCAGGCCGGAGCTGTTTCGAGGTCTTTCGCTTTGAAAAGGGCAGGCTGACCGACCGCGAAACCTTTTTCCTGGGCGAGACCGGAAACCCGGCGTCGGCCCGGGATGAGTTTCTGGAGCGGTACTATTCAATGCGCAGCCGCATTCCCCCGCGCGTGACGCTGGACGGCCCCGTGGAAGGTCGGGAGCTCCTCGCCCAGTGGCTGACGGAAAAGGCGGGGCGGAAGGTCGCGGTCACCGTGCCGAAGAAGGGCGAGCAGGCACGGCTGGCGGAGATGTGCCGGAGCAACGCGGCGGAGCAGCTTGCCCAGACGATGGGGCGCACGGGGAAGGAAGCCTCCGCCCTCGACGAGCTCGGCCGGCTTCTCGGCCTGGAAGAACCGCCCGCTTATATTGAATCCTACGATATTTCCAACCTTGCCGGGGGAGAGAACGTCGCGGGGATGGTCGTCTTCGAGAACGGCCGCCCGCTGCGTTCCGCTTACCGCCGGTTCAAAATTAAGACCGTGGTCGGGCAGGACGACTACGCGTCCATGCATGAAGTGGTCGCGCGGCGCCTGAAAGAATACGACAAGGAGAAGGGAAGCGGCGAGGGCTTCGGCCGCCTTCCGGACCTGATTCTTCTGGACGGCGGCAGGGGCCATGTGGCGGCGGTCCAGCCCGTTCTGGACGCGGCGGGGATTTCCGTTCCCCTGTTCGGCATGGTGAAGGACGGCCGCCACCGGACCCGCGCCATCGCCAAAAACGGCGGCGAAATCGCCATCAATTCCAACCGGAGCGCGTTTACGCTGGTGTCTTCCATTCAGGAGGAGGTCCACCGGTTTGCCATCGGCTACCACAGGCAGCTCCGGAAAAAGGCGGCGGTGTCGTCCGCGCTGCTTTCCGTCGAAGGCGTCGGCCCCGTCCGCGCCAAGGGACTGCTGAAGCATTTCCGGACGGTCGCCGCAATCCGCGGCGCCGACCTGACGGAGCTGATCCACGCGCCCGGCATGACGGAGCCGGCGGCGCGGAACGTGTACCGGGCGTTTCACCCGGATGCCGGGGAAGCTCCGGCCCCGGAACCGGAGGAACGGTGTTGACAGTGCGCCGGGTTCATGGGATAATAAAACCGGTTCCCCGCGCGGGGGCATTTTGACATTCCGCCGCCCCGGCGGGCGGCGGAAATCCAACGAAACGAATGTTAAGGTGGTTCCCATAATGAGAGTGATTACCGGAACGGCCCGCGGAAAGCGCCTTGTGACCCGGGAAGGCGGCGCGGTGCGCCCCACGCCGGAACGCGTGAAGGAAGCTCTTTTCAGCATTATCCAGTTCGGGATCGAAGGCCGGCGCATACTGGACCTGTTTGCCGGCTCCGGCCAGCTGGGCATCGAGGCGCTCAGCCGCGGAGCGAAGGAGGCCGTCTTTGTCGATTCCAGCAAGGAATCCGCCTCCGTTGTGCAGAAGAATCTGGAATCCTGCGGATTTGAGGATTCCTCGCGGGTGGAGACGATGGATTTCGCGCTGTATCTGGCGCGCGGCGGCGAGCCCTTCGACCTGGCTTTTCTGGACCCCCCGTACCGGACAGGCCTGCTGCAGCGCGCGCTGCCCTTGGTGGCGGCGCGGATGAACCCGGGCGGAACCATTATCTGCGAGAATCCGTCCGACGAGGCGACGCCGGAGACGGCGGGAAATTTTGGGTGCGTGAGGACTTACCGCTACGGCAAGATTATCCTGACGCTCTACCGGCGGAAGGACGGGACGACGGCATGAAAATCGCGATCTGCCCGGGCAGCTTCGACCCGGTTACCCTCGGCCATATGGACATCATCAACCGGGCCCGCAAAATTTTCGACCATATTATCGTTGCCGTTCTCGTCAACCCGGCAAAGCACACCGCTTTTACGCTGGAGGAACGCATCGAGCTGCTGAAACGCTGCACGGCCGGAATGGAGGACGTGGAGGTCGTCGGATTCGACGGGCTGCTCGCCGATTACGCGAAAATCCGCAGGGCGACCGCCATCGTCAAAGGGCTCCGCGCCATGTCCGACTTCGAGTACGAATTTCAAATGGCGTTGTTCAACAAAAAGCTCAACCCCGATCTGGAGACGGTCTTTTTGAACACCACGGCGGAGAATATGTTCCTGAGCTCCAGCGGGGTAAAGCAGGTTGCCTGTTTCGGCGGCGATATTTCCAATTTTGTTCCGGAATGTATTCTGAGCGACATTGAAGAGCGTTTATGCACAGGAGGAAAACAAAATGCGAGTGGACGACCTGATTGACGAACTGTACGACATGCTGGAAAAAGCGTGGAGCCTCCCCCTGAGCCGCGGCCGGGCGGTGCTGGACGGGGAACAGGTGCGGCAGATTCTGGACGAGATCCGGGAAGCGCTCCCGCAGGAGATCCACCAGGCGCGGGCGATCGTCGCAGACCGTTCGCAGATTTTGGCGGACGCCAAGCGCGAGGCGGACACGGTGCTTCGGGTGTCGCAGGAACGGGCGAAGGCGCTGGTCGCGCAGGACGAGATCACGCGGCAGGCCCAGCAGAAGGCAAACGACCTTGTGGGCCAGGCGCAGGCCAAGACCCGCGAGATGCGGAAGGCAACCAACGACTATGTGGACGACCTGATGAAGCGGACCGAAGACGAGCTGGCCGGGCTTTTGGCCGAGGCGCGGAAGGTCCGGCAGAACATCAAGGCTTCTCAGCGGACTTCCCCAAAATAAATTTTCCCATTGGATTGCGCCACAAAATATTGTGGCGCAATTTTTTTATTCTTTTCTAAATACCAAAATATGGTAGGAAGAAATCACAAATTTTAGTTCTGCACCGGCAAGATACCAAAAGAAAAAGTTGCATTTCCCATCAAAATACGGTATAATCAAACCACAAAGTGGTGAAAGGTGGGGGCAAAGAAGCACAGAGTGGTTGCTCATGCTTCTTCGCCGTTGGGAATCAATTATGTTGATCGGGGAATACCAACATAATATAGACCCGAAAGGCAGGGTGATCGTCCCGTCCAGATTCCGCGAGGATTTGGGCGAATGTTTCTATATTACGAAGGGGCTGGACGGATGCCTGTTTGTCCTTTCACCGCCGGGATGGGACAAGCTCCGGGACAAAGTGAGCGCGATGCCGGTCTCCAAGGCGAGGGGCCTGCAGAGGTTTTTCTTTTCGGGCGCCGCCGAGGCCGTGCCGGACAAGCAGGGCCGGATTCTCATTCCCCAGAATCTGCGGGATTATGCCGGGCTGACGAAGGACGTCACGTTTATCGGTGCGTCCAGCAGGGCAGAAATCTGGGACTCGGCGCGATGGAGCCAGTTCAACTCCACGCTGACGCAGGACAGCATTGCCGAAGCGATGGACACGCTGGATTTTTAGGGGTGACGGCATGAAATTTACCCATACGCCCGTACTGTTCCGCGAAACGATCGAGAGCCTGAACGTCAGGCCGGACGGCCTTTACATTGACGGCACGGCCGGCGGGGGCGGGCACTCCCGCGGGATCGCGGAAAAGCTCACGACGGGAAGGCTCCTCGCCATCGACCAGGACCCGGACGCCGTCCGGGCCGCGGCGGAACGGCTGAAGGATTTTCCGGGCGTCACCGTGCACCGGGGCAATTTTTCCGACATGCGGCAGGCCGCCGAAGCAAACGGAATGCCGCAGGTGGACGGGATCCTGCTCGATCTCGGGGTTTCCTCCTACCAGTTCGACAACCCGGAGCGGGGGTTTTCCTACCATCACGACGCGCCGCTGGACATGCGGATGAGCCGGGAGGGAATCTCCGCGAAAGACCTCGTCAACACTCTCTCCGAGCGGGAACTGGCCGAAATTATTTTCCGGTACGGGGAAGACCGCAACGCACGCTCCATTGCGCGGGGCATTGTGAGGGCGAGGGAGAAAGCGCCCGTCGAAACGACGCTTCAGCTTGCGGAGATTGTAAAAGGTTCCGTGCCCGCGCGGGTCCGCAGGGAAGCGGGCCACCCGGCGAGAAAGACGTTCCAGGCGCTGCGCATTCAGGTGAACGGAGAGCTGGACAGGCTTTCGGAAGGGCTGGACGCCGCGTTTTCCCTGCTCAGGCCGGGAGGGCGGCTGGCGGTCATCACGTTCCAGTCCCTGGAGGACCGGACCGTCAAAAAGCGGATGGCGGACTGGTGCACGGGCTGTACCTGCCCCCCGGATTTTCCGGTTTGCGTGTGCGGGAAAAAGCCGAGGGCGGAGCTTTTGTTCCGCAAGGGCGTTTCCCCGTCCGAAGCGGAGGTAAAGGAAAATCCCCGCAGCCGCAGCGCGCGGCTCCGGGTGTGTGTCAAATTATAACGCAGGACGCAGAAAATTTTAGGAACAATTAAGAAAGGGACGGGAGTGATTTTTCATGGCGAACCAGAGCAGCGCTTATGATTTCGAGTTGTTTGAGCCGAAGCGCCGGAACACGCCGGAGCCGCGGAAAAAATCCAATGTGATTGAGATTCCGCGGGAAAAGCTGGAACAGAACCGCAGGCCGAAGATCCGCCTTGCAAAGATCCTGCCGGCCTTTTTGGCTTTTTTGACAATTTCCGGCATGGTAGGCGCCTATGTCAACGGACAGGTCCAGCTTTCGGAGCTGTCCGGCGCGCTTGGGACCGCGGAACAGTCCCTGCGGGAAGGGCAGGACGTTTATTCCCAGCTGAAGATCCAGTCGGACGCAAAGTTTTCCAGGGAGGCGGTGGAGACCTACGCTTCCCAGAAGCTCGGCATGAAACAGACGGACCCGAGCCAGGTGGTTTCCGTGGGGCTTTCCAAGGGCGACAAGGCCCAGGTTGTGACGAAAGATACCGGAAAGAGTTGGCTGGAACGGGCATGGGAAGCAATCCGGAGCCGCCTGTCATAATTGCGGCGCACATCCAGTACATATTGTTTGAACGGCAGAAGGCTGTTTTTTTGCAGACGGAAGGAGAGTTGAGACACCAATCTTAACTCTCATTTCTTATCGGGGATTTTTTCCGGCGGACACGGGAGGCATCTATGGCGAAAGGTACAACGGTCCGGATGTGGCACCGCACGGTGTTTATCCTGATCTTTCTGGTGACGGTGGGGTTCGGGGCGGTCGTTTTCAGCCTGGTGAGGCTGCAGCTGATCGACGGGTCCAGCTTACAGATGCGGGCGACGGAGCAGCAGCTGAAGGACACGACGCTCACGGCCAAGCGCGGGACGATTTACGACTGCAACAAAAAGGAACTGGCTAAAAGCGCCACCGTGTGGGACGTGGTTCTGGAGCCCGCTTTCATCACCGACGAGAACCGGGAGACGATCGCCGGCGGCCTTTCCAAAATCCTCGGCATCAGCAGGGACGAGATTATGACGCGGAGCCGGAAGAAGACCTATTATGACAAAATCGCGAGCAAGGTGGAGTCCGACGTCCGCGACGCGATCCTGAAATTCAAAACCGAAAACAACATTACCAACGGGATCCGGCTGGTTGAAAATTACAGGAGATACTATCCCTACGGCAGCTTTGCGGCGACCGTCCTCGGCTTTACCGGGACGGACAGCCAGGGACTCGCCGGGGTCGAGGCGGAGTACGACAGCCAGCTGACCGGGACGGCGGGGCGCCTGGTCACGGCTAAAAACGCCGTCGGGACGGACATGAACTTCCAGTATGAGCAGGAGGTTCCGGCGCAGGACGGCGACAGCCTGGTGCTGACGATCGACGAGGTTGTCCAGCATTACGTGGAAAAGTATCTCGCGGAAGGCATTACGAACAACAAGGTGCAGAACCGCGGCTGCGCGATCGTCATGAACGTTAAGACCGGGGCCATCCTCGGCATGGCCGTAAAGGGGGATTTCGACCCGAACAGCCCGTTTGTGGTCGCGGACGCCCAGCAGGCGGAGGCCATCAGCAAGATTACCGACGCGGCCCAGAAAAAAGCGGCTCAGCAGGCGGCGCTGCAGGAGCAGTGGCGCAACAAGTGCATCAGCGACACCTATTACCCCGGGTCCGTTTTCAAAATCGTCACCGGGTCGGCGGCCATGGAAGAGAACCTTGTCAATGAAAACACGGTTTTTAACTGCCCGGGTTCCCTGACCATAGACGGCACCACGGTCAACGACTGGAAACGCGGCGGCTTCGGGCACCTGACGTTTGCGCAGGGCATCTGCAATTCCAGCAACGTGGTGTTCATGCAGGTTGGGCAGAAGCTGGGGGCAAAGCTGTTTTACAAATATTTCGGCGCCTTCGGATTCACCGGCAAAACCGGGATTGATCTTCCGGGCGAATCCCGGAGCCTGTTCTACACGGCGGAGCAGATGAAGCCGATCGACCTTGCGGTCGCGTCCTTCGGGCAGACCAATAAGATCACGCCGATCCAGATGATCACGGCCGCCTGCGCGGTCGCCAACGGCGGATACCTCGTCCAGCCCCATGTTGTTTCCGAAATCCTCGACGCGAGCGGAAACATTGTGAAAACGGCGAGCACGTCCCCCAAACGCCAGGTCATTTCCAACGACACGTCGCGGCGCATGAGCGCGATCCTTCAGCAGGACGCCACGACCGGCACCGCCAAGAGCGGTTATATTGCCGGGTACCGCGTGGCCGGTAAGACGGGCACTTCCGAAAAGACGGAAATCAAGACCAGCCAGGAATATATTGCTTCCTACTGCGGCTTTGCCCCGGCGGACGACCCGCAGGTCGCCATGCTGGTGTTCTACGACGAGCCGCACGGGCCGGCGGGTTACTACGGCAGCCCGGTCGCGGGCCCGACCTTCCTCGGGGCGATGACCCAGATCCTTCCGTACCTGGGGGTCGAACCGAAATACAGCGAGGAAGAACTGGAAAAGCTGGACGGCAAAGCGCCGGATATGGTGGGCCAAACGCCCGCGCAGGCGAAAAATACGGCTTCGAAGGCCGGCCTGAGCGTGAAAATCTACGGCAGCGGGGAAAAGGTGATCTCACAGGTGCCCGAACCGGGAAAAAGCGTTCCGAAGAACGGGACGGTCGTCCTGTTTACCGACCAGAAAAGCGTCGGGCAGACGGTGACGGTGCCGGATCTTACCAGGCTCTCGCTTTCGGAAGCCAACCAGAAGGCGGTGGACGCCGGTGTGAACATCAGCATCACGGGCGCGGCCCTGACCGGCTCCGCGGCGGTGTCTACCGCGCAGGACGTCGCGGCGGGCACGAAAGTTGCCCCGGGAACGGTTGTGACGGTTACGTTTTCCGAGGATAATAAAGTGCGGTAGCCCAGGCGGTCTTGGGTGGGGGAGCGCAGAAATATCCTGATTGAATGAAAAAGGGGCGGTTCCATGTCGGGCAGGCATCGATCCAGAAAAATCATCGCCGTGTCGGACGGCGCGGAAAAGGAAGCGGAGGTTCTCCGCGGGATCTTGGACCGCTGCGGGAGAGACTGCTTTACGGTCCTTCCGGCAGGGGAAGCGGCGCGGCAGGACGGGACGGCGGCGGTGCTTCTGGCCGCGCGGCCCGGAAAATTTCCCGACCCGCAGAAAATTTCCGTATGCGTCACGGAATACGCGCTTTCCCGCCTGCCGGCTTTTTCCGGCTTCCGGAAGCTGGTCACCTACTCCACCGACCGGGACGGGGCGGACTTTACGGCCCGGAATATCCGGAACGTTTCGGAAGGCGCCACGGCGTTTGAGATCGTGGGGGTGGGGATCATCGGGCGCGTCCGGCTGAAAACGGACCGGAGAGATTCCGTTGCGACCGCTCTGGCGGCCGCGGCGGCGGCGATCGCGGCGGGAATCCCGTTTGCGGATATTCTGGAAGCCCTGAATGGTATGGATCGCTTCGATTGGTAAAAAATAAACCGTATGCAAAGAAAACGGCAATTGTGCAAAGGTGGAAAAACATATCATGAGTTCAGCTTGGACTGCGGCGGCCGCGCTGATTGCTTTCGGCGTTACCGCTCTTCTCGGAAAATGGATGGTGCCATTTCTCCATAAAATCAACTTCGGCCAGACCATCCGGGAATCCGGCCCGACCTGGCACCGCAAGAAGAACGGCACGCCCACGATGGGCGGTTTCCTGTTCATCGCCGGGATCCTTTTGGCGTCGGCAGTCTGCATTCCGCTTTATTACCGCACCGCGGGGGAAAACCCGTATGTCATGGCCATGGGCTCGAAGATCGCGGGCGGTCTGCTGATGGCCTGCGGCTTCGGGTTCATCGGCTTTATCGACGATTACATCAAGGTGGTCAAAAAGCGCAACCTGGGGCTTAACGTGCGGCAGAAGCTGATCCTTCAGTTTCTGGTCGCCGGCGCTTACCTGTATTCCCTTTACCGGGCCGGGAACAGCGGGAAAATGCTGGTTCCCTTTTTCGGCAGCGTCGACTGGGGCGTCTGGTACTGGGTCGTTTCGCTGCTGGGGATCGTCGGGATGGCGAACGCCGTGAACTTTACGGACGGAATCGACGGGCTCAACGCTTCCGTGACCTTTTTCGTTTCCGTCGCTTTCCTCGTTATTGCCGGGCTGATGCACCTTGTGCCGGCCGGCATCCTCGCGGGCGCGGCGGCGGGCGGCTGCCTGGGATTCCTGGTCTGGAACTTCAACCCCGCGAAGGTCTTTATGGGCGACACGGGGTCGCTTTTTCTCGGCGGCCTGGTCTGTGCGCTCGGTTTTTCCCTGAACGTCCCCGTCCTGATTCTGCTGACCGGAGTCGTCTATCTCTGCGAGATCCTCTCCGTCTGCCTGCAGGTGGGGTACTTCAAAGCGACGCATGGGAAGCGGCTTTTTAAAATGAGCCCGATTCACCACCATTTTGAGCTGTGCGGCTGGAGCGAAGTGAAGATCTGTGCGGTGTTCAGCCTGGTAACGGCGCTTTGCGGCGCCGCTGCCGTTCTGCTGGCGGCCTGCGGGCTGTGACGCGGCAGGTTCCGACAGAATCGGCGGAAGCTTTGTGATTGAATGATACATGCTGTGTGCGGAAGGAGAGGAGAAACATGACGAATGCGTCTGCCGGAGGAAATACCGCCGTGCCCCGCAGGGGAGGAAATCCGCGCAAAAGCGCGGGGCAGGGACATGCCGGGAAAGTCCGAAAGAAATTTCGCCTGTTTTCCATCCGGGCCGGCATGGATCTGCCCTTTCTGTTTCTGATTCTGGTGCTTGTCGTCATCGGGCTGATCATGATGTTTTCGGCGAGCTATGCGTATGCGTCCTACAATTTCGGCGACAGCTACTATTTTATCAAGAGACAGGCCGTCTTTGCCGTGCTCGGCGTTTTCCTGATGGTTTCCATTTCCTATTTCGATTACCACCATCTGCACAAGTTCGCCATTCCGATTCTGATGTTTTCCTTCGCGCTTCTGGTTCTGGTCCGCTTTCTCCCGGCCGTCGCCGGCGTCCACCGGTGGATCACCCTCGGACCGCTCGGGCAGTTTCAGCCTTCGGAGATCGCGAAATTCGCGATCGTCCTGATCTTTTCCCACCTGATCTCGCTGAATTTCAGCCGGATGGGCACCTTCCGCTACGGGGTGCTTCCCTACCTGCTGATTCTGGGCGCGACGGCGGCCCTGCTGCTGGTTGAGCCGCATGTTTCCGCCACCGTCATCGTCATCATCCTGGGCGGCGTCATGCTGTTCATCGGCGGCGTGAAGCTGCGCTGGTTCGGCGCCGCGTTCGGGCTGGCGGGTGCCGCCATGGTTTACCTTGTGAGCTTTTCCGGGAAGCTCTCTTACGCGAACACCCGCATCCTCGGCTGGCTCGACCCGTTTTCCAACGCGAGCAAGGAGCTGATCGACAAGACCTGGCAGACGCGGCAGTCACTGTACGCCATCGGCTCCGGCGGGCTGCTCGGCCTGGGGCTGGGGCAGTCGCGGCAGAAATATCTTTACCTTCCGGAGCCGCAGAACGACTTCGTCTTTGCCATTGTCTGCGAGGAGCTCGGCTTTATCGGCGCGCTGATTATCATCATCCTGTTCGCCATGCTGATTTGGCGGGGGATCAACATTTCCCTTCGGGCCAAGGATAAATTCGGCATGCTTCTCGGGATCGGGCTGGTCCTGCAGGTGGGGCTTCAGGTGATTCTGAACATCGCCGTTGTGACCAATACGATCCCGAACACCGGCATAAGCCTGCCGTTTTTCAGTTACGGCGGGACTTCCCTGGTGCTTTTGCTGGCGGAGATGGGGGTCGTTCTGTCCATTTCGCGAACATCGTCCGTCGAAAAAACTTAGATTGGGGGATTTGGAGCGATGAAAGTTTTATTCGCCGGCGGAGGCACCGCCGGGCATATCAACCCCGCCCTTGCCGTCGCGGGTTTCCTGCGCGCGAAGGAACCCGATGTGCGGATTCTGTACATCGGGGCGCGGGGCGGAATGGAAGAGCGCCTTGTCCCCGCGGCGGGCTTTGATTTTCAGGGCATCACGGTTTCCGGCTTCCAGCGCAGGATCAGCTGGAAAAACGTGAAGCGCAACGCGGCCGCGGCCGTGCATGTGTTCACCGCGAGCCGGGAAGCGCGCCGCCTGATCCGCTCGTTTGAGCCGGACCTCTGCATCGGGACGGGCGGCTATGTGGCGGGGCCGGTGATCCGGGAAGCGATCAAGCTGGGAATCCCCTCTCTGATCCACGAGCAGAACGCGTTTCCCGGCGTGACCAATAAAATGCTTTCCAAAAACGCCGACCGGACGCTTCTGGCTGTCCCCGACGCCCAAAAGTACCTTTCTCCCTCCGCGCGCTGCGTGATTACCGGAAACCCGGTCCGCCGGGAGGTGCTCCATGCCGGCCGGGACGAGGCCCGGAAAAAGCTTGCGCTCGACGAGCGGCCCCTGATCCTCTCCTTCGGCGGGAGCCTCGGGGCGAGGAAGATCAACGAGGCGGCGGCCGACCTTCTGGCGGAAAGCGCGAAGAACGGCCGGTTCCAGCATATCCACGGCTACGGGAAGTGGGGAAAATGGTTTCCCGGCCTGCTCCGGGAGAAAGGCGTCAACCTTTCGGAGCACAGGGAGCTGGACGTCCGCGAGTACATCGACAATATGCCGGACTGCCTGGCCGCGGCCGACCTGGTCATCTGCCGGGCCGGGGCGATCACGCTGAGCGAGCTTCAGGCGCAGGGGAAGGCGTCGATCCTGATCCCTTCCCCGAACGTGGCGGAAAACCACCAGTACCGCAACGCCATGTCGCTTGTGAACCGCGGCGCCGCCGAAATCATCGAGGAAAAGGACCTGACGGGGCACAGGCTGTGCGAGAAGGTCGCCGGGCTGTTTGCCCGCCCGGAAAAGCTCCGGGAGCTGGGCGAAAACGCCCGCAAAATGGCCATTGTGGACGCCAACGAGAGGATTTACCGGGTCATCCGGGAAGTGCTGGACGAGCGCCGCTGAGCGCCCCGTAACCGCAAGACCCCCAGCAGCATACTATGTTAGCAGAATGTGTGGGGGTGTTGCTATGCCGAAACTAGTAATCAACGGAGCGAAAAAGCTGCGGGGGGAAATCCGGATCCACGGCGCAAAAAACAGCACACTGCCGCTCATGGCGGCGTCTTTGGTCTGCGGCGGGGAATGCGTTTTACATAACTGCCCGTCGCTGTCGGATGTGGACACATCCATACGCATTCTGCGCTACCTCGGCTGCAGCGTGACGAGCTCCGAAGGGTCCGTGGCCATTGACCCCGCGTCGGCGGACCATTTCGACATCCCGGATCATCTGATGCGCGAAATGCGCTCCTCGATTATTTTTTTGGGCGCGATTGTAAGCCGTATGGGCAGGGCGGTCCTTTCGTTTCCGGGAGGGTGCGAGCTCGGCCCGCGCCCGATCGACCTGCATCTCTCGGCGCTGCGAAAAATGGGCGTCGTCATCGACGAGGACCACGGCTGCCTGAACTGCTCGGTGCCGAACGGCTTGAAGGGCGCGGTGATTTCCCTGTCGTTCCCGAGCGTCGGCGCGACGGAAAACATCCTCATCGCGGCCGTGCTTGCGAAAGGGACCACCGTCGTCAACAACGCGGCGAGGGAGCCGGAAATCTGCGACCTGGCGGATTTTTTAAATTCCTGCGGCGCGAAGATCCGCGGGGCGGGGGAAAGCACCATCGTTGTGGAAGGCGTGAAGAGCCTGACGGGCTGCGAGCACGACGTGATTCCGGACCGCATCGCGGCGGCCACCTACCTGGCCGCCGCCGCCGCGACCGGCAGCGTCCTGACGGTGAAAAACGTGGTTCCCCGGCATCTGGAGCCGATCATCCCCGTACTTGAGGAGAGCGGCTGCCGTCTGGAGATGGACGGGGACCGGATCCGCATTTCCGCACCCCCGCGGCTGAAACGCATCAAAAATGTGCGCACCATGCCTTACCCCGGCTTCCCCACCGACGCCCAGGCGCCGGTTATGGCCATGGCGTCGGTCGCAGAAGGAACCAGCGTCTTCGTGGAAAATATTTTCGAGAGCCGGTACAAACATGTCGGCGAGCTGCTCCGCCTCGGCGCCAATATCAAGGTGGAGGGCCGCGTGGCCATTGTGGAAGGCGTGGACCACCTTTCCGGCGCGGCCGTGGAAGCGACGGACCTGCGCGGCGGGGCGGCGCTCGTGATCGCCGGGCTCGCGGCCCAGGGCCGGACGCAGATCACGGGCCTGCACCATTTGGACCGCGGGTATGAGAAAATCGAAAGCAACCTCGCCCGGCTCGGGGCGGATATCGTAAGAATCTGACGTCCACTGGGGGAATGTTTATGCGACAGGAAGTCCGGGGCGGAAAAAAAGATCCGCCGCATGATTACGGTTACGACCGCAGAAACGGGAGTTACCGGCCCTCGCCGCGGGGCGGGATGCCGGAAGCCGATTTTGCGGCCGCCGCGCGCCGCCGGGCGTTCCGGCGGAGAAAGCACCGCCGCCGCGTTCTCACGGTTTTCTATCTGTTCCTGTTCCTGCTGGTGCTCGCCGTCGCCGCCGCCCTTTCCATGACCGTGCTGTTCCAGATCACAGATGTTTCCGTCGCCGGCTCGTCGCGGTATTCCCAACAGGAGATCATCGCGGCGAGCGGCATCCGCAAAGGGGACAACCTGTTCCTGACGAAAACCGGAAACGTGTCCCGGGCTATCGAGCAAAAGCTCCCGTATCTCGGCACGGTGCGCGTATCCCGGAAATTCCCGTCCGGCATTGAGATCAGCGTCCGGGAGGAATCCGTCTGGGGCGCGGCGCCCTGCCAGGGCCGGTATGTGATCGTCGGCGGGGACGGGAGCGCCCTGGAGCTGGTGAAAACCCCGCCGCAGAACTGCACCGCGCTGAAGGGGCTGACGATTCGGAAAGCCGTGCCCGGACAGCCGGTGACGTACGGTACCTCCGGCGCTGGGACGGTTCTGGCACAGGTGATGGCCGCCGTGCAGAAAAGCGGGCTGCGGAACATCACGTCCGTCGATTTCACGCAGCCTTCGCGGATCCTGGTCCGGTATGAGGACCGGATTACCATCAACCTCGGCCTGCCGGCAGACCTGGACTACAAGTTCCGTTTCGCAAAAAATCTTTTGCAGAACAATATCAAGAGCACCGAGAGGGGAACTTTGAACATGACGGCGGTTTCCGACACCAACAAGGCGTATTTTGATCCCGAGTATGGCGAAAGCTCGTCGGGGGCCGCGAAAAAGTAAATATTCAATGATTCGAACGGGAAAAAAACCAATTGAATTTAACTATAAAAAGTGTATAATTATTTCTATGGACTTGCCTTGAATTCAATATCTTCGGAGATTCGTAAGGGGGAAGCGGCGCAATGCCTTTTGAAATTGACAATGATTTCGACAATATCGTGCAGATAAAAGTGGTCGGCGTCGGCGGCGGCGGCGGCAATGCGGTCGACCGCATGGTGACGGCGGGCGTGCAGGGAGTCGAGTTCATCAGCGTAAATACGGATCGGCAGGCCCTGTACCGTTCCAAGGCGACCCAGAAAATTCAGATCGGTGAAAAGGTCACGCACGGGAAGGGCGCCGGGTCGAAGCCGGAAATGGGTCAGAAAGCCGCCGACGAGAGCCGCGAGGCGATTGCGGCCGCCATCCGCGGGAGCGACATGGTGTTCATTACGGCGGGCATGGGCGGCGGCACCGGCACCGGAGCGGCCCCGATCGTCGCGGAGATTGCGCACGACATGGGCGTTCTGACGGTCGGCATTGTGACGAAACCGTTCGATTTTGAGGGCCGGCGCCGCATGGAGCAGGCGGAGAGCGGCATTACCGCGCTGAAAGAGCACGTCGATTCCCTCGTTGTCATTCCCAACGAAAGGCTGAAGCTGGTCAGCGAGCAGCGCATTACGCTTCTGAACGCTTTCTCGGTCGCGGACGACGTCCTGCGCCAGGGCGTACAGAGCATATCCGACCTGATCAAGCTGCCGGGCCTGGTCAATCTGGACTTCGCGGACGTCACCGCCGTGATGAAGGACGCGGGCTACGCGCACATGGGCGTCGGCCGCGCGTCGGGCAAGGACAAGGCGGAAGCGGCCGCCAACATGGCGATTTCCAGCCCCCTTCTTGAAACCGCCATTAACGGCGCGAAGGGCGTCATCATCAACATTACGTCTTCCCCCGACATCGGGCTGGACGAGATCGAGACCGCTTCCTCGATGATCGCCTCCCAGGCGCACGAAGACGCGAATATCATCTGGGGCGCCGCGTTCGACGAGGATATGGACGACGAGATGAGCGTCACGGTGATTGCGACCGGATTCCCCACAACGGGGGAGGAAGGGCAGTCCGCCCAGAAGGCGGAAGACCAGGCCGGATCGGACAAGCACCCGGACGCGAAAGCGGCCGGCCAAAAGGCCGCGCTTCCGGAGGACGACGATTTTACCGACATCATGCAGATTTTCAGCAGAAAGACCTGAGTTCCGCGCGGGCCGCAAGGCCCGCTTTTTTTGTCCCCGAATCGCGGCCGAAAACGCGCGAAAAGCGATGCTGAGGCCGCTGGCGGACGGTTTTTGGAAAACAGGGCGTAAAATATCGGCCGCGTTCTTGCATTCTTGGGTTTCTGTGTTATAATAACCGTGTGTAACGCCGATTTTAAAGGGGGTGGCATTGTGAAACCTGACCCTTTGGGGAAATGTAGAAGAAAATTTCATAGAGGAGATGAGCACAATGCTGTCCTACTACAAAACGGAAGACGGCCGCGTCATGCGGATTCCCGCATGCGAACCCGGCTGTTGGATTAACTGCGTTTCCCCGGACGACCGGGAAATCAACAGCCTGATCGCCGACTTCGGCATTGAGCCGGATTTTTTCCGCGCGGCCATGGATGAGGAGGAGTCCTCCCATATCGACCACGAGGACCAGAACACGCTGATCGTCATCGATATTCCCGTCGTGGAAAAAGAGGGAAAAAACATTTCCTACACCACCATGCCGCTCGGCCTGATCATTACGGAGCGGAACGTCATCACGGTTTCCATCAAAGACAATCCCGTCGTCGGCGAGTTTGCCCAGGGGCTGGTGCGGGGGGTGCAGACCAACCTGAAAACCCGCTTTGTCCTTCATATCATGCTCCGCGTGGCGGCGCGCTTTTTACAGTACCTGAAACAGATCGACAAGATCAGCAATTTTGTGGAGACGGAGCTTCGCCGCTCCATGCGGAACGCGGAGCTGCTGCAGCTTTTGGATATTGAAAAATCGCTCGTTTATTTCTCGTCTTCGCTGAAAGGCAACGAGATCACGCTGGAAAAGATCATGCGCGGCAGGGTCGTCAAGCTGTACGATGAGGACCAGGACCTGCTGGAGGACGTACTGATCGAAGTGAAACAGGCGATCGAGATGTCCAATATTTATCTGAATATTCTGAGCGGGACGATGGACGCATCCTCTTCGGTGATTTCCAATAACCTGAACATCATCATGAAAACGCTCGTGTCCCTCGTCCTGCTGATTTCCATTCCCATGATCGTTTTAAGCCTGTACGGCATGAATGTCGGCAATATCCCCATTGCGAACTTCTGGTTCCCGGCGGTGCTGTCGGCGGTTCTTGCGGCAGGCGCGTTCCTCGCGCTGAAGAAGAAACGAATGCTGTGAACGTGCGGACGGAAACGCGGCTCTGCCGCGCATCGAACAGGGGGACCGCGGTGCGGTTCCCTGTTTTTGTCATCGGCCCGTGCGGTTGGGAGGTAATACCGGATGAGTGAATTTGCGATCAATACGAAAGATATGGCCCGGGCGGCGGAAAAGCTGCGCGCCGGGGACCGGGTCCTTCTGAGCGGGACGGTCTACACCGCCCGCGACGCCGCGCACAAGCGGATCTGCGCGATGCTGGACCGGGGGGAAAAGCCGCCGTTCGCCATCGACGGGGCGACCGTTTACTACGCAGGCCCGACCCCGACCCCGCCGGGCCTGCCGATCGGCTCCTGCGGGCCGACGACTTCCGCGCGGATGGACGCCTTCACGCCCCGCCTGCTGGACCTCGGCCTGAAAGGCATGGTCGGCAAGGGCGACCGCTCGCGGGAAGTGGCGGACGCCATCCGCCGCAACCGCGCCGTCTACCTCTGCGCCGTCGGCGGGGCGGGGGCCCTCGCGGCGAAATGTGTCGTGTCGCTGAAAGTCATCGCGTTCGACGACCTGGGCTGCGAATCGGTCAAAAAGCTGGAAATAAAGAATTTTCCGCTCCTTGTCGCCGTCGACTGCCACGGCGGGAACCTGTTCGAGGCCGCAAAATGACCCGGTTCCTGATCCGCCTGTTCATCAAGAATTACAACGACACGGACGACAATGAAGTCCGGCAGAAATACGGAAAATTTTCCGGAGCCGTCGGCATCGGGACGAATCTGCTGCTGTTTATCGTCAAGATCATCGCCGGGACGCTTTCCAACAGTATCGCCATTACCGCCGACGCGGTGAACAACCTGGGCGATTTCGCCTCGTCGCTCATCACCCTTTTCGGGTTCAAAATGGCATCCAAGCCGGCGGACCGCGAACATCCCTACGGCCACGCGCGCATCGAGTATATCAGCGGCCTGTTCGTTTCCATCCTGATTTTCATCGTGGGGTTCCAGTTCGCGCAGACTTCCGTGGGGAAGATCATCCACCCGCAGAACACGAACTTTTCCCTGATTGCCGCCGGAATCCTGGCGCTCTCCATCCTGCTGAAGCTCTGGCAGGGCGCGTTTTACCGCACCGTGGGCAAACGGATCCATTCCGACGCGCTTCTGGCGTCCGCGGCGGACAGCCGGAGCGACGTGTTTTCCACCCTGGTCGTTCTGACCGGCGCGTTTATCACCCGGTTTACCGGCTACAATCTGGACGGCTACATGGGCATTGCCGTGGCCGTGCTGGTAATGGTCACCGGCTACCAGCTGATCCGCGAGACGAGCGGCCCGCTTCTCGGCGAGGCGCCCTCGACGGAGCTGGTGGACGATATTTACCACACGATCCGGGAAAAAGAGGGAATCCTCGGCGTCCACGACCTGACGGTCCACAATTACGGGCCGGGGCGCTGCTTCGCGTCGATCCACTGCGAGGTTCCCGCCGAACAGAACATCCTGATCAGCCACGACCTGATCGACAACATCGAGCGGGAGTTCCTCACCCGGAAGGGCATCCACCTTGTCATCCATATGGACCCGATCATTACCGACGACGAGCGCACCAACCGCCTCAGGGAAAAAGTCCACGACGCGGTCGTGGCAATTTCGCCGGAGATCACCATGCATGACTTCCGCGTCGTCTGGGGCACGACCCACGCCAACCTTGTGTTCGACGTCTGCGTCCCGTTCGGGTTCGCATTGAGCGACCAGAGGGTCGTCGATGCGGTCACGGAAGCGATCCGCCGCATCAATCCCCACTATTACGCGGTCGTGACCGTGGACCACGATTATGTCCCCGCCGGGGACAACGGCGACTGAAGGCAACAAAAAATTCACATTTGCTCTCTTGCAATTTTCGGAGAGATGGTTTATGATGGGATTAGCACTTGAACTATACGAGTGCTAATCCTTTTTTGAGAGGGGAACGCCATGGCAGCCAAACAGTTTAAAACCGAATCCAAGCGCATTTTAAACCTGATGATCCATTCCATTTATACGCACAAGGAAATTTTTCTGCGCGAATTGATTTCCAATGCGAGCGACGCGATCGACAAGCTGTATTATAAGGCCCTCACAGACGGGAACACGGGCCTGAACCGGGACGATTTCGTCATCCGCCTGATTCCGGATAAGGAAAAGGGGACGCTGACGATTACCGACAACGGCTGCGGCATGACGAAGGACGAGCTGGAGACGAACCTCGGCACGATCGCGAAAAGCGGTTCCCTGAACTTCAAGCAGGACATGCAGAAGAAAGAGGACATTGAGATCATCGGGCAGTTCGGCGTGGGCTTTTATTCCGCCTTTATGGTCAGCGAGCATGTGACTGTCGCCAGCAGGGCGTACGGCAGCGACGAAGCCTGGAAATGGGAATCTTCGGGCGCCGAGGGCTACACGGTGGAGCCGTGCGAAAAGGCGGAGTACGGCACGGAAATTGTCCTGAAGCTGAAGCCCGACACCGACGACGAAAAATACAGCCAGTTTCTCGACACCTACCGCCTGAAGAGCCTGGTGAAGAAATACTCGGACTATATCCGCTACCCCATCAAAATGGATGTGGAGAAGAGCCGCCCGAAGGAAGGCAGCAAGGACGAGTACGAAACCTACACGGAAAACGAGACGCTGAACAGCATGGTCCCGCTCTGGCGCAAGAACAAGAACGAGATTACCGAAGAACAGTACAACCAGTTCTATAAGGACAAGTTTTCCGATTACGAAAATCCGGCGAAGACCATCCATATGTATGCGGAGGGCGTTTCCACTTTCCACGCGCTGATGTATATTCCGGCGCACGCCCCGTTCAACTTTTATACGCGGGACTATGAAAAGGGCCTGCAGCTTTATTCCAACGGCGTCCTGATTATGGACAAGTGCGCCGACCTGATCCCCGACTATTTCAGTTTTGTGCGCGGCCTTGTGGATTCGCAGGATCTTTCGCTGAATATTTCCCGCGAAATGCTCCAGCACGACCGCCAGCTGAAGCTGATCGCCGAGCGGCTGGAAAAGAAGATCCGTTCCGAGCTCGAAACCATGCTGAAAAACAAGCGCGAGGATTACGAAAAATTCTTCAAAAACTTCGGTCTGCAGCTGAAATACGGCATTTACCAGGATTACGGGATGCACAAGGACGTCCTGAAGGACCTGCTGCTGTTCTACTCGTCCACCGAGAAAAAGATGGTGACGCTGAAGGAATACGCCGGCCGCATGAAGGAAAGCCAGAAGTACATTTATTACGCCTGCGGCGATTCGGTGGACCGGGTGGACAAGCTCCCGCAGACCGAAGCGGTCAAGGACCACGGCTGCGAGATCCTGTATATGACGGACCCGGTCGACGAATTCGCGGTCTCCATGCTGGCGAAATACGGCGACAAGGAGTTCAAGTCCGTCTCCGCCGACGACCTCGGGCTTGAGACGGAGGAGGAAAAGAAGGAAGCCGCCAAAAAGGTGGAGGAAAACAAGGACATGCTCGCGTTCCTCAAGGATTCTCTCAAGGGCAAGGTCAGCAACGTGATCCTGTCGCAGAAGCTGAAAACGCACCCGGTCTGCCTTTCCACCAACGGCGCGATTTCCATGGAAATGGAAAAGGTCCTGAATTCCATGCCGAACGCGGAGAAGGAAAAGGTAAAGGCGCAGCGCGTTTTGGAGATCAACGCGTCCCACCCGATTTTCCAGAAGCTCTGCGACCTGTACCGGGACGACAGGGACAAGCTGAAGCAATACGCTTCCCTGCTTTACACGCAGGCGCTTTTGATCGAGGGCGTGCCGATCGAGGATCCGGTGGAATTTTCCAACCAGGTCTGCGGCCTGATGATTCAGTAAATTTCCGGGCAGTTCGGGCTCCGGACGGATTTTTCCGCCGGGGCCTTTTTTTGCGTCCCGGCGGACGGGTATCCCGGGTCCTGCTGCGGCAAAAGAGCGGAAAATCGGATAATTCATTGTACCAAGTACCATTATCATTATGGCAAAACGCACAAAAATATAAAATAAACTTTAGCATAAGATACAAATCGTCGGCAATTTCTGTCAAAACAAGCCAAGAGGACTGGAAAAAGGCGCCATAATATTGTATAATTGAAAAAATCTTGCGTTTTCCTGCATCTTGCTTCAATAGAATCCTTTGCTTGACAGAAAATTAGGAGGTAAGAAGAAATGGACGCTGCAGCCAATAGCGGCCGACTTACGCACATGATGAAACGAATCTGGAACGGGCCGGAAGAGGCGGGGGAGTCGGCGCGAATGCAGCCGGAACCGTCGGGCGGACCGGGGCCGAACCGTTCCGGCTTTGCACCGCGCGGCGAAACATACGGCGGGAATATGGATTCCGGGAATCCGTTTCCGGATCGGCAGACCCGGCAGGACAGGCAGCCGGAAAATCAGGATTTCAGCGTCAGCCTGGAAAATGCAACGGTCATCTCCAAGGGTACGGTAATCACGGGCGACATCAAGTCCGACGGCGATATTGAGATGGACGGGACGGTCACGGGGAGCATCAGCACGTCGGGCCGGGTGAAAATCAACGGCAAGCAGAACGGGAACGTCGAGGGCTCTTCCGTCACTCTTTCCACCTGTGCCGTCCGCGGAAGCATCAGCGCGGCGGAAGATATCTCGGTGGACAGCGACTCGGTGGTTGTGGGTGACATCAAGTGCGGAAACCTCACCTTCGACGGGAAGCTCAAGGGCAACGTCCATGTGATGGGAAACGTCAACTGCAAGGGCAACGCGATCATCATCGGCGACATCACATCCACTACCATTACGGTGGACAGCGGCGCCAAGCTGCAGGGCAAGGTCCAGATTTCGGATGGAAGCATCGAGGAAACCGGCCTGCCGGACGAATTCGGCCCGGCCAAGCCGGCGGAAGCCGTACCGGCCGAACCCAAGCCGGAGAAATAAGCGAATGGACAGCGGAAAGCGCGGAGCGGGAATTTCCCGCCCGCGCTTTTTCTGCCGGCACCGTTATTTCGACGTTCCCTTTTCCCGGGACCGCTGGAGCGCGAGGAGAAGATCCACCATCCTGCCGTAGCTCTGCACGCCGTCTTTCTGGTCGTTTGCCTTGAGGTAATGGTTGTTTACCGAGCCGGCCGCGCGTGCGACGGGACCTTTAAACCGGTTCCAGTAGGCGTTGTTGGCTGCCAGATCCCTGCGGACGCCCTCGCTCAGGAGGGAAAAGACGGTGTTTGCCGTTTTGCCGTCGATGGAATACAGAGCGTTCGATGCATAAGTAAAAGCCATCGCCGCGCCGGAATACCGGAAGTCCCCGTCGGGGCTGGCGCTGCAGGCCAGGTAACTGATGAAGTTTGCTTCGTCTTCCCGCATGAATCCGCGCAGATGCGAAAGCTCGTGACACATGGTGAACGGAATCGTGTAGTCGGGGGCGTCGGTGTTGACGTTGGCCTCGAACGTAAAGGGGAAAAACATCCCGGTAATCTGGCCGTACGACATCAGTTTTGAGGCGGCCACCGGTTTGGGCCCGCCATAGCCGGAACGGAGCGACGGAAAGTCCTTTTCAAGGAGATCGAGGGCCTTCCGGGCCTTGTCCGCGTTTTTGGGAAAATCCGGCGCCCGCAGCTCCATGACCGACTGCCCGTCGGTCTTTTCTTTTGCCCGGAGCCGGTTCGAGTCCGCGGCGAGGCTTTGGCAGAGGCGCACCAGCTCGGCCCTCCCCGACGGCCGGATTTCAAATCCGGAGAGCTGCGCGAAGGTGCTCCGGTAGTAGTTCGTGCCGCAGTTCACGGTAAACAGGAAGAATACGATTCCGGTAAAACAGGCGAGGTTGACGCAGAAAACCGCCGCGGTTTCGCCACGTCTGCCCCTGTGCCGGATCAGACGGACCAGAAGGCGGATGAAAGCGGCCGGCATCAGAATCAGGAACAGGACGACCAGGATTTCCCCGACGGAAAAGGGGGCGATTCCGGTGAGGCGGTTCCCGGCCCGGGACAGGACGGGGTAGATTGTCCCGGCGTACCACTCCGCAAAGTTTTCATGCAGGGACGCAAAATAGAGCAGGGCGGCGGCAACGGGATAGGACAGCAGAAGCCAGAGACGCCGCATTTTGAAAATCCGTTTCATAAAGACCCTCCCGTTTTGCATCGGACCCGCCACCATTATACCATGTCCGGCGGGAAGCGGCAAAGGGAAAACGCCGCCCGCGGAGCGCGCAAATCCAGGAAGGTTAAGGTTGCCGCGCACGGGGAAAGATGCTATGATAAAGGACAAGGAATTTGCGAAAGGGAGGATGCGCTTGCAGTTTTACCTGAAACCGGAAGGCGGGACGCGCGTCCTGTTTTCCGTTCTGGATTCTCTGGGGAAAACCGCTTACGAGGTGACAGGGGAATACACTTCCTTCGGCAGCCGCTATGTTCTTCGCGGGCCGGGCGGGGCCGCCGCGGCGCGGCTGAACGGGGTGAACCTTCCCGGGTCGTTCCGGTATTCCGCGGCGGCCGGAAGCCGGCGGATCCGGATCAAGATCAAGCCGGATTCGGTGCACCGGCCCGTGCAGTTCAAGGGGGCCCGCTGGCGTTTCCGCGGAAGCGTGACCACCCGGTCGTTCGATGTCGTGGAAGACCTGCCGCACGGGCGGCCTTTTGTCGTGATGACCCACAGCCGCTGCTGGAACGGGCACGGCGACTGCTATGCCGTGACGGTTGCGCGCGAGGCGGACGTTGCCTTGGCGCTGTGCGTCGCGGTCGCGGTGGACTGCGCCATTCTCGGCGGCTGCATTTCGCCGGTGCCGGCGGGCTGAAAATTTGACAAAGCGGTGCGGCGATGCCATAATAAATAAGTTACAGCAAAAAAAGACCGGACAGGAAAGCGGCGTTTCCCGCGATTCCAATATTGGAGGAAGTACATTCATGAGCAGGGAGCTGGCAAAGACTTATAATCCCGGGGAAGTGGAAGACCGGATTTATCGGTTCTGGCTCGACGGAAAGTATTTTCACGCCGAGCGCGACCCGCAGAAAAAACCTTACACCATTGTGATTCCGCCGCCGAACATCACGGGGCAGCTCCACATGGGGCACGCGCTGGACGAAACGCTTCAGGACGTCCTGGTCCGCTGGCGCAGAATGCAGGGCTACTGCGCCCTGTGGATCCCGGGGACCGACCACGCTTCCATCGCCACGGAAGCGAAGATCGTCGAAGCCATGCGCCGGGAAGGCCTTACGAAGGAGCAGATCGGGCGCGACGCCTTTCTGGAGCGCGCCTGGAAATGGAAGGAAAAGTACGGCGGGCGCATTGTGGAGCAGCTGAAAAAACTCGGCTCTTCCTGCGACTGGGACCGCGAGCGGTTTACGCTGGACGAAGGGTGCTCCAAAGCCGTCCGCGAAGTTTTTGTGCGCCTGTATGAAAAGGGCCTGATCTACCGCGGCAAGCGCATCATCAACTGGTGCCCGCACTGCAAAACGTCCATTTCCGACGCGGAAGTGGAATTTTCCGAGCGCGACGGCTTTTTCTGGCATCTGCGCTACCCGTTCAAGGACGGGAGCGGTTACCTGGAGCTTGCCACCACGAGGCCTGAGACGATGCTCGGCGATACCGCCGTGGCCGTCCACCCGGACGATGAACGCTACCGGAAATTTGTGGGCAAGACGCTGATCCTTCCGCTGGTCGGCCGCGAGATCCCGGTCATTGCGGACGAATACGTGGAGCGCGACTTCGGCACCGGCGTGGTGAAAATTACCCCGGCTCACGACCCGAACGACTTTGAAGTCGGCCTGCGCCACCATCTCGGAGTCATCAACGTGATGGACGACGCGGGAAATATCAATGAAAACGGCGGAAAATACGCGGGTATGCCCGGTCTGGAAGCGCGCAAAAAGATCGTGGATGACCTGAAGGAGCAGGGATACCTCGTCCGGACGGAACCCATCAAGCACAATGTCGGCGCCTGCTACCGCTGCGGGACCATCGTGGAGCCGCGCGTTTCCAAGCAGTGGTTCGTGCGGATGAAGCCCCTCGCCGGGCCTGCCATCCGGGCAGTGCAGGAGGGAAAGACGAAGTTTGTTCCCGACCGCTTCGCGAAAATCTATTACCACTGGATGGAGAACATCAAGGACTGGTGCATTTCCCGCCAGCTCTGGTGGGGGCACCGGATTCCGGCGTGGTACTGCCGGGACTGCGGCGAGACCGTCGTCGCCCGCGAGGCGCCCCGTGTCTGCCCGAAATGCGGCGGGACCCGCCTCGACCAGGACCCCGACACGCTCGACACGTGGTTTTCTTCGGCGCTCTGGCCGTTTTCCACGCTCGGCTGGCCGGACAAAACCCCCGATTTGGATTATTTTTACCCGACCGACACGCTGGTGACGGGCTACGACATCATTTTCTTCTGGGTCGCCCGCATGATCTTTTCCGGCGTGGAGCAGATGGGCGACGTGCCGTTCCACACCGTGCTGATCCACGGGCTGGTGCGCGACGAGCAGGGCCGCAAGATGAGCAAGTCGCTCGGCAACGGAATCGACCCGCTCCAGGTGATCGGCGAATACGGTGCCGACGCCCTGCGCTTCATGCTCGCGACGGGCAACAGCCCGGGAAACGACATGCGCTTTTCCGACGACAAGGTGCAGGCGAGCCGCAACTTTGCCAATAAGATCTGGAACGCCGCGCGCTTTATCCGTATGAACCTGGAAGGCCACGAGACGGAGAACCGGCTTCCGGAGACTCTCGCGCTGGAAGACCAGTGGATTCTGGATTCCTTCAACAACACGGCGAAGGAAGTCACGGACAATCTGGAGCATTTTGAGCTTGGCATCGCCGCCCAGAAGCTTTACGATTTCCTGTGGGACGAGTTCTGCGACTGGTATATCGAGATCTCCAAAATACGCCTGAATTCCGGCGACGAAGCGGAAGCGCAGTCCGCCCGCCGGGTGCTGGTCTGGGTCATGTCATCCACCATGCAGCTGCTGCACCCGTTCATGCCTTATATCACCGAGGAGATCTGGCAGGCCCTGCCGCACGGCGGGGAATCCATCATGGTTTCCAGATGGCCGGAATTCGACGAAGCCCATTGTTTCCCCGAAGCCGCGGAGGAGATGCACAGGATTATGGACGCCGTGCGCGCCGTGCGCAACCGCCGCGCGGAGATGAACGTGCCGCCGTCGCGCAGGACGCACCTGTACCTCGCGGCCGCTTCCCCGGAAACGTTCCGGAAGGGCACGCCGATCCTGAAGCGCCTCGCGTGGGCGAACAAGGTGGAGATCGGGAAAGAGTTCCGTTTGGACGGCGCCGTGACGATTGTGACGCCGGATGCCAAGCTGTACATTCCGACCGACGAGCTGGTAGACCGAAAAGCGGAGCTTGCCCGCCTTACCAAAGAGCTGGAGTCCGCGAAAAAACAGCAGGCGACCGCGCAGGCAAAGCTGCGCAACCAGCAGTTCCTTGCGAAGGCCCCGGCAAACGTGGTGGAGGGGGTTCGGCAAAACGCCGCCAAGCTTGCGGAGCAGATCGCCCTGATCGAATCCGGCATCCGGGAAATGAAATAATTTGAAGTTTCAAAAAGAAAAAAGAGGCGGGAATTTCCCGCCTCAAATTGTTTTCAGAGGTTTCCGCATGACGTATGAAGAAGTTCTGACCAAAATCGATTCCAGCCGGTTTTTCCGCTCCAAGCCGGGCTTGGAGCACATCACCGCGCTTTTGTCCCTGCTCGGGAACCCGCAGGAAAGCCTGAAAGCCGTCCATGTTGCCGGCACCAACGGCAAGGGCACCACCTGCACGCTGATTGCGTCCGTGCTGCGGAAGGCCGGGTACCGGGTGGGCCTGTACCTTTCGCCGCACGTGTGCGATTTTCGGGAGCGGATGCAGTTCTGCGGGGAAATGATCCCGCGGTGCGAGCTGGCCGCGGCGGCGGAGCGCGTATTCCCGGCCGCGGAACGGCTCCGCGAAAGAGGCATGGCGGTGGGGGAGTTCGAACTGATCACGGCCATCGCCATGCTGTGGTTCGCCGAACGCCGCTGCGAGATCGTGGTGCTGGAAGTCGGCCTCGGGGGCCGCTTCGACGCGACGAATGTCATCCGCCGCCCGCTGGTGTCGGTCCTTACGTCCCTTTCCCTCGACCATACGAAAATCCTCGGCGATACGCTGGAAAAGATCGCGCGGGAAAAATGCGGCATCATCAAGCGTGGCTGCCCGGTGGTGTGCAGCCCCGGTGAGCCGGAGGAGGCACTCACGGTGATCCGGCGCATCGCGCGGGAGCGTTCCGCCCGGCTGACGGAAGCGCCCGCCGGGCGGCTCCGGGTCGGAAAGTCGGATTTGTACGGCACGGAGATGGAAGTTTCGGGCGTGAGGCTGAAGCTGCCGTTCGCGGGCGCCCACCAGGTGAAAAACGCGGCCGCCGCGCTCGCGGCGCTGGATGTCCTCCGCGGCTCCGGCTGGAACATTTCCGCGTCCGCCGTCCGGGACGGCTTTGCCGCCGCCCGGCTCCCCGCCCGGCTGGAAGTCCTGTCGCGGGACCCGGTCGTTCTGCTGGACGGTGCCCACAATCCGGCGGGGACCGCCGCGCTCGCGGACGCGCTCCGGCGCGGCCTGCCGGGGAAGAAGATCGTCGCGGTGATGGGCATGATGGCGGACAAGGACACCGCGCGTGCCGTCGAAAATCTTGCGGGGTGCTTCCGGCTGGTAGTCGCCGCCGCGCCGCCGTCCCCGCGCGCGATGAGCGCGGAAGATTTCGCGGAATTGTGGCGCCGGCAGGGAACGCCCGCGCGGGCGGGCGGGACCCCGGAGGAAGCGCTGGCCCGGGCGTTCTCCGCTTTGAAACCGGAAGAGGCGCTGGTGGTCTGCGGGTCGCTTTACCTCGCGGGGGAGCTGCGCGCCGCGGCCGTCCGGACGGCCGCGGCGAGAAAAAAATAAAGGCATGTCCGCATTTTTCGAGCAAAATTTCAGTCCATATCCCTTATCTTTAATAGAGAGGGGAATTTTTTATGCCCGAACGGGGCAAACTATTCTGTTGTTTTGGAGGTGTCAGGCATGGGAGTCCGGCTGATCCTGAAAAACGGTATTCTGACGGCGGTCCTGAGCGGGGAGATCGACCATCATTCCGCCCGGGAAATACGGAACGAGATCGACTCGACCGCGTCGAAGGTGAAACCGAAAACGCTGATTCTGGATTTTTCCGCCGTCCAGTTTATGGATAGCTCCGGCGTGGGACTGATTATGGGCCGCTGCAAGCTGATGCAGATCTGGGACGGTTCGGTGGAGATTGCCAATCTGCCGCCGAAAATCGAGCGGATCGTTTCTCTTGCGGGCCTGAACCAGCTTTGTGTCGTCAGAAAGGGGAATCTCGATGAAAGTGATGAATGAAATGTCCGTCTCGTTTCCGAGCTGTTCGGCCAACGAGGGCTTTGCCCGGGCGGCGGTCGCCGCGTTTGTGGCGCAGCTCGACCCGACCGTCGACGAGCTGTGCGATATTAAAACGGCGGTTTCCGAAGCGGTCACCAACTGCATCGTCCACGCGTACCGGGACACGATCGGAACCGTCTACATAAACTGCAAAATCTTTGCGGACGGAAAAGTGATCGTGAAAGTGCGGGACCGGGGGTGCGGCATCCCGGACATCAGGCAGGCGATGCAACCGATGTTTACTACGGCGGAAGGCGAGCGGGCGGGTTTGGGGTTCGCGGTGATGGAAAGCTTTATGGACCGGCTGCACGTCACGTCCAAGCCGGGAAGGGGAACGTCCGTCATTCTCCAGAAAACGCTTGAACGCCGCCCGGCCAGCCATGGATAGGGAGCAGGCCGTCCGGGACAATATCGGCCTTGTCCATGCCTGCGCCCGGCATTTCAAGGGGCGGGGGATCGAGTACGACGACCTGTTTCAGGCGGGCTGCCTGGGCCTTGTGAAAGCGGTCGGCAATTACGACGAAAGCAGGGGCGTCCGCTTTTCCACCTATGCCGTTCCGGTGATTCTGGGCGAGATTAAAAGGTTGTTCCGCGACGGCGGCTCGGTCAAGGTGGGGCGAAGCCTGAAGGAGCTTTCCATGCGCGCCGTGCGGGAATCCGCGGCCTTTTCCGCCCGCGAGGGGCGTTCGCCCACCGTGGGCGAGCTGGCCGCGCTGCTCGGCGTGGAACCCGCCGAGGCGGCGGAAGCGCTCGGCGCCGCTCAGGTGCCGCTTTCCCTGACGGCGGATGACGAAAACGGCGGCTGCCAGCTCGACGTGGGCGTGGAGCCGGAGGACGACAGGATCGCGGAGATCCTGTCCCTGAAACAGGTCGTGACGGAGCTGGAACCGAAAGACCGGAAAATCATCGTGTTCCGGTATTTCCAGAGCCGCACCCAGTCGGAAACGGCGGACGCCCTCGGCATGACACAGGTGCAGGTTTCCCGCCGGGAAAAGAAGATCCTGAAGGAGCTGCGGGTGAAATTGTCCTGACGGGGGAATTTTTCTTTGTCCCATATAAAATCCCGGAAAAACCGGTTACAATAAAAACCGGGATTCTTCCGGAAAAGAGGACCACCCGGCGTTTTTTGCGCCCGGGTGGTTTTTCCGATCGGGCGTGTCCGGGATCCCGCGGAAATCCACAGGACAAAGACGAAAAAGAGAGGCGGATGACCATGAAATCCTATCGGAAAGAACTGCATTTTCATTTCCCCACAAGGCGGGGGCTTGTCAACATTACGCCGCAGGTGGAAGAGGCTCTGAAGGAAAGCGGCGTCCGGGAAGGGCTGGTTCTGGTGAACGCGATGAACATCACCGCCAGCGTGTTTATCAACGACGATGAAAGCGGCCTGCACCACGACTTCGAGGTATGGCTGGAAAAACTCGCGCCGGAAAAGCCGTACAGCCAGTACCGCCACAACGGCTTTGAGGACAACGCGGACGCCCATCTGAAACGGACGGTCATGGGCCGCGAAGTGGTTGTGGCCGTTACGGGCGGGAAGCTCGATTTCGGCAGGTGGGAGCAGATCTTCTATTTTGAGTTCGACGGCAAACGGGACAAGCACGCTTTGATTAAGATCATCGGAGAATAGCTTCGGTTTTCGGTCTGAGCGGGCGGCGGGAGAATTATTCTGCCGCCGCCGCAAAACGAGTGGTTCCATATGGGAATATGAGGCATATACTGTAACCAGAATCCGAAAGGGGAAAGGGGACGGATATGCCTTACTCAGTTCGTGAATTACTGGCCAGACTGCTGATGTGCGAAGCGGGCGGCGAAGGGAACAACGGGATGTACGCGGTCGCCACGGTCATCGTCAACCGGACCAACATTCCTTACGGCGAATTCTTCCGGGTCAGCAACGGCGGCGATATGCGCGCGGTTATCCAGCAGCCCGGGCAGTTCACCTGCATGATGGAGTCCGTGGGCGGCTCCTATAACGCCCAGAACGTCTACAATATGGATCCGCAGGACATCCATTACCAGATTGCAGACTGGGCCATCGCCAACAATACGCTCGGCGCGGTGGCGAACTCGCTGTTTTATTTCAATCCCTTCCGGCCGACCTGCGTGCAGTATTTCCCGCCCGGCGGAGCCGGCGTGTACCGCACCCGCGTCGGCCAGCACTGCTTTTATACTCCGACGCAAAAATACGCTCAGACTTAAAGGGGGACTATTTTCCATGAACCAGCAAGAAGCGGGCTACCAGCCTGTCTGCGAGACCTGCGGCGGCCCGTATGCCCAGCCGGCGGGCGGCTACATGCCGCAGCAGGCCGAAACCGCGTTCCCGGCCGGGCAGAACACGGCGGGAGCGGCGCAGAGCCCCATGCCCGCCCAGCAGATGCAGAACCCCGTGCCGGCGCAGCAGACGCAGGAAACGCCGCCGGGCTCGTTCCTTCCGATCACCGACATGACGCAGCCGCAGGCCGTGACCACGCAGAGCATGGAGTACCTGAACGGGTACCTCCGCACCCTGATCGGCAGCCGGATCCGCGTGGAATTCCTGATCGGAACGAACACCTATCTCGACCGGTCGGGCACGCTGGTCGCGGTGGGGGCGAATTATATCGTCCTGCAGGAGAGCATGTCGGATGACCTGCTGATCTGCGACTTTTTCAACATCAAATTCATCACGATTTTACGCTGAGTTTCCGCCGCCCGGAAAGACGGGCGGCGTTTTCCGTGTCCCGGCCCGTTTGCTTTCCGTGCGGCGCCGTGCTACAATCGAAACCGGAATCAGGCTTGGAAATTCGGAGGATGATTATGAAACCGGATACAAAAAACATGGAGCTTCAGACAAAAGAGGGCGTCGCGTTCCTCACGTTCCCGTCTTTTTCCGCTTATCCGTTCGTCCGCCACGCGTTTTCCACGCGGATCGGCGGGGTCAGCAAAAACGAGTTTTCTTCCATGAACCTCGCTTTCCACCGCGGGGACCCGGACGGGAACGTGATGGAAAACTACCGCCGGTTCTGTGCCGCCGCCGGTTTCGGCTTCGACACGCTGGTTTCTTCCGCCCAGGACCACCACACGTTCATCCGCAGGGTCGGGCGCGGGGAGCGGGGCATCGGCTTTCGGCGGCCAAAGGACAAGGCCAGCGTGGACGGCCTCGTTACGGACGAGCCGGGCGTCACGCTCGTGACCCATTATGCGGACTGCGTCCCCGTTTTCCTGCTCGACCCGAAAAAGAGGGCGATCGGTCTCGCCCATGCCGGGTGGAGGGGGACGGCGGCAAAGATCGGTGCCAAGGCGGTCGCCGCCATGGTGCGGGAGTTCGGCTGTGACCCGAAGGACATGGTCGCGGGCATCGGCCCGTCGATCGGTCCCTGCTGCTTCGAGGTGGACCGGCCGGTGCGGGATGTGTTTGCCGCTTTGACGGAGCTGAACCCGTCGGAGCTGATCCGCGCGGACGGCGGGGGAAAATACCGCGTCGACCTCTGGGAGACGAACCGGCGAACCCTGATGGAAGCGGGTATCCCGGAACAGGCGATCACCGTATCCGGCATCTGCACGAAGTGCAATGCGGAGTGGCTCTTTTCGCACCGCGCGAGCGGCGGAAAACGGGGCGGCCTTTCCGCGTTCCTGGCCCTTACGGAGGAACGGGCGGAATGACGATGGAACACTGCATGCTCTGCCCGCGCCGATGCGGCGCCAAAAGGGAGCCGCGGAACGGGGACGGCCGGTGCGGCATGGGAACCGACCCGGTTGTCGCCCGCGCCGCGCTCCATTTCTGGGAAGAGCCCTGCATCAGCGGGACGCGGGGCTCCGGCGCCGTGTTTTTTACGGGATGCCCGCTCGGGTGCGTTTACTGCCAGAATTACGCGATCAGCCGGGAAAGGAAAACGGGCAGGGCAGTTTCCGCGCGGAAACTGGCAGAAATTTTCCGTAATCTTGCCGCCAAGGGAGCCCACAACATCAATCTGGTGACGCCCACGCATTTTGTCCCGGCCATTCTGGAAGCCCTGTCGCTCTGGAAACCCACCGTGCCCGTCGTCTACAACTGCGGCGGCTACGAGAGCCTGGAAACGCTCCGGATGCTGGAAGGGCATGTGGATATCTATCTTCCGGATTTCAAATACGCGGACGATTCCCTCGCGGCGGCACTGTCCGGCGCGGCGGATTACGCGGAGACCGCGGAAGCGGCGATTCGGGAGATGGCCCGCCAGACCGGGCCGGCGGTTTACGACGGGGAGGGGATTCTGCAAAAGGGAACGATCGTGCGGCATCTGATCCTTCCCGGGCATACCCGAAATTCCACGGCGGTGCTGGACTGGCTCGCCGCGAACCTTCCGCAGGGGGTGCCGGTCAGCCTGATGGCCCAGTACGTTCCATACGGCAGGGCCGCGGAATTTCCCCCGATGAACCGGCGCATTACCAGGCGTGAATATGAAAAGGTGCAGGCCCATCTTTTCGGGCTTGATCTGGACGGCTATGTGCAGGAAAGAAAATCCGCCAGCAAAGATTATATCCCCCCGTTCAACTTGGAAGGCGTTCCGTAAGGCGGGCAAAAAAGCGCCGCCCTTTCCCCTGTGGCGGGAGAAAGGGCGGCGCTTCCGTTCCCGCGGCTAGAGCCGGGCTTTCCGGAAGATGATTTTGTCGAACAGATGGGTCAGGACCGGCATCAGGCACGTTGCCAGCAGGATCATCGGCACCAGAATGAACAGCATCGGCAGGGTGACGGGGGTGATTTCAAACAGGGACGGGAACAAAATCAGCGCGAGGACAAAGCAGGCAGTCATGGAGAAAAAAAGAATTTTGTGGCCTGTATTGAACGGGTAGCAGACCTTGAACAGGACGAGCAGCTCAGTGTATCCCGTCACGATAACGGCCAGTGTGGAGAGGTCCGGGTCCGGGAATGTCAGAAAGAGGGAAACGGCGGCCAGAACGGCGATATTGGCGGTGAGCGTAAGGGCTCCCGGAAGGGATTTTTCCAAAATGTTGACGATGAATTTTCCATGGATCTGCTCGCGGTTCGGCTCCAGCGCGAGGAAAAAAGACGGGATGCCGATGGAAACCGCGTTGATGAGGGTAAACTGGATCGGCTGGAACGGATAGTTGCAGCTGAGAAAGATAAACAGAACGGCGGTCAAAGAAGAAAAAATCGCCTTGACCAGAAACAGGGACGCCGAGCGCTGCAGGTTGTTGATGCAGCGGCGCCCTTCGCCTACGATCCGGGGCATGCTGGCAAAGTCGGAGTCCAGCAGCACCACGTTGGAAACAGTTCGGGCCGCGTCGCTGCCGGATGCCATCGCGATGCTGCAGTCGCTCTCCTTCAGGGCCGGGACGTCGTTTACCCCGTCGCCGGTCATGGCGACCGTATGGCTTTTCTCTTTCAGCGCCTTCACAAGCTCGAGCTTCTGCTTCGGCGTAACGCGCCCGAACACCGTGTATTTTTCTGCGGCGGCCTGAATCTCCCCGTAATCTTTCAAGGTGGATGCGTCGATGGAGCGGTCGGCGTGCTGCAGGCCCGCCTTTTTCGCAATGCAGGAGACGGTTGCGGGGTTGTCGCCGGAAATCACCTTCAGGTCGACGCCCTGGCCGTAAAAATAGGCGAGCGTTTTGCGGGCGTTTTTGCGGATGCGGTCGCTGATCAGAACGAGAGCCGCCGGCTCGGCTTCCGCGGGGTCGGTCCCGTCGGCCGAAACGGTTTTCACCTTTGCGAGCAGAAGGACGCGCTGCCCGCGTTTCGCGTACGATTCCGCCTGCGGGCGAATTTCCTCAAAGCGTTCGCGGAGAATGAATTCCCCCGCCCCGAGAACGAAACTGCCGTTTTCCCCGAATTCGGCCCCGCTCCATTTGCGGGCGGAAGAAAAGGGGACGGTCTTTCCGCACTTCCAGCCTGGGGAGTCCGGAAAAGCTTCCTTTACGGCGTTCATGGTCGGCGTGCCGTCACCCAGCGCCCCGGCCATTGCGGCCAGAATTTCCCCGCACCGGCCTCGGTCCCGCCCGCCGAGCGGGACCAGGGAGTCTACCTGCATGCTGCCTTCCGTAAGGGTGCCGGTTTTGTCGAGGCACAGGGTGTCGACGCGCGCCAGCGTTTCAATGGAATAGAGCTCCTGCACCAGCGCCTTGCGCCGGGAAAGCCGGATGACGCCGACGGCGAGCACCACGCTGGTCAGCAGGACGAGCCCTTCCGGAATCATGCCGATCAGCGCGGCGACGGTGCTGACGACCGCGGCCCCGAATTCCTGCCCGGAGACAAACACCTGCTTGTAGAACAGCATGGCCCCGATTGGGATGATCGAGAACCCGATGAACCGGATGATCCGGTCGGTCCATTTCATGATCTCCGAATTCGGCTTTTTGAGGTAGCCCGCGCTTGCGGTGATTTTTGAGGCGTAATTCTCCTGACCGACGTGCTCCACCTTCGCGCGGCATTTCCCGCTCACCAGGAAACTGCCGCTCAGGAGCGTGTCTCCGCGGCCTTTCGGAACCGGGTCGGATTCGCCCGTCAGCAGGGACTCGTCCGCCTCGCACTGGCCTTCCAGGACGGTGCAGTCGGCGGGGATCTGGTTGCCCGCCGCGAGCAGAATCACGTCGTCCAGCACGAGGTCGGCGACCGGAACTTCGCTTTCCGTTCCGGAGCGTACGACACGCGCCCTTGGGGCCGTGATGAGGGAGAGACGGTCGATCGTCTTTTTCGCCTTGACTTCCTGAAGAATGCCGATGAGTGTGTTGCAGACGATGACGCCCAGAAACAGGAGATTCTTGTAAGAGCCGACGGACAGAACCAACGCGGCGAGAACAACATTCAAAATGTTGAAAAATGTGACCGCGTTGTCCCGGACAATGCGGGAAACGGATTTGGTGCGGATGGGGTCCGTCCCGTTCACGAGCCCCTGACGGACCCGCTCCGCCGCCTGCCGGTCCGTGAGGCCCGATGCATAGTCCGGTTCAAACCGTTCACAATATGTCTGTGGATTTCCGTTCATTTTTTGATTCCCCGTTGTCATGCTCTTTTTCACCTTATTCCGATCGGACACGCTGTTGTTTCAATTACTTCAGTATATACGAAATCCGACAAGGAATAAAGCGTTCCGCTCGATCAATTCAAAATGCGTTCATGATTTTCAGCATATTTAACAAATAAAGAGATGCTTCTCTGTCACTTTAAGAAAGAATGTATCTTGCTTCCCTTGACCGATGTGCTATAATGATCATCTGGGCAAAGTTAGAAGTTGCTTTGGCTGCTTTGTTTGTCGAAAGGGGATGGCTCTTATCGTTAAGGCTGTTCGTTCCTGTTTGTCCGCGCGAAAAGATCTTTCTGCAATCGACGTGAACCGCGCTGCGGTTTTGCTGTTCACGGTTTCCATCTTTCTGCCGTTTTATTTCAGTTTGGCCGCCGTGTCCTGCATCGCCTTCCGGACGATGGTGAATTACCGGATCCGTGCGAAGGCGTTCCGTGCGCCTTATACGAAACTGCTTTTCGCTTTTCTTGCCGTTTCCTTCTTTGTTGCGGCAGCTTACAACAATTACAAGGGAATGGCGTATTCCATTTTGATTTATGCCGTGGTGACCTGCGGTCTGTTCCTGCGCAGCATCATGACAAGGCAATTGTTCCACTTGGCGATGGACACGGCGTGCGCCGCGAGCCTCTGGTGTGTGCTGGCAGCCGTGATCCAAAAGGCGGCGGCGTATGCCTCTGCTCCGGACTACCGGCCGGTTTCCCTTTTTACGAACGCCAACTACTATGGCATGATTATCGAATTCGTTGTTCTGATTGCCCTTTACCGCATTTTTACGAATCCGGAACATATGTCCTTTTACAGCGTCGTGATCGGCCTGAACCTGATCGGCCTTTATCTTACGGGAAGCTGTTCGTCGTTTGTGGCCATGCTCAGCGCCGTGCTCATCATGCTGCTGTATAAAAAGAAAAGGAAGCTGACGGTCCTCTTTTGTGCCGTGGTTGTACTTTACGTTACCGCCACCGTGCTTTTTCCCGGTGCCTCACCGAGAAGCTCGAACGCTTTGGAGACAACCCTTGCGCAGAGACTGTCCATCTGGAGCACGTCCCTGAAAGCGATTGAGCAGACGCCGATCTGGGGCCGCGGCGCTTCCGCATACGGGATGATCTATGAACAGTTCGGAGGCTACGCGACTTATCATTGCCACAATCTTGCTTTGGATACCCTCTTGAATTTTGGCATTGCGGGGACGGTTGCGGTCTGCTTCTATCTGGCAATGCAGATTCGGCTTCTGATTTTGCGATTCTGCAATAACATCTGCAGCGACATGAACCTTCTGTGCGCGGCGGCTCTGGCTGCGGTTTTTGTACATGGCATTACCGACGTGACAATTGTATGGATTCAGACAGGCGCGCTGTTTTTCCTCATCACCTCTTCTATGGGGATCGGCTCCGCCTATCTGGAAGAGCACGTCCTGCGGCCGCAGCTGCTGCCGGAACTGGAAGACCGCCCGCAGACGGTTTACCTGAAAAATTAGCGGAATGTGCGAATTCAATACGGTTTCATTGTCCCTCGCCAATCCATAACCGGGCGGGGGATTTCTTTTGCGGAACAGGGGGATGAAAATGAGAAACAGAAAAACGGGCGGGAATGTGCCGGGAGGGGAAGTAATTGCGAAATCCCTGATGGAATACTCAAAAATGGAAAAATATATCCTGCTCTCCCGGCTGAAAACGCGGGAAAAAGGGCTGGATTTTGTCGATGTCGAGCTGCTTTCCGACCAGTACCCCAGCAATGAGATCTCGCATGAAAAGCCGCGGCCCTGGTATGTTCAGCTTGCGGAAGCGTTCATCAACCCGTTTACCCTCGTGCTTGTGGTGATCGCCGTCCTTTCCTTTTTCACCTCGTATGTTCTGGCGGCGCCCGGGGAGAAAAACCTTTCTGCGGTGATCGTCATCCTGGTTCTGATTCTGATCAGCGGCGGCCTGCGCTTCTTTCAGGAATTCCGCTCCGGGCGGGAAGCGGAGGGCCTGCGTTCCCTGGTCAAAACGACGGCCACGGTCATCCGCCGGGAAAACGGGCGGGAAGAGATCAAGATGGCGGACATCCTGCCCGGCGATATTGTTGTGCTCTCCGCGGGGGACATGATTCCGGCGGACGTGCGCATCCTGAAAGCGAAAGATCTGTTTGTCAGCCAGTCCGCCCTCACCGGAGAATCCGAAATGGTCGAAAAGTTTGCCGATGCGGATCGGCCGGAAGGGGAAGGCAGCCTGTTCGACCTCAAGAATATCTGCTTCATGGGGACGAACGTGGTCAGCGGCTCTGCGACGGCGGTGGTTTTGGCCACGGGGGACCGGACTTATTTCGGAAATATGGCGAAGGCGCTTTCCGGCCAGCGCGAACCCACCAGCTTCGACCGCGGCGTGAATTCCGTCAGCTGGCTCCTGATCCGCTTTATGTGCGTGATGGTGCCGATCGTTTTTCTCGTGAATGGCTTTTTGAAGAACGACTGGCTGGAAGCGCTCTTATTCGCCATTTCCATCGCCATCGGCCTGACGCCGGAGATGCTGCCGATGATCGTGACCACCAACCTCGCAAAAGGCGCGGTGAGCATGGCCCACCAGAAAACCGTGGTCAAGCACTTGAATTCCATTCAGAATTTCGGAGCTATGGATGTGCTGTGCACCGATAAGACCGGGACTCTGACACGGGACGAGATCGTAATTGAGCGCCATCTGAACGTGATGGGCGAAGAGGACGTCCGAGTTTTGGAATATGCATATTTGAACAGCTATTTCCAGACCGGCCTGAAAAACCTGATCGACCTCGCCGTGATCGATAAAGCGGCGGAGGAAAGCGTTACGTACCTGAGCAACGAATATAAAAAGGTCGACGAGATTCCGTTCGACTTTTCCCGCCGGCGCATGAGCGTCGTCCTGAAGGACCGGAAGGGCAACACCAGGCTCATCACCAAAGGCGCCGTCGAAGAGATCCTCCAGATCTGCTCTTCCGGTGAATACGGCGGCGAAACGGCTCCTTTGACGGGCGAAATCCGCGCAAAAGTTACGGAAATGGCAGACCGCCTGAATGCCGACGGCATGCGCGTAATTGCGGTTGCAACCAAAGAGAACCCTTCCGCGGAAGGTGTTTTCGGCGTCAAAGACGAAAGCGGCATGACGCTGATTGGCTATCTGGGTCTGCTGGATCCCCCGAAAAAATCCGCGGCTACCGCCATCGAAGCGCTCAAGCGGTATGGCGTGCAGGTAAAAGTCCTGACCGGCGACAATGAGTCGGTGACGAAAAAGATCTGTAAAGAAGTCGGTCTTTCCGCGACGGAAATCCTTTTGGGGCCGGAAGTGGAAGCAATGCAGGACGACGAGCTTCAAAAGAGGGCGGAGCACACAACAATTTTTGCAAAGCTGTCCCCCCTGCAGAAAGCCTGCGTCGTTACCGCTTTGCAGAGAAGCGGGCATACGGTCGGCTTCATGGGCGACGGCATCAACGATGCCCACGCGCTCAGCAAGGCGGACGTCGGAATCTCTGTGGACACGGCGGTGGATATCGCCAAGGAGAACGCGGACATCATTCTGCTTGAAAAAGACCTGGGCGTATTGGAGCACGGCGTCGTCGAGGGCCGGAAAATTTTCGGCAATATTATCAAATACATTAAGATGACCGTCAGTTCCAATTTCGGCAACATGCTGTCCGTGCTGGTTGCAAGCGCATTTTTACCGTTCCTGCCGATGATGCCGGTGCAGATCCTTTTGCTGGACCTGCTGTACAATATTTCGCAGATCTCCATACCGTGGGACAATATGGACGACGATTACCTGCGTATCCCCCGGAAATGGGACGCGTCCGGGATTGGAAGATTTATGCTTTGCATCGGACCGGTCAGCTCGGTCTTCGATATTGCGACTTATCTGATCATGTGGTTCGTTTTTGGCTGCAATACGTCTTCCGATCCGGCGCTGGTTGCGTTGTTCAACGCCGGCTGGTTTGTGGAAAGCCTGCTGTCGCAGACCCTGATTATCCATTTGATCCGCACGCCCAAAATACCGTTTCTCCAGAGCCGTGCCGCGATGCCTGTTGTTGCGCTGACTACCGTGATTATGGCGATCGGTATCCTGATTCCGTTTACGCCGTTGGGCGCATCCATCGGATTTTCCGCACTGCCGGCAAATTATTTCGGCTGGCTGGCCGGGATTATCCTCACTTATATTTTACTGGCCCAGATTGTGAAGACGGTTTACATCAAAATCAATCATTCCTGGCTTTGATTCGAGATTTTTCTTGCAATCGTTCCCGCAGCGTGATATAATATCAACTGTTGTGGGAACGGCGCAGGAGAATATATTATGGGCCTGTAGCTCAGCTGGGAGAGCGTTCGGTTCGCATCCGAGAGGTCGAGA
>ENA-UOOI01000244-UOOI01000244.1-fermentation-metagenome-genome-assembly--contig:-NODE-244-length-70518-cov-48.832167_pt1 | contig 70518 bp, 73 predicted proteins | sample MGYA00245779_ERZ724027 | MGnify/ENA primary metagenome ERZ724027 (study PRJEB28704, sample SAMN03018318) | fermentation metagenome | biome: anthropogenic terrestrial biome; feature: soil; material...
TTGCGAATATTATCAAAGAAGGTTTCAGTTCGATCATTAAATACTCTGCCGCATTCGCGGCAGATATACTTTCGAACTCTCTTGCTCTTGATTTGATAGGTACCGTTGCCTATGACATTTCCTTTCCCAGAAATGCCATAAAATTTGCAATCTTGATTAGGACAATAGACATCAGTAAACTTTGGTTTTGCTCCTCGTTTTCCCATTGTAATAATATATACTAAACCTAATATATAAAATCAACTAAATATAACTGGAGCACCAATTTACTTGGTACCGTAATTTGTTTTACTCAATATGTTTAAATAATAAAAAGCGTTAATGTACAATGCTAACAAGTATCACGTTAACTAATGTCAGGATATTTCCCAGGAAGGTATTATAAATGGTATTAGGAATAAATGATCCGCAAATCTGGCTTGCATATCTTGCTTGTGTATTTAGTGCACTCGGGTGTATGGTTTATGGACTGCTGAATTGGAGAGAGAAGAAAGGAGAACAGGCAGTAAAGAGCACTACTCAGAAACAGGTGACTCAAGACCAGTAAATGGATACAGGATTTACTAGAGTTCATTCAAGTCAAACCTTTCTGGTAATGCCTGAGGAAAAACAGTAGTCGAAACTATTCTGGAGTTATTTTTTATGGCAGTCAGTACTTCAACTCTTATCTTTCTTGTCGTTATTTATTTTGCATTAACTTTCTACGTTGCCCGTCTGGGGTATAAGAAAAATTCCCAGACTGATGGGTATATGCTTGCAGGCCGACGTGTACCTCCGGCAATTATGGCTCTCTCTTATGGAGCTGCGTTTATCAGTACTTCTGCGATTATAGGATTCGGAGGAGTAGCCGCTTCCACAGGGATGGGGCTTTTGTGGCTTGTCTTCATGAATATCTTTTTCGGGATTTTCATTGCCTTCGTGGTCTTTGGGCCTGGAACTAGGCGCATGGGGCTAAACCTTGGAGCCATTACTTACCCTGAATTTATAGGAAAACGTTTCCAATCCAGGTTTATTCAAGCCTTTTCCGGGCTTATTGTAGCGGTTTTCATGCCGCTTTACGCTGCAAGCGTAATAATAGGAGCAGGTCGATTTCTTGAGACTACGCTTGGGATAAACTACAATTTTGCTCTTCTGATCTTTACCGTTATTATTGCTTTTTATGTGATTAAAGGTGGTCTCCTCTCAGTAATGTACGTGGATGCGATGCAGGCCACTATTATGTTAATAGGAATGACTTTTCTGCTGGTTTTTACCTACAGTAAACTGGGAGGAGTTGTAGAAGCCCACCAGGCGCTTACTAACATGGCAAACCTTGTACCTCAGGCACTTGTTGAGCAGGGTCATAGGGGCTGGACCGCAATGCCGGCTTTAAATTCCTCAATCTGGTGGACAATGGTTTCCACAATCATAATGGGAGTAGGAATAGGAGCACTTGCGCAGCCACAGCTTGCAGTCAGATTCATGACTGTGAAAGACGACCGTTCCTTGAAAAGAGCAGTTGCTATAGGAGGACCCTTCCTTCTGATGATGGCAGGAGTCGCATATGTTGTGGGAGCCCTTTCAAACGTATACTTTTACAGGACTGTAGGGAAAATTGCCCTTGAAGTTGTTCCGGGCGGAAATACAGATCTTATAATTCCCGCATACCTGAATCAGGCAATGCCTGAGCTGTTTGTGGCAATTTTCATGCTAAGCCTGCTCTCAGCAGCAATGTCTACTGCAGCTGCCCAGTTCCACACCATGGGTACAGCCATAGGGTATGACGTTTACCAGCACGGTCTTATGAAAGGCAAATCCGGCGCAAGCACAGTCCATGTTACAAAAATAGGAATTGCCTTTACCATTGTGGTGGCAGTTATTCTGGCTTACATTCTCCCTGGAAGCATCATTGCAAGAGCTACTGCCATGTTCATGGGCCTGTGCACATCTGCCTTCCTGCCCCTTTACATTGGAGCGCTGTTCTGGAAACGTACAACAAAAGCCGGAGCAATTGCAAGTCTTGTTGTTGGCTCGCTAAGCAGTCTCTTCTGGCTGGTCTTTATCCATGCAAAAGAAGCAGTGCCTCTGGGGATCTGCCAGGCAATCTTCGGCAAGGAAACTTTACTCACAGGTATCTGGCCTCTTGTGGACCCGATCATGATCGCAACTCCACTCTCTTTCCTTGTCCTGATTGTAGTAAGCCTTATGACACCCCAGTTCTCGCCAGAGTTCCTTAAAAAGGCTTTCAGGCACAGGTTTGAAGACGAAGAGGAAGAAAACTCAGAAAAAGTATCAAGCAATGCAGCGGATTCGGCAGGCATTTAAGCCTGCACCTCCGCACATTATTTTTTAGTTTTGCTTCCTTTATTTCCTGTTCATTTTTTCCTGTTCATTTTAGGAAGTTATCAGTTATCTTTTTTGACCGGCAGGGTTTGTCCTCCATGAGGCATAAGGTGAATCTTTGCATCAGGATTTTCCGAAAGCACTGCAGATAAAGCGGTCTTTACATCTGGCATTGGAGTAAAGAATGCGGTTTTTGTCTGTTCGTCTGAAAGTTTTGAGACAAGGTAAAGCCTGAATTTTTTAGAAACTTTTGCAACGATTGCAGTCCTGTGGCCCCCGAACTCAAAACATTGTTTGAAACGCTCGATTGCATCGTCAGGGTTCCGGCATTCCCTGTTCCAGCATTCATAGACCTGGTTTCCTATTCCCTCGGCACATTCAGCTACAAGGATAATGGAGCCTCCTTCTTTCACGGCCTGGGTTGCATGGTCAAGCGCCTTGTTTGCCTGGAAAAGGTTAATATCTTTCGGAAAGCCTCCGCAGGAAACTATTACTGCATCCGCTGGCTCTACAGGCACCTTGTACATGGAATCCACAACCTCCACGCCTTTCCTGTGAGCTTCTATAATATCACCTGCAACGGCAGCTACTATCTCTTTTTTGCTGTCAAGCATCACATTAAGGATAAAAGCAAGACCAGCAACTTTTGCGGCTTCTTCCATGTCCTGCCTGACAGGCCCGTCAACCCTTCCGGAAACAGCTTTTTCGTCAATCATCATTTTATGGTTTGTGATAACTGCCTCTTGTGAGCTAACGCCAGGCAGCACTGATTTTGCTCCCCCGCTGTATCCTGCGTAATAATGGAATTCAATGCTTCCGGTCCCTATAATAACATCGGCATCCAGAACATCTTCAAATATCTCAATCGGGGTTCCACGAGAGGTTATTCCAATATGTCTGCATCTACTAGTATCGTGCTGAATGCAGCGAATTTTTTCATAGATTTCCTCTCCAACCAGTTTTCTGGATTCTTCTGCAGTCTGGTTCCGGTGAAGCCCGAGGGCAAAAACAATAGTAATGTTCTCGTCCTTTGCCCCTCCAAGATAAAGTTCTTCAAGCAAAAGTGGAAGAAACTTTGCAGTAGGGGTTGGCCTGGTAATGTCGCTTACGATAATTACAATTCTGGAATTTGGGTTTACAATCTCAGAAAGTCGTCTGCTTTTTATGGGGTTTTCAAGTGCTTTTTTAATCAAAGAAGTAGAATCTTCTTTTCTTTCAGGTTCCGAGGGCAAAATTACACTGGAGATGTTTCTCTCTGGAATATCCAGTTCTATCGTCGAGCTTCCAAAAGCCAATGAGATTTTCTTTATGTTCACAGTCATGTTCATGCCGACACTTTCACCTGTTCTGAAAATTATACGGATAAACAATATAAAATATGCTGTAAAGGCAGTTCAAATCTGCGGTTTAGATCTCTACTCAACCGCAGATCAGGAATGCTGGCTATGGAAGTGCTGATCTCGCCTCCGCAAGATTCCTTATTTTACTTTTCCTGTAGACTCTGCGCTTACTTTTTTACAGGCTGGGTACAGCCTCCATGAGGCATTACATGAATTTTAGCTCCAGGATGTTCTGTAAGAACCTTTTCAAGGGCTTCTTCTATGCTTTTTGCTGGTGTAAAGAAGGCTCTTTTGCTTTCAGCTTCTGGAAGTTTTGAGACAAGGTAAAGTTTGAATTTTTTTGCAGCCCTTCCAACAATAGCAGCTTTATGCCCGCCGAACTCAAAACAATTCCTGAAACGCTCAACTGCATCTTCGGGAGCCCTGCATTCCCTGTTCCAACATTCGTAAACTTTGTTTCCTATTCCTTCAGCACATTCGGCTACAAGGATAATGGAGCCCCCTTCTTTTGTGGCAGGAATGGCATGCTCAAGGGATTTCGTTGCCTGGTAAAGGTTGATATCTTTTGGAAAACCTCCACAGGAAACTATTACTGCATCCGCAGGCTCTACAGGCACCTTATACATGGCGTCAACATATTCCGTGCCTTTCCTGTGGGCTTCAATAAAATCACCTGCAACGGCGGCTACTATCTCTTTTTTACTGTTGGTTATAACATTAAGTATAAAGTCAAGACCTGCAATCCTTGAAGCTTCCTCAATGTTCTGTCTTGCCGGACTGTCGGCTCTGCCTGAAAGGGGGTCCCCTTCAAAGAGCTTGCTATAAAAGCTATGAAATGAGAGAATGGATTTTTCAGAACTGACTCCAGGAAGAATGGACTTTCCCCCGCCTCCATATCCTGCATAATAGTGAAATTCCAGTGTTCCAGTGCTTATAATAACGTCAGCATCGACTACTTCTTCAAAGACTTCTACCGGCGTTCCGAAACTTGTCTCTCCAAGCAGCCTGCACTTTTCCCTGTCGTGCTGGATACATCTTATTTTTCCAAAGATTTCTTCCCCTACAAGCTGCCGACACTCTTCTTCAGTCTGTAAGCGATGGAGCCCAAGGGCAAAGATAATGGTAATATTCTCATTTTTTGTCCCACCAAGATAGAGTTCTTCAAGTAAAGGAGGAAGAATTTTTGCAGTAGGAGTTGGTCTCGTAACATCGCTTACGATAATTGCAACTCTGGAATCTGGATTTACAATCTCAGAAAGCCTTTTGCTTTCTATTGGATTTTCAAGCGCTCTTTTAATAATGGAAGCCCCTTCTTCCCTTATTTCGGGTTCTGAAGGCAGAATAATACTGGACATATTCTTCTCAGGTATATTCAGTTCAGAAATCCCGCACCCAAAAGCGAGTGGAATCGTTTTTACATTTTTAGTCATGATTATTCCGATGCCTTCATGTTAATATTATAAAATCATATAGGTAAACGATAAAAATTAAAGATAAACCCCGGTTTTAAATGTGCAGCTCAAACTGACAGTTGAAATCAGATTTATATATTATAATAAAAATCAGATTTGCACCTTTATAACCACTCATTATTTTTAAGAATTTCGCCGCCTGAGTCCCGTAAACCTTTTGAGAAAAAGCTTATCCACAAACTTTTTCAAAAAAAGTTTGATCAAAAACTCCTGGTGACGGCGTGATCAACCGGCGCAACGGTTGCGGTGCAGCGGTTGCAGCCCAATGGTTGAGTCATATCCTCACGCTAATCGCCTTAGATTTGAGATTTATTATAAACTTTGGAGTTGGCCAGAGGGACATTAAAATTCATAGTTCGAATGACTGGCCTGGCTGGATGATAACCACTTTTGTGTCAGTTTTTGATTCAACAGCCTGCTTGAATTTTAGAGGATCCTGGCTGATTATATCAAAAGTGTTATAGTGCATTGGGATTACGATTTTTGGCCGGATGAATTCTACGGCTTTTGTGGCTTCTTTTATCCCCATTGTAAATCGGTCTCCAATGGGTAAAAGAGCTACTTCAGGTCCGTAGAGTTCGCCTATGAGCTGCATATCCCCAAAAATTGTGGTATCTCCAGAGTGATAGATGGAATGACCACCAATTTGTATAACGTAGCCTGCAGGACTGCCGCCATCGAAACTGAAACCTGAAGCGTCGATTGAAGAGGAATGTAAGGCTTCAGTCATGGTTAGGGATATACTCTCTACGTTAACTGTACCACCCTTGTTCATACCCTCTGCAAAAACTCCTTTCGATTTGATATAATTTGCAACTTCATGAATGGAAAAAATCCGGCAGCCTGTACGTTTTCCGATCTCTACCGTATCTCCAAGGTGGTCGCTGTGTCCGTGAGTTACGGCTATAATGTCAGGATCCAATTCATCAGGGCTACACGGAGCTACTGGATTTCCAGAAATAAAAGGGTCAATAAGCAGTTTCTTTTCGGCTTCAAACAAGAAAGCCGAATGTCCAAACCAAGTAATCTTTACGCCAACCATCTTCTGCCTCATAATCTTTAAATTTATCAAAATTTAATGACAGTAATTTAGTTATCAGTAGTTTAACTGTCAGTAATTTAATTTCCTATAATTTAGAAAAGTTTTATAAAAATTGTATTAAAGATAAGCTAATTTCAAAAATTTATTAAACCTGATTATTGCTGCTAACGGTCCAATTCCCAGGTATGGGATTCTCTTAATTTCGTATTTCAAAAACGCTCTTTGTATACTATATTATCCTGCTAAACATTTCAATACTTCACATTTCTTTTTAAACTCATTAAAATTTACCTTTACTAGCCTTCCTAACTTCTTTTCTTTCTATTTAGATGTTTACCATTATATTGACTTAATTCCTCTTCTTCTAGTATTTAAGCTAAAGTATTGATGTTGTAAGCTGTATTAGTTCTGATTCTAAAGCTTTTCAAAGAGGTGGGGGAGACTCGTCTTCCCGCAAAAGTTCAGAAAACAGGATAGAGCAATCCGGAACATTCTCGACATTTACCACAATAGAACTTATATAATAAGGTCCTCCGCGTTTAATGTCTATAGGGCTCAGATCAACGAATTCCCAGATATCAACAGGATAATTTAGATAGAAAGTCTCAAGCTCAGGATCATTTGAGTATTTCTTAGATGGGAAGCCTATAGCATGGATTTTAGAATCTAAAAGAGAATCAGTCTCCGCATCCAGAATAAATACAAAAAATAAGTATTCCCCATGGGGAAGGTCAAGCATGAACTTAGTATCCATACGAAGCTCGGATAACAAAAGGTTCTGCGTTCCTTTTCTGTACACCATAAGGAGCAAAGCCTTGTCTTTAAGAAGGAGTTCCTGAGCTGTATCTGGTAAAAAGATGTCACCGAAAACCAGCTCAAACTGCTCATAACTCGTAGCCGTAAAATCATTTCTTATAAATAACAGACCTTCTGGACTCAAAAGCGAATAACCCAGATTACCCTGGAAATCAACTATTGGATATTCTCCTGTAGAGACTTCTCTCCAGAACCCATCAAGAGCTTCATCATCCATCCGGGATAACAGATGCACGCATGTTCCGACAGCAATATCTTTCAGCACTAGACCCCCGGTATGCAGTAAATTGCTTTCGATCAAAGAAGTACAGGCAAGAAACCGTACATCAGAAATTAAGTCAGAAATTATTAGTTTTTTAGTTTCAGAGATTATATACAAATGGCATTATATAAATACATGACTCGTTGAAAAAAAATTCTAAATCTGCCACTCTATGTTCAGAGAATAAAATGTACAATTAAAAAATACAACTAAGAATTAAACAAAAACTTGCATGTTTACTTAATAGGCTTCGACCGATTAGGTAAGGTCTGTACGAATATCTAATTATCAAGAAAGATATTACATTGACTTATTAGTGATAGAGTATTGATATCCCAGGAAAAAACACCAATTTAGTATCCTAGGAAAATCACCAATATTTCAGGAATAACAAATTCATACCTAAGCATTACCAAGAATCCTAAGCATTACCAAGAATCAAAGATTCTTTGTTTCAAGGGATTTTATCATTTTCTGTTTATCCTGGGTATCTATAAACATCTCTTCTACTTTAGCCCAGATTTGCCAGACCTGACTTGCAAATTCACTTTCGTTTGCATGTTCACTGTTTTTGGCATACTCTATCAAGGTTTGTTCCTGAAGCATAGCTTTAGTTGTAATGTCATCATAAGGAAGCCTGCCTATTACTGGAATTCCCATTTCGATACAGAATTTTTCAATCAGCTGAGTATTCTCTTCATTTATGTCATACTTGTTTATGCAGACAACAGTCGGGATCATAAAATGTACAGTAAGTTCAATAACTCTTTTCAGGTCATGGATTCCGGATATTGTTGGTTCGCTTACCACCAGAACTAGGTCTGTGCCTGTAATAGCTGCTATAGCTGAACAGCCTGTTCCAGGAGGGCCATCAATTATAATTAAATCTTTATGATACTGTTCTGCAAGTTTTTTCGCGTTATTTCGAACAACGCTTACAAGTTTTCCGCTTGCCTCCTCTCCAATGCCGAGTTGTGCGTGAGCCATGGGGCCAAAACGGGTTTTGGAAAAGAAAGCCAGACCTGAGACCCTTTTTTCCATGGAAACTGCTCCTATGGGGCAAATAATAGTGCAAACAGCACAGCCTTCGCATTTGTAAGGGTCAACTCCAAAATTTTTATTTACCGCCTCATACCTGCAGAATTCTCTACATTTTTTGCATTCGATACAGAGTTCCAGGTCAATCCTCGCAACTTCAAGGCCGTAGTAGTCTTCTTTTTGCAGAACCCTTGGTTTTAGGATAAGATGCATATCAGCTGCATCCACGTCACAATCGGCAATAACAACATTTTTCGTAAGTGAGGTAAAAGCTGCCGTAAGAGTTGTCTTTCCAGTCCCACCCTTTCCACTAATCACAGTAAGTTGCTTCATATTTTCACATCCTCTAGACCTACAAGCTGAGATTTTATTGCCTCAAACACACCAAGAAATTTCTCATTCCATCCCAGCATTTTTCGAACAAAGGGAATACCCTGAGAATAAAGTTCTGCAATTTTGCGATCGTTGGGGATCTTGAGGAGGATCGGGATTCTTTTGGTTTTGCAGTAGTCTTCAACGCTTGAGTCCCCTAACCCCCAACGGTTAATGATAACCCCAAAGGGAATTTTAAGCTCCCTTACAACGTCTACGGCAAGCCTGAAGTCATGAAAACCAAAAGGAGTGGATTCAGTCACAAGCACACAGTAATCCGCATCTCCAATAGAGGCAATAACCGGGCAAGAAGTTCCTGGGGGCGCATCAAAAATTACAGTTTTCTGGTCATCAATATACTTCTTGAGCGTTCTTATAACAGCTGATGCCATTGTTTCCCCAATATTTAAAAGTCCCCTGTAAAACTCCAGAGAACTCCCTCCTTTTGCTTTTTCGATTACTCCAAGGGATCTCTGAGATTCCAGGATTGCCTTTTCCGGGCAGAGTATTGTACATCCCCCGCATCCGTGGCATAAAGAAGGGAAAAATAAAATTTTGTCAGGAAGTGCAGCCAGTGCATTATAACGGCAAAAGTCCGAACATTTCCTGCAGATGTCGCATTTTTCCTGATTGATTACAGGCACCGAGCAAATGACATCTTCCACTTTTTCAAGGTCAAAGCCAAGGAAAAGATTACAGTTAGGTTCTTCCACATCGCAGTCAAAAAGTTGTACATTTGAGAGAGCAAGGGCAAGATTTAAGGAAACTGTGGTCTTCCCGGTCCCTCCTTTTCCGCTTGCAATTGCAATTTTCATATTCAATCTCCATGTTATTCCATAGGAGTTGTGATTTCTCCGAGATTCTGAAACTTATCGAGGACATCTCTTACAGTGCCTGCCTTGTCAGGGATTCGTAGGATTTTTACAAAATTCGCCCGAAGCATATAGTAGAGACCTTGCGTGACTGTTTTTACTACAAGGACGTTTGTCTTCTCTCGGATGATTAAGTCCACAGCCTTGATGCCTCTTTTCTTCTCATAATTGGAAAATAAATTTTCGAGAATTTTCCAGTTCTTGACCCTTCCTTCTTCAAGCTCTATAAAAAGAAAATAAGGGGCCTACACCCAGACTCTCAAGTTCCGAAATCCCAAGCATGGAGCCGAGGATTGCTACGACTATAACCAACGAGGAAAAAACATCCGTATTAGAATTTTTTGCATCAGTTATCAATGCCTGAGAATTGATTTTGGTCCCTATATTTCGTTTGTATATTGAAAGTCCGTAGATTACAAGCACTGAAAAAGCAGCTATTACAAGAGCAAGTCCCTGAAAATCAGTCTGAGAAGCGGTATTTACACCTGTAAAACCCTCCTTTAGTAGTTCAATGCCTGAAAACAGGATTAATAGAGAAACAAAAAGGGCTATAATGTTCTCTGCTTTGTAATAACCGTAAGGAAAATGCTGCCCACTGTTTTTAAGGCTTATCTTAAGCCCAATCCAGACTGCTAGAGAGGCAAAAATTCCAGGCTTGTGTAGACAGCATCCGCAAGCAAGACTGTGCTTCCGGAGTAAATACCCACAGCCCCTTTAAGAAAAACGAGGAACACAAGTGCCAGAGTTGCATTCTTTGACGCCTTTACTCCGAGTTTCAAATTGTCCTGTATAATCATTTGAAGATCTGTTTAAAGACAAGCCATCGTTTCGTCTAAAATTTAGAGTATTGAAAATCTTTAGACGATTTAGAGATTGCTTGCACTCTCTGGCAGTAGTTTTGTAATTTCAGTGATGGTGATGCCCTTCTTGTCCATGTTCGGTACATGAATTCTCTGCAGTCGCATTCTGGAGTTTTCCTGCTTTCCAGGCTTCAAACGTGTCTTTTACTGTGCCTCCAGCTCCTACAAAAACTTTAATTCCATAGGATTCAAACGTATTTACAGCCTTGAACCCAAGCCCACCGCAGAGCATAATATCCACTCCATTCTGGTAAAGGTATTCAGGAGGAAGTCCTACGCCTCCAATATGTTCACTGGTGTTAGGAATTACCGTGACTTGGTCGGTTTCTGTGTCTATTATGGTATAGGTAGGAGCTTTTCCAAAATGTTGTTCAACAATCCCTTCCAGACCATTCATATCTCTTGTAGGAATACTTATTTTCATATAATCACCTATATTTTAATTATTTTTATCAATCAGTGACATTTATTGATTGTATTGATCTGTAATTCCTCTTTCCATACCGCTTCCTTTCATTCCTCTTCTTCCCATACCACTTCCTTTCATTCCTCTTCTTCCCATGCCACTTCCTTTCATTCCTCTTCCCATACAGTTTCCTTTCATTCCTCTTCCCATACCGCTTCCTTTCATTCCTCTTCCCATACCGCTTCCTTTCATTTCTCTTCCCATGCCACTTCCTTTCATTCCTCTTCCCATGCCGTCTCCCTTTCTCATGCCAGGCGCGCTATTAGGACCGCGGATTGATTGAAGTTCTCCAGCTTCGTACTGTCTGATGGCTTCCCGAACTGTACCCTTTGCTCCGACTTGAACATCAATACCAAAATCTGCGAAAATGGAAAATGCATTGGGACCTACATTACCTGTTAAAAGTACACTGACCCCTGCGTTTGCAATAAGCTCTGCTGCTTTAATGCCAGCACCGCCAGAAGCAATGGAACCTGCGTTTGATATAGATTCCACTGACTTGGTTTCAGAGTCATAAATTATGAAGTAGCTGCATCTTCCAAACCTGGGATCTACTTCTGAGTCGAGTCCCTTACCGCTTGCGGTTACACAAATTTTCATTCTTTTTACTCCGTCTGTTCCCTTTATGATTAAGTATCCGAAAGTTCTATGCTATATTTCCCTCATATGAGTAAAAGTATTTATACATTTCTATTAAACCAGAGAATTATTGCATTTATCTTGCACAGAATAGAACTAATGAGCTTGATTCAAAACTATCTTCAATCTCGCTGAACCGATATTCTGAAGTGAAGAAACCAAAATAAACAGATAAAATGGAACATTTATTTTAAACCAAATATGTCAATATTTAGTTAAAAGCATCAATAGTTGAGATTTTGAAACAAATTTAACTGTGAAAAGAGATACAGAGAAAACCAGAGATATTCGAGTATTATCAAATAAAAGATATAGGAACTCAGATCATCAGGAGTTTTTTATAAAATTCGAATCAGGTCTGTCTGTTATTGGGGAAAGAACTCAAAGCCTTCAAGCTCATAGAGATTTCGAACTTTATTTTCGGGAAGATTATATTTTCAATGGATATCTTAGAAAGAGTTTTTTGGAGGAATTGAGAACAAATAAAGCAAAAATCAGATCTATAGACAAGTATCATAGCATGCTCTACTCAATTATAGCATGCTCTACTCAATTCCTTATGTCTCAGAACCTGATCTATCCTTGGCCAGTTTCCCAAGAAAATATCCAGGCTTTGCAGCAACAATTTCCACATTAGCATACTGGCCAGGTTTTAGATTTGAATCACTTATGACAACAGGGCGGTAAGAGTCAGTGCGGGTGAGAACATCTCCTATTTCAGTATACTTCGAAACAAAGGCCCGACCTTTCCAGCCGATCATTGTCTGCTTGGATTCAAGCTTGATCTGCTCGCAGACTTTATGCAGGTCGCGGGAGCGCTGTACGGAAATCCGGGAGTCGAGGTTCCGGAAGGAAAAGGCTTTCGTGTGTGGACGAGGAGAGTATCTTGAAATATTGACTTTTTCAGGGCGATATTTCTGTATCCATTCAACCGTTTCTTTGAAGTCGTCATCGGTTTCATTGCAAAAGCCAACAATTATGTCGGTAAAAAGGGAAAGGTCTTCGAAACGGTCACGGAATTTTTTAATAACGGTGTCCACTGCATCCATTTTATGTAGACGGTTCATCCTCTTCAGGACAGAATGGGAAGCGGACTGGATAGGCAGATGAAGGAGTTTAAAGACTCGGTCAGAATCAAAAGCTTCCACCAGATCATCAAGAATTGGAAGGACAGAAAAGGGATTCATCATTCCAACCCTTACTTTGAAGTCCCCAGGAATTGCTGAGATCATGCATAGAAGCTCCGGAAGCTTGACACCTGTATCCATTCCGTACTGGCTGTCGTCCTGAGAAGTGAGCCAGATTTCCCTGCACCCTTCTGCAACAGCTGCACGAATGTCTTCGACTATCTCATCTGGAGGAAAAGAGCGCAATTTGCCTCTTGCATGTTTCACAATGCAGTAAGAACATGCGAAATTGCAGCCCTGAGAGATCTGGCAGATGTGAATATTTGGATTGGAGCGTTCGCGTGGAACATTGAGAAAACCCAGAAGTTCAGAAGTCCGAAATTCAAAACGTGCCTCTCCGGGCAAATTTTTTTCATTTCTTTTCTCGATTGAGGAAAGAAGCTCACCAAGTCGAGAAATTGCATTTACTCCCAGGATATGGGCTTCAGGATTTGCGTGAAGAATATCCTCAAGCTGAACCTCAGGCATGCAGCCAGAAACGATAACCTGTACACCTAGTTCACCCATCCTGCGGATTTTGTAGAGGATTTTCTGTTCTGTTGTATATTTTACAGTACAGGAGTTGCAGATATAGACTTCTGCCTGGTCGGCAGTCTCGGGACTCAATAACTTGTGCCCAAGTCTTTCTATGCTTGCCTTCATTATCTCGGCTGATGCCTGGCTTGCCGAACAGCCAAAACTCTCAAGATAGACCTTCATATTTACTCAAAAAGCTATGTTTTTAATTCTATACTTCTTATTTCTGAATTTCTCAATTCTATGTTTCTTAATTCTATAATTTTTAGCTCTATAATTCTATATTTCTTAATTCTGTATTTAGTTAGAAATCCATGTTTTAGAAAAGAATAAAAAAGAAAAGGATAAAAGGAGTTATAGATAGAGGGGAGTCTCCCGTTTATCCTTTATGTAGATACTATCTGTAAACTTAACAGCCCCGGATGCACCCATTGAAATAGTGTTTACTCTGGCTCCTCCGCCACCGAACAGATGGACTTCCTGCAGAAAATGACCTGGAGTTACAGCTGTTGCCGAGAAAATCACATCGTTCCCGGGTACAAGCTTGTTAGTATCAAGGATGTCCTTGAGATTTTCAAGAGTGATTCCCATTTTTTCGAGCCTGGGAAGTTTTTCCTCAATTTCTTCATTGATTTTATCTTGACTTTTTCCATTTGCAACCATGGGAAGTACAAGCCTTGCGAGGATCTTTCCTCCAAGGATTTTGATTGCAGCGGCTGTGAGCACAGCTTCGCCTGAGCCGCCAGCACCCATAACCATATGAATTCCTGACCCACGGATTGCAGTTGCAACCCCAGGCATAAGATCTCCGTCACTGACCAGCCTTACACGGGCACCTGCTTCACGAATCTCAGTTATTTTCTGGGCGTGTCTGGGCCTGTCAAGAACTACAACAACAAGTTCCTCAACATTTCTTTCGAGAGCTTTTGCAACTATCTTAAGATTATGACTGACTGGGGCATCCAGGTCAATTTTTTCATCAGGATGTTCTTCCTCATAGCGTACAACATCCGGCCCGACAACAATTTTGTCCATATAAATATCAGGCCCATGGAAAATTCCACCTCTTTCCGCCATTGCCATGACTGCAACCGAGCCAGGACCCCCATCTGCGGTAAGGTTTGTTCCCTCAAGCGGATCGACTGCAATATCGACTTCAAGGTCTCCCTTTCCTGTTCCTACCTGCTCCCCTATATAAAGCATGGGAGCTTCATCCCTTTCTCCTTCCCCTATTTTGATTATGCCTTTCATATCAAGCTTATTTAGCATTCTTCGCATGGAGGCGACCGCTACCTGGTCTGCAAAGTTTTTGTTCCCACGCCCCATCTGATAGGCAGCGGCAATAGCAGCAGACTCGGTCACCTGAATAAGTCTTGGCAATAACTCACACTCAATAGGCCCTGCACAATCAATCATCTCTTCTACGGTCTTTGAATAAGAAATAACAATCAACTCCAATTTTCTGCTTGAGGATAATCTGCTTCTTGATAACGAAGTTCTTTTTCGGTATTTTACTCTGAACGTTTATGTGATCTCTTAACACAATAGTATATTAATGAATCTATTGGCTAAAACCGGAGCTAGATATTATATCTTAAAGCATTCACAAAGGAGATCCTGTAGGTATGTAAAAAAACCTTCTTGTTTGATAAAGTTAAGAGAGATACCCTAGTTAAAGCCTGAGAAAACTCAAGAAATCTTGCATTTCTCTCATGGACTGGCTTGAGAAAAGTGTATTTAGGTGTTTTTCAGGACACTTTTTACTTCACAAAGTCTGCCAGCGCCACCCTCTCAATCACGAGTTCAGGAATGTGTTCATCACCTGAAGCCTCAATTTCGGCATTAGTAATACCAAACAACGAAAGGATTTCCTGCCTTTTGGAATCGGAATAAGCAAGTAACTCAGTGCAGGATTTTTCAAGGATTAGTTTTCGGATTGCAGAGAGAGCAAGCACCAGGTTATCCATTTCTCCAAGTAGCACGAATACGGCATTATTTTCACCTTGATGCAATCCTATTGAAAAACTTCTCTCAATTTGCCTTTCTCCGGATGCATACCGCATAATCTCTATACCCGGATCTTTGGCTATGTTTCTGCTCGCAGCGATTGCTCGAAGAGCTTTTCCAACTGCAAAATGAAGATGCCTTTCTCCAGCTATAAGGTCTGCATTTAAGCCCTGGATTATGACTTCATTTTCGGAGGCTATCGAGCTTATTGTTTTAAGAAAGCCTGAAAGATTTGGGATACTTATGTTCCCGCAAATTACTTGGATTTCCCTTTGCATTGTCATAGTCCTGCCATAGCGCTGGCTTTACGATAAGGATTTCGGTTATAGAAGAAGCAAAAAATAGAAAAAACGAGAAGAAGCAAAAAATGGAAAAAGCGAGAAGAAGAAAAACGAAGTAAAGAAAAAATGAATAAAATGAATAAAGAGGATGGAAAATTGAAATAAAGTGGGATGAACAAGAATCAGAAATAGAAGTAGAAAAACAGGAAATAAAAGAAAAGCCGAGAACTCTCAAAAATGGCCCTGAATTACCAAACATTTGAGAACAACCTCAACCACAGTTAGCCCGAGCATTGCCACTGAAGAAAGAATCAAGAGGTTAAGGATGGTCTGGCCGACTTTTACCAAAGGTTGTTGCCAGTTCATACACTCAGATTCCCATATTAAAATATGGATGGACGATATATAATTATTTGGGAACTTTTATAGATAATTAAATCCTCACTGCCATTATAGTATGCTTGCATAGTAAATACTCTATACACATCAATACTCTTTGCCTGACAACTCATTTAATTGGAGAATCGACTAATTCAATTACTTTGCTGCAAATTTTATTAGATATCTAATCAATTTTTATTAAATCACAGGCCTGTAATTAGGACTTACACACTTGAGGTGAAAAATCAAGCACAAATCCTACCATACAAATACCTATCAAAAATAGTTATTTAAAACACAATCTAATATTCTTGAGCACATACTTCAAACAAAACTCTAAGACTTGTGTTTTAAAGTTTAATATAGGATTTGATTTTCAGTTCACATTTTTTGATTAATTCCCATCTAATTTTTACATCGAAATATTCAGTCAATATCTTTTGTTGTTCTTTTCTGATCGCCCTCATCAATAACTTTGACAAAATGCCTGTCTGAGAGGTCTTCCTTTCCAGACCAGAAGATTGCCTTATGATACTTCCATGCATTAGGATCAAGTTCAAGAATTCCTACATGAATTATAAGCTCAAGGACAAACCAGTAAGCTGCAAACAAATGCAAAAAACGGATCAGGCTCAGCCCATTAACATTGATCAGGGATGCAAAATACCAGGCAATAGAGAGAATCCATTCTGAAATCGGAATTCCAAACGGAGTCCAGGTATAACTGTAAAGCACTATTCCTGTGAGAGCTATCAGCAAAATTGCCAGGCTTTCGAAAACAAGCAGGATCTTCATCGCGGGATGAAGTTTTGTGACATAGTGCTCCTCACGCTCATCATAGATTGTAAAAGCTGGATACCTGCCTTTTCCAAAGAAGTTTTTAATTGTACCAATAAGGCGTTCTGCATCAGCTACCCCAAACAGGTAAGACTCTTTGAAATGGCCTATACGATCACTGAGGCTGCATTTCTCTCCTTTGCATGAGAATATATTATAGGGAACCAGAAGCCAGTTTGCAACCAGGAAAAAAGGCACAGCAATCATATGCAGTGCCCTGGCAGTTCCAAAGGACATAAAATCCCAGCCAGCATAGATTTTGAACCCTGTAATAAGAAGGACAAACATGGCAACAAGATGCACCAGATGAGTAACTCTCTCAAGCCATGTATAGCGTTCAACAATTATTCTTTTGGAAGCAGGTCTTTCAGCCGATCTTACCATATTTCCAGCCTCCTTTTAAACTACCTTGAGAATTCGGTCCAGACGTTTTCCGGTTTTATCTATTGTATGAATCGCACATGCAAGGCAGGGATCGTACGAGCGAGCTGTATGCATGATTCCGAGCGGATTTGAATAATCCACTCCAAGGGCATTTTCGGCAGCTGAAATTTTTGTGCCTATAAGAGCTTGCTCAACAGGGCTTGGAATCCCCTGTGCATTCCGTGGAGCAAGGTTCCAGGTACTTGGAACCACAGTCTGGTACAGAGTTGTCATGGAATTTGCACCTGCAGCCACCCAGTGTCCCAGAGCTCCTCGCGGGGCTTCCCACAAGCCCATTCCTGTGGAATTTTTTGCCATGGAAAGTTCAGTGTGTACTGCAACCTTTCCGCCTGCCTGGACATCCTGTCTGAGCCATTTCAACAGTTCGGGTATTACTACCAGGATTTCCTGCATCCTTGCAAGCATGCGGGTATAGTTGTTTGCAGGTGAGTAGCCGTTTTCTACAAAAGTTTTTGCAAGTCCTGTTACAAGAGGTTCTCCCATAACCAGAAGACGGGCAAGAGGTCCAACCTCACAGGGGATACCAGCATAATTAGGAGCCTTTACCCAGGAATAACGACTTTCTGAGCCTCTGGTATAATCAATTTCATCAGGATTTGACTCAGGCTCTGTAACCCCATTCCAGGGAGGACGATCTTCTTCTTGATCAATATAAAACGCATGAGTAATATTCTCCGAGATCTTCGTGTGATCAAATTTCTCAAGCTGCAAACGCCCGTTCATATAGCCTGATGGAATAACTCTGCTATCTGCAGGGCTTGCAGGGTCATAACCATCCCCATTCTCAGGTTTGAAAAAAACCCCATAAGAAAGAAAACCAATTTTATCAGGGTCCTTATAGCCCCCTCCACGGTCCAGTTTCAGACTAATTGGCAAGCCTAGAAGTTTTTCTCCAACCAGCTCCGAACCAAAAGCTGCAAAAAGAGGGACGTCACCCCAGCCTGAAGAGTGTGAAAAGTCGTTGCTGGTAAGAGACTTATTAAGGAGTTCTTGCAGGTGTCCAATAACGAAATTCACAGCTTTTTCCGGAGAAGAGGCCCTATAAGTGTTTTCTATCCAGGTCTCCGGAGGAACCCCAAGCGTAAAGGATTCAACGAATTTCGCAGTCTCGGAAACATACGCTATAAGCTGCTGAATATCTGCAATCGTTGGAGAGTAAACCACTCCTCCTACATGCTGTAGTACAGGATGAGGCATCTTGCCTGCAACAAGAGAAATACCGTCATGAAGGCGACGGAACTCCCTTAGCGCCGCAACATAAGAAGAACCAGCTGGATAATGAGTACCGTTAAATTGGTTTACAAGAGGCATAAAACGTCCGGATAATTCTCCCCATACTGCATTTCCAACATTTCCATATTGAGTGAGGATATCGCGGTAAGCTGGGTTTGCAAGGTCCGGGCCCCAGAGTATATAGATATGGGCTGCGTGACTGGCTATGAAATTCATTGCCTGATGGATATTCCTCATAACAAGACCATTTTTGGGAACCTGGTCCGCTACTCCAAAAAGATCATCTAGAGCATTTGCAGCCGAGATACTGTGACAAACCGGGCAGACCCCACAGATCCTCATAGTCAGAAGGGCTGCATCTCTAGGGTCATGTTTTTGAAGAAACCTTTCAAACCCCCTAAAGACTAGGCCGTTACTCTGAGCATCAGTGATTACGCCATCCGCATTGACTTCAGTATTGATTCTATAATGTCCCTCAATTCTTGAAAGAGGGTCTACAGTCACCTCTACCATTATTTTTCACCCCGGATCTCCTCTGACGCAGTATCTTCAGTGATGCCTTCCTTTTCTTCTGGCTTTTTCAAAACCGTTCTTCTTAAGGCGTGAGCCCCTGCAGCGATAAGGCCCCCTGCTATCGCAACGCCTGCTATGGTATCAAGGTTAGTACCGACAATTCCAGCATCTTCAATTTCCACATAAAAAGGCCTTGTACTATCTGGAAAACCTGGCTGTACGCAGCCTATACATGGAGAACCTGCCTGCGGACAGTAATTAAGATGGCCGTTCCAGTTACGAGTAGCACAATCTGCATGGGTATAAGGCCCCTTGCATCCCAGTTTCCAGAGGCACTTCGGTCCGCCTACTGTCAGCTCAAACTCTCCACGGTCATAGTATCCGCGACGAGAACAGTTATCATGAATAACATGGTCAGGTGGGAAGAAAACCTTGGGACGATGCCACCTATCCAACACTTCAGGTAAATCATCAGGCACTTTAATTTTTCCGAGAGCAACTGCCCCTATTGTCAAAAATACCCAATCCGGATGGGTAGGACAGCCATTAACATTGATTACTGGCGTATCTATCCCAAGCAAGTCTACAATGCCTTTTGACGAGTCTTCCATTGTAAAAGCAACCCCACGGTGATCCAAAAGTCCAACTATATCACTTTCAGCGGCATTTACACCACTATGGGTTGCACACTGCCCGATTGCAACAATTACTGAGGCATTTCTCGCAGCTTTTTCGAAAATATCTCTATAGATTTTTCCTCCGAGGACCATGTATTTTCCAGAACCATGAGGTCCGTTTGCGATTGCGCCTTCAGCAATAAGGACGTAGCCTTTCTCCTTTTCCAGAATCTCTTCAAGAAGGATTTCCGAATTCAGGTCACTCGTATTTGCAGGTTTTCCATCTACGAATATCCCCTGCTGCATCATCAGGACTTCCTGATAGAGCAGGTTGAGGTTAAAAAGCTGGAGGAACTCTAAGATGTCAGGGGTGCCTCCATCCAGCATTGATATGGTACATCCCGAATCCATTACGCCGTGAAGCCAGACTACTTTAGTTTCAGGCAGGTCGCTAAGAGCTTTTGCCATGTCACTTTTATAAGTTTGTAAAAATAAAGAAGCTCCAAGTGCCCCAACCGCCTTTATAAACGTCCGTCGGTCCATTTTCATGAAATCGAGATTTTTAAACTTTTCAAGTAAACTCTCATTATCCGTTCTCCTTCCCCCATGTAACAAATATTATAAATATAGACATATAATGAATGGAATCTAATATATTAAAGACTATGACATTTTCAATATTCACTTCGCAAACAGTATTCCTACGCAGAATATTCCTGTACAGCAAAGAGTATTGTAACGACCAGCAGCAAGATGAAATAACAATAGTAAGATTTTCGAAGGTGTTTCGGACCTGTCAAAATAGAATTATTGATTAGTTGAGATGTTTTCTAATAATAGTTTTCTAATACTATTAATCTCTTAAATTTATCTAAATTATGGAAATGGCCTACATGCATTAAAATAACCTACATGCATTAAAATAATATAGTTTTTCTAAAAACTTATATATTTTAATATCACTACCCTGTTTATTGAATTTTTAAGGCTAGTAATATCAGAAAAGATGCTGCATATTTGAGGGAAGAAAATTATGCAGCAAAATATGGGGGATAGAGTATGACTATTGGGGATGGTCACGATTTAAAATCGCCGAGGTTTGCAGGCGATGAGGTTTTAGAAGCTTGCTATGACAATGAAAGAGTTCTCAAAAGAGGGGATAGCGGACCTGCAGTAAAGAAAGTTCAGCAGGCTTTGATATTTTTGGGTATCCCTATACCCGAAGTTGGAGCTAATGGTATTTTTGGCGGGGAAACCGAACTGGCTGTCCGAAGCTACCAGGAAGCACGCGGATTGAAAGTTGATGGTGTAATAGGGCTAGTTACTATAGAAAGCCTGGATGCAGAATTTTTCACAGGCGCACCTGAGCCCTCTATATCACCAGCACCTGAGCCTGAGGTATCAGAGGTCCCAACTCCATTATTCCCGGAATCACCGGTGCGATCACCAAGAGCGTCGCCGGTTGGACCGGTAAGAGCACCTGAAGCCCCATCATTGGAAGTGCCTCGGGCTCCCAGGGTAGAGCCGCCTGAAGTTAAAATACCTAGAGCTCCAGCTCCGCCTGTAGCCGAGCCTCCAGTCCTGGCTACGCAGGCAGTTCCGATTGAACAAACTCTGGTAAGTGCGACCAAACCGATAACTCCACCTGTAACCAGAGTACCCAAGGTTGATAGCAAGGGGCGCAAATTCCACACTGCTGGAACCTTGAGCGGGAATAATTTTTCTTTTGAAGCTGAAGCCGGAAAATCAGTACGTCTTGAATTAAGTAACCTGAATGTCAATGAGGCAAGCATTCGAATAATGACAAACACTAGAGAAGTCAAAGAAGCTATACTTTTACCTGATACTTCTGTAGATTTCGAATTCTCTTCGATAGTTGAGCCGTTTATATGGAGATTTTATATTGAATCCGATAGAAAGGACTCCTTAATCGAGTGGAAACTCTATAGCAACTGGGTGCCGGGAGAACCCAAACCCGTAAAAGGAAATGAGCTATAATAACACTAAGCAGGCTTTAAATAAAGAAAAAAAGTTGTATTAGCATTATAAAATCACCGAGGTTTACAGTCGATGAGGTAAAAGGATAGGTAGAAACAGGAAAAATAGAGGAATAAAAGAAATAGGGAAAGAGATAGGAGAAGAATAGGAGAAAAAAGAACAAAACTAAAATCAAAATAAACTGACAAAACTAAAATTAAAATGAGGAAGAAAGTTCTTCCCTGATAATCCTTATGGCTTTGTCCACCCCTTTAAGGACATCTGGGCTTATTTCCTGTGTAATTTCAGAGGCAGGAGATCCTATTTCAATCCCGATGAGCACAATTTCCGGAAGTAATTGAATCTGTTCTCCTATTTTCAATACATCCGTAATTGTTACATCATGTACTGAAACCATTGGGTAAAACTCGGCATCTGCCAGTAAATCCTTGCCTTCTATACGGTGTACAGAACCTGGAGGGCTATTTGCCAGAACGGCATCTACTATAATGACCTTTCTAGCATCATCAAAAAGACTCAGGAGATCGAGCCCGCAGACACCTGCGTCCACGATATCAAGATCTTTGAGGTCATTAAGCTCGGTTTTGTGAAGAAACTCAATAACTTTGAGGCCAACACCATCATTTCCCATTAAAAGGTTTCCGCACCCAAGGATGCGGACAGGAGCATGTAATATAGACATATTCTCACTTAATTAAAAGGCGTACAGGATTTGGAATATGCCTATATTACCTTTTCCGTTAAGATTTTTAATTAACAATCTTTTTTAATGTTTTTACTGCCTGCGTTCCTTAGAGAGAAACTTTGGATTTGCTTTGTTGATAACCTCTACATAGTGAGGATCTGAGAGGTCTTCTTTTCCTGTCCAGAAGATAGCTTTGTAGTACTTCCAGACACGAGGATCAAACTCCAGAATACCAACATGCACCACCAGTTCAAAGACAAACCAGTATGTCATTAGCAGGTGGAGAGCTCTGAGGAACTGCAAGGAACTCATGCCAAACGCAGGTGCGATCAGATTTCCAGCCGAAAGAATCCATGATGCTATAGGAAGACCGAAAAGCGACCAGTCAAGCTTGTAAAGCACAATGCCTGAAACCGCAATTAAGAATATTGCTGTACCTTCAAGCACAATCAGGAACTTCATTACGGGGTGAAGTTTTGTGACATAGTGTCCCTTGCGCTCATCATAGATGGTAAATGCTGGGTATCTGCCTTTCCTGAAGAAGTTCTTAATTATACTACCAAGACGGGTTGCATCTTTAGGACCAAAAATATAATGGTCCGTAAAGTGTGAGATTTTACCCATAAACCCGTGACCTCCAGATAAAACATTGTAAGGGATAAGAATCCAGTTCATTGCAAGCAGGAACGGAACCGCAATCATATGGAGGGCGCGGGCTGAATGGAAACTCATAAAGTCCCATCCAGCGTATATCTTTAACCCAGTGATGATGAGCACTATCATAGCTATAGCGTGAACTGTATGAGCTATCCTGTCAGTTATGGTATAGCGCTCAACAACCAGAGGGTTGTTGTTAGATTTCATTGTGGGTCATCTCCTTACACTATTCTTAGGGTAACTGGAGCGTTTTTCCCGGTCAGGTCAGTGGTGTGGACTGCGCATGAAATACATGGGTCATAGGATCTACCGGTATGGAAGATACCAAGAGGGTTGGTATAATCGACACCAAGAATGTTCTGTACAGCATTGATTTTTGATCCGATAAGAGCCTGTTCAAGCGGGCCAGGAACACCTGCAGCATCTCTCGGGGATACATTCCAGGTGGTCGGAACTACAGCCTGATAATTGGCAACCTTTCCACTGCCGTCACATGAGACCCAGTGTCCAAGTGCTCCACGTGGAGCTTCCCACAGGCCCATACCCTGGGAATTCTTAGCCGCAGAGAGGTCTATGGGGACAGAGATCCTGCCGGTCGGGTCATAGTCATTTGTTACCCAGTTGAGAAGGTTGTATGCTACAACAGCAGTTTCCTGGATACGAGCCAGCACTCTAGTGTAAACGTTAGCTGCAGAATATTCTTTCTCGTTGAGAGCCTGAGCAACACCAGTTACGAGTGGCTCTTTTGCTGCGAGCATGCGTGCAAGAGGACCAACTTCACCAGGAATTCCATCATATCTCGGAGCCTTGTCCCAGGTGTACCTGCTCTCTGAGCCTCCGGTGTAGGAGATTTTCTCAGGATCAGTAAACGGAATGGTCTCTCCCTTTGAGGGGTGGAGGTCGCCTTTGCTGTCATCATAGAAAGCGTGAGCAACACTTTCGGTAATCTTGCTCGGATCGAATTTCTGATATTCGAGGTTTCCTCCTACGACACCTGAAGTCAAGACGCGTTCCCCTTCAGGGCTAGCCGAGTCATACCCGTCTTTGGCACCGTAGAATCCACCGTATGAGACGAAGCAGATCTTTGAGGGGTCCTTGTACCCTCCGATGTTATCGAGTTTAAGGCTTGCAGGCAGACCAAGCAGAGTTTCTCCTACAAGTTCGGAACCGAAAGCTGCAAAGAGTTCTGCATCTCCCCAGCCAGCTTCTCTGCTGAAGTCATTGGAAGCTAGGGATTTGTCAACAAGGCTCTGGAGGTGTTCAACCACGAAGTTTACGGCTTTCTGGGGAGAACTTGCTTGATAAGTATTCTCAATCCAGGTATCGAAGGGGACCTTTAGAGTATAGTTTGATACAAAGTCCATTACCTTGAGGTAGTAAGAGGAAAGTTTTACAACATCTCCGACGTTTGCCTTATAGGTGTATCCTCCGGGGTAGGGTGTGACTGGACCAGGCATTCTACCTCCAATGAGTGCAATAGCTTCATGAAGGGTTTTCTTTGCAGGGATTGCTGCCATGTTGGAAGTTCCAGCAGGCACAGCTACTCCGTCAATCTTGTAGCCAATTGGAGCAAACCTACCAGCCAATTCCTTCCAGACCGCGTCTCCAGTGTCTCCCAGTGTTGCAAGGACTTTCTTGTAATCCGGGTTTGCAAGGTCCGGACCCCAGAGCACGTATATGTTAGTTGCGTGGCTTGCAATGAAGTTTAGACCCTGGAGAATATTCCTCATAACAAGGGCATCTTTTGGAACCTGATCTTCAACTCCGTATAACTGGTCAAGCGCATTTGTAGCGGTCAGGCAATGAGAAATTGGGCAGACTCCACAGATTCTCTGAGTAAGGAGACCAGCATCCCTGGGGTCTTGATTCTGCAGTATACGTTCAAAGCCCCTGAATATAACCGAAGAGGACTGGGCATCAGTTATGACACCATCAGCATTTACTTCAGTGGACACCCGAAGGTGACCTTCAATTCGGGTTAATGGATCAACTGTAACATTTACCATTTTTCACTCACTCTCCTTTCATTCTCCTTACAGCATGCACGCCTGCAGTTACTGCAGCTGCGCCGACTGCGACTTTAGATATTGTATCAATATTTGCACCAAGTAGCACGCCTTTGTCTTCAGCTTCAACATACAGAGGTCTTGCCATATCTGGGAAATCTGGTTCTACACAAGCAATACAGGGGCCGCCTGCCTGAGTGCACATGCTTACAGAACCGTTCCATTTGCGAATTGCACAGTCTGCGTGAGCATAGGGAGCTTTACAGCCTAATTTCCACAGGCATTTTTCTCCACCTACCTGATCATCGAATTCTCCACGGTCATAGAACCCGCGACGTGGGCAGTTCTCGTGCACCGTGTGGTCTGGGGGATAGAAAACTTTTGGCCTACCATACTGGTCCAGGACATCGGGAAGGTCTTCAGGAATATTGATCTTTCCAAGGATTACCGCGCCCAAAGTCAGAAGGACCCAGTCCGGATGAGCAGGGCAGCCAGGGATATTAATTACCGGTTTATCGATACCAAGCTCCTGAAGCATGCCTCCTTTAGAGTCTTTCTTTGAGAAGGCCACTCCTCTGTAATCCGTATCCTTGGCAACATCGCTGTCTGCAGAGGTAATTCCACCATATGCAGCACAGGCTCCGACTGCAACTATAGCATTTGCATTCTTTGCAGCTGCTCCAAGGATTTCCTTGAAAGTCCTGTTTCCAAGCATGAGGTACTTGCCTGAGCCATTCGGACCATTTGGAATTGAACCTTCAACGACCAGGATATAGTTGCCTTCTTCTATTAGCTCTTCAAGGAGAATTTCTGAGTTGAGCTCAGAAGTGTTTGCAAGCTTGCCATCTACGAAAATTCCCTGCTGAGCAAGAAGAGTCTCGTGATAAGCAAGGTTGACATTGAGCTTAGTGAGTGCCTGTGCAATGTCAGGGTTGCCCGCATTTAAAAGTGATATGGAGCAACCAGTGCATTCTGAACCATGCAGCCAGATAAGCTTGGTCTCTTCCAATTCAAGAGCACTTACAATCTCAGTCTTGTAGGTGTTCAAGAATACAGTTGCACCAAGTGCACCTACAGCTTTCATGAAAGTGCGCCGATCCATTTTTAAGAAATCCACACTGTCCAGTTTACGGACAAGATTTTTCATTCCAGTACTCATCTCTACCACATCTTGATTTTACCCAAATAATACGTCCGAAAGAAACCTTGAATAAATGTTTACCGTAATTATATAAATGTATACATAAATTTACCGCTAATGTTTCAATGAGTGAATAGTATATAAGGTTTTTTACACGATTCGGTAAATAATTAATTGGTTGCATCCGAAGCCTCTAATACAACTATAAATATAAAGGAATGTTTAAATAAATGAGGTAAAATGATGTACGAAATTGAACTATAATGTACATATAAGTAGAATTTATATATTCAAAAAGGTAGAAAATAGAATTAAAAAATCAACTTAATTTAAGGAGTTAAAAGTCCCAACAAAGTAGTTAATCATATCTAAAAATTTATTGAATCAGGGAAAAATACCTAAAAATAAGATAAAATGCAGAAGAGTTTTGAAAATCAAAGAAGATAATATTATTTTCAAGGGTTATTTTGATAGATTGAAGAATTCGATCTAGTCTACTTCTTAGTTATAGAGAGTCAAAGATATCTATTAAGTCAAAGGTATCTATTGATTCTAGTTGAGGTCTCAAAATCCCTGAATAATTCTGTTTCTGCTAAAAGTGAAGAGCTTTTAACCCCAGATTTTCCTTACAAATTCTTCTATGCAGCGTTCTGGATAGGACATTAAGGAAAACTCAGAACAAAAAGAAGTGCTAAAAAGCTTATTTTATTGCTTGAAGCTATAGAAGATAAGACTACTCAAGCCAAAGATATTCATATATTAGAATTAATAGAAAGTTTACTCTTGTAGAGGCAGCTTTAGAACTTTTACTAAAGCGCCTCTAAAACAAATTCAAGTTTAGCGAAGAGAACATCTTTAAATTATACAAGAGAAAGGAAAAAACAAAAAGAATATAAAACAGAACATTAGAATTTCAAAAAACAATTTTCGGCAATAGATTTATTTAAAACATAGAATTAGGTTCTTGTTCATGATATCTCCATTTTTTTGTTTGCGGCAAGTGGAGAAAGGAAAAACAAGCAGTTAAATGCAGCAGTAGAGAAATAAAAACAGTAAGGGGACGAAAACTGTTTAACCAGTTAGAGAAGTAAAACTGGAGGGCTTTTACTCAGTTGAGACCTGCAGATATATATATCTTACAAATTATATCTTTTATAAAATAATTCTTGTAAACCCCTCAATACAGAAATATATCTCATGAATTAATAATTCTCATAGATAAAATTGATAGAAGAAAAAAAATCACTCCGAGGTAACATGTGCATAGCTATTCCTGGAAAAGTAAAGTCTATTGTGAATGAAAGCACTGCGACGATTGACATGGGCGGAATCTGCAGAGATGTTAATATGGTCCTTATGGGAGGAGCCGATGAATCTATGATCGGAAAGCATTTTCTTGTCCATGTTGGATATGCAATATCTGAAATATCAGAAGAAGAAAGTGAAGAAACAATGCGCATCCTCAAACAGCTCGCAGGGCTTGAAGAAATCGATACTTTTGAAAGCGAATCTCCCTGAAAGCGGATGCTGATAAAAATGGAAAACGGGAATAATTCTTCAAAGCCAACGGTTCTTGAGCTTGAAAAAAAGCTCCTGGAAATAATCAGAGGCTCGAAAAAGCCGCTTCGTATAATGCATGTTTGTGGAACGCACGAGCGGACTATAGCAAAATATGGGTTAAGGAGTATCCTGCCAAACAATATCGAGGTAATTAGCGGTCCAGGATGCCCTGTCTGTGTTACCCCTGAAGATGACATAAATGTTGCAATCGCTCTTGCAAAAAGTGGAGCTACAGTTGTTACCTTCGGGGATATGATGCGAGTTCCCGGTTCAGCAGAAAGTTTGCTGGATGCAAAGTCCGAAGGGGCAGATGTAAGGATGGTCTATAGTATTGACGATTCAATTACCCTTGCAGAGAAAAAACCAGAACTCGAAGTAGTCTTTTTCGGAATAGGCTTTGAGACCACGGTTCCTGCAAACGCAGCTGCCCTTTTAAGAAAGACACCCGAAAACTTCAGCCTGCTTGTTTCCCAAAAGCGAACTCCCCCTGCAATTGAACTCCTTGCCAGAGATACAAGCGTTGATGCTTTTATAGCTCCAGGGCATGTGGCGACCATAATAGGCACAAAACCTTTTGAACCGCTTACTAAAAGGGGTTTTCCTGTTGTAGTTAGCGGATTTGAAGCCAGGGACATTCTCCTTGGGATAAATCTGTTGCAGACACAGGTAGAGGAAGGGAGCTCAAGAGTAGACAACGGCTACCCAAGAGCTGTAAGACCTGAAGGAAACCAGATTGCTCTGAAATTAATGGATGAGGTATTCAAAACTTCGGATTCTGAGTGGCGAGGCATAGGAAGAATAGAGAATTCCGGACTTGTGCTCAGGAAAGAATTTGAGGAAAAAAACGCAGCAAAGAAGCACGAAGACCTGTATGCTTCTGCCCTTGAGGAAGTTCGAAAGAAAGTAGGTAGAAAAGATAAAAAACACTGTATCTGCGCAGCTATCCTTACAGGAAAAGCAAAACCTTCTCAATGTCCGAACTTCGGGAAGGATTGTACCCCAAAAAGCCCTGCAGGTCCATGTATGGTCAGCCAGGAAGGCATGTGCTATAACTGGTTTAGATACTCAAGAGATGGAGGCAGCAGACTTGCATGAATTCTCGATTGCCTGTGAAATTTTTGAACAAGTGTTAGCTACCGCCAAAGCCCATGGAGCCACAGAAGTAAAGAGTGTAACTCTCCAAATGGGAAGGTTGTCTCATACAAACCCTGAACAATTGAGCTTTTGTTTCAAGGCTATTGCAGAGGATAGTATTGCAGAAAATTCAGATTTTCTTGTAGAGATGTTAGCCCCCTCTCTTGAATGCGAGTGCGGATATGAGGGAACTGTAAACGAAAAGCAGATACGTGAGAGCGATACACTTACAAGTGAACTTCTTGCTTATGTGGCAGCTATAGAGTGCCCTATCTGTGGAGGACAGGCCCGCATTGTAGGCGGCAGGGATCTAATAATCAAAAGCATTGAAATCGAAACAGAAGAAGACCAAACCACAGATAGTAATAATAATTAATTCCCCAAGAAGTGATGTTTATGTTAATGCATGTAATCCATATGGGACACGATGTTTACAAAGCAAATGACAAAATTGCTGAAAAGAACAGAAAGAAACTTGACAAACATCAAGTTTTCTCAGTGAATATTATGGGAGCAATCGGCTCAGGAAAGACCACTCTTATTGAGGAAGCAATCAGGCAGCTAAAAGATAAGTATAAAATAGCTGTGATTGCAGGGGACGTAATCGCAGAGATGGATTCCTCCCGTTTCAGGAAACTCGAGGTCCCTACCATTCCTGTAAACACCGGGAAAGAGTGCCACCTGGATGCAAAGCTGGTGGAAAAAGCCCTGGGTGAGATTGACCTTGATAACACAGAACTTCTGCTGATTGAGAACGTAGGCAATCTGATCTGCCCTGTAGACTTCAAGCTTGGTGAACATCTGAGGGTTGTAGTCGTTAGTGTGACCGAGGGAGATGATATTATTCTCAAGCATCCTATGATCTTCAAGACTGCTGAGCTTGCAATCATAAATAAAATTGACATTGCAGACGCAGTCAATGTCGATGCCGAAAAAATGCGAGAGGATATCCTTTCCTTAAACCCGAATGTGCCGGTTATTTTGACTTCGAAGCATGACTGGGAAAGCCTAGAAACCTGGATTGACTTTATCGAGCTTGGAGTTAAAAAAGCTCAGAAGAGATAAGACAAATAAATGAAATTAAGGCAGATTCAGGTTAAAAATAAAAGTAAATTGAGAAGACCTAATGGGTTAGAAGGCAGAGAAAAAAGGAGATTTATATGAAATCCAGTACCATTTCTCTTGAGCACGGTGCAGGCGGGGAGGTCATGCAAGCGCTCATAGGAGAAATAATTCTTAAAAATTTTCATAATAAAAGTGCGGGCTCGATAGGGCTCGAATGTCTTGATGACGGGTCCACGATCAAGCTTGAAGGTTTTGATGCAGGATGCGAACTCGTGATGACCACTGACAGCCATGTAATAACCCCTGCCTTTTTCCCGAATACCAACATAGGAAGGCTTGCAGTTGCAGGCACTGTCAATGACCTTACAGTTATGGGAGCAAAACCGCTTGCCCTTACCTGTGCGGTCATAGTCCCTGAAGGTTTTCCACTCAAGGAGTTTGAGGAAATAATCAAAACAATGGACGAAACGGCTGCAGAAGTCGGCGTACCTATAATAACAGGCGATACGAAAACCGTGGAGAAAACTGCACTTGATTCAATAATCCTTAATACTGCAGGTCTGGGGATCACAAATAGCCCTGTAAGGGATTCAGGGCTTCAGCCGGGAGATAAAATCCTTGTCACAGGCACTATAGGCGACCATGGGATCTCGCTTATGGCTCACAGGGAAGGTTTTGACTTTGATACCGATCTGGCCTCAGATTCAGCTCCACTCTGGAAACTCATAGAGCCACTCCTAAAACTCAGAACTCCAGAGGGAAAACCAGTAATTACGGCAATGAAAGACCCTACACGCGGAGGGCTTGCAAATGCTCTGAACGAAATGGCAGAGAAATCCGGAGCAGGTATTCTTATTGAAGAAGAATGGATTCCTTTTAAGCCAGCCGTCTCGGCAGCATGTGAGATGCTGGGCCTTGATCCCCTTGAGGTTGCAAATGAAGGAAAAGCAATTATCGGAGTCAAACCTGGCTTTGAAGAAGAAGTGCTTTCAATCCTGAGGCAGCACCCTTACGGCAGGGATGCAGCTATTATAGGCGAAGTTACTCCAGATAACAAAGAAGTAATTCTGAAAAATCGTTTTGGCGGCATGCGTTATGTGGATGTGCCTGCAGGAGATCCGATTCCCAGAGTGTGTTGATCGGGTTGTGATTCGGCAACCCACCCCTTCTCGCTGTGCTCGAGATAACTGATTTATAGATATGAGACTGATTTAGCCCGTCCAAAATGACTAATTTTTCATATTTACATTTTAATTTAATTTTTTAATTTCAATTTTCTTTTTCTTTTAAGCGGTAATACAATTGCACGTATGGTCAGATACCAGAATCAAGACGAAGCTTCTATTTTTTCTTAAGAACAAAAATCATAGAAAAATATGATAGAAAAATATGATAGAAAAATAACATTTGAACAAGGTGAGAAATAATGATAATGAATTTTAAAGGTAAAAGCCCGAAGATTTCAGAAACTGCTTTTATTGCACATTCTGCGGATGTAATAGGAGATGTCGAAGTTGGAGATTTCTCAAGTGTATGGTTTAATGCCGTACTTCGTGGAGACCGGAACAAAATAAAAATTGGGAACAGGACAAGTATCCAGGATAATGTAGTAATTCATGCAGACCCTGAGAATGGAGTTCAGATAGGAAGTGAGGTAAGTGTGGGACACGGAGCTGTACTTCATGGGTGCAGAATTGGGAACAATGTGCTTATAGGAATGAATTCTACAATACTGAATGGGGCTGAAATAGGGAAAAATTCAATTGTAGGAGCAAATGCGCTGGTTCCGGAGGGAAAGAAATTTCCAGAAAATAGTCTAATTATTGGGGTTCCGGGTAAGGTTAAGAGAGAAATCGAGAAATCCGAAATTGAAGCTATATCAGAAAACGCTGCAGAATATGTGGGATTTGTAAGAGAGTACAGAGAAGAAACTAAAATAAACAGTAAAAATACATAACTGACCCAGTAAAGCAATACACAACTGACCCAGCAAACCGGATGCTAAAAACTGCCTGGCAATGAAATGACCACTGATGTTTATGGTAGGCGAACCCTTATTTGCGTGGATATTTCTCGTCTAATTTATTGATAAGTCCTTCAGCTTCGTCAGGATTTACTGACTTAAGGATAAGATCTAATTTTTCTTCTTTTCTTTCATCTCCTTCTTTTGATTGTGGAGATCCAATATATATCAGAAAAGCAAGCCCAGCTACCTGCCAGATAAGCTGTAGAAAAACTCTGACTGCCAATTTTCAAATGTGTCACGCAGCATCTGATTTGCATATTCACTAAACTCAATAGGCTTGTCGAACTCCTCTTGCTCCTGAACATAAGCCATCCACCCAAAAAAACCAGTGTCCACAGATTGATAAAATGAAAAATGAAGCTATAATCCAGACATAGGAATATTTCTTAAAAGTGTTCATACTAGCATATTTATGTAATGATTACTATATATTACCCATTATATAGATAGAATTTGGAACTTTTAACATACCAATATGATTCTGCATAGATGCAGGACTTGGCCAATTTACTCAGGCGAATTTATAAACAAATTGCGTTTTTCCTACTCTTAGGAGATTAACTTCAGTTAGATGGCTCTTGAAATTGATGTTTCCATTTATTACCACATGATCAATTATAATAATAATTACACGGGTATAATTAATAGTTACACGGATATTTACAATGATAACTACTTCAATAATTAAAGTAATAGTTCATAAAAAATAATAGAAGACAAAATGTTAAGTCAAATTATGAAATTAAGAATAAGATAGGTAATATTTCAGTATAATTATTTAAAACGTTCTGGTTAAACTGAAAAAAGTCAAGTTTCTCTTTAATTTTAACTTGTATGTTTCTCTCTAATCTTAACTTGTATAAGAGTATGCGAATTTTACAGGTGGATGAAAATGAAGAATATAAATATCTTGCATTACGGAAGGGTAAAGCAGGTAGACGTGTATGAAAGCATGTTTGAATATGTAAAAAGTTCCGGCACTGCGGATTGCGAGAAAGATTACATCGAGGGCCAGCCTGACTATTTTGTGGAGGAGTGGCAGGCAGTACTGGACAGCGAAATGTATTTTGAGTACGACCCGATGAGAGATGCAGGAGAAATCGAGATTGACGGGCAAAGTTATACCCGTATAGGCCGGGGGGTAACCGAGTTAAGTTATGTGCCAACTGACAGCCTGCCAGAAATTCTGTATGTTATTTATCACAGTGACCATAAAATGCGAAAATGTAACATCATCAATGAGATCTTCCAGACAAAAGAAGAAGCAGAAAAGAGAGCAAACGAGCTTAGAGAAAAAAGCAATCTTTCCTGAGTATTTATTCCCAGGAGTATTAAAAATAAACCAGTAAAAAAATCAGTTAAATTAGTAGAGACCTGTGGCCAGACTCAGAAATGGGCACATTCATGGGGCACATTCGCCTTGTTTGACCAAGTTTGAGAGTTTACCTCTGAACACAATCTACAGGAAACACTCTTACGACCTAATTTTACAACTTGCAGGAGATAAAACCTGAAGCATTGTCATAACTTTGCAGGTTTTCAAGTGTTAAAATTACACGTTTCCGGAGACTGCGTTCTGGAGGCAGGTTTCCCAGTCTTCAGGATGGTCTATATTGTCGCATTGCCACTCAAATTCGCGCCTTGCAAGCCTGATAGTTGCACGTGCTTTTTTGAGTGGAACTAACTCTTTTCCGACATCGCCGATTCCGCCAACTTCAAGGCAGCTTACAATATCAATCATAAAACTTTCCAGAATCTCTGGCGGTATCGGTTCATTCCTTGCATGGATTTCTGTACATTTTGCGAGATATCCTGCAAGTACTTTAATCAGTTTCGCGTCACGCATGATCCTAACTCCTTTACACTAAAGTGGCAATTCACCTCATTACCCTGGACTTTAATTTGATAATCGTAAGTTATGACTTTAATAAAAATACAGACATATCTTCCAGAATTCAGCCCAGGATACCCTTCAACCCATTTTCTACGGACAGTACTTCAAACAACAAATAAAAATATGTATTTCTGAGGCTTAAAGTTTTCTAAATAATCGTATTTGAGAGAAACTATTAACGTATAGAAGCCAGCCTCAAGTTTATAAGTCAAGTTTATAAGGCCATTATAGGATGCCTTTTATTAATTTATTGTAAAATAAACTCACAATCCTGATTCTTAGATCGACAGATTCTGATTCTTAGATCGACAGATTCTGATTCTTAGATCGACAGATTCTGATTCTTGGATCAATGGATATATCATAAATTTATTTTCAGAAAAGCAGTTGAAAACTTATTTTTGCTATTCTTTTAATTACGTCTAGATAAGAGCTATTAATTAAATATAATTCATAAAAATCGGCTCTGTAGAAAACCTATCTACATCAGATGAAAGAGGCTGAAAAAAGATAAGTATATTCAGATCTTGCTGCTCAGTTTAAATTTATGAAAATTCATTATTTTAGAGGATTTCTACAGAGCCTAAAAATCAGATACGTTATAATCTAAAAGAAGAGAGTAAGGGGCGTAGTTTAACTTTCCGATTTTATATCCCCTTCCTACCTTTCTTAAACAAGAATATATAAAGAATAGGTAAAATACCTACAGTATTCAAGATGAGTATAGCAATAAACCAGTATTTCTGGGATTCTCGTGCTGCTTTCCAGAGAGCTATACCTTTCCAGAAAACTTCCCATAGTACCAGAATGGAAAACAAAACTGTAAATCGTGGATTTGTTTGAAGTAATGTAAGAGAAGTGTCTACCATTTTCCCCCCTATAAAAATACTGTTTTTAAAGCTAAATAACTTCGCATTCAGTATTAATATAGCTTATTATAATTTTGTCCTAGCATAGCTTATTATAATTTTGTCCTAGTATAGCTTATTATAACTTTGTCCCATTATTGCTAACATTGCACATTAAGCTTAGATTTAGAATCCACAAGAAATGTTTATTTTTCACCCTGATCAAGATTATGAAGGATGGCATCTTTGAGAACTAAAGTATTTGGATCATTAGCGTTAATTCTTAAGGCGTTTTCTACCGCAGATAATGATTGCTTATATTTTCCAAGTTCAAAAAGAATAGACCCTTTGTTGAACCAGGCTTCAAGTTTGTTTGGATTCTTTTGTAGTGCTTTGTCAAATGCTTTTAATGCCTTTTCGGGCTTATTGAGCATATAAAGAGTAGAACCTTTGAAGCTCCAAACATTTTCATCTTTAGAATCAATTTCAAGGGATTTATCAAATGCCTCTAATGCTTCCTCATATCTACCAAGTATATAAAGTAGAGAGCCTCTGTATTTCCAGATTTCTGCACCATGAGGATTAATTTCAAGGCTTTTATCAAATTCTTCCAATGCTTTTGCGTACCTATTCAATTCATAAGCCTGTCTTTTTTCATACTTATAAATGCCAGCTTTTTCTGGATAGTTATATGGAAGAGTATTCAACTCCTTAGTCAGACTTTCATCTTCAAGCGTTTGCACCATGTTTCTATAATCCAGGATTTCAGAGTCATCTGGATAGAGCTCTAAAATCTCGTTAAGTGCGTCCAGTCCCTCTTTATATCTTTCAAGTTTGAATAGAGCAAGCGCCTTGAACTTAAGTGCATATTTATAGTTTATACCGTAGTTTTCTTCCCATAAAGAGCGATTTTCTTTAGAGACCTCTTTTGGTATAATTTCTAGAGCCCCATCAAAAGCTTCTATTGCCCCGCTGTACTTGCCGGTTTTATAAAGGACTGTACCTTTGATCAACCACGCCTCAGTGAAATTTTGATCTTCATTTATTTCTTTGTTGAGAAATGACAATACTTTGTTAATGGTAAAGCTGCTCTCATCTTCTAAGGAAAAATCCTCATCCTGCATTAAAGACCCTATTATATCAATGACTTCCAGATCGTTTTTTCTTTTTTCATTTAACCCTGATCCGAAAGATATCTCTTCATAAAGAGACTTCTCTTCATACAGTGAGCTTCTCTTTTCCGGTTCGAATTTACGATTGTCACTTGTCTCCACCATAATACCAAGACCTGACAATTTACACTTCAGAAATCGTTTATAAATCAATATCAAACTAGGTTCGTTGGTTTTAACCTACAAATTCTCTTTAACCCAATATATCTCCCAAGAATATATATTTGCAATGTAATATTAAAAGATACTTTTTGAAAAAAATCCTGGAGAAGTAAAGTGGATCGAATGCTGGCATTCAACCTTTCTCTTTAGCTTTTAACTGAATTTTCCTTTTTTGATACCGAATAATTGTATCCACGAATTCAGCATGGCTCCAGGTAAGGGGTGCAACAGAAAGTGGTTCTCCTGTAAGAGAGTCAATCTGCTCAGACATAATTCCTGTTTCAAGAGAACTGTCTGCAGTCCAGTTGATGAGTTCAAGAGCCTTTTCTAAGTCTTTGATTTCTTTTGCTTTTGCAATATACCATTTCGCAAGCCAGAGTGTACATATAAGCCAGGGGTTGCTATTAATCCTGCCTTCTTGACGATGGTAGAGATCATTTTCATATCTTGCCAGCCCGCCTTTTCCCGGAACCCAGAGCTTTTCTTCCAGATTCTTCATTGTTCTAATCACCCTAGGTTCATCTGCCGAGAGTAAATTGAACTCAAAGATTCCATATACACTACTGTCTACTGTCCGATCTATATTTTTATTTTTTATATCGTGATTTGTATAGCTGATACCCCTTAAAAAAACGCCTCTTTCATTGTCATAAAGCTCTCTTAATATTGCCTTTTTCAATTTTGAAAGGCGCAGTCTGCATATATCACGTGTTTTCTTATCTCCTATAAGACGACCCAGTTTTTCCCCTGAAAGAAGTCCTCTGTAAACGGCAGAGGCGGTAAAGGTAAAAATTCCCCTTCGCTCTTCCCATAGATCGTAACTCTCGACCGGGATATCACTTGGATATTTATATTCATTCATAAAAAAGACAGCGTCTTTTACCAGGGGCTCATAGACTTCTTTTACAAACTCAAGATCTCCTGTAGCTTCATAATATTTCCAGAGAGCATGAACAACAAGAGCAGTCTCGTCTTCCTGAATCGGAAGCGAAGGTTCTCCATACTCAACCCAAGGATGCCAACTGCTTCCCAGGGTTCCATCAGGATTGTATTTGTGCAATAAACATCCAGCCCACCAGATTGCATTTTTACAGAACCTGAAAAACGGTTTGGTAAATTCAGGAAAACCTGCATTTATCATGGCAATTGATACAAGAGCCCCATCTCTGGGCCACATATAGCTATAGGTGTCGCGGTTAAACTGAATATTATCCGAATCATTTGCAGCTATTATTGCCCCGTGAATATCAGCCTGAGTCTTTATTGTAAGGAGTGAACGCTTATACAAGTCCACAAGGCGGGGTTCAAGCTCTGAGAGATCAATAATTTGATGATGGACCCATTTCCTCTGATATTCCTCCGTATGCTTCAGAAGATCTTCAGGCCCCTTTTCCATAACAATGTCATTGAGTTCATAGACATCTTTAAAATCTTTTCCGGCAGTCAGATAATAGTAAACGACCTCTGTACCATTACCCTGAAGTTGAAGCTTAACTCCTACAGTTGAATCTATAGAACCATGAGCTACCGGATTCTTTGAGAGAACTCCATCTTCGGCGTCTACATATGTACCTTTTAACCCCTGGTTCTCAGCATAACCTATAGCATAGTCATCAATGTCGGAGATTATCTCGTCTTCTTGTCGATTTGACTTAAGAATGCCAATAAGGAAGTACCTGGCTCGTTTGTAATGAACAATTACATTGTGATCCATCTGATATACTGCAGTATCTCCTATGCCGTCCCCATAGAGATGGAAGTCTTGATTGAAAAACAGGCAGACTTCTCTCAGCCTGTCCTGCATATTCCTAACAGTTATTCTCCGAAGGAAGATATTATTCTCGCAGCAAACATTTTCTTCCAGAAGAAGTTCGATTCCCATTTCTCTGTTAACGGCCCGGTTTTCGGAAACAAGGGTGTTTTTCTTATATGCAAGTATTCTCTCCCAGCTTTCCTCATTAATCCAGGAGAGCCTGCCACCTGTATAAACTCCTATCCTGTGAGCATGCCCTCTCACATGATTTTCCATTCCAACATGGGGAAAGTAAATGTCTCTTACCTGGAGCCATTTGTCTATGTTTATAAGCAAAGACTGATTCCCAAGAACAATATGTCGGGTCATAGGCTTTCCTCTATGGAGCAGCCCCTTCATGGAGCAGTTCTTTCTGAAATTCTTCAGAACTCTAAGAATTTTATTCTAATAAGTCCAAAAGTAATAAAATCGGTATTAAGCTCGATATTCCCTAATATTCCAAAATACCTGTATTCTTAATGTGAGGCTGTCATTTTCCAGGAACAGCTATGATTCACCCATAATATTCCCCAAATATGTTGCATCCAGAGGCCTCTGGAAAATACCCATATAAGCATAATTCACGCAGGTTATAAAAATATACGATCAGAATATAAAAATTTCAAAAGTTTGGTTACTCTCGCTTGTTATCAAAAGAAGAATAAGATAATTTAAGCAAAAATAATTAAAATTTGGTGCGAGGGATGCGATTCGAACGCACGAACTCCTACGAGACTAGGCCCTCAACCTAGCGCCTTTGACCTGGCTGGGCAACCCTCGCATAATGATGTGTTACAAATAAAGAATCCAGAGAATTCTTTATAAAAAGGATTTTTAGAATATGTGGAAATAAAGTTTTTGATGTTAATAGGTATGAGGTAATAAGTTATGAAGTAAATAGTTAGAAATTTGGTGCGAGGGATGCGATTCGAACGCACGAACTCCTACGAGACTAGGCCCTCAACCTAGCGCCTTTGACCTGGCTGGGCAACCCTCGCATAATGATTATTTCTTTTTCACTATTTTTTCATATTAATTATCCGGCGTGCTTTACGCCTTGCACTCCCTCACAATATCATGGATAATATATAAACATTTCGAGTCATAAGATTCATTGGAAATAAGTTTCATAAGAGAATCGATAGGGCAGAATAGCCCCTCCAGTATTCAGTCGCAAAACAGCACAAAATAATGATAAATCAGGCATGTAAATAATGATAAATCAGAAATATAAAGTCCTGAGAGATGCTCTGCATTGAATACTCAGGGCCCTGGACAATCTTTGAGAAATGAAAGTTCAAAAATTGAGGGCCTGTAATCCGAGCTGCGGCTCAGAACTGGTCCAGAATGCCTAAGAGTTCTTCAGCCTTGCCTTTGACCACACCTGCCGCATTAAGAGCAAGGTCTCTGGCTGTATATGAACCATCAGACTCCATTGTAAACACAAAAGCGTTCTCATCGAATCCAATCTTTATTGCGTGAATATCACAGACCTGCTCACATAGCTTACAGAGCGAACATTTTAGGATATCATCCTCAGAAACCTTTGCCTTTGAATCTTCAATCCTCATAATACTTTTCGGACATTCGGTTATACAGTGCCCACATGCATCACAGTTTTCAATTTCTATAATAGGTACATTCTTGTAGCCGCAAGCGATTCCCGCCTGCCATTTAACACTGTCCCTGCCATAGCCCATATGAGCAATAGCTTCAAGCACAAGTTTCTGCCCTTTTTTCAGTTCAACAATTGGTATGTTGAGGTCAGCCGGCTGTATCTTCGGATCAGCGGAAATAAGATCCCGTGAATAAACCGTGCCCGGGCCTTCTGCGCTGAGAGTTAAGGAAACCTCGCAGGCAGGACAGCCTTCTCCACCGCAGTCGCATTCTGCCTGTGGCACATACGTCTCCAGATCCGTTACAAGCGGGATTAAGGACAGACGTAGAGCCAGCTGCTCATCATAGAGTACCGAGGTGTTTTCATAAAGGTTCAAATACTCGATTGCAAGCGTTGGTACATCTGCAATCATGGCACGCCGAATACCGTTGGCAAAAGATGTGCTAACTCCTGAAAGCACGAATTTTGCAGATCTATCCGATAACTCCAGAATGTCTACTTCCATCGTCATACCTTAATTTCCCTTATATTTTAGTACATTTAAAAAAAGAGAATTTGGGAAAAATCCCTGAAAAATTCTCTGAAGAATTCCCTTATACCCGTCTTCCGCCTTTTGGGCGAGTGCCGTCATGCGGGACAGGAGTAACGTCTTCGATCCTGCCAATCCGGATTCCTGCTCTTGCAAAAGCCCTGATTGCAGCCTGAGCGCCAGGTCCCGGGCTTCTCTGCTTGTTTCCACCAGGAGCTCTTACCCTGATATGGATTCCGTGGATACCCTTATCCCTGAGCTGATCAGCAAGCTGACCTGCCATCTGCATAGCAGTATAGGGAGAGCTTTCATCTCTTGCAGCTTTTACAACCATACCACCAGAAGACTTTGCAATGGTTTCAGCTCCTGTGATATCGGTTACAGTAATAATCGTGTTGTTAAATGAAGATTTGATGTGAGCTACGGCCCATTTCATTTCTGCCATGATTATCTCCTCCCTCTCCTCTTCCTTCCGCCACCTCTTTCAGGAGTTCTTCTCTCTCTAGCCTGTCTTGCTTCTGCAACAGCCTTCAAAGTAGTTGTGCTGTCTGCAAGCGCAGATGCCACCTGAACAGGTCTTTCGGGGTGAGATTCGTTAACAAGCGGAGAGGTTCCATAGTATCCAATATGCATCTCCTCTTCCTTGGAGATAAGCATTCCAGGAACAGTAGCCTTTCTGCCGTTTACTGCAATGTGTCCGTGTGTAATAAACTGGCGGGCCTGGACGACTGTCCTAGCAAGCCCAAGACGAAGAACCTGGGTCTGGAGTCTCCTCTCAAGGATATTTTCAGTTTTTAAAGAGAGAATATCGTCAACATTTGAATCCGGCTTGATCATGCCATAACGGATAAGCTTTGAAAGGATTTCCTCAGACTGAGTCTTTTCATGTCCTTCAAGTTCTCTTTCCTGAGAGTTTGCAGCACTTGCAAGTAATTTCCTGGCTTCGGTCCTGTACATCCTGAGCATACTGGCTGCTTTCCAAACTTCTCTTTTATTTCTGAGCCCATATGCCTTTACAAGCTGAACTTCAGATGCCATCCTGGCTTCCTGCCAGGGGTGCCTCGGAGTCTCGAAACTTTTACCTTGTTTACCTGGATACACCATTTAAAATCACCTCAACCAGAAAATCATTTCTTCCTGTTGACACCGACAGTTGACCCGCGGCGGCCTGTAGCTTTTGTTCTCTGTCCTCTGACCTTAAGGCCTCTTTCGTGTCTGAGTCCTCTGTAGGCACGGACCTTCTTCAGGTTGTTAATGTCTTCCCTGAAAGTCAGTATAATATCCGTTCCCAGCAGGTGCTTGTCCTGTCCTGTTACAGGGTCTTTCTGCCTGTTCAACATCCAGGAAGGAACAATCTCCTCAAACTGTTCGACAGCGTCGTCGAGTTTTGCCACTTCTTCATCTGGCAGGTATCCAAGTGTAGCAATAGGGTCTACCCCTGCGGCTTTTGCAATAAGGATAGCAGTGCGCCTTCCTATTCCCGGAAGACCTGTAAGGGCGTACTGTACGGGTTTTGCCCCTTGCAGATCGGTATTCATAATACGAACAAGATGCCTTAATTCTTCATTATTATTTTCTTCTACCATATACTTCCTCCAAGGGAGTGCATACAGCATCCTGTAGCCCCTGATCGAATACCCTTAAAGAATACGCGAGAAGTCAGGAGCAGCTCTATAAAAGAGCTTCATTACAGCATATACTGATGAGTTTGTTTACATGCAATTACGAGTATATAAGGATATCTGCACCTTAGAGTACTTGCACAGAATTCGTAACAGAATCTGGATCTCCTGTATAGGAAAAAAGAAAATATTACATGCAATGTTCATATAAACCTTTAAAGTATACAAAAAAAATCCAGAGAAACTTGCATACTTAAAAATAAAAAGGGTCTGACGCCGAGGGGGAGATTTGAACTCCCGAGGGGCTAAGCCCCACAAGCTTTCCAGGCTTGCGCCCTACCACTAGACTACCTCGGCATAAAGTTAAGGTACAACTGAATTGCTTTTAACCTTTGATCAAGCTTTCCTTTGGAATGGTTGTGGTCACGCCAATGCTAAGAGTTTTCGCTCAAGCCTTTTTTGAAAAGGCTTGTGATCATTCCTTTGAAAAGGTTGCTCGACATAAAGTTTATGGCACGGCTAATACCATAACGGAATAGTGGTATATAAAGTTTATTCTAAACATAGGAGATTAAAAAAGAGTTTTATAAGTTAGAGCTTAACATTGCCCTCTTTTTTGGTCCAGCCCCTAGGATAGGTCCCAGCTTCCATCATAACCCGAACCAAGGTCGCTGCAAGCCCTGTAGAAGCTTCAAGGATCTCTTCAGTATTCATCTCAGCCTTCGCAAGGGCTACGAGTTCACCTTTAAGAGTAAACAATGCTGTCAGATCTCCTTTCTGAAGGTTTGCATCCAGACTTGTGATACCAGAAACTGCCAAAGCCGCCCCAGAACAGACTGCATCCACAGCATTGTCCCGCAGAATAATTTTGGGAAGATGAGAGACAGCCGTTTCCATTGGCCTTATTACCCGCCTGAGTTCGGACTCATCCCCATCTTCTTTCCAGAATACATATGCATCTTTCAGGTCCTGAAGGGTGACAAGCGTCTCCTCGGTAAAAGGACCTGCTTTTGTCCTCCTCAGTTCCTGCATATGTCCGCCGCATCCCAGAGCAAGCCCTATATCATGACAGAGTTTTCTGATATAAGTCCCAGCTTCGCAACCTACACGAAAGAGCACCAAAGTGCCTTCAATTTCAAGTACTTCAAGATAATAGATTGTTCTTATCCTGATGACCCTTTTGACAGCCGATTTAATAGGAGGCATCTGATATATAGGGCCTGTAAATTCCTCATAGACCTTCCGGACCTGTTTTTGAGGTATCTCCTTATGAAGCTTCAGAAGGCAGACGTATTCCTTACCAGAAAGACGCAGAGCAGGGACGGCCTTTGTAGCCTTTCCAAGTAAAGTAGGTAAAAGCCCCGTAACCTTGGGATCGAGTGAACCTGCATGTCCTGCTGTACTTACTCCAAGAATGGCTTTTACCCAGGCTGCAACCTCATGGCTTGTCGGCCCCTTCGGTTTATCAATATTTACAACTCCTTTCTCAATATACTCGAGAATGGGGCGCTTTTCCGGATAACAGCCGTAAGAGGGATTTGTCCAAGCGCCGGACTTCCGGACCAGAGTTCTTTCAGCTTCGGATGGCAATTTGCCGGCAGATGACATAGTTTTTCAAAAACTCCTAAATTGAATGTATAGCGTAGATATAATAGAGAATTTACGGCGCAAATACTATAGATATGTAGTATGACTCGTAATTATGCAATATGATATGGCTTGTAATTATGCAAATAAGTCCTTAATAAGCATGTAAGCGAAGATGAAACTCTACGCTTATATAAAAATCCAGCCTTTGACGGAGATTACACGAAGTTATTCCGGTCCTACAAGAGAATCAATAGCAACTCTCAGAATATCAAGGATCTGATATTGGTTCCATTTTTCAGAATCAATTATAATATCGTAAATCGAGAGGTCATTAATATCGATATTGTAATAACTCATATAACGAAGGGCTTCGGATTTTTCCCTCTTGATTGTTCTTTCGAGTTCCTCGCCAAAAGATACTGATTTCTCTCGTCTGAGGATGCGTTTTGCCCGGACAGGTAATGGAGCCTTTATCCAGATTTTAAGCACGTTAGGAGCAGCTTTAGCCATATGACCTGCAAGCCTGCTTTCGAGAATCAGGTTTTCCTGACTGTGAATAACTGCTCTTTGATTATTATCAATAGCCAAATCAATTGAAGGGTCTTTTTCAGCTACAGCTCCAAATTCGGCCAGGCTTATTCCCTTTTCCTTTGCTATCTTCCTGAAAATTTCACCTGAGGAAATTAATTCAAGTTCATAGTATTCCGCAAGAAGTCTTGCTATTGTTGTTGTACCACTCCCAGGAAGCCCACTTAATGTTATCCGCATCAGACCCCACCGATATTTAAAGCCTTTCTGATAAGCTGGCTAACTCCGAGAGAAGAGATAAAGTACCAGTATATCCAGTGCTGGAAGGGCCCAAATACCATAGAGGTCAGCAGCTGTTCTCCCCAGAAAGGAAAGACCATGGTAGCATTTGCGTGCCCACTGATGTAATAATAAGCCCACATAAAGAGAGGCAGAGAAATGATACTAATGTAAGCCATAGGCTTGAATTGCTGCTTTGACATCTTCATCTGGTCTTCCATCATCTCCTTGCGCTGATCTTCAAGTTTCTTCAGCATATAGGTATTCTGAGAAAGCTGAGCCTCCCTGAACTCCTTCTGGAAAACCTTCATGCGTTCCTGGGTATTCCTCATAAGATCCCAGTCGATTGTATATTTCTGGATAAGGGATGCATAAACAGCAGTAATAGCCGCCATTACCAAAAGGATTAGATGGAAATTTTCCTGCCCGACCAGAGCAAGAACGGGATTCATTAAAACCCCTACGGCTTCCCCTATCCCGTTCCTGAACCCCTGCCCAAGAACCATAATCCCTATCATAAGGGAAAAACCAAGAGCAAGCAGGAAGCGGTCTATTTGATTTTTTAATGTCTTTGAAACCAAGTCGTCCTCACCATTCAGGTTCGATAGTTATTCTGAGATCTTCAAGTGTAGAAGAATTCCAATAAATAGAAGCTTGACAAGTTGAAGTATTATAAAATCTTGAAAACCATAAAATCATGATAAACCAGCTTAATTACAACTGATTTTAAACGATTACACAAGTTGTTCTGATTAATAAGTTTCGATGTATATAAGTTATACTATTCGATAAGACTCAGTTGAGCTGCAAGTGTAGGGCTGCAACCATTGAGCCGCAACCGTTGAGCCGCAACCGTTACGCCGGTTGATCACGCCGTTGCAAAGGGTTTTGATCAAACTTTTTTCAAAAGTTTGCGGTCAAGCCTTTTTTGAAAAGGGTTGTGATCACGCCGTTGATAGGGTTTTCGATCAAACCTTTTTCAAAAGGTTTGCGGTCAAGCCTTTTTTAAAAAGGGTTGTGATCACGCCGTTGCAAAGGGTTTTGATCAAACTTTTCTCAAAAGTTTGCGGTCAAGCCTTTTTTGAAAAGGGTTGTGATCACGCCGCTGCTAGAGGTTTTCGGTTTTGATCAAATTTTTCTCAAAATTTGTGGAAATTGGGTGGTGAAGTTGGGGGAAAATGTCTATAAATAAGTTCTCATAAGTTATCATAACCATGCATAATGGCCTGGTAAATTGAGGTAACGAATTTATACCATAGACCTCAGGAGAAATTTTAGAGATGTAGCTTCCAAACTCAAATGGTCAGTTCCCAAAAATAAGCAGCAAGGCATGGGTATTCGATACTGTCCTCATAGTAGGAAACGTAATTATCGAGGAGAACGTATTTATCGGGCCGAATGCCGTGATAAGGGCAGACGAACCCGAGTCTTCAATAGTCATTCAGACCGGCTGTAATGTCCAGGATAATGTAGTAATCCATTCCCTTTCTAATTCGGAAGTCAAGATAGGGAAAAAAACCTCTCTCGCGCACGGCTGTATAGTACACGGACCCTGTGAGATAGGAGAAAACTGTTTTGTCGGGTTTGGAGCCGTAGTATTCGACTGTATCCTGGGGGAAGATACAGTGGTTCTGCACAGAGCGGTTGTTCGCGGAGTCGAAGTACTTCCACATAGAATAGTACCTGACGGAGCCATCGTAACAGACCAGAAAACTGCAAGCAGGCTTGAAGATCTCACCACAGACGTTGCAGAGTTTAAAAAATCCGTTGTCAGAGCAAATCTTGAGCTGGTAAAAGGGTATAAAGACCTGCAACTTGAGGGCGAAATCCTGCCTTTAGGTATATCAGAGGAAAACGAGACCAAAGAATTTCAGAATCTTGAAAATTCGGAGTGAGAAAATATATTGGTTGAGGTTAATATTTCAATAGAGTTCTGGTCAAAACTACATCAATACTTCAATTCAGATAAGCAAGTCAACCAATACTTCGATTTACTATATCCAGTTTAGTATATCTGACTTAATGCGTCCATACAAACATATTAGGGAAATCAAAGCTTTCCAATTTTCAGTAATCAAATATATTTCCCATCTAACTGTTCCAGAACTCTTTTTCCATCATCGGTAAGAATATACTTTTTCCAAGTTGTTTTATCCGGAGTTAAACACTGGATTAAACCTTTAATCTCAAATTCCTTTAAGGCATGGCTGATATTTTGCGTAGAACGGCTTGTCTCATGGGCAATATCCGAAGCTCGAACTGAGGCGTGTCTTTTCATGGAATCCATAAGAATTAAGCGGCGGTCAACACTGACAACCCAGTTAACCATCTCATCGATTGAGTTTTCAGCCATATTAACTCAGTTTCTCCGCATAGTCCTTGTTAACATAAGCAGCCGCATATATTTAAATATTAATGACTTGAATCAAATAGAAGAGAAAGAATCAGATATTCTTTACTAAACTGTAGCCTGGGAGAAAAGTAGAAAATATATAATAAAATAGAAAAGGAAATGAAGAATTCAGGCAAATTTTGAGAGAGATGCCTTTATATCTTCAAAAACTTCATCTATACCTTTTGTGCCATCCAGAGTTACTAGGATACCCTTCTTTGTGTAATAGTCAATAAGGGGCTGAGTTTGTTTTTTATAAACATCGAGACGATTCATAACAGCCTCTTCTATGTCGTCGGCACGCTGGAAAAGTTCACCGCCACAAATGTCGCAGACACCTTCTTTTTTCGGTGGGTTAAAAGTCCTGTGATAGCTTGCCCCACATTTACTACACATAAGGCGGCCGCTTATCCTCTCGACCAGTTCATCATCAGGTACTTCAAGATTAAGGACAACATCTATGGGCTTGTTGATTTCATCCAAGAGGATTGTAAGAGCGTCGGCCTGAGGTCTTGTCCTTGGATATCCGTCAAGGATAAAACCCTTTTCACAATCTGGTTCTTTCAGACGGTTCTTAATAATCCCTATAAGCACATCATCAGGAACAAGTTCTCCTTTGTCCATATATGCCTTTGCTGCAAGCCCAAGCTCGGTTCCTTCCCTGACATTTGCCCGCAAGATATCCCCTGTGGAAATCTGCGGGATCCCGTATAAATCAACCATTTTTTTGGCCTGGGTACCTTTTCCGGCACCTGGAGGCCCAAAGAGTATTAAATTCATTCGAAGATCCCTGTTCTTTAGTTTTTTACATTAGATCTAAATTCGATTTATTTTTGCACCTTTTTGCAGCCCAAAACCTTTTACTGCTCCCCGAAGAAGGAACGGATCATCGGGTGCATTTCCATCATTTGCTCGGATGCAATATCTTCGTACAGCCTGTATACAATACTCACAGTAAGCAACAACCCTGTGCCTCCAGCACTTCCAATAGTACCAAGCAGGCTTGCAACCAGAGTAAGTGCTCCTATAAAAGCCCCACCAATTACGGTAACTTTTGGAATATAACGCTGCATGACTTTTTCAATGCTGCTTATGTTCCGCCTGAAGCCTGGAATTTGCATACCAGAGTTGAAAATCTTCTGGGCTGTAGGTTTGGCACCCATGCCTGTTGTCTCTATCCAGAAGAGAGCAAAGATAATTCCGCCACCGATAAGCATGATGGCGTCTGTAAAGACGTGAAGTATAATCTGCCAGGTAGCAGGCGCAGCAAATCCATAGCTTGCAAAGGATTCACGCACAAGAGATGGAATCCAGTCATAAGGACTGTTTATTGGAGCAAGGTAATACATGATCCCATTCAGAGGGGTAGACCCATGAAACTCTCCAAGGAAGGTAATTCCTCGACTAGAGAGAATAATCCCGATCATCTGGATATTAGCCTGAAGAGCACGAACAAGAATCATCGGCAACACTGAAGAGTATATAAGCTTGACAGGGAAGCGACCCCTTGCTCCTCTCACTGCACTGTGTGCAAGAGGGATTTCAATCCTCGTACTCTCCACATAAACCACAAGCAGGAAAATTACAATCGTGCTCAACAGTGCCAGGATTCCTCCTCTGATCAGTATAAACATCAGGCCTTCACCTGAGAAGAGATAGTCTGCTCCGACATTCTGTCCTATATAAACCCATTTTGGAATCAGCCCGATTGGAAACCCTGTTTCGTCATGCTGCCAGCTAAAAATCCCTGCAACAATTTGCTGAGAGATTCCTGCGACAATGAAAAGCCCGACTCCTGAGCCGATACCCCACTTGGAAACTACTTCATCCATGAAAAGGATCAACGCGCCTCCAATAAAGATCTGGATAAGGAGCAGGAAGGTGATTACTCCCAGGCCTACACCAAGAGCAGAAGCAAGCCCTGGATCTGGCTGAATATACCCACCAAGTAGCTGCGGTAAAGCCTCCAGTAGGATCATGACAAACACAAGGAACTTCTGGCCTCCTTGGAAGAATGCCTGGTCTCTGGGGTCCGACAAATCCAATTTGATAATGTCTGCTCCAACAAGAAGTTGCAGGACGATCGAAGCCGTGACAATAGGCCCGATACCTAAAAGAATAAGAGATCCAGACGCACCTGCAAAGAAGGCACGGTAAGACTCAAAAAGGTCAATCGAATTCTGGGACATTCCAAAGAGCGGTACATTTGCCAGAGCAAAGTACAGCACAAGGACTCCCAGAGTCCACCAGAGCTTATCCTTAAAATGGACGTGTTTTTCCGGACTTGCTACTGCAGGTAACTTGTTAAAAAACGGTTCTAACGTATCCCTGAGAGTCATCGATTACACCATTCAAAATATAATTTGTATATAAATTTTTGAAATATTAGATTACGTTTTACCTTAAAGCATTGGTAATATACTACAATCTAATATGAAAAAGTTACCAAAAGAATTTAAATAAGTAATGTCAAAGTGACATTACTTACTCAGCATTGATGCAACTTCCGCCGGCGCTCTCAATTTTTTCGCGGGCAGATGCGGAGAATTCTTCCGAAGTGACCACAAGGTTCTTCGTAACACGTCCGCCCCCAAGCGCTTTTTCGATTCCAAGATCTCCAAGGTTAATATGGTATGCCCCATCCTTGAATTCTGCCAGTCCTTCTTCAGCAAGATAAGGAGCAAGCTCGTCAAGTTCTCCCACATTTACTATGGAAACGTCTCTTGAAATAGTATCAGGGCGCTTGAAACCATGTTTTCCGTAGCTATATCCTCTTAACATCGCTCTTACGAAGTGGTGTTTACAGGCTCCGGATTTCCCACGGCCTCCGCGGTTTCCGGCTCCACGCCTGTTTTTATGAGTTCCGCCTCCGCAGGTTCTGGATCCTCTGAATTTCTTTGTATCCATTAAAACCACCTTATCTCATTTTGTGCAGGAGCACGTTGATGTCATCGCCGTGGTTTCCAAGCACGCCGCCCTGCTGTACGGTCCTTTTAATCCCAGCATGCCCTTTTCTAGGAGGATGAAGCCTGAAAACAGGCTTCAATTTGGGAATATCATTAAGAGATGCTTCTCCTTTAACCACAGCATCTGCAAAAACCTGTATTGAGTCATAGGCTGTGTTTTCCTGGATGTATTCCTCGGTCAGGCGAGTATTGCCTTCGAGTCTTCCACGTTTTTCGAGAATTTCTGCAAGGGCCTTTGCATCAACTTTCCCGTAGGCAACGTAGTCCTTTGACTTCAAAATCATACCTTTGAAGTGAGGATTCTCAGGCACAACTACACAGTGATTAACTCTGTGCAGGCGGAGCATCTTCATAGTATCTTCAATGGTATACCGGACATTAACCGGACCTCTCAACCTTACAACTGCATACATCTCAGGCTTCCTCCTTACAGTTTACTGGCAGCCTCATAATGTTAACCTGGTTAAGGGCGTCAAAGGTTGCCTGCGCGAAGTTGAGGGTTGTCCGTGTAGTTCCAAAGGACTTGGTCCACACGTCTTTAATTCCGGCTTTTTCAAGCACCTTAGTTGCAGTATTTCCTGCAGCAATTCCAAGCCCTCTTGGAGCAGGAATAAGTGTTACGCTTACACTGCCTGCCTTTCCTGTAACTTCATAAGGAACGGTGTGAGGCAGACCGCAGGCACATTCCCAGGACCCGCAGCCTCTGCGGATGTAGGTAATATCGAGCTTTGCAGCATCAATTGCTTTGCGAATAGCAGGCCCTACCTGCACATCCTTTGCCTGCCCAAGTCCCACATAGCCGTTTCTGTTCCCTACGATTACGGTTGCTCTGAATTTCACACGGCGTCCAGAGTCAGTCATCCTCTGGACCATGTTAATATCTAGCACCTCATCTTCCAGGTCAGGAAGCAGCATATCAATTATCTGGGGTTCCCTGATAGGCAGGCCTGATTTGATTGCTTCTTCCATGGAAGCAACCTGTCCTTCTACGACTAATTTTCCAAGCCTGGTTCTCGGAACCCAATCTTCATCGAATGCCATTTAATCACCTTAACTAAATTCAGCAAAGATTTTCTCTTTGGTTGCTTCAAACTGCTCTGGCAGGTCTGAGCTCTCTTCTCTGTATTCAGCAATGTGCTCTCCCCGGATTCTCTCGTCCGAGGGGAATACTTCAGGGCTGCTGGGAACTTCAAAACCTGAGTCTACTATGCCTTTAAGGGCAGCATAAACCCTGGAACCTGCAGAGGATGCCTGAAGTCCTAAATCCAGAATGCCTCCTTCATATCCCTGTTTCAAACTTTTCAGTCCGAACAAGAGCCCTGTAAGGTATGCAGCAGTTGTATTTCCGGTAGCCCCTGTATAACCGTACTTAGCAAGTTCACTCGAAACAGCTGAGGAATAAGTTATGTCCCCCTCAGGGGTCGGAGCTATTAACTGGATCTGAACGTTTCTTGCACTTTTCCTTATAACCACACGGTCCTGTTTTGAGATCAGTAAATTGAGGCGCAGGTGGTAATTAGTGCGTCCTTCTCTTCTTCTTCTAAAAGGAACCTTATATCTTGGTCCTGTTGCCATATTTAGCTCCTCCAGGTTATTTTTTTAACAGTTTTTCTGACCCAAGGTGGGAATTAAGGTGGGCAACACTTCTGTATTCGCCGCCTTTTGCTTTCCTGTAGAGCCTGCAGTATGCAGACTTATCAAGTGCCCCTTCTGCACGGAGTTCCTTGAGCCTTCTTCTCAGAGCCCGGATCTTTTTGATCCACTGTTCCTTTTTCGGAGTACGGGCTCCTTTTTTACCTTTTCTTGAACCGTGACCTTTGCAGTGCCCATACTTGCGCTTGGCAGCAAGAGCTCTGGCTCGGCCTCTGCTAACTCCTTTGACCGGCTTAGCCTTAATAGTGCCTTTCTCAATGAGCTCGCGAATATCGTCCCTGGTAATTGCAGACGCGATCTCTTCAGAGGCTTCCGGATTAAGCCATACCCTGTCGAGTCCGCATTCAAGAATTTTGGAGGCTAATCTTTTCTGATTGACCAGATCTGACATTTTATTCACTCCTTCCAGGGTTTAGAACTTTAATTCCAAGTTCTTCAGCTTTTGCGAGAATAACAGCCCTCTTTCTTGCACCCACTGTCGAGGCTATCCTGATAGCTTCATTAGAGGCATCAACAAGCTCAAGTTCAGCAGCACTGGAAATAAGCACATCTGAATAACCCGAAGGGTGAAGGCCTTTTACTGCAACAGGACTTCCATATCCTACCTGAGCAAGAGCACCTTTTGCGACGTATTTTCTGCGCTGTTTGCCCTGTAAACCTCTCGGACGCCTCCAGTTGCTGTCAAGTCTCTTGAATTTATGACAGGCTGCTCTCTTGAACTGGGGCTTTTTTCCCTTTAGGACTTTTCTCACATTGAATAATCGCCTGAATTCAGGGTCCGTATCAAGTGTGGAAACTGAAGTACCTTCTGATTTGAATTCTTCTACCATCATAACCACCTCAGGCCTTCTGCACGATGTAGATTCCGTCCTGGAAAACCCTCGTGTCGAATCTCTTGATCCTGGTCTTCTGTTCAATGTTTGCAGCAGTCTGCCCGACATCTTCCTTGTTGATACCGGAAACAGTTACCTCGCTTCCGGTTATCTTAACTTTTGTATCACCAAGAATTTTTGCAACTCTTGGCTTCTTTTCTCCAAGGAAGTTTCCGATTATGAAGGTCTTACCATCAACTTTTGTCTGAATAGGGAAGTGAGAGTACACAATAGACATCTTGCACTCAAAACCTTCATTTACGCCTTTTATCAGGTTTTTGATGTGGGAAGTAAAAGTGCCTACCATGGCTCTCTGTTCTTTCCTGAAGGATTCTGCATCCACCACTATTTCGCCTTCCGCGACGTCAATCTTGATTCCAGGATACCACAGCTTTCTCTCGACGGTACCCATGGGACCCTTGGCTGTAAATACGTTCTGAGAGAAAGAGACGGAAATTCCTTCAGGAATCTCTATTGTTCTTACAATGTCCTTAACCATTTCCTGTTTCCTCCTCAGTATACATAAGCAAGAATCTGCCCACCAATCTTCTTCTCACGGGCTTCGTACTGGGACATGACCCCGCTTGAAGTAGTTACTATAAGGGCACCAAAGTTCTTTGCCGGCAGGAACTGCTTTTCCCAGCGTTCAAAGCTGCCAGTTCCTACGGAATACCGCGGCTTGATTGCACCGCATTTGTTAATTCTTCCTACAAGGGCAACACTGTAGATTCCAGCTTTTCCATCCTCAATAAACTCGAATTCTCCAATGTAGCCAAGATCTTGCATAACCTTCAACACGTTGCCAATGGTTTTTGAAGCTGGTCTGAGAATACAGCTGCTTTTCCCAATAACTTCGGCATTTTTAATTGTGGAAAGGGCATTTGCAAGAGGATCAAGTAATACCATTTTAATCACCTTACGAATACTTCTCAAAGCCCATCTCGTGGGCAATCTCCCTGAAACAGTGCCTGCAGAGGTAAATATCATATTTGCGGACAAGGCCCTGCTTTCTCCCGCACCGCTTGCAGACGTTTACTCCTTTTCCGGACTTATCTATAGTCTCTGCCATTACATGACCTCCACGCCATAGTTTTCGTTAAGGAAAGCAACCGCATCCTCAACTGTAACCTTGTGGTTAGTCGGGACCTTCCTTGCTGCGATTCTTCTTTTGCAGACTCTTTCTCCAGGGCGCTTGATCACAACTGTGACGTCCATCCCGAAAACTCCGATATTTGGGTCATATCTCATGCCTGGGAAATCAGTGTGCTCTTCAATTCCAAAAGAGACGTTTCCAAGCGAGTCAAACTGGGAACTGGCAAGAGTATTATCATGGATATTAAAAGCGGTCTCAAGGAACTTCTGAGCATTCTGTCCTCTAAGAGTCACTTTACAGCCTATGGGTTCGCCTTTCTTGATTGAGAAAGCCGGAAGGGTTCTCTTAGCAAAGCATCTGACAACTTCCTGTCCTGTAATTGTCTTGAGGATTTCTTCAGCATTTACGAGGTGCTGGCCACTCTCTCCAACAGCCATATGAACAGTTACCTTCTCAACAACGGGAGTGCGCATGACATTACTCAATCATCTCACCACCGAGCCGAATCTCAGGCTTGTCCTCGCCAATGACAAACACATAATCTTCAATTGTTTCGAAATCAGTATCTCCAGAAATTGCGACTGTGTTATGTCTGGAACTTTTAACTTCCCTGATTTCCTTGATCTTTCCGATTTCTCCAGAGTGCTGGCCACCTACTACCATTGCCAGGTTGCCTACCTTGAACTCGAGGTGCTTTACTACCTGCTTGTCAGGCACTGAGAGAATCAGAGAATCTTTTGTGCCATATTCGTTAGAACCAAGAATGTTAGTTCCATCATTCAGGTTAAGCTGTACCTTTCCTCCTTTCAGGGTAGTCTTGTTGTTGATCCTGCACAATTTGTTAACGTTTGCCTCGTTCAGCTTGTAAAGAGTCAGACGTCCCTTTTCATCCTGAAGCATTCTGTAGGATTCATTTGAGAGCGGGAGTGAAATTACATCAAAAAGTCCTACAGGGAACCTGAGGTCTTTTCTAAGAATTCCATCAACAAGGACTTTGCCCTCAGAGAGGACTCTTTTACCTTCCCTGCTGTTATCTACAAGCTTGAGAATGTCACGAATTATGATTCCAAGTGGAAGACTGCGTGCCTGACTGTGAGGCCCCGGGTGGGTGGTGGAGACCCACTTATAACCTTTTTTCCCGGCCTTCCAGCTTTTTGGGATTGATAATCTTTTCTGGTGTGTCACAAAATCACCTGCCTCACTTCTTAATGCTTGATGCTCTGCGCCCGTCCTTCAGTTCCAGTTTTGTGATCATAACATTGGAGGGGTAGATAGGTCTTGGGACTTCGGTGCCGTCCACCTTGGTGGAAATAATCCCGTCCACAGCGATTGTGCCGTCTTGAAGGGAAACGGTCTGAACCTTTCCTTCAGTACCCTTAAAGTCTCCACGCATGACCTTCACGGTATCTCCCGCTATAACTGCGGCGCTTCTTGTACCGTATTCCTTGGAGAGCGCTTCACTGAGCCTTGCACCCATAAATTTCTGTCTGATATGCAGAGGCGCATTATATCTTGCTTTTCTCTGCTTTCTTGGCTGTTTGGATACCATGCTTGCCACCTCAGACAATAATAGATGCTGTGGTCCCGATCTTGGGGTACCTCTCAGCTACTTCTCTTGCTACGGGACCTTTTATGTCCGTGCCTTTGGGTACTCCCTCTTCATCCGTAATTACCATTGCATTATCCTCAAAGGACACACGCAGACCATCCGGACGGCGGAACTCTTGTTTCTGGCGAACCACTACTGCGAGGAGAATCTGCTTCCTCATTTCGGGTGTGCCTTTCTTTACTGAGACAACACACATATCCCCAATTCCTGCACAGGGCATTCTGTTTTTGACTCCCCTGTACTTCTTGACAGAGATAATCTCAACAACTTTAGCTCCGGTGTTGTCCACACAGGGAATATTGGCGCCTGCATTCAGAGCCCTTGGGATGCTGGAGCGTATGCCTTTCATTTAGGCACCTCCGCTTTAACTACCACATAAGACTTGGTTTTGCTAATAGGCCTGCATTCCGCGATCGTAACGATATCTCCGACTTTTGCTGAAATGCAAGGCGGGTTGTGTGCGTGAACCTTCGAGCGTCTCTTCTCGTATCTCTGGTACTTTGGCACCATTTTCATGTGTTGTCTTTCAATAACTACCGTATTATCCATCTTGCTGCTGACCACGGTACCCACAAGGATTTGACCTCTTACTGAGAGTGTTCCGTGGAAGGGACAGTATGAATCATCACATTCTTCTGATGGCGCCGGTATGTTTAATCCAATATCTTTTGCCATGAATTTAGCCCCATTTGCGTAATTTTCTAATTTTCTTGATCCGATTTTCGGGTTGTGAGAGCAGCAGGTTTCCCTGAACTTTAACGAATTTATCGGATCTGCGGCCTTTTTCTGAGAGCTCGGCAGGGATTCGAAAGAGAAATTCCGAATCCGCCTTTGGAATCTTCAGTTCCCGCGACTTTGAGTTTTCTACGATTAACATATTTTTTGTCTCGTTGACTACCCGGCCGCGGATTCCTGTTAATGTTGGATTAGTGGAAAGAATCACCTGGATTTCGAGCCCTATCAGTTCATGATAGATAAGGGTCGAAGGTAAAATTTCCACTTTAGATTTCATTTAGCTCATGCTGAATTGTTTTTATCCGAGCAATCGTTCTCCTGATTTCTCCGATTCGTCCCGGATTTTCAGGAGCTCCGCCTGCGGAAGTAAGGGCACGTTCCCTGACCAGTTCATTCTTCAGAGTCTCGAGTTCGTCAGCCCGTTCCTCGACTGTCATGGTCCGGATTTCGCTGGTTCTTAGAATTGCCATTTATTCCTTAGCCTCCTTGTGAACCCGTGCCATGGGATGCCAGTAGTCGTAGCCCTCATGCTTATGCTGCCAGACTCCGTTGACCTGTCTTCTAAGTTCATCTGAGCCTTCGACCTCAATGACTTCAACTTCTTCAAAGTCCTCTGTTGCCTCAGCCTGGGGTTCTTCTTCAGCCTCTTCAGGCTCTGCAACTTCGGCTACTTCTACTGGTTTTGCAGGTGCTGCTTCAGGATGGGGTTTTGCCGCGCTTTCTTTTTTAGGGGCTTCAGCGGGTTTTTCAGCCACTTTTTCGGCAGGCTTCTCAGCCGGCTCAACTGGAAGCTCACTTGATTCCTTAATCCTGTATGAGTCAGGCAGGATAACGCCTGGATGAATGATCCTGACTTTGCAGCCAAGGGTTCCAAGCTTTTTGATTGCTACTGCAAACCCTTCGTCAACAACTTCTTCTACAGGGTTTCCGGAGTGTTTTATGTACCCGCTAACAAACTTTTCAACTCTTGACCTGGCACCTGTAAGCTTCCCGGAAATAACAATTTCACAACCAAGTGCGCCTGCATTCATGATAGCCCGAAGGGTGTTGTGCCCGGCTTTCCTGAAATACCAGCCTCTCTCAATTGAGGCTGCAAGCCTGGATGCCATCATTTGAGCATTAAGTTCAGGTTTCTTAACTTCCTGAGCATCAATCTGTGGATTTTCGAGATTGTATTTAACTGCTACGTCTCGGGTAAGCTTTCTGATGACCTTCCCAGCTTTTCCGATTACCATTCCAGGTTTTTCGGAATAAATAATAATCTGAGTGCCCATTGGGGTCCTGTTAAGCTCCATACCGCCGTATCCAGCTCTATTCAGCTGCTCTGCGAAATATTCGTCCATGGAAGCTTTAACATATCCATCACTGACGAACTTTCTCTCTATTGCCATTTAGCGCACCTCGGAAAGAATCATCTCGATATTTACAGTTTCTGTGTCTTTGGGAGTGGCCCTTCCTCTGGCCCTTGGCATAAATCCATGAATTGTTCTTCCGCGCTGAATTGCAGCGTGGACTATGTACATGTTTGCAGGCTCAAGTCCCTTGTACTCAGCATTGCTTTCTGCGTTCCTCAAGACCTTAAGGATCTCTTTTGAAGCATTGACAGGGTATCTGCCTGCAGCCATTGGACCTTTTCGGTGTCCGGCTCCGTCGTGGTGTCTTTTAAAGGGGACTGCCTGCTTTAAAGCAATTACATCTTCTAAAAACTTTCTTGCTTCAGCAACCTTCATGCCCTTAATTTTGCAACAGACCTCGCGAGATTTTTTAGGAGAGATATGGAGTTCAGAGCCAATAGCCTTAGAGGTAGTCTCAGGGTCTCCCTTAACTGAATAATCAATTTTTGCCATTCCCTCTCACCTCATTTCAGTGGCACGAACTTGCTTGAACGGGTTGCTCCCACACCAGCACTGCCATGTGAAACTCTTGGTCTTGTGGGTGCGAATTCCCCGAAGCGGTGCCCGAGCATTTCAGGCTGGAGGTCCACACTTACGAAGGTTTTCCCATTGTGGATTTCGATAGTCTGTCCGATCATTTCCGGAAGGATAATCATGTCTCTGTGATGAGTCCGTATCTTTTTTCCTTCCTTGAACTCGTGTAGGACTTTCTTCTGTCCGTCCGTAAACCCGCGTTTAATGCTCCTGCGTTCTCTTGAAGGCAGGAGTTCTGCAAACTCTTCAAGACTCAGTTCCTGAAGTTCTGAGATGGTCTTCCCGCGGTAGGTATACTCACCCTTTCTCTTTGGTAATCTTGATGATGATTTTTTAGCCATAACGAATACCCCTCATCAGCGCTTCATTCCGGTCCTTCTGGCTGCAATCAGTCCGACCTTTCTTCCGGGCGGAGCGTTTCTGCTAACCGTTGTGGGCTTGCCCGGGTGCTTCCATGCACCTCCACCGAACGGGTGATCACGCGGGTTCATGGCAATACCTGAAACCCTGGGATACTTTGCAGCTCTTGTTTTCAGTTTGTGGTATTTTTTTCCAGCTTTGAGCCATGGTCTGTCAACCCTGCCACCGCCTGCAACAATACCGACAACTGCTCTGCACTTCGGATTAAGCCACTTAATGGTACCTGAGGGCATTGCCACTGCAGTCCTGTTAGGCTCATGAGTTACGACAGTTGCGTATACTCCCGATGAGCGCACGAATTTACCGCCATCATTTGGCTTTGACTCGATGTTGCAGACAAAGAAACCTTCAGGCACATTTCCGATAGGAACTATGTTTCCCGGCTTAACATTGGCATCGTCTCCGCACTCGATTGTGTTTCCTACTGCTACCCCTTCAGAGGCCAGCAGGAGAAGCTCTTCTCCGTTTTCAAAGACAACTTTTGCAATCGGAGCTGAGCGAGCAGGGTCGTGCTCGATATCAACGACTTTCCCCTGGATCGATGTGTTTTCATCAACACGAGGATGCCTCAGTTCTACCTTGTACTTGTGAGAAGGAGCCCTATAGGTCGGAGTGCCTCTACCCCTGTTCTGTGATATTAATCTTTTACCCATACCTCACACCTCACATAAGTCCTATCCGGGTTGCAATCTCGTGTGCAGATTCGGGATCTTCGAATGTCATGACTGCTTTTTTCGTACCCTTCATGGTGGTCATTGTCCGCACGGATTTTACTTTGAACCCGTACAGTTTCTCAACGTCTTCTACGATCTGCTTTTTGTTTGACCTGGTATCCACGATAAACTGGAGCTTGTTTTCTTCAAGCAGTATCATCGCTTTTTCAGTAATAAAAGGATAGTTAATGGAACTCATTGGAATGCACCTTCCAGTTTCTCAATTGCGGATTCTGTCCAGATAGTAAGGCGCCCTGCATGAGTGCCAGGTGCAAGAAGTTCGGCATTCAGTGAATCCACTGTTGCAACGTTTACCCCAGAGAGATTTCTTGCAGCTTTCTGGATAGGAGCATTTTCTCCGGCAACAATTAGAATACTCTTTTTGTGCTTGTATTTCCTGCCTCTGAGCTTTCCGCGGCCAGCCCTAATATTTCTTCCATATTTTGCCCTGAGCACGTCTTCGTAGACTCCGATTGCCTGCAGGAATTCGATTACCTGCTTTGTCTTATCTAGGTCTTCAAGAGCATTTTCCGCGACAATTGGAAGCTCGATTTCAAAGATATGACCTCTCAGGCTTACTAAAGTCGGATCTCTGGTTGCTGCGATCGCAGAGCGGATTGCATAGCGGCGTTCCTTGGTGTTGACTTTCTCGCTCCTGTCAGTTTCCGGTTTTGGTGGATGGGCTCTTCTACCGCCTCTTGCTTGCGGAACTCTTGCAGCTCTGCTGCTGTTTGCAAGCCTTGGAATCTGAGCAACACCTCGTCCTGAACCCCAGGATCTTGCAGAGGTGTCCATTCCTGAATAGAGACGGGGACCATAGGGCTGAAGCCTGTTTGCCTGTGCCGCAAGCACTGCCTTTTTGATAAGGTCAGGGCGGAAGTCCACATCAAACACATCAGGAAGCTCAATTTCCCTGATAACCTTTCCTGTAAGGTCTATTGTTTTTGCTGTAGCCATTTTTGATCACCCCTGCTTGGATTCCCTGCTTATGTGAAGGATATTCGGTTCGCCAAGGTCGGCTTTCTTTGCCCTTATCGGATCTCTGAGTCTGATAAGCCTCTTTGATGGTCCGGGAACGCTGCCTTTAATGAGCACGTAGTCTCCACGGACAAGGCCATAATTCAGGAAACCGCCCTCTGGTGTAACTTCTTCCCCATCAGATCCTATTTTAAGGATACGCTTGTTGAACTCAGTTCTCTGGTGGTAACCCATCTGACCCATCTGAGGAACTCTCCAGGAAACATGATCTGGGTGCCAGGGCCCAAGAGTACCGATCTGCCTAAGACTGCCCTGCCTGGAGTGTTTGTTTTTCATAAGCTGGATACCCCAGCGTTTGACAGGACCCTGGGTACCTTTCCCAATGGTAATCGCGGCTGTATCAACAAGTGTTCCGGTCTTGAATACGTCGGTAACACTTACAAGGGTGCCAAGGACTGACTTTGCGTATTCGAATTTGGTGTTAAGATCCCTGGCGCTAATCCCAGATTCCATGATATCAGGCGTCTTTTTGGGAACCCCGGTAAGACTCTTTGGCAGGGTGTAAGTAACTGCCTTGATATCGCTTACCTTACCTTCTTCAATCATTTTCCCAATATTCTCAAGGTTTTCAGCCATGTTGTCGGCTACAGGTACAGGGATTCTGCGCTTAAGTTCTGGATCGAGATCTGCTGCCCATACCTCAGCGACTGCCTTTTCTCCGGCGCTGCCTTCTGCATAAGCTCGGATGGCTGCGACCCTTATTGCAGGAGTTTCGATGACAGTTACAGGCACGGAGATTTCCATACCCTGGGTAAGGCTGTTCTTTATGTCATCAACCATAATCACGTGGGTCATGCCCACCTTGTACCCTGCAAAACTCTGTAGCTTTGGTTCACCTGTAGCCTCCGGCCAGGCTCTGAACCGTGGAATGTGGCTCTTTGCCCTTTTGCGCGGACTGAATGCGAGGGAACCTCGTTTTGGTCGGTGTATGCTTGCCATATTTCTACTCCGTAAATTTCAATTGAAATACCAGCCCCTCCGGTCAGCTCAACCTAAGTGGCAAAAGAAAAATGCACTGGATTCCCCGAACGCTACCAGGTGGGGGAGGGACGTCTTTCAGACCTGCCTGGCAGTTACGCCTCGAGCAGACCAGAGCTTTACCGCTTCTGGTACCCTAATTCCTTCAGGCATCTGCAAATATCTGATCCTCTTCCCAGCTTGTCTAGCAGGAGCATACTCTTAAAGGATCGATTTTACGATCCTGGCAGACCCAAATCTAGGCATCTGGCCTTGATTTGAAACATTCGTAGCTGATTTGAAACTTCAGTATTCGGTAACCTGATTTTGAATTCAGTCCCTTATATGAAACTTCAGTATTCAGTGACTGCAACCGCGACTCATCGAAAACCTGAACAGTTTCGTGCGATTTTAGGCATCATTACGATGCCAAAAGCGGGCGTTTCAAAGCATTGGCCCTTTGACACTCATGTTGATCCGACTTTTCTCACTGGATTTATCTTCAATGCAGGATATCTACCTTAAAGAATGATAGAAAACCCTATTTCCTGGGACATCCAGGAAGTTAGCATTAAGCATCACATTGATCTGATTAGATAATTTCAAACACTAAAATGCCTGAAATCTCCATCTCGGATGTACTTTGCCTTTAGAAGGCACATCTAATATATAAATCCTTTGTAGGCAAGAAGATAATTACAAAAGAAGAATCAACTTCAGGAGAGAAGAAATCAAATAAATCAGAAAGTTCGTGCTCCTAGTTTTCTCGTTGGAAAATTGAAATATAGAATCACAGCTCAGAGGGTAATAGTTCAGAGAGTATAGTTCAGAGAAACATAGTAGAAAGAAAACAGCTCTACTTATTGACCAGCAAATACACTTATACATTATACATATAAGATACTACAATGATACTGCGTGTAGGCTTGTAAGTGCATGTAAGTATAAGTATGTATAATATACACTTACATGCACTTACAAGCAACGTGTATATTATACATACCCATTTACAAGTAGTAATTTACAAAATATATTTAACCAGGCAATTTCTGTTAATTTTGGTTGGTTAAGGAGTTCTGGTTGCTATTTCTGGATTTCTGCTTATTTTTTCAGACATATGCTGGCTTCCTTTTATAACTTAAATTTGAAAGGCCTGCACATGAGTTTGTAATCCCAACCAAATCCCAACCTAATGACAACCTAATAACAACCTAATAACAACCATGTTATAATTTGCCCAGATTATCCAAAATGAGGAACTATACTTCTATTTAATTCTTCCTGAGACTTTAACAGACATTCAAGGGTGCAATAATTAGCTTTTTTTTCTATATTTTCCAATACGACAAATTCACTCCCACAAGTCGGACAAATCTTTCTTATATAACTCATTAAATATCACCGCTTTTTACTTTAAGTTCTGGCATTCATTTTGACAAGCTTAAACCGTTCTTTTATTAGAGGTAAACACTAAGGGCCTCTCAATCTCAGCTAAACGAACATGAAATTTTCCTAATCACAGGCACAAAAATATGAAAGTACCTGAATGTATATTTTTATTAAATTGATACATTGAATAAGAGAGTGATTCCTTTCCTGTCAATGACAATCAATATATTTACATTAATATTGCCATTTAACTTAAAGCCCGTTTTTATATAATGAGCTTGATGAGGTAAATAGGTAGAAGAACCGTCATTTCTAATAAATAATACTGAAAGAAGAGGCAGCTGGATAAGAACCAAATCATTTCAAATTAAGATAAAAAATGGGAGAATAAGGCTGGTTAGAATAAAACAGAAGAACTTCCTTAAAAAATAATTACGATGAATTAAATCGAAAATGATGTATAAAAGTTCTAAGGAGTTAAATTATAAACAGACTAGATTTTAATCAAAATAAGTTAATAAAAGGGAATATATAACTCGAGCTTGAGCAGAAAAGAAGACTATTAAGGAGTGTAGTAATTGAAGAAAAAAACAGGGTTGTATGACGGAGTATGTGGTAGAAAAAGGAGATTAACCTGGATCACCTGGATCGTTTTGATTCTTATTTTTTCAATAATTTCAATATCAGCTATGGGAGCAGAGAACAACACAGAAAGTGAGGTAAGTGACAAAGCAAGCCCGGAACGAAATACATATGCAGGCAACGACACAGGCAGCCAAGAAAGTATAAAAGCAGGAAATGAAACAGAAGCCAAAGAAAGCGCAGAAGAAAAACTAGATCAGAAAACCGAAGAAAGTAACAACACAGAAAGTTATGAAAATATAAATAATCAGCTTGATCCAGGTACAGAAGTTGAAAATGGGACAGAAAATCCGGAAAGTGAAGATGGTAATCCAAAACAAAAAACAGAAGAGGATAAGGACTTAGCAGATTTAAAAGATAAAGTTGAAGAAAAACAAGAAAAACAAGAAAAATATAACGAGACAGACAACCAGAAAAGCAAAGGATCTGATCAGAATTCAAAAGAAGAAATAGGAAATGAAACAGAAGTCAAAGAAAATACAGAAAAAAACTCAGATCAGAAAACCGAAGAAAGTAACAACACAGAAAGTTATGAAAATATAAATAATCAGCTTGATCCAGGTACAGAAGTTGAAAATGGGACAGAAAATCCGGAAAGTGAAGATGGTAATCCAAAACAAAAAACAGAAGAGGATAAGGATTCAGCAGATTTAAAAGATAAAGTTGAAGAAAAACAAGAAAAACAAGAAAAACAAGAAAAACAAGAAAAATATAACGAGACAGACAGCCAGGAAAACATCACAAAAGATCAGAATACAGAAAAATACAACGAGACCGAAAGCAAGGAACATACTGTAGAGAAACCTGAACAAAAGAAACCTGAACAAAAGAAACCTGAACAAAAGAAACCTGAACAAAAAAAAGAGACAAATCCCAACACCGAGAATCTAAAAAGCAAAGGATTTAACCTGAAATTAAAAGTAAAAGCAGAAAATAAAACAGATATCCAAAAAAATATAGGAACGAAGACTGAATTAAAAACCAAAACCTGTGACTGTACTAAAAATCTGAAGAAAGCCGAAATAGAAACTGAACAAAAAGTAAAAGTCTGCAACCTTACAAAAAGTCTGGAAAATGCTGGAGTAAAACCTGAAGAAATAAGAGTGTGCAACTGGACACACAACCCAGGAAACGAGTCGGTAATACCTGAGATAAAAACAGAGAAAAATAGCTGGAACAATCTGAAATTCATACTATCATATCCTTATCCTCTTCGCTCATTTTATACTGTAAACGAGAGTGTGAAGATAAGTTATAAAGGTCCTGAGGCTCTCGGACAGAAGAATGTGGATATATACCTTGTCAAGGTACAAAGCTCGAATTATCCAGAAAATATCATTTCAAATGGCATGAGTGAAAGCGCTATTCACTTTGAAGATATCCTCAATAATACAGAATCTTATATTCAGATACCTGCGGTATTAAACAAAGGTGGTGACCTATCCCCCCTGACACTGGGACCTCTTTCTGCTGGCAGTTATTGGGTTCTTATAACCCTTGAAGGAAATGAAATGGGAAAATCTGAATCAGAATCTGAATCAGAATCTGAATCAGAAAAAGAGATTCTTTTAGCAAATTATTTTGAAGTTCTCGAATATACTATGGAAGCAAGAACTCCATATACCGTCAAAGAAGGCGAAAATTTAGATGTCAGGCTGAACCTGAAAAATGCGCCTGCTGAGAAGAGTTATACTTACTGGGCTGTGCTGATAAGGGAAGGTGCCTATACAGAATACGGAGCTACAAGTCCAAGCTGGACAACATCAGGTACTAGACCTATCGTGAGCGGGGTAGACATTGTTAGGAGTTTAGAAACCAATTTGACAGAATACAACTCCAGAGCCGGGAAAGATGAGCTTAAAAAAGAAATCCAGACTCTAATTGGAAAAGGTAACGGTACAATAATTATAGGCGAGGAAAACCAGAGTACGCTCTCCCTGAAAAATATTGAACTTCCTCCAGGAGACTACCTTCTCCTCACAGGCGCCTATGGAGATAATGAAGGCCTTGCAGGCATAGCCAAGAAAGAACTAAGAATATCCGCCGAAAACTCATATCAAGGGAACTTGAAATCCAGCTCAGGGAATTCTTTTGGTGAGATTCCCTCAATGAAAAATAGAGCCTCGTCCTTCATGAGAATTAAAACCCTTCTCGAAACTCCACAAGCATTCATATTCGAGGATATCAAGCCTTACATTCAGGCAAAAGAAATAGTTGAAATCGTAAGAAACCCACCAAAAACTTCCTCCTTCCTCTTAGGTTTTGCAGGAACACTCCTTATCGGGCTTGTTATATTGAGGAAAAGTAGATGAAATTGAAAATTAAATTCAGAGAAAATTAAACTCAGAGAAAGTTAAACTCAGAGAAAGTTAAATTCAGAGAAAGTTAAATTCAGGAAGTCAGACTAGAAAACCTTCATCCAGTCTTAATAAACACGGGATTTATGAATACAGAAAGCTTGGAAAAAAGATTGAGAGAAAGGATGTGGAAAACTATAATCCTTTCTCCTATGGTCGGATGCGAAAAACTGTACCCAAGTATATATCCGAATATATATCCTAGTGTATATTTCTCCAAAGACAGCGTGAAATGCTAAAAATTAAATACATAAGCTAATTTTTATCAATTAATCTCTAAGTTTGTTTAGAACTTTTATAATTATTCTATTAGTGAAATTTTGGCTCATTATAATTATTATTCTAATCTACAATAATCATTCCAGTCAAGAAAAACCCAAGAAGAGAGGTTAAAAAATGCTACCTGAAAAAGTTGTTTTAGAAAAGCTCACTTTTACGCCCATCAAGAATCCAAAGAATAAAGAAAAATTGGGATTTCTGCTCATGATTCCTATTTTTCTGTGCCTTATTGTATCTCCAGGAGCAGCTGCCTCGAGTAGTTGGGAACTTGTTCCTGAAAATCCCGTTGTTGGGGATACAATCGAAATAAAAGGAACCGGTTTCGAAGGAGACACTGTGAAAGTGCTAGTGACCTTTGAAAAAGAAGTGCAGGTTCTGGATGGCAGGTACGAGTATCTGCTCGAAGATATAGAAATTCCTGGATTTGACAACAGTTTTACCGTGCAGGCAATAGGGGCCAATGACCTGAATGTGAGAGCAAAGATGCTTCTGTGGATAACCAAAACAGCAGAGGCAAAAGATAGCATTGTTACTGTTTCCCAGGCAGGTGTCCCTCCAGGGACATATAAGATCAGGATCGACGGAAAGGCAAGCGATTCTAAAGTCAGACTCAAGATTACAGCTTCCCAAGGGGTTGAAGTCGATTCAGGAGGAAGTTTCAGCTACAAATACGATACTAAATCTATACCAGCAGGTAATTTTGAAGTAAAGGTCGAGGGTATTACAAAACAAATCGATTTACAGCCTGCAGAAGGCTTGCCTTCAGTAATAACTCCTTCTCAAGATCAGAATTTAAGTAAAGAAATAAACGAAGGAATAAAAGAAGAAACAAATGAGGGGATAACCAAGGAAAATGTCGAGAAAAAAAACATTTCCGGGGAAGAAAAGAAATCTATTGAGAAGCCAGCAGATCTCAAATCTCAGAAAATATGGATAGCAGGAATTTTAACTGGATTAGTGTTACTCCTGGTTTATTTAAGGAGAAGATAAGCATAAAAACAAGTCAAGGTTATTAAATGTTTTAATTTTTAAACTCTTTGACCAGACTTTCGATAAATTAGACATATATTAAATATAGGCATTTCATTAAATAATATGAAAATGTTAGTTAGTTTAATTAAAAAAATTATTAAATAGAGACTAGTACATATAATCTTAACAAATAATAAAATGTATACTAAACAAAACAAAAGAGTATATAACAATAATCTGTAACAACAGTCTGTAATAACAATGGTCTCAAGAGTCTGTAATAACAACAGTCTGGGATAATAGTATATATTAATACAAGGGGTGTAGCGATTGAAGAAAACAGGAACGAATTTAATAAATAGCAGGAAATGGAAATTAACCTTCGTGGTTTTGATTTTCATATTCTCACTGATTTCAGTATCAGCAGCTATTCCGGAAAAAAAACTCTGGGTCGCATCTATTGAAAAAAACGAGGAGAGCATCATTTTTGTAAATCATAGCGAGAGTCCGACAGAAGGAGGCTGGATTCTTCTTAGCGGAGGAAAGGAAATTCAGCTCCCACAACCTCTTAACTTTACTTATAATGGGACAGATAGTCTGGAGAGGGCAGGAACTACATTTAAATTAAACCCAGAGTCAAAATCAAAATCAAAATCAGACCAGGAAGATATTACCGAACTAGTATTTACGTACCCATATTCCACACATCCTTTCTATACTGAAGGCCAGTGCGTTCAAGTGGACTTTAATGGTTCTTCAGCCTTCAAAAAGCAGGATGTAAATATTTACCTTGTCAAGGGGCTTAAGGTCCGTTCCACTGGAGAAGCCATCATAGATCTTGTGGATAATGAAACCATAAACATGAAAGAAATCTTTGACAACAGTACGGATTCTTGTAACAAAATATGCGCAACTCTTGATAAGAACGGAGACCTTGCTGAACCCCTTACCTTTGACTGCCTTGAGCCTGGGAGTTACGGCATCCTTATAACACTTGCGGATGAGGAAGACAAAAAGGAAAAACCAGATAAAAAAGAAAAGCCAGACAAAAAGGAAAAACCAGATAAAAAGGAAAAAACAAAGATAGAGAGAAAGATCCTTTCAGCAACCTGTTTTGAAGTGCTTGACTACGAACTGAAAACGAGTACAGTAAATGCTCTTGAAGAAGAGAAAGATCTTGAAGTTGATCTGTACCTGAAAGATGCGCCTGCTGAGAAGAAGTTTACATACGGTGCTATGCTGGTAAGAAAAGACGCCTACAAAGCTGATATAAACTTCAGCACCAATGGAACAAGAGCCGGAACCGATGTCTTCATTAATGAGATCGGCATTGCCAGGGATCTGGGCTTTAACTCCACAAACTATGAGTCTAAATTCAACAAAAGTGAACTTACAAACGGAGTCCAGACTCTTATCGGAGAGGGCAATGGCACGATAAGTATAGGCGGAGAGAACCAGAAATCCCTTTCCCTGATAACCCTTGACCTCCTGCCAGGAGATTACCTCCTCTTTACTGGCGCCTATGAAAAAGGCAAAGGTATTGTAGGTATAGATCAAAAAGAACTGACTATATATGAGGCCGGGACCTTTCAGACGGTTTGATTGATAACACAAAAGGTTAAAACTTAAAGGTCTGAACTCTAAAAAACAGCAGAAAAAAGTTAAAGGCTTGAAAAGACGGATTCTTCATAACCGTCTATTCTGCCTTCTTTTTTTGATTTTTCATTTTTATTTATTATTGTTTTCCCGAATTCCGCTGCCCGAGTTCAGCTGCCCGAGTTCCGCTTCGGGAGCACGGGGCCCTTTTCGCTACGCTCAAGAGGGCTCAATTATGGGCAAGAGAATTTGCATTTCAACTTGTTGAAGAGAGCTGATTTATCCGAATTTCGTTTTGGGTCATGAAGCAAGCATGATCACAAACTTTTTCAAAAAAAGTTTGATCAAAAACTCCTGGTGACGGCGTGGTCAACCGGTGCAACGGTTGTGTTTGATCAAAAACAGCGTAACGTTTGGATTCAAAAGCCTTATCCCCAAACCCTATCGGCGTGATCAACCGGCGCAACGGTTGCGCTCAAGAGGACTAAAATTTGGGCTAAAATTTTATTACTCCTTATTTATATTTTTTCACTATTCTATCTCTAATGAACGTGGAAAATTGTGAAGCTTGCACAAGTTATAAGCAGATGGAAGCTTAAAGTCATAAATAATTGATAGATATGCAACCATTTATGCTACAATCAAATCTTGACCAGCTTGAAAAGAAGTTAAGGGATTTTTTCTCTGGAGTTGAAGGCGTTAAAGTAGCTTATCTTTTCGGCTCAACTGTCAGGGGAGAGGCTAATAGTCTGAGCGATATAGATGTAGCTGTGCTTTTTGATGATACTTTTTTACAAAAAGAAGATGCGTTTGATTTTCAACTGGATTTAATAAGTAAACTTACAGGGCTTCTTAATACGAATAATGTAGATCTTGTGGTACTCAACAATTCTCCACTCCTTCTGGCATATAATATCATCCGTGATGGGATAATTTTAAAGTCTGATGAATTTTTAAGGGTAAAGTTTGAGACAAAAATTATGTCCAGGTACCTGGACGAAAGGTACCATATTGAAAGGCATGCAAAAGAGAGCCTGAAAAGGATGGCTAAGAGCGGGTTTCGATGATAAAAGAGATTAACTTCAAGCTGGAGCAGCTTGGGGAGTATGTCAGTACCCTCAGAGAATATCAACAGTATGATATTGAGGAAATAAGGAACAACCGTACTTTGAGGGGAGCGATTGAAAGGTATATGGAAATCTCCCTTGCCTGCATGATTGATATCTGCGAGATGATTATTTCTACCGAGAAACTGAGACGTCCGGAAACTTACAGAGAAGTTATCCTAGTACTTGGCCAGTACAATATTCTCCCCGAAGAGTTTGCTAAGAAATTGGCGCCAGCAGCCGGCTTTCGAAATATACTTGTCCATATGTATGCAGACATTGACCTTGGAAAGCTTTATTCCTTCCTCCAAAATGACATTGGTGATCTGGAACTTTTTGCTGAATACGTTGCAAAGTACTTGATTTCCAAATATGAATAAACCCCGAATTCCGCTTCGGGACCAGAAATATCAAAGATTTTTCTCTTAGTTGCACAGCAAGTGCAACAGCATGGGGTCCTTTTCGGCAGAGTTGCGACTCTGCAGTGCGCAGTCCTTTTCGCTGCGCTCAAGAGGACTAAAATTTATTGATTCGAATAAGCTGTGGTCAAGAGGGCTGATTTACTCAAATTTCGTTTTGGATCATGAAGCAGGCATAATCAACCTCAAACCTTTTCTCAAAAGTTTGATCACAACCGGTGTGACAGTGTGATCAATCGCAAACAAAACCCTCTGGCAACGGCGTGATCACAACCCTTTTCAAAAAAGACTTGACCGAAAATTCCTGCTTGATCTAAAACCATGACGACGGCGTGATCAACCGGCGCAACGGTTGGTGGTCAACCGGCGCAACGGTTGCGGTTGCGCTCAAGAGGACTATTTTTATGACAGTTTTTTATATTTCGTTGGTTCCCAATAAATGTTTCAAGAGCAAAAAACTTCAAATAAGCAGGTAAATTCTAAGCCAAAAAACCTGAAGACCTTCAAGATTCGCCTACAGTCTATCCCTCATATTCAGGACATGAATCTTGCTTTCATTTCAGCCAATTCACGTTCTATATTTGAAATTCTCTCGTCAAGGTGAGACCTGAAATCATCTCGGCTTAAGCGGATTTCTGATGTAGTCTCCACTCTGTTTTGATCTATTTTTTCTCCAAGTCCATCGATTTTCTGGCCGAGGTTTGAGTTCATCTCCCTTATTTCTGCCCGGTTTTGATCTATTTTTACTCCGAGCCCATCGATTTTCTGACCGAGATTTTCTCCAAGTCCATCGATTTTTTGGCTGAGATTTTCTCCAAGTCCATCGATTTTACAGCTGAGATTTTCTCCAAGTCCATCGATTTTCTGGCCGAGATCTGAATTCATTTGTCTCATATATCTTACGGCAGCATCCATTCTTTCATAGGTTGCTAAGGTTAGGTCTTCTTCTCTTATGACCTCAAATGTCTTGTACTCCCAAGTGGGATCTTTATAGACTACATCAATATTTTCTACGCGGATGGGATATTGGATGATATTGATTTTTTCAAGGAAGTCTCTGATGGGGCCTTCTTCGCCCTCGCAGACAATCTCCACAGTCCCGTCATCAAGGTTTTTAACGTATCCATCAAGATTAAGATCGAAAGCAATCTCATCAATGAAGTCCCTGAAACCTGCTTTTTGAACCCGACCAGAGATTATGATTTCTGCCCGTTTCTTCATATGAAACCTATTTCTTTTAGAGGATATAAATTATTCTTTGCTGCCAAAGTTCCGCTGCCCGAGTTCTGCTTCCCGAGTTCTGCTTCCCGAGTTCCGCTTCGGGAGCACGGGGTCTGTTTCGCTGCGCTCAAGCAGACTTATTAATTTATTGGCTAGAATAAGCTGCGATCAAGAGGACTAATTTAGGGGTAAATTAAACGAATTCTTGCATGAGCTGCGATCAAAAGGATTTCAATTCTAGGCTCTGTAGAAATCCTCTAAATTCTGTTATTACCCAAAAATATATAAAAATAAAATTGTAAAAATGCTCCTTATTTTTTGTCCCACAAAAAACGAGG
>ENA-UOOI01000249-UOOI01000249.1-fermentation-metagenome-genome-assembly--contig:-NODE-249-length-70078-cov-26.223055_pt1 | contig 70078 bp, 69 predicted proteins | sample MGYA00245779_ERZ724027 | MGnify/ENA primary metagenome ERZ724027 (study PRJEB28704, sample SAMN03018318) | fermentation metagenome | biome: anthropogenic terrestrial biome; feature: soil; material...
GTAATAGTGTGATAAAATATTTCAAATTCATTCCACATGCCATGGGCAGTACAAATCTTATCGGACTCCAGCATGTATTTGAGCGAGCTAAGTATAAAAGTCGAGAAAAGGTATACCTGAAAATCGATGTCCACACCCTTAATCTCACGACTCTGAAGAAATTCTCTATATTTTTGCTGAAAAAGATTTTTTAAGCTGCCGTAAAAATCAATGTTTCCCGTATGGATATTCCATAGTGCCAAAATAAGGTCCCTTTGTTCATATAGTTCCTTATACATAGCATCAACTTGGTTCAAAAGGCTGTCTATGCTGTCAAAATGTCCGGTACGCAGTTCAAAGAAGGATGTGCATTCATCGAAAAACTCATGTATCAACTGTTCTGCCAGGTCGTATTTGTCATGATAATGATTGTAAAACGTCTTGCGGTTGATCAAGGCCTTATTCAGAATATCCTGCACGGTAATTTCATTGAAGTCTTTTTTCCGCAGCAGTTGGATGAACGAGCTTTTAATGTTGTTTTTGGTTTTTATTACCCGCAGGTCCTGTTTGTTTTCCATCGCTATCTCCTCCATCGCGCTTTTATCATTTACGAGTACAGTTTAATATTTTTTCGCGGAATAAGCAACAATAATTCACATGATTGTTGCTTATTCTACTGAAAGTAGAATATTGTCCATGGAACATTAGTAAAAAATTGATAAAATAGGTTCATAAGGATAAGCTACTTAATGAAATAGGAAGGAGACTGACAATATGTTTCATGCACGGCTAATGGATCAATCGGAAGATTATAAAAAATTAGGGATCAATCCAAATAAAGTAGAACTTTGGGAAGAAGGAAGGCGCGATACCAGCGCGCCGGGAAACAATGAGGTCTGGTATTTTGATGCAACGATGCAAGACGGCAGCAAGGTCATTGTTGGTTTCCGGCCAAAGGACCCGTCCAAAATGAATACCGATATTGATTCACCCAATGTCAATATCATGATTACCTCACCAGACGGACGGGAAATCGGTGATTTTCATTATTTCACTGCTGAGGAATCCCATACCGGTGAAGGACATGGGTGTGATTTAAAGTACGGACTGGACACGGCAAAGGGAAATCTCAAACAATATGACATTCATGTGGAACCGATCAATGGAGTCGGCGCTGATCTGCATTATGAAGCTTTGGTAGAACCCTTCCGTCAGGAAACGGGAATCGTTGCCTTTGGCGAACATGACGAATTTCACCATACCGATTTAAGTGTTCCCAAAAACCGTGTTACGGGGACGTTGTATTATGACAGAGCAGAACATAAAGTTCAAGGATTGGGATATCATGATCATCAGTGGATGAACGCAAATCCGATGGCGCTTTATCATCACTGGCTCTGGGGTCGTATGTATACGGATCAGTATACCGTATATATCTATGACTTTGTCGCCAATGAAAAATATGGCTTCAAGCCGCTAATAATGTTCGGCCTGCTAGACAATGAAACCGGAAAGGTCATTTTCAAGACGGACGGGCACTTTACGCGGGAAACCAAATTGGAAAAGCAGGTCAAAATAGGCCGCGAATTTCCAAAAACAAGTCGTTACCTGTTCAAAAACAAGAACGGAAAAGAGGTAGACTTCAGCGTTACCTGGGCTGATGAGATTGAAACCAGAGACATGTACACGAACGCTCCGGAAGCCATGAAGAAGCAGCTCGACGCGATGAATGCCGCCCCGGCTTATATGCGTTACTATGCAAAAGGAACCGTCATTTTCACAGATCCGTCAAACCAGAGTAAAAATACGAGTGCCGGCGATATGATTTATGAATATGCCTATCTCGGTAAACCGGATGAACGCGCGCATGTTTAAGTTATTATATGATCAATTTTATTAGAATATATTATACGAAAGGAAGATGTGATTATGGAAGCAAACAAAGTATCGAAAAACGGGAAATCCGTCGTCCTGGACAGCGGCCTCGAGGTGACCTACTGTGAGTTTGGAGAAGAAAACAGCGAGGTGATATTATCCGGAGCGTTATATTTCCATACCTTTACCCCCGTCCTGGAAGAACTTGCAAAACGGTACCATGTTTACGGTGTAGTGATGCGTACGGGCGGCAAGGGAACGGAACTCAATGCCGACGGCAGCGTGAATTGGGGCCGCCAGTGGGGAAAGGAAATGTACGACTTCGCCAAGGCAATGGGTATTGAGAAATTCCACTATGTCGGCAAGTGTCATGGCGCTATCCCCGGTTGGTACATGATCAAAGAGCATCCTGAAATGCTTGAGACTTTTTGCAGCTTCTACATGGCTCCCCATCTCTGCCCGAGGAACAGCGAGCAGTGGATCGAAATCCCCAAGAAGGAGGGAACCATGGGGATGCTGAAACGGGTTATGAGAAAGCAGGAAAACATTCCGCTGAAAATCGCCGAGGTCAAGTCGCTGGGGGTCTCTGCCGCGGGTGGCCCGGAAGTCGGCGCGCCGGAGCTTGAATCCGGTAAATACGGTGACGCACCGGAGCTTATCTGGGATTCTCTGGAGGACTGCGAACGGGATATGAAAAATATCAAAACTCCGATCCTGTTTGTCTTCGGTACGGAAGACATTCTGTTCCAAGACTATTATGACAGCAACCTTAAGGCAATGCAGATAGTCCCCAGAGCCAAAACCGTCCTGCTTCAGGGTGAACGCCACCTGATGGAAATGGACTGCCCCGACCGCATGGCCAGCGAAGCCTGTTTCTTCATCGAGGAAAGCAAAAAGAATTATTAGCAGTCAAAGAACCCATCCGACGCGTGAAGCGAGAGATGGGTTCTTCTTATGGAATACCACTATCGTACTGTAAGTCTTCCCATACGAAATGCATCCAATGCTTTCAAAAAAAGCTGTATTATCTTTATCGGATCGCACGGATCCACTCCTCAAAGTTATCCTTTTTGGCATACCATAATTAAAAGGATGAACAATCTCCAATCCGTGACACAAGGGGACGGTTCCATTGTGCTTTAAGGGCTGTATGTAGCATATATATAATTTAAAAGATAAGAAAGTATTAAGAAGTTTGTAACCTATAGTTAAAACATTTTTTCTTATTTTGTGGTTTAATTAATATAAGAGAATAAACATTGATACGGTTATAGTGTATATAGCCGTATTTTTGTCCATCACAGGGGGAATAATTCGTGAAAGTGTACGTAACATCGCGGAGGAAAGCAATTCTATGGATTATTTTTATCATTGTGATTTGTATCATTGTAAATTTATTTGTAATCAAGCCGCATCGTGATGCACAGCTAAAAGAGCAGCTACATCGATATTTATTGGTAAAGGCAAATCGATTGGAGGTCTTTAATTCCGCTGTAGCATTAAATGACGGTAAAACGCTTAATACGTGTGTGCTTTTTGCATCGGAGGCCATGAGGAGAAATGGTATTCCGATTCCGGAGGGAACATGCAACACCACCCAGCTTATATCGGTACTGGAGGATAGGAAATGGCAAAAGGACGAATCTTATCAGGACTTACAGCCGGGGGATATTGTATTTACCACAGATGCGTCGGGTGATAAATACGGAAAGCCCACCCACTGCTATATTTTCATGGAGTGGGCGGAGAAGGGAAGTTATGATTATGCCTACATATGCGACAACCAGGCCGGTGATTATAAAGGCAAGTTATATCATATTCGCAATATAAAGAATATCGAGAAGATAAACGGAATGACAAAAGAGGCTTTTGCCTTTTTTATGAAACCGTGGATTTAATGGATGTGGCCTGCTCTTTTATCACAATACCTGTTTCAGAAGTGTAATATAGATACGTATATGATTTAGACAAGGGTTTAAAAGATAAGAAAATGTTAAGAAGCTCTTAAGCGGTAGTTAATACATTATTTATTATTCTGTGGTTTAATAAAATAAGAAAAATAAAGCGACGATACGGTTATATGGATGTATAGCCGTAATTTTATTTTATGGTCCAGCCGTACCGTTGCTGTGATGTGAGAAAATTTCTAAAAGAAGGTGTTATCGATATGAATACTAAGAAAGGCGATTGGGTTCAGATACATAATATAGTGCTTAAACCGTGGGAGAGGGCCTCTCATCTGCCGGAGGACACCAAAAAGGTGCCGCTGGAGATGTGGGAAAAGGGGTTTATACTCCATGACGCCCGTATAGGTGACGAGGTGGAGATAGAGACAGTTACCGGAAGGAAGGTAAAGGGGACTCTGGTAAAGGTAAACCCGGTCTACGAACATAATTTTGGTGAGCCGGTGCCGGAGCTTCTTACCATTGGCAGGGAACTTAGAAAGATACTGAAGGGGGAAGACCATGAGTAGGGACATGAGCTATGATGCAGTTATGGCAAGGCAAAACGGGATAATGAAGAAGGCCGTGGGCATAGACTATGATGAGTTTGAGCTGGGCGGCCTGGCCTTTGATTATGAGAAGATGATGAGAGAGGTAGGTTACAGCATAGAGGATATTATAAAGATACAGCAGCAGGCCAGCGTGGGGAATACCCCTCTAATAGAGCTTAAGAACATAACCAAACTTGTAAGGGCGGTGTCACCCCGGGGCAAGGGCGCCCGTATATTTATAAAGGACGAGGCGGCCAATCCATCGGGCAGTTTTAAGGACAGGAGGGCATCCGTTTCAGCTTACCGGGCTAAGGAACAGGGCTATGAAGGAATGATAGCGGCCACCAGCGGCAACTATGGTGCTGCCGTAGCTTCCCAGGCTGCAAGGAGGGGCCTTAAGTGTATAATCGTGCAGGAGGTATTCGATAGCCAGGGTAGAGGCCAGCCGGAGATACTGGAGAAGGGAAGGAAGTGCGAGGCCTTTGGTGCGGATGTCATTCAGCTTACCGTAGGACCGGAGCTTTTCTACCAGTCACTGCGCATGCTGGAGGAAACGGGGTATTTCAATGCTTCTCTTTACACCCCCTTTGGCATAGCAGGCATAGAGACGCTGGGCTATGAACTAGCAGGCCAGGTGAAGGAGTGTGCGGGAAGGTACCCCGATGCCGTGGTTATCACACATGCAGGCGGCGGAAACGTCACAGGCACAGCCAGAGGGCTTATGAAGGCGGGCTGCACCGATACTAAGATAATAGGAGCCAGTGTTGATCTAGCAGGTTTGCACATGGCCAGTGATCGGGATTTTAACAGGAAGGCATTTACTACGGGACACACGGGATTTGGAGTGCCCTTTGCCACATGGCCGGACAGGTCGGATGTTCCCAGGAATGCGGCCCGGCTGCTGCGCTATCTGGACAGATATGTGCTGGTTACGCAAGGCGATGTGTTTTATATGACGGAGGCGCTGTCGCAGCTAGAGGGTATGGAGAGAGGTCCAGCCGGAAACACATCGTTGGCGGCGGCTTTCGCCATTGCCCGGGAAATGGATAGAGATGAGATATTGGTTGTACAGGAGACCGAATATACCGGTGCGGGCAAGATGCCCTCATCTCAGCTCACATTTGCAAAGCGGATGGGAGAGAAGGTATACCGTGGCGATACATCGGAGGATAAGCCGGGGAAGAGAATAGTCATACCGCTAAGCCCTTCTCAGATAAAGCCCAAGGACGTAGATCTTATGCAGCTCAAGAGATCGTATATAAAGAACTGTATAGAAAACAGCCATGTGAATAAATTGAGTGAGAAGGATGTGGAATTTCTGACTCAAGAGACAAAACTGGATGGAGATGAGGTCGAAGGGATTATCAATGGTTTGGAAATAAGATAATGTATTCAATACTGGTATGCTTAAAGATAGTGATTATATAATGGCGTCAGCGGGCGTTTTGTCCGCTGACATTTCCGTGAAGTGATGAAAAAAGCTTTGACTTAACTTATAAAAGAATCCTTTTATTCCAACGTTTCCTTTACAAAATCATCGATCAACTGTTTTTGTTTATCCGTTAGATCATCATTACCTTTGCTGCGGTGGAAACCAAATTTCAATGATAACTGCTTTTCACAAACATGTATCCCTGCTTTTTCTGCTATGGTAGCTATACTGCCTGCTCCACTTTTTATCCCGCTTGTAGAAAACGCCGCTATGGATTTTATGTTATCCGGGTCTAAACTGCTCAAATAATCTTTTAAGGAACGGTCGAGTGTTCCTGCATAGATTCCTCCTCCAATAAACAATAGATCCACAGGTTCTTTAAGCGGAATGCCTAAAGGTTCAGCTGTAACACCTGCTGCGTTAGCGATAGCTTGTGCTACCACTCTCGTATTGCCTCCTTGAGATTGATAACGGACTGCGATTCTCATTAGACTTTTCACCTCACCTTTCCTTTTGCTTATTTTAACATAAATTCCCGGGAAGTATGTATAACTACCCGGAATTTTTGTCAAATATGTTGTGCTGTTTATGCGGCAATGCAGATTACCGGAAGCCGAACCTTTTTAAATGAAATTCATGTTGTATTATGGCCTTGCCTCTATGCTGACATTTCTTTAAATATACGTTATGATATTGTATAAAACATGAAGAAGCGGAGGCAGACCAATGGATTTAGTTATAAAGCAATTCGAAGAACTATCTACTGATGAATTATACGAAATATTGAAAGCTAGAGTTGCAGTATTTGTAGTGGAACAAAATTGTGCATATCAGGAAATAGATAATAAAGACCGATATTCATATCATGTATTTCTAAAAGATGACACAGGGATTAAGGCCTATTTAAGGGTCATAGACAAAGGAGTGTCTTTTGAAGAGGTATCGATTGGAAGGGTATTGACACTAAAAAGAGGATGTGGATTAGGAAGCAAAATTCTTGCTGAGGGCATAAAGGCTGCAAAAGAGAGAATGAATGCTGATAGAATAAAGATTGAAGCTCAAACATATGCGAAGGGATTTTATGCAAAAGCAGGATTTAAGCAAGTATCAGAAGAATTTTTGGAAGATGGGATTCCGCATATCCAAATGGTTCTAGAACTATCTGATGAATAAACTATAATTTTCGTTGCTTCAGTAAAGATAGTGACCCTCATGCTGTTTTTATAACCAAGACTCCGGAGTAGTTATATATAATAAACCGTGCAGAAATGCACGGTTTATTAATGCTTATATATTTATTTAAATACAAGAGATGTCGTATAGGTTACGTTAATTGGTTCCCATTTACTACCTGTGTATTTCCACAGAGACTCCATATTTGATATGCGGTTTGCATGGTATGCACCCGATACACCCTGTATTCCTCTTAAATAGAGCGTGCCATCCATATTATATTCTATAGGTTCCAATAGTGAGAAACCGTCAGCCCAGGGTTCTACTTCTTCCTTAAGCTTTCCGTCAGCGTCATAAATTCCGTCTTTGATGTAGCTGTCTTTGAATGCATCCAGGTCAATGGTGAATTTTTTATCCAAATTTTTCACATTCATATCTGCTTTAAAACCATCTGTAAATTTACCTGTCAAGGCCAGGCCTTGGTTATTGTCCTCATCAAATATAATGTTGACCTTGCCACCTTTAATGGTTGCAATCCTGTTATTGACGATTCCGCCGCTGCCTCCCGTGGCCGCATTTATCATTATGTCTTTTACCTTGTCTCCAGAAAAGTCACCAATAAACATTTTTGGTTCAATACCGCTCATATTATCAAGGTAAGAAATTAAAACCTTTTTGTCTGAGCCCGTCGTTATCTTTAAGGCTATACTATCATAGTAAGGGCTATCACTGTACTTTTTTAAGCCTATAAGCTTAATATTGTCCGCTATCTTGTCTCCGGTGACATCTGTATTTACAGTCTTTATTACTTTAGGTTTTATTGTTGTTTTCTGCGGTGTTTTTGCCTGCGCCGCATTGTAGCTTAGGCCGGGCAAAGCTATCATACTGAGAAGAAGCAGTCCTGCCGTTAGTTTTTTATACATATTACCAACTCCCTATTTATTTAATTTAAGTACAAATAATATTTTTGTGATTCGGATCACTTTGTTTCTATATATATTATAGAATAATTTTCTATTAAGAAAGTTAAAATGAGGTTAAGAAATGTTTAAGATTTTTTAATATTTAAGTATATGTTAATATATAAGCTCCGTTATACGGCTGGCTACGGCAACCCCTATGTAGAATTAATCTTTAAAGCCGCCTGTACAATACAAGCGGCTCGAATTCTCATTGTATCCACTTTTTAGAGGGTTGTGCACAGCTCTCGCGTTTAACAATGCGAAATGGCAGCGTTATCTTTAAAGGTAAATAAGTTCCGCTGGTAATTCTGTCTAGCAATATTTTCATAGCTATCTTCCCAAGCTCATCGGTAGGTATATGAACTGTTGTAAGCATAGGGGAGGAATATTGAGCCATTTCAATATCGTCCACACTTATTATGGATACATCTTCGGGAATCTTTATATCAAATTTTTTAAATGCGCGTAGTGCTCCTATAGCCGTGACGTCATTGGCACAGAATACGGCAGAGAAATTATTACTCATGTTAATTAATTTTTCGGAGCCCACATATCCACCGTCAGGTGTTTGCTTTGCATTAACTATATTTTTTTTGTCAAAGTGTAGGTTTAGACTATTTAATGTATCCTTGTATCCTAGAAAGCGGGTTTCACTTTTAGTTTCGCCTATATATGCTATTTTCCTATGACCTAAATCATACAGGTATTTAACGGCTCTACCTGCGGCCTCATAACCATCGCATATAACCTGGTCATATTTCGTATCAATTTTATTTAATCCGGTGTAAACAACATTCTTATAATTTCTAAGAAATGAATACAGCAGTTTTTCATCATAACGTCCAATCATGATAACCCCGTCTGTCTTAATATCAATTAACTGTTTAGTAATATGCGGATGAAACTGGTCATTGCCTAGATATGAATATTTTACTAAACAATTATGTTTGTATGCTTCATATTCAATAGAACGGCCTATTTCTGAGAAAAAAGGGTTTTCCGCCGATCGGGAAGATCGCGCATATACGCAAAAGATAGACCTGGGTGTCTCATGCGGTTCAGAATTGTCTTCACCCATTTTTAAGTATTGAGCATGAATGTTCGGTATATATCCTGTTTCATGGACGATTTTCCATATTCGCTCCTGGGTCTCTTTGCTGGCAGCATTGGGATATTTCATATTTAAAACCCTGGAAACTGTGGAAACTGAAACGCCAGCTTTTTCTGCTATATCTTTTAAGGTTATCATCATGTCACTCCTCACAGGTTTAATTTGGAAAGATATCCTCATGTGTTTCATAAATAATTTGAGGAAAAAATTGCGTTGATTTATAAATAAGTACAATTATATTTTACTATACTACATAATTTTATCAACAATATTGTATTCAAGACATGATTGTAAAGTACTTTTTTTATTTACCAATCCAGTATGAATGCGGATATATGGAAGACAGTTCATATATTGATAATTATGCGTAGAATATTAACATTTATAGGCAACATACGATAACGTTTGCGTAGAAAACGATTGTAGGAATACCTATTTGATGTTAACATTTAGTTAACTCATAAGAGGGAGACTATAATGAAGCATATATTTTTAAACTTAAAGCGGTTTGATGTACCAAAGGAATATGGAGGAGTTAATACTATTGCCCCAATGAATTTGTGGGGAGCGTATATTATAAATAGCATTCAGGACAAACTAAGAAAATATCCCACTGAGGAAATCGAATTCGCAATTTATATGCCGGAGGCGCATATCATGCCGGCGGTAGAATCCTTGAAGCATCCGGGGCAGCTGTCTATAGGAAGCCAGGGCGTATACAGGGAGGATATTTCGGCAGGCGGAAATTTTGGAGCCTTTACAACGAAGTGCCCAGCAAGCGCTGTCAAAGCAATGGGTTGTGACAGTACTATTATAGGACACTGTGAGGAAAGAAAAGATTTATCTAAAATAATATGGGAAGCCGGAGGAACTGATACGACTATGGTTAACCGTCTTTTAAATAAAGAAATAAAAGCAGCACAATCGCAAGGCTTGAAGGTTCTTTATTGTATAGGAGAGAGCAGTAAGGAACAGAATAACTGGAAAAGCGTATTAAGAACTCAGATAGAAGACGGCCTTAAGGATATAGATAGGAGCAGGGTAGTGATTGCGTATGAACCGGTATGGGCCATAGGACCGGGTAAAACCCCGCCGGGAAAAGAACGTATAGCAAAGACTGCGGCCTATATACGCAAGGTATCCGATGGCAACGATGTGGTATATGGCGGCGGGCTGAAAAAAGATAATGCCGAAATGCTTGCGTCTATACCAGAGATCAGTGGAGGACTCATAGCACTTACAAGATTTACGGGAGACATCGGTTTTTACCCCGACGAATATCTGGAGATTGTTAAAACTTATATAGGTTATTAAGAAAGGGAAGTGTTCATATATGAAACTGACTTTTGAATATGGTTTAGGTACCGTTGATGCGAATCTGCCGGAGAATACGGACGTTTTTATACCGGGAGTGACCATACCTGATCCGGCGTATATTCCGGAAGATCAGCTTGAACAAAAAACATTGGAGTCCATTAGGAATCCTATGGGCATGGAACCGTTATCAAAGCTTGCACACAAGGGATCAAAAGTGACCATAGTATTTCCTGATAACATAAAGGGCGGAGAACAGCCAACTTCTCACAGGAAGGTATCTATAAAGCTTATATTACAGGAACTTTATGATGCGGGGGTAGAGAAAAAAGATATCATGCTGATCTGTTCCAACGGCCTTCACAGAAAGAATACCAAGGAGGAAATCCGCAGCTTATTAGGTCCTGAGATTTTTAATGAATTTTGGCATTCAGGCCAAATAATCAACCATGATAGCGAGGATTATGAGCATCTGGTGGATTTAGGAAAGACAAAGCGTGGAGATCCTGTTATCATGAATAAATATGTTTATGACAGCGATGTTGCGATCCTTATCGGACATACGCAGGGAAACCCCTATGGAGCATATTCCGGTGGGTATAAACACTGCGCGACCGGTATTACACATTGGAGGTCCATAGCTTCACATCATGTTCCGGAGGTTATGCACCGCAGTGATTTTGTGCCAGTAAACACTCATTCACTCATGAGAACGAAGTTTAATGAGATAGGGATGCACATGGAAGAGTGCATGGGTAAAAAGTTTTTCTGCTGCGATGCTGTTTTGGATACAAAATCAAGGCAAATTCAAATAAACAGCGGTTATGCGAAGGTAATGCAGCCTTATTCATGGAAAATGGCTAACAAGCGTACCTTCGTACCCTTTGCGGAAAAGAAATATAATGTGCTGGTATTTGGAATGCCGCAGGCTTTCCACTATGGCGACGGCATGGGAACGAATCCCATTATGATGATGCAGGGGCTTTCGGCACAGGTCATACGCCATAAAAGAGTGATGTCGGATAATTGTGTTATCATTTGTGCTTCAGCCTGTAATGGTTATTTCAATGAAGCGCGCTGGCCGTATCTGAGGGAAATGTATGACATGTTCCAGACAAATCATATGTATACGCTACCGGATATGAACAAGTATGGTGAGTATTTTGCCACAAATAAAGAATATATAAGGAAATATAGATATGCCCATGCCTTTCATCCCTTCCATGGTTTTTCCATGATTTCCTGCGGACATATCGCAGAGGCAAACACATCCGCAATTTATATATGCGGTGCTCAGGAACCGGGTTATGCTAGGGGAATGGGGCTTAAGACAAGGGCGACTATTGAGGATGCTCTGGAAGATGCGAAGAGGATTGTAGGAGAGAATCCGAATATCCTTGCGCTGCCTCAGACATATAAGCTGGGTGCAGTACATTTGATGATGAAAAATGATTCTATAGAAGATGTATAAGGATATACCAGATTATAATTTTTATAGATATTTTAAGCGGGTAAAGGAGAGATTGTGATTATGAGTAAATGGAGCGGCGAGCCGATTCTTTTTGGTGATGACAGGATTACACGGCCGTATATCGGCGGTAAACTGTTAAATGAGTGGAGAAGGATGGAGAGCACTGAGGATGGACATAATTGCGAGGAGCTTCTTGTTACATCCATAGGTGCCATATCTAAGGGGCATAAAGAAGGATATGCCATAAGCACGACCATCCCTGAGCAAGGCTCAGTATCGCTTAAGGATATTATTGATGATGATCCCGAGGGTATTCTCGGTAAAAAATATAATAAACGCAATCCACATAACTTATCGGTGCTGGCACGGGCCGGAGATACAATTGTAAGGCTCGTGCTCCAGTGCCATCCTACTAAGGCCGACGCTAAAAAATATTTCGGCAGCATTTGCGGTAAGTCGGAGGCCTGGTATATTGCGAGGACAAGAAAAGTTGAAGGTGAAGAAAACTGCGTGTATGCGGGATTTAAGGAGCATGTTTCAAGAGATTTATGGCATGACTTGTGCAAAAAGCAGGATGTTGATAAAATGGTAGATTGCCTGCACAAAATATCTGTTAAGCAGGGTGATGTCATTCTAATTCCCGCGGGTATGCCACATGCGGTCGGCCCGGGATGTATTTTCCTGGAGGTGCATGAGTGCAGCGATATTACGATCAGGGCGGAAAGAAATATAAACGGCATTGTTTTGACAGATGATGAAATGTTTTCAGGGTTATCATTTGATGATGGTATAGATTTATTCGATTTTACAACATATTCTACAGAAGGTATAAGAGAGAAAGTTATAATGAAGCCGAAGCAGATTATGACGCAGAGTGGCAGCCAGCTGACTCAAATGATCGGCAGCAGTGATACGAATGCTTTTGGTATGCAGGTTGTAGATATTAAAGGTGAATTTACTTTACCATCATTTGACGGCCATAGATTGATGGTTGCAGCGGACAATGATGTTACACTGAGGTGGAGCGATGGCTCAATCAATCTGGTACAAGGTCACGGCGCTTTAATACCTTATGGTTGTAAGAATTTAAAGTTAGAATCACCCGATGCGAGGGTTGTTATTGGACTTCCCTCGGAATTATAAATAAAAAAGATAATGCTAAAGAAAGGAGGCAAAGAGATGAAAATAGCAGCAGTAGCGGCATGTACAGCGGGTATAGCTCATACCTATATTGCCAGGGAAAAACTAATGAAAAGTGCCGAGTCCAGAGGACATATTATTCACTGTGAAACGCAAGGCACAATAGGAGTGGAAAACGAGTTATCAAAGGAAGACATTAAAGAAGCTGACGTTGTTATATTAGCTGTAGATATAGCTATTAACGGTATGGATCGATTTAAGGGAAAGAAAGTTATTAAGATAGGTACTTCATCTTTAATCAAAAACCCGATAGGATTTATTCAAAAGGTAGAAAAACTCTTAGAAAAGGAGAATAACTGATGAAACTCGGAGATATTAAAAAACATGTTATGACCGGTATCAGTTATATGATTCCGTTGGTCGTAGCTTCCGGGCTCACCATGGCCATCGGCAGGGCATTGGCTGGTGCAAATGTTGATAGTCTCGGTACAACTGGTTTTGCATATTGGATGTATACCACTGGTCAGCTGGGAATGTCTCTCATGGTACCGATTCTTTGTGCCTATACTGCTTTTTCGGTGGCAGATAGGCCGGCATTGGCACCCGGTTTGATAATAGGTTTGATAGCTAATGAGATTAAAGCAGGCTTTATTGGCGGCCTGGTCGGAGGTTTATTGGTAGGTTATCTTGTCCTTTTGATTAAAAAGTATGTTAAGCTACCAAAGAGTTTGACAGGTATTATACCAGTTATAGTTATTCCGTTTTTGGCAACGTCGATATCTGCTTTTATTATGTTTGCCATCCTTGGTACGCCGATAAGTTGGATGACAAAGATCATGACGGACTTTTTAACTTCTTTATCCGGCGGAGCAAAGTTTTTATACGGAGCTATTGTGGGAGGCATGTCTACATTTGATTTTGGCGGGCCAGTAAACAAGGTTGCTACTGCTTATTGTAATGCGTTGCTTGCCGAGGGTGTCGGTGATGCAAAGGTTTGTCAGTTTCTGGGATCAATGATCCCGCCGTTTGGTATTGCAATTTCTGCTATTTTGACAAGAAAGAAGTATACTAGGGCGGAAATTGAATCATTAAAATCTGCTGTCCCTATGGGTTGCGTTATGATTACGGAAGGTGTAATCCCAATTGCGGCACGCGACCTGGTGAGGGTTGTTATATCTTGTGTGATTGGTTCGGCGGTTGCAGGCGGACTATCTATGAGCTGGGGTATATCATCCCCGCTGCCCAATGGAGGTTTTATAGCATTCCCGTTCTTCACCAAACCCATAAAAGCTTTGATATGTCTTGCTATCGGTAGTATTATCACGGGTTTTGTGCTATCGCTTATTAAGAAGAATGTTACAGATGAGGATGAGAAATTCGATGATCTGGGCTATGAAACAAATGATGATGATTCGGGAGATGACATATCGTTTGAAATTATGGAATAGGATGTATGCCTAATCTGTAAATATAATGATTTAATATATGAAAAATTGTAAGGGCTTAATTTCGGGAGGTTATAAATAATGCTTTTAAATTTAAAAGATATTCTGAGTGTAGCAAAAAAAAATTCTTTTGCAGTGGGCGCATTTAACACCACGGATGTAGCATTGGTCAGGTCAGTTGTAGAGGAAGCAGAAAAGACAGATACACCGGCTATCCTTCAATTCGCACCCGGAGAATTTAACTATGCGACACCCTACTTTTTCGAATATGTAATCAAAAGAATGGAAAACAGCCGGGTGCCTTTTGCACTGCATCTTGATCACGGCAAGACTATAGAGGAATGTGTAAAGGCGATCCAGGCAGGATTTACATCGGTTATGATTGACGGATCAACCATGAGTTTTGAAGATAATATTAGGATAACAAAACATGTGGCAGATGTGGCGCATATGGCCGGGGTTTCCGTAGAAGGTGAGATTGGTACCATAGGGACCATGAATAATTCCGACGAAGGCGGAGTTGACAATGTTGTTTACACAAATCCCGATGATGTTGTAAATTTTGTGGATAAAACAGGTGTGGATGCCTTGGCTGTTGCCATAGGTACTGCACATGGCATATACCCTAAGAATTTTAAGCCGGAGCTGCAAATTGGTATATTAAAAGAAATCAATAAAGTAACAGACATACCTTTGGTACTCCACGGAGGAAGCGATAATCCTGATAATGAAATACGTGAGGCCTGTGAAATAGGTATTCAGAAGGTAAACATTTCAAGCGACATCAAACAGGAGTTTTTTAAAGCCGTTACCAGTATTTTAAATGATACGGGATGTTTTTTGCCGCCCAAGGTATTTAATCCAGCAATAGAAGCAACAAAAAAAGTTGTGCATAATAAAATGGAGCTTTTCGGCTCATTAGGCAAGGCGCATTTATATAGATAACGGATTGCCCTTAAAGGGAGAGGTGAACCTAATGGAACTGGAAGAGATATTGGACGAGAGAATAATAAAAATCGGCCTGGATGCCGGTTCTAAAGATGATGCAATAAGAAAGATGAGCGCAATCCTTTATGAAAACGGATATATCAATGACATTGAGGATTTTGTGAAGGATATATATCTGAGAGAACAGGAGGGCGTTACCGGCATCGGAAATGGTGTGGCAATTCCTCACGGTAAAAGCGGCAGCGTTACTAGGATTGGGATTGCGATTGCCACTCTTAAAGATGAAATAGAATGGGAGACACTGGATGGAGAAAAAGTGAATACCATATTTTTGTTTTGCGTAAGTAATGATACAAATTCTGCCCGAGATCACCTGGTACTGCTTTCTAAGGTTGCGGCAAAGATAGCTGATGATGAAATGCTGCAAAAAATCAGCATGGCAAAATCAGCACAAGAAGTTGTAAGCTATTTGGGAGGTAAGTCGGCTTAGCGCAAAATCTTCCATCTTCATAGAGGATGGGAGATTTTTTATTTTTTTTAGGCCGCAGGACTAATCAGCTATATAGAATAGATTTTAAATATTTAAAATCATTGAAAACGACAGTAGACTAAACTATAATATATGTAACTATATAGGAGGAGGGATTTTATGGAGGATGTAAAGCAACGCATTAATACAAAAATTGATGAACTAAAAAATGATCTTGTACGTTCTACTCAGGAGGTAGTCAGGGCAAAGAGTGTTAATGGGCCTGCACAGCCGGGTAAACCGTACGGCGAAGGGCCGGCCAATGCCATAGCGGCTGCGCTTGATGTTTCGCAGAGACTGGGTTTCAAGGTAAAAAATGTGGATAACTACGTGGGATATGCTGAGTATGGCTCAGGCAAAGAGCTGGTAGGTGTGCTGGGACATATGGATGTAGTGCCGGAAGGAGATGGCTGGACATATCCGCCATATGCAGCAGAGATTCATGACAACAAGATATTCGGCAGGGGCACCATAGATGATAAGGGCCCGACCATTGCTGCACTTCTGGGACTAAAGGCAATAAAGGACCTTGACCTTCCAATTAGCAAGAGGGTTAGAATTCTTTTCGGGTCCAATGAGGAATTGGGTTCCCATGAAATAGAGTATTACCTTAAGCACGATGAGCAGCCGGATACCGGTTTTACACCGGATGCCAACTTCACTGCCATATATGCGGAGAAGGGGCTTACTTTGTTTGACTTGGCTATGAAATTCAATAGGAAAGCCTCATCGGGTATAAAGATCAAAAGCATTACCGGCGGTGAGGTCAAGAATATGGTGCCGAGGATAGCAAAGGCAGTGCTGGAGGCTGATGATGCCGACCGGGTGGCAGACGCCGCAGCAAGCTATAAAAAGAATAAGGGCGCAGATATAAGATGCGAAGCCGAAGGCAACCAGATCACCTTGACATCAATAGGAGTAGCCGCACACGGTGCTCAGCCGGAGACAGGCAAAAACGCTATAATGCAGCTGTTCTTGTTCCTTGATACCTTGGATCTTGGAGATACAGATGTAAAGAAATATATACACTTCTTTGCTGAGAACGTAGGTATGGAAACCAACGGAAAGAAATTAGGTGTATATTTAAAGGATGATACCGGAGAGCTTACCTTTAATATAGGCGTTGTAAATGTCAATGAGGACGAGGGTAGGTTGGGACTTAATGTCAGGTTCCCTGTGACATGCAGCTATGATGATTTTATAAAACCCTTCAACAAAAAATTAGAGGGCACAGGCATCGTTATAGAGAATATGGAGGCAGATGACCCGCTATATTTCCCCAAGGATCATCCCCTTATTAAGACATTGGCCAAGGTCTATCAGGACGTTACCGGAAAGGATCCTGTTCTTCTATCCATAGGCGGTGGTACATATGCCAAAGAGATGAAAAATATCGTTGCATTCGGGCCTAATTTCCCAGGACAGAAGGAACTAGACCATCAAACGGACGAATATATTGACATAGATCATCTTGTATTACTTGCAAAGATTTACGGTAATGCAATATATGAGCTGGCAAAGTAATTTAATAAGTAATTAAAAAAACCGGGCGGCAGCCCGGTTTTTTTAGTCTATATCACTAGAAGCAAACGATATGCGATGAACACCGAGAGCGTGTTTTCTACATCTTTAGCATATTATGTATAATGTTGAGGTTATAAAATGCAATTATAATACAACCCCGAATGGAGAATGATAATAAAAAGGGTGGTATTTTCATGGACTTTATTTATAATCTTATTATTAATTATGGCTATTATGGACTTTTTATATGGACTGCATTTGATGGCACTGGTATTCCAAACCCTGTGCAAATAGCTCTTTTGGCCTCGGGATATATGGTATCAAAGGGGCTGATGAAGTCATATGCCGTTGTGTTAATCGCCACACTGGGCAATCTTACCGGAAACCTTATAGCATACTATGTCGGTTTTTATGGTGGCCGGCCGGTTTTAGTGAAATATGGTAGGTACCTACGTATCGGTGATGAGGATATAAGAAAGGTGGATAAATTATTTGATAAATACGGTGGCTTGTTAAATATGGTCAGCCGCTGGATAGGCATAACCAGGACACCTGCCATATGGGCTGCGGGAATTACCCGCATGGATGTTAGGAAATATATGCTGTTCTCTTTTGTAGGTGATCTGGCATGGGCGGTGTTTTTGACTTATTTTTCTTATGCAATCACAGAGAATATAAATGTGTTTACGGCCTTGCCAATGGGTATCAAGGTGCTTATTGGTGCTGTGGCAGCGGCAGTTGTTGTGTTGGCATGGGTAGTGTTCTTGAAATATTACAAAAAGAAATAGCATCCATTTTTCTTTGGATGCTATTTTATATAATAATTTAAACTTTTTCCGCATTAAGATCTTCTTTGCACATTGACCTTTCATATCTGCTATACATAAGCCAGGCCATAATAGAGAAGATTACCGGGCCGGCTATCATCCACAGTGTGGAGCTCAAGTCTCCAGACATGGCGGGCTGAATTATCGTAAACAGGTTTGCGAACCCGACTGTGACGCCGGAGATTAGTGCGGCTGCATTTGCACTACGCCTGGTTTTAAATATCTCAAAGGGGCGGTTTATTTCCTTATTAGCCTTAAATGCAGGGTATGAGCCGCACAAGAATAGATAGGGCAGTGTCAATGATACATTTGCCATTAATGTAAGCCGGGTAAAAAACACCTGGGCTACGTCTCCACCGAAGGAAGTCAGAGCGATGATCAATGAAATAAGTGCACACTGCATCCATACCGCCACCGTTGGGACACCGTTTTTGACCTCGGTCATACGGCCAGGCCACAACCCCTTGGGTGTGCCTTCTATCAGCTGTTTTATGGGCGAATAACTGAATGTGAGAAAAGATCCCATCATCGAGAGGAACATAGATATCCCTACATATCTAGCCATCCACCTGCCTGCAGAAAGCGAAGCGGTTTGCCCCAGACCTGCGGCCAGGCCTATCTTATAACCTAGATTGTTCATTATTACATACAGTGCATTGGCTATATTAACGTTGCTTCCTGATAATACATTGTTCCAATCGGTAAATGTCCCGACTGAAAATATGCCGATGGCATAACCCACTATAATAATGGAAGCCGACAGTGCTACTCCCTTTGGGAAGGTTACTTTTGCATTCTCTGTCTGATCGACTACGCCGCCAAATGCCTCCGTTCCTCCATAGGCGAATATTGCAAATACAATAAATGCTAGAGTAGCCATCGGCGAGCCGTAAGTAGGGTTGGGCGAGCTTACGAAAGACACACCGGATAGCGGCTGGGCCACTTTGCCTCCACCTGCCATGAATACAAAGAGAGCGCCGATTAGCAGGACTATGTTTAGCAGAGCAACAGCGCTTCCACCTATGGATGTAAAACGGGATATGCTTCCCAGGCCCCTGCTAATCACGAGTGTAGTTATTATAACAAAGGAGATAGCAAGAACCCCTATAACCTGCGTGGAGTTGAGTCCCATAAATCTGAAAGAGGATGTCTTATCACCGCCAAATAAAGCATTAGACAGCGGTATCCATATAGTGGAGCTTATATTTACCATCCATATTACATAGGAGGAATACTGCATGAAAATCCCTATAAATGCATATTTGGGGCCGGTAGACTTTTCCATCCATGTGTACATACCGCCGCTCTTATCTGTAAAAGCTGCGCCATACTCCGCCATCATGAGCGCAAAAGGTATAAAAAATGTGAGTCCGGATAAAATGAACCAGGGTATGGCCGCGTAGCCCATCAGGTAAAATGAACGCGGAATGTTGTTAAAACCAAAGACTGCAGTAAGGATCATGAGTACCAGCGGTACAAGCTTGAGCTTTTTTTCGCCTTTTTTTTCTTTTTGCATAATATCACTTCCGGAACTTATAGTTATACGAAATTATAATGCTTATGATTATATCACCATGACCGGATTATTACAATAGAAATATACAGTAATATTTTAAATGGTTGATATAATATCCTTATTTGACGATTCTAATATTTTTATGCTATACTATCCAGATAGATGCAAATGGTTTGCAACTGGAGGCGAAAAAATGAAAAAAGCCATGGTCTTTCTGCTCATGCTGGTGATGTTGCTGGGAGGTTGCAGGGCGGCACGTCCGGAGAGGCATGATGGAAAGCTGAATGTATATATAACGACATATCCTCTTTATGATTTTACTAAGAAGATAGCGGGAGACCGTATAAATGCCGTTCAGATAATACCTGCCGGCGTGGAGGCACATGATTATGAGCCGTCGCCCAAGCTGATGACAAAACTGGAAAAATGCGATGTGTTTATATTTAACGGAGGCGGTTTGGAGGCTTGGGCGGAGAGGATAGATGATTCCCTGGCTGATAACGGAGTGGTAACTGTAAACACGGCCGGGGGAATAGCCAGGGATGATGATCCGCATGTATGGCTTAGCCCGCTTAAGGCGAAGGGACAGGCAGAGAAAATATATAAGGCATTAGTCAAGGTAGATCCCATAAATGCTGATTATTATTCTAAAAACTACGCCGGACTTAAAAAAAAGTTTGAAAGGCTGGATAATGATTACAAACATACGTTATCGCAGGCAGGTAGCAGAGATATTGTAACGACTCATGCGGCCTTTTCTTATCTCTGTGAGGATTACGGCTTAAAGCAGGTATCCATATCGGGAATTTCGCCGGACTCTGAGCCTTCTCCTAAAAGGATGGCCGAGATAATAGATTTTATAAAGAAAAATAACATAAAATATGTTTTCTTTGAGCCGCTTACAAGTCCAAAACTGGCTGATTCCATAGCCGAAGAGACGGGAATAGAAAAAATGACGTTGGACCCCTTGGAGGGGCTTACACCAAGGCAGAAGGCCGGGGGAGAGGATTATTTCTCTATAATGGAAGAAAACTTAAGCAGCCTGAGAAGAGAGCTGGTGAGATAATTATGGACAAGGTATTGGAAATGAATAATATAACCTTTGGGTATAACGATATCCCAGTGCTTAAAGACGTCAGTTTTTATGTAGAGCGGGGGGATTATATGGCCATCATCGGTCCCAACGGAGCTGCCAAATCCACCTTGATGAAACTGGCTTTAGGCGAGCTTAATCCGTGGAAAGGAAGCGTCCGGCTTTTCGGAAGGGATATTAAAAAATTTAAAGAGTGGGGCAGGGTTGGTTATCTGTCCCAGTATGCCACCCACATCAATACCTCTTTTCCTGCCACGGTGGAGGAGATTGTCATGACGGGTACACGTGAGTGGCTAAGACCGTTCGGGGGAGGGGATCTGCGCAAAAAAGCGGGGAACATGCTGGATACGGTCGGCATGGGCAATGTGAGGCATAAGCTTATAGGTGACCTTTCAGGCGGGCAGAGGCAGAGGGTGTTTTTGGCCCGGCTGCTTATAGGCTCGCCGGAGATTATCTTTATGGACGAGCCGACCACCGGCATAGACGCTATTGCACAGGCTGAATTCTATAAGTTGCTAGATGATTTGAGGAAGGTATACAACCTCACCATAGTGATCGTCAGCCATGATATAAACTCCGTCCTTAAAAGGGCCAACAAGGTGGCGTGTGTGGGAAAGAACGGCGTGCATGTCCACAACAGCCCCAATCTGACCCAGCAGCACCTTGCCGAGGTATTTGGCTACGGGATATATGGAGAGGAGTGATATACTTTGGATATATTGAGTTATTCTTTTATGCAGCGGGCGTTTGCGGCAGGCATAATGATTGCAATTATTTGCCCTGTTATAGGTACTTTTATAGTGCTGCGCAGGATGTCTATGATAGGCGATGCCCTGTCACACGTGTCCCTTGCCGGTGTGGCGCTGGGTATGCTTTTAGGGTTCAACCCTTTTTGGGGTGCTCTTATCATGTCGGCGGTGGCAGCGGTATTCATTGAGTACCTTAGGAATTATTTTAAAAAGTATGCAGAGATATCACTGGCGGTGGTGATGTCGGGAGGAATCGGCCTGGCCACTATTTTGATCAGTCTGGGCCGGGCTTTTAATGTGGATCTTTTCAGTTATTTGTTCGGGTCCATTGTGGCTGTGACCGACTCCGACTTGAAGTTGATACTTTGTGTAGGCATTTTTATAATACTGTCCATGGTGTTTATCTACAGAAAGCTGTTTTATATGACCTTTGATGAGGAGGCTGCAAGGTTTTCTGGTATAAATACGGGTGCGGTGAATATATTTTTTACCATACTTACGGCACTTACGGTTGCCCTCTCCATTAGGGTGGTCGGGACACTGCTGGTGTCCTCGTTAATGGTGATTCCAGCCGCGGTGAGCATACAGCTGGGGAAGAGCTTTAAATCTACGATGGCTATATCCGTGGCGGTGGCCGTGGTATCGGTTGTGGCCGGGTTGGTGAGTTCATTTGTATGGGACCTGGCCCCCGGCGGGACGATTGTCATAGCCTCGGTCATTATATTGGCAGTAGTGCTGCTTACAAAGAGGAGGGCGGATAAATGACATATATAGAGAAGTGTTTCAAGGACAAGGGGATAAGGATTACTGGTCAGAGGAGGGTGCTGGCGGAGACACTGAAGGAGGCCGGCAGGGCGGTGACGGCCCGCGAGCTTTTCAGGGAGGCGAAAGCGGCCTGGCCGGACATGAATTTCTCCACTGTATACCGTAATATACAGATACTTAAGGATATCGGCCTGGCCTGTGAGATTGCAGGCAGCGATGGTAACACGCTGTATGCCTACCGGGATGACGAGGAGCATCATCACCACATGATATGTAAAGGCTGCGGTAAAACCATTCCCTTTGAATTCTGCCCCATAGAAGAACTAAAGGGAGTCTTTGACGATGCCGGCTTTGTCCCGACCGGCCACAGTTTCGAGGTTTATGGCTATTGCAGAGAATGCAGCAAAAGGAGACGCAAATAAGAAAGTTGCAGGATACGGGCGTACGGATGTCGAAGTATACTTTTACTTAGAGTTTATTGCTGCTTTATCTAGTGAGGGTAAACAATTTAAATTTTTAAGGGGGGATATTTATGCTGAGTAACTTTGACATCGCTAAGACTATGACGGTTAAGCTTGATGATAAACTACCGGAGATGCCGGAATTTGTGGAGGGAATAAGGAGGGCGCCGGACAGGGATTTTCGCCTTTCTAAAGAGCAGACGAAGACTGCCCTTAAAAACGCACTTCGTTATGTGCCGGAGAAATACCATGAGAAGCTGGCTCCGGAGTTTTTAAATGAGCTTAAGACGAGAGGCAGGATTTATGCCTACAGATTCAGACCGGAGGGAAGGATCTATGGTAAACCCATAGATGAATATAAAGGCAAATGCCTTGCAGGAAAAGCTTTTCAAGTAATGATAGACAACAACCTGGATTTTGAGGTTGCCTTGTATCCCTATGAGCTTGTGACTTACGGTGAGACGGGAAGCGTATGCCAGAACTGGATGCAGTACAGGCTGATAAAGAAGTATCTCGAGATACTTACCGAAGATCAGACTTTGGTTATAGAGTCCGGCCACCCGGTGGGACTTTTCCCTTCCAAGCCGGAATCTCCCAGGGTTGTCATCACAAATGCCCTTATGGTGGGGGAGTTCGACAACCAGGATGATTGGGAGATTGCTGAGGAAATGGGTAATGCCAACTATGGGCAAATGACCGCGGGAGGATGGATGTATATCGGGCCGCAGGGAATAGTGCATGGTACCTTTAATACCCTGCTTAATGCAGGCAGGCTGAAGCTGGGTATACCCCATGACCAGGATTTAAAGGGACACATGTTCGTATCTTCCGGCCTGGGCGGCATGAGCGGTGCTCAGGCCAAAGCCGTTGAGATTGCCGGAGGGGTCGGCATCATAGCCGAGGTTGATTATTCACGTATAAAGACTCGCAAGGATCAGGGATGGGTGAGTAAGGTATCATCGGATTTAGATGAGATATTTACGATCGCCAAGGAGTATATTGTTAAAAAACAGCCGATCTCAATAGCATATTATGGTAATGTTGTGGATTTACTGGAATATATAGTAAAGAACGATATTAAGGTGGAACTACTCTCTGACCAAACATCCTCCCATGTGCCCTATGACGGCGGCTATTGCCCGCAAGGCCTTACTTTTGATGAAAGGACACGCATGCTGGCTGAGGACAGGGGTAAATTTAGGAAACTTGTGGATAAGAGTCTGAGGCGGCACTTTGAGCTTATCAAAACATTGGTGGACAGAGGAACCTACTTCTTTGATTACGGTAATTCCTTTATGAAGGCCGTATTTGATGCTGGTGTAAAGGAAATATCCAAGAATGGCAAGGATGAAAAGGACGGATTTATATTTCCATCCTATGTGGAGGATATAATGGGACCGGAGATGTTTGATTATGGATACGGCCCGTTCAGATGGGTATGCCTGAGTGGGAAGCATGAGGATCTCATCAAGACCGATCATGCTGCCATGGGGTGTATCGATCCTAATAGAAGGGGACAAGACCGGGACAATTATATCTGGATACGCGATGCCGAAAAGCATAACCTTGTGGTAGGAACCCAGGCCAGGATATTGTATCAGGATGCCGAGGGAAGAATAAAAATTGCTCTCAGGTTTAATGAGATGGTCAGAAACGGTGAGATAGGGCCAGTGATGCTTGGACGGGATCACCATGATGTGAGCGGTACCGATTCGCCCTTCAGGGAGACTGCAAACATAAAGGACGGTAGCAATGTCATGGCCGACATGGCAACACAGTGTTTTGCAGGAAACGCTGCGCGGGGTATGACCCTGGTAACTCTTCATAATGGTGGCGGAGTAGGCATAGGCAAGGCTATAAACGGCGGGTTTGGCCTGGTCTTGGACGGCAGCCGCAAAACCGACGATATTATAAAATCCGCCATGCTTTGGGACGTTATGAGCGGTGTGGCCAGGAGGTCATGGGCCAGGAATCCTCATTCCATTGAGACCGCAGCCGAGTTTAACAATGATTACCACGGACTCGGGCATATAACGATTCCGTATATACCCGATCAGAAACTCATTGATGATGTGGTGGAAAACGGATTGAAAGAAACAAATAGATAATTTATTCCCGGCGGAGTATGTTTACCGCCGGGCTTTCTTGCTACACAATCCGATAAAATTGTTATAATATATGTATAGTATATCTGTCCGATATATAAATGGAGGTAATACGAATGCTTCTTCAAGAGGAGAGAAAGCAGATAGTAGAATACGGCAAAAGGTTAGTAAAATACCGGCTAACCAGGGGCACGGGAGGAAACATCAGTATATTTAACAAGGAAAAAGAACTTATGGCCATAAGTCCCAGCGGTATGAACTATTTTGAGATCGAGCCTGGGGATGTTGTGGTAATGGACTTAGATGGGAAGATAGCGGATGGTACGAGAAAGCCGTCCAGTGAGTATGAGATGCACAGGATTTTTTACCTTAACAGGGAGGGTATAGGGGCGGCAGTGCATACCCATTCCACCTATTCGACCGTATTATCCTGCATGCACTGGCCGATTCCTTCAGTCCATTATCTTGTTGCGTATGCCGGTATGGATGTTCCATGTGCGGAGTATGCCTCATTTGGAACAAAAGAGATTGCGGATAAAGCCTTTGCGGCTATGGGGGATAGAAATGCTGTTCTTCTTGCAAATCACGGCATGCTGGCTGTCGGCCCCGATCTTCCGGCTGCATTTAATACGGCGGAAGAAACGGAGTTTTGCGCCGAGATATATTATAGGACTAAATGCGTTGGGCAGCCGGTGCTGCTCCCGGATGATGAAATGAAACGCATGATAGAAAGGTTCAAGACATATGGGCAAAAATAAAAGAGACAGACTGTTTTGCCTGTCTCTCTTGCTTTTTTAAATTAGTCTTTAAGTTATAAACTCTCTATATAATTTATGGCCTTTTCCATTCTCTTTAATGTTTCTTCCTTGCCCAAGAGTATCATGATGTCAAACAGGCCTGGTCCTATCGTCCTGCCTGATAAGGCAAGTCTTGTGGGATGGAAAAGCTTGCTGCTCTTTATTCCCGATTCGGCAATCAAGTCCCTGTATGCCTTTTCAGCATTTTCAGCAGTAAACTCATCCAATGATGAAAGCGCCTTTAAACCACTCTTTAGAACATCCGCAGCACCTTCCTTTTTAAAGAACTTTTTTACGCCCTTTTCCTCATATTCATAATCAAATTTAAAGAAATAGGAGGATGCCTTTGCCAGGTCAACCAGCGTCTTTTCTCTCTCTCTTACCTTGTCGGCTACGGACTTTACCTTTTCTAAATCCTGCTCAGTATAATCCTCCGGTATGAGGCCTTCGTTAATGTAGAAAGGAAGAGCATATCCCACCACATCTTCCAGCGGAAGTTCACGCATGTATACGCCGTTTATCCAGGTTAGTTTAGTGACATCATAAATTGCAGAGCTCTTGTTGACTCTCTTTAGCGAGAATTGTTCTGCTGCATCTTCCAGGGTTATTATCTCCGTATTACCCTCCGGTGACCATCCAAGAAGAATCAGGTAGTTTACTATAGCCTCCGGCAAAAAGCCTTTATCCCTGAACTCTTCCACCGAGGTGGCTCCATGCCGCTTTGAAAGTTTACTCTTATCCGGTGCTAGGATCATTGGAACATGGGCGAACTTGGGGGTTTCATAACCCAGTGCATCGTAGAGCAAAACCTGCTTAGGTGTATTGGGCAGGTGTTCCTCGCCCCTGATGACATGTGTCATTCCCATGGAATGATCGTCTACCACCACCGCAAAATTGTAGGTAGGGATGCCGTTGGACTTCATGATGACGAAATCATCCATCAGGTTGTTGTCAAAGGTTACGTCGCCTCTTACAATGTCTTTTACCACGGTGTTGCCCTCCGGCATTTTAAACCTTACCACAGGTTTTCTGCCTTCGGCTTTATATTTTTCTATTTGTTTATCCGTGAGGTTTCTGCATCTGCCGCTGTATCTATGCGGACGTCTAGCCTTTCTGTCGGCCTCCTTATCTGCTTCCAGCTCCTCGGAAGTACAGAAGCAATAATATGCCTTACCCTCCGCCATAAGTCTTTCACATTCTTTTGTGTATTTGTCAAGTCTCTCGGATTGGAAATAAGGACCGTAATCTCCGCCGGTCTCAGGCCCTTCATCCCATGAAATTCCCAGCCACTTTAAGCTGGATATAATTTGAGATACGGAATCTTCCTTAAGTCTACCTTGATCAGTGTCCTCTATCCTAAGTACCATTTTGCCATCGTTATGTCTGGCAAATAGCCAGTTAAAAAGTGCTGTCCGTGCCCCGCCAATATGTAAATATCCTGTTGGGCTGGGGGCAAATCTTACTCTTACGCTACCCATGAAACCTCTCTCCTTCTCTTAAGTTACGCTCGGTATTATTATATATGAAATCAGTGAATATATCAAACATTATGCATTGAGGGGAACCGTTTTATGATTATGTCATGACAACATTAAATAATGAATTATATACTGTTAGTATAATTTACACCATATGACTATTAATGTTATAATGAGAACAGCTTAATAAGGAGGCTTTTCATGGACACTGAGAAATTAAGCCGCACGTTTTATATATTGGGTATAATAGTTTTTAGTATTGCACTTATATATATTGGGATAACGAGATTCTTGATTTATTTTATGCCTTTCTTAATTGCGGCGCTCATTGCCGTACTGATTGAGCCACTGGTAAAAAAAGTACAGAAATGGCTGCACATTCCGCGGTCTTTTTCTTCATTTATAGTGCTTTTCAGTGTCCTGATAATAGTCGGTATGATTATTGGATACGGGGGCTACCAGGCCGTTAAGGAACTGATAGTATTATCGAAAAGCTTCGGTGGGTACAGTGGGAGTGTATATGATACTATAATGAGCTGGATACAACAGTTACAGAAGGATATTAAGGCGCTGCCTCCCGTACAGGCCGGTGCCGTTCAAAATATCATAAACCAGCTGATGTCTTATGTTTCTAGTGCACTTAAGTATATTGTCAAGGCAATTATGAATGCAGCCAATTCTCTTCCTGCTTTTATTTGGGGTACGGTGGTATGCATTGTGGCGACATTCTTTTTTAGCAAGGATAAGGATTCGATACTGGGTTTTATAAAAAAGCAGCTGCCCAAAAAGTTTATCGAAGGTACTGTATTTATAAAGACAGATTTTATCAATACCGTATTTGGCTTTTTGCGGGCTGAACTTATTATAATGATGGTAACTTTTTTGGAGATATCTTTCGGCTTTATGCTGATGGGATATGAGTATCCATTCCTCATAGGCCTGGCCGTAGCATTAGTGGATATACTGCCGATATTGGGTTCGGGCACCGTCCTTGTACCCTGGGCGATAATACTTATGGTGTTTTATAAGAACTTCCGTCTTGCCATATGTATCATCATACTTTATGCTGTTGTTTCGATAGTGCGCCAGATGATGGAGCCGAGGGTTGTAGGACGCAGCATAGGTCTGCATCCATTAGTGACACTTATGTCCATGTATGTGGGAAGTAAGATGTTGGGCCTTGTGGGTTTAATACTCGGTCCTGTTGTACTTATAGCTATTAAGACGTTCCAGAAGGCCGGTTTTATACCTAAATTCAAAGAATAGATTCAAATTAATATATGAGTTAGTATAGACATACTGCTTCCAAGTGCGGCTCCAATGAGTACATCCGTGGGGTAATGCATGCCCACGTATATTCTGGATACGCCTACCATGGTGGCCAGGCCGATAAATAACAGATAGAGATTAGGATATCCAAATGACATGGATACGGCCACCTCAAAGGCAGCTGCGGTATGTCCGGAGGGGAATGAATGATCTTTCCACAGCTTGTTAAAAGTATTGACGTTCAAAATCGCCAGATATGGTCTCTCCCTGTTTATTTTCTTTTTTAACAGTTGTACCAGAAGGCTTCCTGCAACAAGCGATGCAGCAGCCTCAATACCTGTTGACCTTGTTTTCTCTTTTCCCAGTAAAATAGTAAGAAGGCATGCAAATGTGGTGAACCACCAGCTGCCGAATTCTGTGAAATATGGAATTAACTTATCTGATATATCAGATTTAATCTTATCATTTACTGTATAAAATATAATTAAATCCCACATTCCGATTAATTCGATAATCCTTTTCAAGTTCAAGCCTCCTTGGTTTTTAGGCCAAATCTCTTTATTATTTTCCGATATATTATACCATAAATTCATATGGATGTTCCTCCATATTTAAGAGTATATTAATGTCTTGTTTATATGTGCGCTAAGTATAACTAATTTGTAACTCTAAATGTATCTATGAATAATATGTATTAGAAGTATAATACGAGGTGATATTTGATGGTGAACTCTAATCAATGTTATCCCAATTGTAATATTTGGGGCAGGCTGGAACTCGCAAGAACTTATGTTGTGCCGCAGACATTTTGCAGCACATTTCCATTGAATAAGGCCTTAAGTACAGGCACATTATACCCTGAGCTACTCAGGCCTTATCAGAAGAGGAGGGTTTAGACATGGATAGAAACCAGGTGGATTTAATAAAGTCAATACAAAAGGTAGGGTTTGCCGTAGTTGAACTGCAGCTCTATCTTGATACCCATCCTTGTGATGCCAACGCTCTTTCAACTTATAACTGCTATGTAAGACAGCAGCAAAATCTTATTGCTGCCTATGAGAGAATGTATGGGCCATTAAGGTCTAATACCTCCCAGAGCTGCTATCCATGGCAATGGATAAATGAACCATGGCCCTGGGAAATGATTTATTAGGAGGGATGGGTAATGTGGGTTTATGAAAAGAAGCTGGAATATCCCGCTGAAGTAGAAAAATCTAATCCTAGGCTGGCAAGGGAGATAATAAATCAATATGGCGGCCCGGATGGGGAGCTTTCTGCATCTTTGCGCTATCTTACTCAGAGATTTACTATGCCTAATAATTACACTAAGGCATTGCTTACGGATATCGGCACTGAAGAGCTTGCGCATATGGAAATCATTGCGTCCTTAGTATATAAGCTTACCGATGGGGTGCCTGTCGATGAATTGAAAAAGTATGGATTTAATGATTTCTATGCTATAAGAGATAAAGGTATTTTCTATACGGACTCTATGGGCGATCCCTGGACGGCTGCATATATCCAGTCCCATGGTGATCCTGTGGCAGATTTGACCGATGATATGGCCGCAGAGCAAAAGGCCAGGGCGACCTATGAACATCTTATGGACCTTACTGAAGACCATAAGGTATGGGATACACTCGTATTCCTGAGGCAGAGAGAGGTCGTGCATTTCCAGAGGTTCGGCGAGGTGCTTGATAAGGTACAGGATGAAAGAAAGTGTAAAAAAGTATTTTAATTAAAACCCCGGGAATAATAATCCCGGGGTGATTTAATGTGAAGAGAAACGTTATGGCATTTTTGATTATATTCATGCTTTTATTTTCCCTTACCGCATGTTCATCACTTAAGAGGATAAGCATAGGTGGCAAAGACGAAGGAGAGAACATTAATGAAGGCCCACCTCAGGATATGCAGAGCCTTGAAAGGGATTTGAATGAACTGGTGGATAGGGTGGAGAGACAGGCATTAAAGACGCCGGAAGATAAATCACAGGCTCAAGGCAGTTCAGACAGTACGAATAAGAAGAACAAGGCTGGTGGCAGCGACGACAGTGTGAGCAGACAGAGCGACGGAAACAATACGAGCAAGGGCGGCCCGGCTGAAGAAAAAACAGGGCAGACTAACGGGGATTCCAATGATATATCCGATATGATGCCTGATTTAGAGAGGAATATAGGCACTATACACAAGATATGGAATAGGGTGCAGCCGGAACTTTTAAAAAAGGGTGCGGACAGAGCGGACATAGATGCAGCCTCCGATGCTCTCAATAGAGCGACGGCTACCATGGACAGCAAGGATGGCCTGGCCTTTTTAAAAGCAATCAACCAATTCTACAGGTATATACCCGATATAGAAGAAAACATGCATCCACAGACTCCTCCCGGTCTTATGAGGATTACATATTATGCTCGGAACATACTATATGGTGCATTCGAGGACGATCAAAAAACAGTAAGACGTGAGATGCCCAAAATAGAAGACGAATGGGCAGCGGTAAAACCCCAATTAAAAAAGGGCAGTGAGAGTCAAATAAATCAGCTGGAAGTATCCATAGATGAGCTGCAAAATTCTTTAGAAGAACAAAATAAAAATCTGATTAAGATTAAGACAGATATAGTTCTAGATGATATAAAAGCCTTAGTAGAAAAACAAAAGAAATAGATATTGTATCACCTTCACACATGTTTTCATAAAATATATGGAGGTGATATATATGAATTTACCGTTACCACAGTGCTGCAGCGGTTTTCTATATGCGGTGATGTCCGGCGACACCATATATAATATCGCAAAAAGGTTTGGAGTAGACACAAAGTTATTGATAAAAGCTAATCCGCAGATATCTCGGCCTAATTCAATCTGCCCCGGTCAGATTATTTGTATACCCAGAGAGAGCGAGGCGGTCAAGAATTTACATCTGTCAACGTCTCTGTCTCCGCAAATAGCCATCCCTGGCCAGCCGGAAGTTAGCGTAACCAAATGTGACAGCAGAATCATTCCCATGCTCTTTGATCTCTTTGCCGGAGCGAAGAGTGAGCTGACACAAACCCTGCAGATGCATAACCACCACATGCACTATATAGTTTGTGAGCCCAAAGATATAGGCATTTATCTGGATGGTATGGGCAATACGGATATGCAGCATTTACATGTACTCGGCCAGCTGATACTTAAGATGGGCTGCGAAATCCCATATGAGCACCCGAATGATAACGGCTGGAAATATTGGGGCGGCGAGTATGTGTATGTAGGTACTGACCTTAAAGATAGGCTGGAAGCGGATATAAATCTCAAAAAAGCCGGTGTGGACGCATATAACTGCATACTGGCCATGAAACCGGAAAAATCCGTTTATAATGTACTCTGCCATATCAGGGATGAAGAACTTCTTCATATTGAAGTGCTCAAGAAGTTAATGAAGAAGTTTGTGATAAATCCCTGCGAAAACTCCAAAGAGGAATCAGCAGATAATGAGGAATAGATAGGTCTAAAAGAGAGGTGACTTTATTTTGAGTTACCTCTTTTTTATTTTACATATTGTGTTTTCGGACAAAGCCGTTAAGTTATAAATAATGTATTTAAATAATAAAATGATTGTGAAGACCTTTTTGTTGTGCTATAATGTCAATAATATTACAAAAAAGGAGGTTGGGGAAATGGAATTAAGCAAGAAGGGCTTGAGTGAACAGGCATTCAGGAAGCTAAAGCCGGGTGAAGAGTTTGTTCCTTATATACCGGCATCTCAGGCTGTACCTGAATTAACTGTTTTTTCTCTTGTCTTGGGTTCCGTAATGGCCATTATCTTTGGGGCAGCAAATGCTTATCTTGGGCTTAAAGTAGGTATGACAGTAAGCGCCTCAATACCTGCTGCCGTTGTATCCATGGCAATTATGCGAGGAATACTCAAAAGGAACTCGATTTTGGAGAACAACATTGTGCAGACCATAGCTTCTTCAGGTGAATCATTAGCTGCAGGAGCCATATTTACAATTCCTGCTCTTTTCATGTGGGGTCAGCAACCCAGCACTTTTACTATAACAATGATAACTTTACTCGGTGCTATGATTGGCGTACTGTGCATGGTACCTCTAAGACGGTTCCTTATCGTAAGTGAACATGGTAATCTTCCTTATCCCGAGGGCACGGCATGTGCTGAGGTCCTGGTTGCAGGCGAGGTTGGCGGCGTGAGCGCCGGCACTGTTTTTTCGGGTCTAGGAATAGGCGCATTGTTTAAGTACCTTGGAGACGGGCTTAAGCTTTATCCATCTGAGATAGAATGGACTATACCTGGATGGAAGAATGCAGCTATTGGCGGAGATGCTTATCCTTCACTTCTGGGCGTGGGATATATCATAGGCCCCAAGATTTCGGCTTACATGCTTTCTGGAGCCGTGTTGGGCTGGTTAGGCTTTATACCGCTTATTTCCGCATTTGCCGGAAACACGGTTATATATCCCGGTACCGTACCAATTTCACAGATGGATTATTGGGACATATGGGGCACGTATATCAGGTATATAGGCGCCGGAGCTGTTGCGGCGGGTGGTATTATAAGTCTTGTAAAATCCATACCGACAATAATAAAAGCATTTGCAGCGTCCATGAGCGGTCTTAAAAAATCAGATTTAAAAGGCAGCCATGTAAGAACAGACACAGATATACCTATGAATATAGTACTTATACTTTTTGCAATTATAATCGTAGTAATCGCGTTTTTGCCACAGTTTGAGGTTGGTATTTTAGGCGCGGTGCTTGTAGCGCTTTTTGGATTCTTCTTTGTAACCGTATCCTCGCGGCTGGTCGGCATAGTGGGTAGTTCGTCAAACCCTGTTTCGGGCATGACCATAGCTACACTGCTTTTGACGACTGTTATATTTAAAGCCATGGGTTACAGCGGTATACATGGAATGGTGGCTTCGCTTACGGTAGGAGCTATTATATGCTCGGCTGCTGCGATGGCAGGCGACAACTCACAGGATTTAAAGACGGGGTATCTGCTTGGATCAACACCTTGGAAGCAGCAGGTGGCTGAGATTATCGGCGTTGTGGTTCCGGCTATGGTAATCGGCTATGTTTTGGTTCTGCTCAATAATACCTATGGATTTGGTTCTAAGGATTTGGGGGCTCCACAGGCTACCATAATGATGCTGGTTGTACAGGGAATAATGAATGCAAATCTTCCTTGGGGTTTGGTATTTGTAGGTGCAGCGTCAGCAGTTGTGGTCGAGCTTCTGGGTATAGGATCTTTGAGCTTTGCCATAGGATTGTACCTGCCTATACACACCAGTGTACCGATAATGATAGGCGGACTTATCAAGGCGATGGTCGACAAGGTAACTAAAAGAACAAACACCAGTGAAACGGACAACGGCATATTGTATGCATCCGGACTCATTGCAGGGGATGCCCTTATGGGTGTTATAATTGCAATGTTTGCTTCTGCAAGCATAAACATAAGCCTTGCGGAGCCTAAGATGGGTAAATACGGTGCATTAGGTTTCTTCATAATCTTAGCATTTTCTCTTATTTATTATGCGTTTAAAAAGAACAAGACGGAAGATGCAGTAAATGATTAGATAAAGAAAAAATTATATTGTGTAAGGCCTGGCCGGTTGGCCAGGCCATTTTTTGTATTATGCTATTTTATTACATGCTGCTAATAGTGTATAATTATATATAAAATTGCAGCTAATAGATTTAAAAAGAGGTGTACCATTTTGAAGAATGCGAAAGATCTTATGGGAACATTAAACAGAATAAATGGAAGAGGATATAAGGCGTATAAAGATATAGAAGGCGCTTATGACATGGGCGGGGTATATCTGTACATAGACCATGTTCAAAGTGACCCATTTGCACCTCCATCCAGGGTACGGGCCGCTGTAAAACAGACATTTCCTGGCGAATATATAAACGATAAAGATAGCAGGATAGCTTTAGGGGATTACCTTACTAGACAATTTAAAAAAAATATACTTAAGCTTCATAGAGGCGGCAGGGGTACGGGAAAGAGCGGGCTCATTGCCATTGACTGCGGCAGGCAGGAGATACTGGAGAGAACATCCATGCATATAGCCGGTGATGCCGTAGAGGCCAGGTTTGAGGTAGGGATTCCCGCTGCCGGCAGAAGGATCTTAGGAAAAGAAGCAGAATCTATCTTTTCAGAGACCATTCCTGCCATCGTTAAGGCTTCAATGATTTGTAACAACATAAATCGACAGGAGCTGAAGCACTTTATCGAGCTTTATAGGGATCAGCAGTATATGAGGAAGGAGCTTAAAGAAAGACATCTGGTGGCATTTGTGGCCGACGGGGCGGTACTTCCAAGGGAAAGTGGCATAAGTGAGCAACCGCTTAAAAATGCTGTGCCTTTCTGTTCACCCGATTCTAATAAGGTGACCATGGAACTTCCATACGCAGGCAAGATCACAGGTATGGGAATAGAGCAGGGTGTCACGCTTATTGTAGGCGGTGGATATCATGGCAAAAGCACGCTTCTCAAGGCTCTTGTAAAGTGTGTGTATAATCATATCCCCGGTGATGGCAGGGAGTACACCGTGACGGTGGATGATGCCGTGAAGATAAGGTCGGAGGACGGCAGATATGTGGAGAATGTGGATATATCCCCCTTTATAAGCAATGTGCCTACAGGAGAGGACACCAGGTTCTTTTGCAGCAAAAATGCCAGCGGCAGTACTTCCCAGGCAGCCAATATTATTGAGTCATTGGAGGTTGGGACTTCTCTACTACTTATGGATGAGGATACATGTGCAACCAACTTCATGATAAGGGACGCCCGGATGCAGAGACTGGTGTCTTCAGACAAGGAACCGATAACGCCTTTTCTGGATAGCGTAAGGGCACTCTATGAATCAAAAGGGGTATCATCCATACTTGTTCTGGGCGGCTCGGGTGATTACTTTGATGTGTGTGACCGGGTTATAATGATGGACAGTTTCCTGCCCTACGACGTAACCGTAGCGGCCAAAGATATAACAAAGCAGATGCCTTCTATTAGGGTACAGGATAAAAAGCCGGACTTTACGCATATAAAGGACAGGGTGCCTGTCAAAAAAAGCCTGAATGCAGGTTATAAGGATAAGATACAGTCAAAGGGCAAGGAGAATATAAGATTGGGGCATGAAAATGTAGAACTTGCTTTTGTTGAGCAGCTCACAGATTCAAGCCAGACTGCCGCTATAGCAGACATCATTAGATATGCCAGGGACAGGTATGACGATGACAGCAGGACACTTGCGGATATCATTTCACTCGTGCTTGCCGATGTCGACAGGCGTGGCCTTGAGTGTATTTCGCCTTTTAAGGGACATCCCGGGGACCTGGCCAGGCCGAGAAAGTATGAGATAGCCGCTGCTTTTAACAGATACAGAGGATTTAAGACGGTCAGGTAGCCGTGATATAAATGAAAGAAAAAATAAGGCTGTATGCGCAGTCCATAGGTTTTGATATCGTAGGTTTTACAGATGCCGACCCATTAAATGTGACAAATGTGTTAAAGGATAGGGAGCGCAAGGGCTATCTCTCCGGGCTAGAGAAGGGCAATACAGCAGAGAGGACCAATCCTTCGGAGTTGCTGCCGGGGGCGCGGTCTATAATCTCTGTTGGACTCTATTACGGAGGCAGAAGACAAAGAAAAACTGGAAATGGGAAAATAACAATGGCAGCAAAAGGCAGGGATTATCATGTGGTCATCACAGAAATGCTAAACAGGCTAGCGGATTTTTTAAAAGATAACTGGGGCGCGAGTTCGACTGTAATGACCGACAATAATCAGATGGTGGAGCGGGAGATTGCAAGAAAGGCGGGAGTGGGTTTCTATGGAAAAAACTGTTCTATAATAAATCCTGACATGGGCTCTTTTATTTTTCTTGGTGAACTAATAACAGATCTTTATATAGAGCCCGATTCGCCGCTGGACCTTAGCTGCGGGTATTGTGACAGATGCCTTAAGGCCTGCCCTGCAGCGGCCATTACCCGTCCCTATGAGATAAATGCCCAGAGCTGCCTTTCCTATATAACCGTAAAAAAAGGATTTTTACCGGAAGAAGTTAAAGACAGGTTACAAAACAGGATTTACGGTTGTGATACATGCCAAGAGGCTTGTCCTTACAATAAAGGAAGGTTTAAAAATAATCCCGCCTTAGATATGTATATGCCTTTTGATCCGGAGGATATCGGATTTATTCTCAGTATGAACAACAAGCAGTTTAAAGAAAGCTTTTGTAAGACGTCGGCCGGATGGAGAGGAAAGACGGTTATCCAAAGAAACGCTTTGATTGCAGCCGGCAATATGCATCTTAAAGGCCAGGCCGGCGCCGTAGCGGCTCTGCTTACAGACTGCCGCCCGGTTATACGGGCCGAAGCCGCACGGGCACTTTCCAAGATACTGGGTGCAAAATCACTCAGCCAGCTCACTGAAGCATATAGGTCGGAAGAGGATGAGCAGGCAAAAGCTGAGATAGCAAGGTATATAGAGGTAATAGAAGTAAATCATCATATACTGTAGAAGAAAGATATTTTAAAGGAGGGATAGCATGACCCTTATAAAACCGGACGATATATGGCTACTCATAGCATTTCTAGTGGGATGGGCGGCTATAAGCATTTATTTAGAACAGCATTATCAATGGGCCTCCAAGGTTACGGGATCCATTATCGCCCTTGTAGGCGCAATGGTGCTTTCCAATCTCAAGGTTATACCCACGCAGAGCCCGGTGTGGGACGGAGTATGGAACTACGTTGTTCCTGTGGCGGTTCCCCTGCTGCTTTTTAAGGCGGACCTAAAGAGCATATGGTCTAAGAGCGGAAGGACATTTCTTATCTTTAACATAAGCGCAGTTGGGACTGTGCTGGGAGCATTTCTGGCATTTTTCCTGGTGGGGAAATGGGTACCGGAAGCAGCTAAGGTAGCAGGGATGATGACAGGCAGTTACATAGGGGGCGGGATTAATTTTGCAGCTATGTCCGCTGCTTTTAAGACATCCGGAAAGGTTGTAAGCGCCGCTGTTGTTGCGGATAATTTAAATATGGCAATATATTTCTTTATTCTTCTTGCCATACCCAATATGGTCTTTTTCAAGAAAAACTATAAGCATCCCTATGAAGACAAGGTAAAAGCAGAAAAGTCGGAAGGGAAAACAAACGCGGCAAGCTATTGGAGTTCCAAGGAAATGTCCCTGCAGGATATTGCTTTGGCTTTAGGATGTGCCGTGACAATCGCCGCGGTGTCTACAAAGATTGCGGCATGGATAGCGGCATCATCTGCACCGTGGATTATAAGGATTATATTTGGGCAGCAGTACCTGATAATAACGACTCTGACAGTAATACTGGTATCACTGTTCCCTAACTTTTTTACCAATATAAAGGGGACCGATGAAATAGGTACTTTCTTTATATATCTGTTTTTTGTGGTTATAGGAGTGCCGGCTTCTATTGGGCTTATTATTACGAAGGCACCTGTACTTCTAGTATTCTGTGCTATAATGGTCATAGTTAACATGGCTGTATCACTTATATTCGGCAAGTTGTTTCATTTTAATCTGGAAGAGATCCTGGTTGCCTCCAATGCCAATATAGGCGGGCCGACCACAGCGGCGGCAATGGCTATCTCCAAGGGATGGAACGACTTGGTGCTGCCGGCTGTTCTTGTGGGTGTTTGGGGTTATGTTATAGGAAACTATCTGGGCATTTTTATAGGTAATATATTAATGTAAAAAATACATTAAGACTGTTTTGCATTTACATTAAAATTTAGCCAGTTATCAATTTGGATTTTAATATTGATTGTTATATAATAATATAATACGGATGCTGAAGGGGGCTTAAACTTTGTATAATAAGGCGGACACTATAAGAAGATTTTTTGCATATGCCATAGATGCGATCATTTCCAATCTCTGCAGTATGATACCGGTGTTGGGCGGCATCATAGGCTTTTTATACATGCTCTTGAGAGATGGTTTGATGGACGGAAAGAGTATAGGTAAAAAACTCTTAGGTTTAAAAACAATGACCGGTTTTGGTCCCGCTTCATATGCTGATTCCGCAAAGCGAAATATAATATTTGCCATTCCCAACCTCTTAATGATAATACCTTTTGTGGGGCATGCATTGGGTATAATCTTAGAATTAGTCGTATGGGTTGCCGAGATATACCGCATAATGACGGATCCATATGGCAGGAGGTATGGAGATGAATGGGCAGGTACCCAGGTTGTTGATGATGAGGATGTGTAAGATAGGTTATTTCAACATTGCCGAGATAGTGATGGGAGGAAAATCATGGGAATAAGACCGATAAATAAGGGAATTGATGAAAAGCTGTTCAATGACATCATTGCGATTAATAAGACGACACCATATCATAGATTGCTAGGTTTAAATGTATCAATGCTTGATAAGGGAGTGGCCGAGCTAAAGATAGTAGTAAAGAAGGAATATTTAAACCCTGCTGGAAATGCCCACGGCGGAATGCTCTTTTCAGTGTTTGACAGTGTCCTGGGTGCATCCATAAGGACGTTGGGCAACTACGATATAACTTCTTTGAGTGCAAACATGAGCTTCATTGCACCGGCTAAGCCGGGCGATACTCTTACTTTTACTGGTAAAGCCGTCCATATCGGGAGGAGCACGGCGGTAGCAGAAGGCCGGGTATATAATCAGGATGACAAGCTGATAGCCACGTGCAGTGAGACGTTCTTTAACTTCGGAAAATTGGATAATAAGTAATCTATTGGACAGGTAAACCGCTATGTTTATATAGCGGTTTTATTAATTCTTGAGCTTGACACAGGAGACGGCGGGTTGTATTATACAGTTAAACGTTTTCGTTTAACGTTTTGCTAAAACGTTAAACCTTGAGGAGAAATGCAATGACAACTATAAAAGATGTGGCTAAGGCGGCAAACGTATCCATAACGACGGTATCACGGGTTATTAATCATAAGAGTGAAGGAGTAAGCGATGAGACCAGGGATAGGATAATCAAGGTAATGAAAGACCTCAAGTATCAGCCGAACAGGATTGCCAGGGGGCTGGTGACTAAGAAGACCAATACCCTGGGACTCATACTGCCGGACATAGCAAACCCTTTTTTCCCCGAGATAGCCAGGGGAGTTGAAGACACGGCCAATATATATGGCTATAATGTTATACTCTGCAATACCGACGACCGTGCCGACAAGGAGGAGCTTTACATAAATGTATTAAAGGAAAAGTGTGTGGACGGTATAATATTCACCAGCAGTGCAGGCCCGGCAGCCGGACATATACAAAAGCTTGCAGATTTTGATATGCCCTTTGTCCTCCTGGACAGGTATATTGACACCGGAAAGCTTCCGGGCGTATACAGTGACGGTTTTGGCGGTATGTATCAGATGACAGACTATCTGTTTAAGATGGGTCATAGGGATATTGCGTATATAGGCGGGCCGGAAGGTCGGAGTGCAAAGAAGAGATACGACGGTTTTGAGCAGGCCGCCCGCGCTTACGGTTTGATTTTAAAAAAGAAGCTTATCGAGGAAGGCAACTACAAGATATCCGGCGGCAGGGAGGCAATGTCAAGGCTGCTGAAAAGGGGAGGGGGATTTACTGCTGTGCTCTGTGCCAATGACCTTACTGCAGTTGGTGCCATGGAGACATTAAAGAAAAAGGGTTATCGCATACCGGAAGATATATCTGTAGCCGGGTTTGATGACATTCAGCTGGCGGGCTATGTGGAGCCCAAACTTACCACGGTGGCGCAGCCCTGTTATGAGATGGGGGAGCTCTCTACCAGGATGCTTATCAAGCTTATTGAAGGCCTGGCCCTGGAGAAACAAGAAATTATACTCAAGCCCGAGTTGATCATAAGGAATTCAGTAAAGAGGGTGGCGAAATGAAGGCAGTTGTAATAGGCAGCATAAATATGGATTTTAACTCGACGGTTGATCATCTGCCGGTTAAAGGAGAGACCATAACCGCCGGCCGTTTTAAGGAAAGCCCCGGAGGCAAGGGGGCAAATCAGGCGGTGGCGCTGTCGCGACTAGGTGGTGATGTGACGATGATAGGTGTGGTGGGCGGCGACGGCACAGGTAAATCTCTGATAGAGGTTTTGAAGGATGCAGGAATACCGGATGGAGGAATAAAGGTGGCGGACACGGCTACAGGAAGCGCCTTTATAACTGTAGACAAGCAGGGCAGTAATACCATAGTTGTATATCCCGGAGCAAACTATCAGCTGGATATGGACTGGGTGGAGGGTTTTAAAGATGAGATAGCAGTGGCGGACTATGTGGTGGCGCAGATGGAGGTTCCTACACAAACGGTGGAGGAGAGTATTAAGCTGGCGCACGAACTGGGTACCAGGGTTATACTCAATCCGGCACCTGCCCGGCCGATAGCAGAGGGCATTTATCCCATGACGGACGTTATAGCGCCCAACGAGACGGAGCTTAAGATTCTTACGGGCACGGAGGATATAAGGAAGGGAGCCGGATTGCTGATTGCCAAGGGGGTAAAATCAGTGGTGGTGACATTGGGAAGCCAAGGCTGCTACTATACGGACGGAAAAGAAGAGATAACAGCCAAAGGTTTTAAGGTGGACGCTGTGGATTCTACCGCGGCGGGTGATGCCTTTATAGCCGGCCTGGCCTTTAAGCTGGGTATATGCGGTGTCCGGGAGGCCCTTGAGTTTGCCAATGCTGTTGGAGCTGTCACAGTGACAAAGCCGGGTGCGCAGGACTCCATTCCAACATATAAAGAAGTTCAGGAATTTTTAAGGAGGCGGAAGAAATGAAAAAGACGGCGCTAATAAATTATAGATTATCCGGGGTTATTGCCGGGATGGGTCACACCGACACGATAGCTGTTGCAGACAGCGGCCTGCCGATACCTAGAGGGACGGAAAGGATAGACCTGGCCCTAACACGCGGCATACCGGGTTTTATAGATACGCTAAAGGTGATATTTACAGAGCTGGATGTTGAGGAAGCCGTCATAGCGTCGGAGATGAATGAAAAGAGCCCCGGTGTTTATAAAGAGGTAGTAAAGCTATTGGGTGATATACCGATAAAAGAGGTAAAGCATGAGCAGCTCAAGGATATGACTAAAGATTGTAAGGCAGTGGTGAGGACAGGCGAATATACATCATACTGTAACATTATATTGCGTTCGGGGGTGGTGTTTTAAATGCCGCTTCTTGAGATGAAGGGTATCAGTAAGGAGTTTCCCGGAGTCAAGGCCCTGGAAAACGTTGATCTTACGTTGGATAAGGGGGAGGTATTGGCACTACTGGGTGAAAACGGTGCAGGTAAATCTACCCTCATGAAGATTTTAAGTGGGATTTACGGCTTAGATGCAGGAGAGATACTGGTAGATGGGCAGAAGGCAGATATAAATAATGTAAGTGATGCTACCGATCTTGGCATCAGTATCATACATCAGGAGCTCAATCTCATACCTGATCTTTGTGTATATGAGAACATATTTCTCGGAAGAGAAATCGTTAATCCCGTCACAAACCGTATCAACAAATCCGCACTCAAAGAGGAGAGCAAAAAGCTGCTCAAAGGGCTGGGAATGGATATCAATGTAAATGAGACAGTAAGAAACTTAAGCGTTGCCGAGCAGCAGATGGTTGAAATAGCCAAAGTGATCTCCATGGACTGCCAGATAATCATAATGGATGAACCAACGGATGCTTTGATGACAAATGAGGTGGACAGGCTGTTTGAGGTCATTAGGAATTTAAAAAGCGAGGACAAAGGAGTAATATTCATCAGTCATAAAATAGATGAGATAATGGAGATAGCGGACAGGGTAGAAGTGCTGCGGGATGGAGAGCTTATAGGCAGCAAAAAGACCGCTGAGACTGATGCCGATGATCTTATAAGCATGATGGTGGGAAGAGAGCTTAAGGAGAAATTCCCCAAGCTTAAGATGAAGCCGGGCAACATTGTCATGGAGGTCAAGGGGCTTAATGTACCCGGCATGCTCAAGGATATAAGTTTTAATTTGCGGCGGAGCGAGGTACTGGGGATTTCCGGATTGGTAGGAGCCGGTCGGACGGAGTTAGGTAAGACGCTTTTCGGTGTATACGGGCATACAGGTGAGGTTTTGATAGACGGCAGCCCGGTAAATGTTAAATCGCCGGGAGATGCCATAAAAGCGGGGATTGTTTACCTCACCGAGGACAGAAAAGAAGAAGGGCTTTTTTCGGATAAGAGTGTTGCCTACAACATGACATTGGCAAAACTCAAAGATTTTACCGGATGGATGGACAGGGTCAATAAGGATGAGGAAGAAGCCGAGGTAAAGGATTATGTCACAAAAATCAGGGTTAAAACACCCTCCATATCCCAGACGGTGGAGAACTTAAGCGGTGGCAATCAACAGAAGGTTCTGCTGGCCAAATGGCTTATGACCAATCCCAAGGTAATGATTTTAGACGAACCCACCCGCGGCATTGATGTGGGGGCTAAGGTGGAGATATACAATCTTATAAACCGTCTTAAAAAAGATGGTATAGCCGTCATCATGATTTCATCGGAACTGCCGGAGATATTAGGGATTAGCGACAGGATTATAGTTATGCATAGCGGCCGTATCACAGGTGAGCTGGAAGATAAGGATGCCACACAAGAAAAAATCATGCATTATGCTGTTAACATACAGGGGGTGTGAGCTTTGGAACAGGAACAGGTAAAAAACAGGAATTGGTCTGTGATTTTACGCGGGCTACAGTCCTTTATTGGACTTATCATTTTATGCATTATAATCAGTCTGCTCTCGCCGCGTTTTCTGACAACCGCAAATATATTAAATGTGCTGAGACAGACATCGCTGAATGCCGTTATGGCGATAGGTATGACTTTTGTAATACTTACGGGAGGAATAGACCTTTCGGTGGGGTCGGTGCTGGCGTTCTCCGGTATGGTGGCCGCTGGGCTTTCTCATTCGGGCATGAATGCGGCTGGTGCTATCATCGTTGGTCTCATTATCGGTACGGTTTTAGGCTTTTTTAACGGCCTGGCCGTTACCAAGGGCAACGTTCCCCCATTTATAGCAACCCTTGCCATGATGACCATGGCTAGGGGCGCCACACTGGTTTATTCCAACGGGCAGCCCAAGACGGGCCTGGGCGATGACTTTTTCTTTTTGGGTAATGGCAAGGTCATGGCAATACCTTTCCCAGCTGTTGTATTGATTATAGTGCTTATCATAGCTTATTACATACTAAGTCAGACGGCAACGGGCAGATATGTCTATGCGACAGGCAGCAACGAAAAAGCAGCGGGGCTTTCCGGTATAAAGACGGAAAGGATAAAGATACTTGTCTATGCGGTATCGGGATTTTGCGCGGCAATGAGCGGCATGATTGTCACATCAATGCTTAACTCCGCTTCTCCTACCGCGGGATCAGGCGGCGAACTGGATGCTATTGCCGCCGTGGTGCTTGGTGGAACCAGTCTTTCCGGCGGACAGGGAAACGTGGGTGGGACCATAATAGGTGCTCTTATCATAGGTGTGCTTAATAACGGGCTCAACCTTTTAAATGTATCCTCATATTACCAGCAGCTGATAAAGGGTGTTGTAATACTGGGAGCGGTGTTGATTGATCGTAAAAGAAGGTAGAGATACCTTTTTATATAAAATAAATTTATATATTAATAGGAGGGATAAGCTGATGAAAAGATTGGTATCAACACTATTGATTTTGTTTCTTGCTTTGGGAGTAATGACAGGATGCGGTACAAGCCAGACACAGAATGAGCAGCCAAGTCAGGGACAGAAGACAGAAGAGAAAAAGATCGGCCTGGTAGTTTCCACACTGAATAACCCGTTTTTTGTCACTTTGAGGGATGGAGCCCAGAAGAAGGCCGATGAGCTGGGATATAAGCTGGTGGTATTGGACTCGCAGAATGATTCATCCAAGGAGCTTTCCAACGTACAGGACATACTACAGCAAGGCATAAGCCTGCTTATGATTAATCCCGTGGACAGCGATGCGGTGGTCAATGCTGTAAAGCTAGCCAACGATGCAGACATGCCTGTTATAACACTGGACAGGACTTCAAACGGCGGAGAGGTTGTGTCTCACATAGCCTCGGACAATGTTGCAGGCGGAAAGATGGCGGGTGAATATATTACAAAGCAGTTAAACAACAAAGGCAAAGTGGTACAGCTTGAAGGTATTCCGGGTTCATCTTCTACCAGAGATAGGGGCAAAGGTTTTAAAGAGGCCATAGACGATACGCAGCTTGATGTGGTGGCTTCCCAGACCGCTGAATTTGACAGAACCAAGGGAATGACTGTAATGGAAAATATACTGCAGGCACAGCCCGAGATAGACGCCATATTCTCACAAAATGACGAAATGGCTTTGGGTGCGCTGCAGGCAGTTGAGACAGCAGGCAGGAAGGGTATAAAAATAGTTGGGTTTGATGCAACGGACGATGCCGTGAAAGCTGTGAAGGACGGCAGAATGGCCGCTACGATAGCTCAGCAACCTGAAAAGATAGGATCGATGGGCGTGGAGAATGCGGACAAGGTAATAAAAGGTGAGAAGATACCAGACAGCGTGCCGGTTGATCTGAAATTAGTAACAAAGTAAATTTATTGCTCGATATTTGGAGAGCCTTTAAAGTGCATATTAAAGCCGCTTGAGAATTAAACTCAGGTGGCTTTAGTAGTATATATTGGAAATATATATTATCTGAAAAAATTGTCTGTTAGTCAGGTATTAAAGATATAGATTTACTCTATTTTAATTTATATTACTATTACAAATTTAACTTTGACCATCGGATTCTTATATGCTAATGTTTAGTTAGCATTCAAATATTAACGTTTTTATATAATATATTTTATTAATTAAATTTAATGGGAGGGAAGGATATTTTGAGAGGAAAACGCTTGTGCATATTTATATGTATAATATTGGTTTTATCCGTTTTTAGTGGTTGTCAAGATTCAAATAATAATGCCGAAAATGGTAACCCAAAAGAAGTGAGCAGTAAGAATGAAAAAACTTTTACCTATGCAGTTTCAGATGATCCGGGAAATACTTTAAATGTTCTTACAGCGGATGACAGAGTTTCACTTATGATGGCAAAATTAGTTGCAACGCCTTTATATTCTATGAATGCAGACGGAAGCCTTAATTATTACATAGCAGAAAATCTTGAACCTTCGGAAGATGGTTTGACATATACCTGTAAGTTAAAATCGGGAATTACATGGAGTGATGGTGAGCCCGTTACTGCGGATGATGTTGTTTTTACATATGAGGAATTCATAAAAGAAGATAACGGTCAAGTTCTCACTATTAACGGTCAGCCGATTAAGGTTAAAAAAATAGATGACGAAAATGTTGAATTTAAACTACCGGCAGTGAGTGCAAGCATTAAAGAAAATTTATGTACGCCTTTCATTGTACCGAAACATGTATTTGAGGGAAAAGAAGATGTAACAGTAAGTTTGAATGATAAAAAAATAGTAGGTACGGGGCCATATATATTCGATGAATATAAAGCCGGAGAATATATAAGTTTCACTAAAAATCCATCATATATGAATGGAGAAGCAAATATAGACAAAATTATACTGCGCATTATTAAAGATGATGATACCGCAAAACTTGCTTTAAAAAATGGAGAAATTGATGCATGGATTGGACTTCCCTCCAAGATGAACGGGTTGGAAAAATTTACTGTGACACCGTACAGCGAAGGTCGTATAGCATACCTGAGACTAAATCGAGTATCTGACAATATGAAGGATTCGGAATATAGAAAGGGCATTTTTTATGCTCTTGACCGAGAAGAAATACTTAAGGCAGCATATTCTTCCATGGAGTATGCTTCGGCGGGGTACTCTTTCTTACCTAAGAATAACAGCTACTATACTGAAAATGTAGAGAAATATGAGCAAAACATTGAAAAATCCAAAAAACTTACTGCAGAGGGAAGCAGAAAATTATCGCTTTGCTATATTGGAACAGATCCTGCCCAGAAGGCTGAGGCTCTTGTAATTCAAGCCCAGCTAAAGATAGTGGGGCTTGATGTTGAATTAAATGGATTAGATCAGGCAGCATATATGGCAGCAGCTTATGATAATGACAATAAAAACTATGATATGTATTTAGGCGGCTATATCATGACTTTTGATCCTGATGGATTTAGGCCCTTGTATGGAACAGGGCAGATGATGAACTTCGCTAGTGAAAAAGTGGACAACTTGTTTGAGCAAGGAAAAACGGAGCTTGATCCAAAAAAACGAGCTAAAATATATGATGAACTCCAAATGGAAGTTTCCAAAGAAGCACTTTTCTATCCATTCGGAGAAAATTTAAGAATACTTGTTACAAACAGTGAAATAAAAGGTATTAAGGAAGCAGGGTTGGTTCCAATATATACTTTTGAGGATATGTCAAAATTGTCAAGATAAGGTAGAAAGAGAGGACTTTGTGCTTTTTTATTATACGTAAAAGGAATAATTAATATGTTAAAATATATTTTTAAAAGATTATTGGTTGCAATTCCATTAATTTTTGTTATTACCATTATTTGTTTTTTACTTATTTACATTGCACCTTATGATGCAGTGGACGCAATGGTATCTCCTAAAATGTCAAAACAGGAGATAGAAGCAAAAAAAGAACAGGCAGGACTTAATGATCCTTTCTATGTTCAATACGGGAAATGGTTTAAAAACTTATGCCATGGTGAATGGGGATATTCGTTGACTAGCGGTACAAATATACGTCAAGATCTGAAGATCTATATTCCTAATACCATAAAACTAGTATTGCCGTCTTATTTTACGGCATTTTTCCTATCTATTATATTAGGGCTGATTGCCGGTAGTAATTATAATAAGCAAATTGACCGAATAATTGACGCGATATCTTCTGTGGGTATTGCTATGCCTACTTTCTGGTTTGCTCTAATGGCTATGTATGTTTTTGGATATCATTTAAAGATTTTTCCTCTAATGGGGATGCACACTATTGGAAAAGAAAAATCTTTGATAGATTTTATATACCATTTTACAATGCCTTATGTTGTACTGACCATTGGTTTTCTACCAGAACTTGTACGCTATGTCAGAAGTTCTACAATTAGTGAATTTAAAGAGGACTATGTACTAATACAAAAATCTTTTGGCAGCAGTAAGACAAAAATTTTGTTGAACCATGTCAGCAAAAATGTAATGCTACCCATGGTTACTAAACTGGGAATGGCCCTTCCTATGCTGGTAACCGGTGCAATTATTACGGAAACTATTTTTGCATGGCCGGGTGTGGGAACATATTACATGAAAGCAATCAGAACTTTGGATTATCCTATTGTAATGATTATTCTTGTTTTATCTGGTACATTAGTTATTTTGGGTAATTTACTGGCTGATATACTTTATTGTCTTATTGATCCAAGGATAAGAATAACGGAGTGACAGATAATGGAGAAAAGGAAATTTACATATTTTAAAAAAGAGATTCTCCACAATAAAAAAGCGTTTATTTCACTGATGTTTTTAATCTTGATCGTTTTTAATAGTATTTCAATTGGTTTTTATGATTGTGATCCTGATGCAATTAATATAAGCAATATGCTGGCAAAGCCCTCTATGCTGCATTGGTTCGGTACCGATGAACTGGGCAGAGATTATTTAATCCGTGTAATTTACGGTGGGCGGGTATCTCTGACGGTAGGTGTTCTTGCAATGCTGACTTCTATTATAATTGGAACAGTCGCGGGGATTTCAGCAGGGTATTTTGGAGGGCACATTGACAATTTTATTATGCGTCTTGTAGATATCTTTTCTGCTGTGCCGTGGATCATTATGGTAACTGTTGTGAGCTTATTAATAAAAAAAGGTATTTTTTCGATTATTTTAGTAATAGGCATGTTTAGCTGGATGGAAATTGCAAGGCTTGTAAGGGCTGAAACTCTTACTTTGAAACAAAGGGATTATATACAGTACGCCGATTTCATTGGAACAAATCCCTGGAAAATAATGTGGAGTCATATTATTCCGGCGGTTTTACCAACTATAATTACTGCAGCAACTACGGCAGTTGCTGATGCAATTATGACAGAAAGTTCCATGAGCTTTTTAGGTATTGGAGTTCAGGCACCTATGGCAAGCTGGGGAAGCCTTTTGCAGAGTGCTCAAGCTAATCTTGATAAGGCCTTTTATATGGCAGTAATACCGGGGATACTTATTATTTTGACTATCTGTTCTTTCAACAATTTAGGTAATTTAATTCGAGCTTTTGCAGAACCAAAAAGCAGGTCGGGAGAAAGTAATGGATAAATTAATGGAAGTAAATAATTTAAAAACCGTATTTAAATTGAATAGGAAGATTTTAACTGCTATACAAGATATCAACTTTGAAATTTATTCAGGAGAGGTACTTGGGGTCGTAGGAGAATCCGGTAGTGGAAAAAGCCTTATGATGAAAAGCATTATGGGAATACTTCCGAATAATGCGATGATTGAAGAAGGGCAAGTCTTATATAAGGGAGTGAATATTTTAAGCCTAGAAGAAAAAGAAAAGAGGAAGCTTAGAGGAAAAGAAATATCCATGATTTTTCAAGATCCTATGACTGCACTGGATCCTTTACGGACGGTTGAATACCATTTGAAAGAAGTTATATTAAGACACCAAGGTGGCGGGAAAGTATATTCTCGGAAAAAAGCTATAGAGATGCTTAAGAAAGTAGGCATCAGAAATGCTGAAGAGCGTATGAAGCAATATCCGCATGAATTTAGTGGAGGTATGCGGCAAAGGGTGCTTATTGCTATGGCTCTTTCCTGTGAGCCATCACTACTGATTGCTGATGAGCCGGTAACAGCATTAGACGTAACAACTCAATTACAAATCTTGAATTTGCTTAAAGAATTGCAAATAGAACATCAGATGGCAATAATCCTTATCTCTCATGACTTAGGGGTAACATCAGATATGTGCACACGGGTTATCATTATGTATGGTGGACGTATTATGGAGGAAGGTACTAAAAATCAAATATTTTTTCATCCCAAACATCCATATACTAAAGCACTTTTAAGATCATCTATGGATATAGAAAAGGGCATAGGAAGAAGACTATATACTATTGAAGGTTATCCTCCTTCATTGAATGAATATTTACAGGGCTGTCCATTTGAAAAACGGTGCAGATATGCATTTGAAAAATGCAGGGATAAAGTGCCGAAATACCAATATTATGAAGATGGACACCGTGCTCTATGCCACTTAAGAGGAGAGGAACTGGATGAGAGATGATATTTTAATATCTGTTGAAAATTTAAAAAAGTATTTTCCTGTACGAAGAGGTATTTTAAAAGAGAAAAAATACATAGAGGCAGTAGATGGAGTAAGTCTTGATATTCACAAAGGTGAAACTTTTGGACTTGTAGGAGAGTCAGGGTGCGGGAAATCCACATTAGGCAAATGCATTATTCGTATGTATGATATCACTTCAGGAGAAATTTACTTTAAAAATAAGGAAATAGGTAAATTAAAATCAAATGAAATTAAATCTCTTAGGAATAATAGCATGCAGATTGTTTTTCAAGATCCTTACTCTGCATTAGATCCTTCATGGACAGTTGCTAAAATTCTTAGTGAACCGTTAATGCAGAAAAAAGCATCAACCAAAGAATGTATAGAGAAGGGCAAATATCTTCTTAACAAGGTGGGTATGAACGAGATGGATATGGAGAAGCACCCCTATGAATTTAGCGGTGGACAGAAGCAAAGAATTGGTATTGCAAGGGCATTAATGGCAAATCCAGAGTTTGTAGTGTGTGATGAACCCATATCTGCACTTGATGTTTCCGTTCAAGCTCAAGTTATAAATTTGCTTAAGGATTTACAGGAGGAGTTTGGGCTTACTTACCTTTTCACATCACATGATTTATCAATTGTTCAGTATATGAGTGATTGGATTGGTGTCATGTACAGTGGAAAAATCGTTGAATCAGGTTATAGCAAAAAAGTTTATGAAAACCCATTGCATCCTTATACCAAAGTACTTCTGGCCGCAATTCCATCTATATACCCGGAAAAGAGAAAAGAAGGTATTCCTTTAAACCTAGAAATCCTGGATGATTTATCAAATGTACACAAAGGATGTCCTTTTGTATATGGCTGTGAATATGCCGAAGAACACTGCAGAGAATGTAAACCTTTATTGCAGGAAGTACAAAGTGGGCATTTTGTTGCTTGCTTCCATTACTCAGGATGATGAAATAGTTAGAAAAACAGTTTACTACCGGACAGAGTGATAGGATCGATGGGCGTGGAGAATGCGGACAAGGTAATAAAAGGTGAGAAGATACCAGACAGCGTGCCGGTTGATCTGAAATTAGTAACAAAGTAATAATAAAGCCCGCCTTAATAGGCGGGCTTAAAATATTTTTCTGCTTGCTCCGTAAGCTCTTCCATAAGTTCGCGAACATGAACGATCTTATTCACCCTGTATACATTTTCACCGCAGAATGCAAATCCGTCTTTCATGTTTCCTTTCTGGGCGTTTAAGAGTGCCTGCGCTATGCAGTAAGGTGCTTTCTTTGAATCACATGGCGTAAGGCAGTGATATTTGCAGAAATCAGGTGTCCTCTTATGATTTTCCACATCGGAAAGGAATGAATTTTTTATTGCCCGTCCGGGCATGCCTACCGGGCTTTGTATAATTACCACGTCTTCTTTGCCCGCTTTTAAATATGTTTGTTTGAATTCCGGTGAGGCGTCGCATTCATATGTCCCTACGAACCTTGTTGCCATCTGTACGCCGCCGGCGCCCATATTTAAATATCCGGCTATGTCTTTACCGTCAAATATTCCACCTGCCGCTATTATAGGTATCTTTTTGCCATATTCCTGCTCATAGGGTTCCACCGCTTCTATAACAGCGGGTACAAGATTCTCCAGTTTGTAATCGTTAATATGCGCCAGCTGTTCCAATTTGAACCCGAGGTGGCCGCCCGCTTTAGGTCCCTCGACTATGACGGCGTCCGGACAGTATTTATGCTTTCTGTCCCACACCTTGCATATAAGGGAAGCCGCCCGGGCTGAAGAAACTATTGGTACTGCCTTTGTGTGTGTTCCCTTTACGTACTTAGGAAGGCTTAAGGGTAGCCCCGCACCCGATACAATAAAGTCTATCCCTGCTTCTACAGAGGTTTTTACCATGCTTTTATATTCCGTAATGGCCGTTAAGATATTAATTCCTATGATTCCTTTTGGAGCAAGTTTTCTTGCCTTCCTTATTTCTCTTTGCAGCGCCTCTATATTGGCCCTTCTAATGTTGGTTCCCCATTTGGGATCGCTGAGGGACAGGTGAAGCCCGGATATAACTCCTATGCCACCAGCATTAGCTACGGCAGCGGCCAGGCCGGACATGGAAATTCCTACCCCCATGCCTCCTTGTATAATGGGAATCTTAGCTTCTAAATCGCCTATTTTAAGTGATGGTAGTTTCACGTTTCTCCTCCTTTTTATTGTTTCTTATTCACTCTTGCCCATCATACCACATGGAAAACGTTAAGTCACCAGTTATTTATTAAGAACGTATCGTATTGCTTTCTATGGCTACAATATAAAAATAGTGATTTTATAACCATGATCCACATAAAACTTTTTAAAAGAAATTTAAAATTAAGCAGGAGAATTATTATTAACGTCGAATTATTATTATATACACTAAAAAATAAATCTATAGGAGGAAGATATAATGCATGAAATGACTAATAAAGATCTTACGGAAGCATTTGCAGGTGAAAGCCAGGCCCATATGAAGTATATGATATTTTCTGATGTAGCTGCAAAGGAAGGAAAGAAAAATATAGCCAGGTTGTTTAAAGCTATAGCCTGTGCGGAACAGATTCACGCCACAAACCATTATAGGACTATGGGCGAGATCAAAACCACACCGGAAAACCTTCAGGCAGGCATAGACGGGGAGCATTATGAGGTAAATGAAATGTATCCTGCATATCTGGCTGTATCTAAGCTGCAGGAAGAGAAGGATGCCACACGCAGTTTCCACGGAGCCTTGGAGGCGGAGAAGATCCACGAGGTAATGTACAGCGATGCAAAGAAACTTGCCGATAAGGGTGAAGATATTGATGTAGGAAAGATATATATCTGCTCTGTATGCGGTTATACGACAACAAATCAGGCACCAGAGAAATGCCCGATTTGCGGAGCGCCAAAGAGTAAATTTATAGGATTTTAATAAAATGTATTTGCCGGCTAAACGCCGGCTTTATTTTTCTATCATTTTATGATAAAAAATTTTTATAATGAGAAGGATTTTTTACTTTTATGTCGAATTAAGTTATAATAGAGAGGTGAAAAGATGGAAGGCATAATACAAAAGTCAATAGACAGCTATATACCCATAGCTGATTTTATTGCCGACATAGGAGGAAAAGATTGCGAGGTTGTTTTGCATGATGTTCACGACCTTGAAAACTCCATCGTTTATATAAGGAATAACCATGTAAGCGGAAGAATAAAAGGTGGCCCACTTACTGACCTCGGGTTGAAACTCCTAAAGGAAAAGGCATATGCCAAAAAGGATTTTGTCACTAATTATCCGAGTAGTACCAAAGATGGTAAGATTCTACGCTCGTCCACATTTTATTTGAAGGATGATGAAGGTGAGCTTATAGGTATGCTTTGCGTTAATATGGATGTTACGCGGGCCAAGTCCATGAAAGATTATCTGGAGGAGTATGTGGGAGGCAGGGAAGATGAGCAGGGTACAGATGATACCGAGCATCTTTCAACATCTATAGAGGATCTTGTGCAGGATACTATAAAAGAGACGATTTCCGATGCCGGAATACCTCCCGAAAGAATGACTCCTGAGGAAAAGATGGAGAGGGTACAGACCTTAAACAGTAAGGGTATATTTATGATTAAGGGTGCGGTAACTCAGGTTGCCGATATACTCTCGGTTTCCGAGAATACCGTTTACAGATACCTTAATAAAAATTAAAAGGAGATGTGTGCTATGAAGAAAATTATTAAGACGAATGAGGCTCCGGCAGCGGTCGGACCGTATTCACAGGCAATCATGCTGGATGATTTTCTGTTTACATCAGGACAGATAGGCTTGGATCCTAAATCAGGCAAGCTGGTTGAGGGAGGTGTAGAAGGACAGTCAAAGAGGGTTTTTGAAAATCTCTCCGCTCTTCTCAAAGAGGCAGGCATGGATTTTTCAAATGTTGTAAAGACAATGGTTTTCATAAAGGATATTAATGATTTCGGCAAGGCAAATGAGATATATGCGGGCTATTTTAAAGAAGATCTGCCTGCACGTTCATGTGTGGAGATAGGTGCGCTGCCAAAAGGGGCACTTATAGAGATAGAGCTTATAGCTCATAAATAATAGTTAAAAAAACGGCTTTTTTTAAAAAAACTCTGGGTGAAACGAAAGGATGATATTAATGAATTTACCAACGCTTAAGGATGTGGAAGAGGCAAAACGCTGTTTGACGGGTGTAGCTGAGAGAACCGGTCTTATTCATAATAAGTATCTATGTGATATGACAGGTGCAGAGGTGTATTTGAAGCCGGAGAATCTGCAAATGACAGGCTCATTTAAACTCCGTGGGGCCTATAACAGGATAGCTCATTTGACCGATGATGAGAAGAAAAAAGGCGTAGTTTCCTCATCAGCCGGCAACCATGCACAGGGTGTTGCGTATGCCGCTACCAAATTCGGAGTCAAGTCAACCATTGTTATGCCGAAACCTGCTCCTATATCTAAGATTAAGGCTACAAAGGCTTTAGGTGCAGAGGTTGTGCTTTGTGGCGACATATATGACGAGGCATATCAGAAGGCATTGGATATACAGCATGAAACAGGTGCCGTGTTTGTGCATCCGTTTGATGATCCCATGGTTATGGCAGGTCAGGGTACAATTGGTATGGAGATTCTTGAGGATCTGCCTGATGCAGATATCGTTATTTGCCCTATAGGGGGCGGCGGACTTATATCCGGCCTGGCTGTTGCTTTAAAGAGCCTCAAGCCAAGCGTAAAGGTCATAGGTGTACAAACTGCGAATGCACAGTCAATGTATAGGTCTTTTAAGGCCGGTAAGCTGGATATATGTGATTGCAAACCAACTTTGGCAGATGGTATATCAGTAAAGGTACCAGGAGATATAACCTTTGAGGTAGTTAAAAAATATCTTGACGATATCGTGCTGGTGAGTGAAGATGAGATAGCAGATGCTATGTTTGTACTCCTGTCAAAAGCCAAGATAGTTGCCGAAGGAGCAGGAGCAGTTCCTACAGCTGCCATACTGAATAACCATGTTGACGTAAAAGGTAAAAAGGTTGTTTCACTTGTAAGCGGAGGAAACATTGATATGGATAGGTTGGCTGGTGTTATTAAAAAAGGACTTTCAAAATAAGAAGTTATAGAAAAGTTGCCGCCAAGACAGCTTACGGTAATTAGCATTATATATTAAGATCGGCATGGTAAGGGAGATAATTATCCTATCAATTGCCCATAATAAAATACTGCTGATTTATCTGTTAAGCATGTTGGAGTAGGATAATGCTTAAGACTAACAAGAAGAGACATTGGAAAACATTACTTGATATCTCCCTTATACTGTTTTAGAATAAAAAATAAAAAGGGGGTCTTTCAATGTTAAAGAAACTCGGTCTTTTGCCTAAATTAATAGTAGCCATAATATGCGGTGTTCTCATAGGCAGCTTTTTCCCGGGGTGGTTTGTGAAGGTATTTGCAACATTTAATTCCATATTTGGAAACTTCCTCAGCTTTATAATACCGCTTATTATTGTGGGATTTGTGGCTCCTGGTATTGCAGATCTTGGAAAGGGAGCCGGCAAACTTCTCGGGATTACAACGGTTCTCGCATATGGCTCAACATTGATAGCAGGATTCTTTGCATTTTTTGTGGGGGATTCATTACTACCTAAGATTATCAAGATATCCAGTAATTTTACCGCATCAAATCCTTCGGAAAATCTCTTAAAGCCTTACTTCACCATAGAGATGCCGCCTTTGATGGATGTGATGTCGGCAATCATATTTGCCTTTATGTTAGGGCTGGGTATAGCGGCTCTAAATGAAAAAACACTTTATAATGTAATGTCTGAGTTTCAAAAGATAGTGAATATGGTAATAGAAAAGGCCATAATTCCGCTTCTGCCTATTCATGTTGCCGGTATATTTGCTAATATGACATTTACCGGTCAAGCAGCTAGGATTTTAGCTGTATTCGGTCAGGTATTTGTTATAGTTATAGCATGCCATCTGATTATCATATTATTCCAGTTTGCCGTTGCATGTTCATATAGCGGCAAAAGCTTTGTGCAGTGTCTGAAAAACCAGATACCTGGTTATGTAACGGCTATCGGCACTCAGTCTTCAGCAGCAACCATACCTATAAATGTTGAGTGTGCTAAACATAACGGAGTGTCAAAGGCAATAAGAGAGTTCGTTGTGCCCCTGTGTGCAACTATTCACCTTTCCGGTTCCACCATCACCATTACCATGTGTTCCATGGCGGTGATGATGCTGGGCGGGATGCCGGTATCGCTTGCAGGTCTTACAGGTTTTATATTTATGCTGGGTATTACGATGGTAGCTGCTCCCGGTGTACCAGGTGGAGCTGTTATGGCAGCACTAGGTGTACTGCAGAGTATGCTGGGTTTTAATGAAGCACAGCTCGCACTTATGATAGCTTTGTATCTTACACAGGACAGTTTTGGCACGGCATGCAATGTATCGGGGGACAATGCTATAGCCATTATTGTTGATAAGATTAATGATAAGATGAAAGGCAGGAGTGAACAGAAAAAAACGGCTACAGAATAAGCAATAAATTAATGCTAAATAGATGATATGGAGATACTCCTTTGATATACAAAGTTATAAAGCAGATTTCCAAAGGGGTGTCTCTATACAAATTCATATAGTAAATAAATGGAGTAGCTTAATTGTTATTGATTTCTTTGATCCAGTAGTTTATAAATAATTAATAATAGTAATCAAAATAGAAAAGAAAGCAGATAATAACTTGAGCGTATCTGACTTAGAGAAGCAATAATAAAATTGATCTACAAAGAATCCTAAAAAGAAATATGTATACATGCTAGAAAGAATACTGTAATTTAAAAAACAAATTTGACAAATGGGGGAAACAATTTGGAGAATAAGTTAAATGTTATAAAGAATTACAAAATGCATTTGGTAGCTTTAGTTGTAAGTATAATAGCAGAATTAATTGGAGCAAAAACTCTTTATGTCAAAGGTATAGCAATAGTCTTTTCCCCACTGATTTGGTCCATGCTTATTGTATTTGCTATATATATGATAAAGCCTCTCAAGTTGGTTACAAAAAAAGATGCACCGGTAGCTAATTATATGATGGGTGTGGGGTTAGCATTATTAATAGCAAAGCTGGGTGTAACAAGTGGTGCTTCACTAGAAGAAATAAAACAAGCTGGTGCGGCCTTAGTGCTACAGAATTTTGGAAATCTGGGTACGATTTTATTTGCCCTGCCGTTGGCTCTATTATTAGGAATGAAGCGTGAGTCTATAGGCATGAGCCACGCATTAAGCAGGGAAGCAAACGTGGGTCTTATACAGGACACTTATGGTGGAGAGTCAGCTGAGTTCAGAGGGGTAATGGCGGTTTATATTGTCGGCACTCTGCTCGGTCCTATTGTAATGAGCGTCGCTGCATCTGTGGCAATATCCTTAGGAATTGTAAGTCCGCAAGCTGCATCTATGGGAGTAGGTGCTGGCAGTGCCTCTATGATGACAGCAGGGTTGGGCTCGCTTATTGCGGCTTACCCCAAACTGGAATCTGAAATGACTGCATTTGCAGGGCTGAGTAACCTTATTTCAAGTGTAATTGCTCTACCGTTGGGGACATTTTTAGGGCTGCCGATAACTGAGTTTTTATATAAAAAGTTATCAAAAGCCATGAGGAGGGGTGAGTAAACATGGCAAAATTCAAAGAAGATTTTGGCAACATAGCTGCAGCATTGTTACTGAGTGCGCTTCTTGCTATTGTGTGCAATAGAGTGGGATATGATACTGGCATAATGAAATCATTACCCGGTTTACTGATTTTGATAGCTATATCACTGGCAGGTTATTTCCTGTCATATATCATTCCTACAAAAAAGATAACCGCAGTGCTGTGGGTTTCAATAATTGCAATATTAGTTGCATCACCAATCTCACCCGTTTCAAAGCAGGTTATATATTATGTGGGAAACATTAATTTGAATGCTGTTGTAACACCGATTTTAGCGTATTCAGGTGTTTTGATAGGTAAAGACTGGCTGAAATTCAAAGTACTTGGTTATAAAGCTATCATTGTATCCGTAGTTGTTATGATAGGAACATTCTTAGTTTCCAGCTGGCTGGGCGATTTATTTATGAAGATTTTTTAAATAAATTATAAAATACGTTGTTATACTATATGTACCTAGGGAGGAATATACAATGAATATTGATGAATTAAAAAGAAATGTTGTTAAAGCTATAGATGATAACAAAGATATTATAATAAAAACTGCCAGGAAAATTTATTCTACACCGGAATACGGTTATAAAGAGTTTAAGACAACAGAGACAACAAGTAAATTTTTAAAGGATCTTGGATTAGATGTCAAAGAGAATTTAGCAATTACCGGATGTGAAACAGTCTTAGACGGTGCGAAGCCTGGTCCAAATATAGCAATACTAGGGGAATTGGATGCAATATCATGTGCCAGCCACAAGGATGCCGTTGAAACCGGTGCGGTACATGCCTGCGGACATAACCACCAGGTAGCCGGAATGCTGGGGGCTACATTAGGATTGGTTAAGAGCGGTGCCTTGAAGCAATTAGCCGGAAAAGTAACTGCGATAGCAACTCCTTCCGAAGAGTATATTGAGCTGGACTACAGGGACAAGCTGAGAAAAGAAGGTAAGATCACGTATCTCGGTGGCAAACAGGAGCTTATCAAAAAGGGCTATTTTGACGATGTAGACATGGCGATGATGTTCCATTCGCAGGATATGGATGGCAAAGATGCCTTAGTGGGACCGGTAAGCAATGGATTTATAGGCAAGAAGGTCCACTTCATCGGTAAACAGTCCCATGCGGGAAATGCCCCGGAAAAAGGGATTAATGCCCTGAATGCGGCAACATTAGCGATGAACAATATTCATGCTCAAAGAGAGACATTTAAGGATTCCGACAGGGTAAGGGTTCACTATATCATTACTAAAGGCGGAACAGTAGTAAACTCAGTTCCTGATAATGTGCAGATGGAAGTCTATGTAAGGGCAAGGACAATAGCAGGAATGCTTGATGCCAGTAAAAAGGTGGATAGAGCTATAAAGGCCGGGGCTATGGCTGTAGGAGCCAAAGTAGAGATCACTAATATCCCGGGTTATCTGCCGATCTTAGATTATCCAGAGTTTGATAAATTATTTAAGAACAACCTGTTATTATTGGGTACGCCTGATGATAAGATTATTAAGGGTGGAGATTTTACAGGTTCCTTTGACATAGGTGATGTATCTCACATAATGCCGACGATTCATCCGATGATTGGCGGCGTAAAGGGTGAGCTTCATACAAAGGATTTTGGAGTCGTAGATGAAGAGACTGCTTATCTGCTACCGGCTAAAGCCATGGCTCTGACCGCTGTGGATCTTTTGTACAATGATGCATCCGTAGCCGAAGGTATATTGAATAATTTCAAACCGGCGATGACTAAGAAAGAGTATTTAGACTTTCTGACAAGCGTTGATAACGTGGAAGATTTTGAGGGTTAGGTTTTAATCGATATTTCGCGATGGTTATAAAATGATGCAGACCGGTAACCGGTCGGGAGATATCTAAGTAGGTAACCAGATACATTTTACAGCCCCGGATGGCCGGGGCTTTTTTTATATTGATTTATGCTATAATCTAATTTGAGGGATTAAACATGAAGAATATTGTTTTGGTTGGTTATATGGGATCAGGTAAGACAACGATCGGCGCCAACACTGCCTTGCGCCTGGGCATGAGATTTGTAGACACGGATAAGTACATAGAAAGAATGACACACAGTAGCATTACCAGCATATTTGACCGGTTTGGCGAGAACACTTTCAGGCTTATGGAGAATTTAACATGCCGCGGCCTTGCGACTTCAAAAAATGCGGTCATAGCGACCGGCGGGGGGATTGCTCTGCATCGGGAGAATATTGATTGTCTAAAGTATAATTCACTCTTAATATACCTAAGAGGGGATACGGCTACTTTGTACAGCAGAGCAAAATTAAGCGGAATGCGTCCGCTGGCCGGCGGCTTTCTGCACTTTTTACGGATTTATAATGAAAGGAAGCCGCTCTATGAGGGGTGCGCTGATGTCATTATTGATATTAGGCAGATGTCAGCTGCCGAATTGTCCCGCTTGGTGATTTGGCATTACTGCAGTATATTGTATTGACAATCCATCACGATTTAATTAAGATTAATATAAAAACTAGCGTATGTGTCGATATATTGGGAGGTATTAAAATGACTAAATTTTCTGAATCGAGCGGAGGGTTTAAGCAAGAGCTTGGTTTTCCAGCCGCCATAGGGATGGTGGTAGGAAGCATGATTGCTTCGGGTATTTACCTGACACCGCAGAATCTGGCCGCAGCAAGTAATCCTAAAGCATCGGTACTGGCATGGATTCTGACGGGAGTCGGCTCATCATTCATTGCGGTGAGCTTTGCAAATATGGTAGCTGCGATACCTAAGACGGGGGGGCCGATAGTTTATACGCGGGCGGCCTTTGGCGAATTCCCGTCGTTTTTGATAGGATGGGCGTACTGGATAGGTGCCTGGACTTCTCTGGCTGCAATGATAACGGGGTGTGTGAGATATCTTGGCAATATATTTCCGGTAATAAGCAATAACAGGGCAGTCGGTTTTATATTGGCATCTGTTATTCTCTGGACATTGACTATAATCAATATTTACGGCGTGCAGGCTGCCGGTCGTGTGGTTGTTGTTACTACCATATGTAAGCTTGTCCCCTTAGCTGTGTTTGTGGTCATAGGGTTATTTCACTTTCATCCCGAGTTTTTCAGCACTGTGTCAAACCCCGGCCTTTCAGGCTTTGGCACTCTTTCTTCGGCCGTAGGTATAACAATGTGGGCCTTTATGGGTTTGGAAATGGGAGTATTCCCGGCTGAAGAAACTAAAAATGCGTCTGTCTTTATAAAAAAAGCAACCATTTTCGGCACGATTTTCGTTGCTCTTGTATATTTAGTGGTGAGTGTTGTGGCATTTGGCGTTATGCCGCAGGCTCAACTGGCAAAATCCAATGCTCCTATTGCCGAAATGATAGATATGATGACGGGAGGGAAATGGGGCGGTATCTTTGTTTCTCTGGGCGTTGTGGTATCAACCTTAGGGGCTTCGGCTGGTAATTGCATAGTAACGGCGCGATGCTCATATGCTTGTGCGGTAAACAAAACTTTTCCTTCTATATTTGGATATATGGACAAAAAGCATGGTACGCCGGTGGGCTCATTGATTATTGCGGCCGTGCTTACAAACCTGCTCCTTATTGCCAGCTATACCAGAGGTTTGAATGCCGCCTATGAATTCGTCATGCTGCTTTCTACGATGATTACGCTTCCGGCCTATATTGCGACGGCAGGTGCGGAAATACTTATTTGTAAGAAGTTTGATCCCAAATTGGGCATCGGTAATTTCATCAAAAATGCATTTGTACCACTGGTCGCTATGGGTTACAGCATTTATGCAATTTTGGGCTGCGGTGCCGATGCTGTAAAATGGGGCTTTATATCGATTTTATTGGGAATTCCCTTTTATCTTTACGTAAAGATTGAACAGAAGAATAAAACAGGAGAAATTTCCTGCGTAGACAATGAATATCTGTCCGAAAACATGTCTAAGGATAAGTAATAAATTGAAGAGGGGTGTATGAAGTGGACTTTACAGTCATTGAGAGCAGGCTTCATTCATTAAAGGGCAAAGTAGGTTTTTACTACGAGGATTTAGCCAGCGGTGAGAGTTTTGGCGTGAATGACAATGAAGAGTATATTGCCGCCAGCGTTATAAAGATACCCGTGCTGGTGGAGGCATACAGACAGTTTGAACAGAAGGCCGTATCGCAGGACGACTTTTTGGAGATCAGGGATGAAGACAGAGTTCCTTCATGCGGGGCCGCTGCTTATCTCCATGCGGGGACGCGCCTCACTCTTAAAGACCTGTGCAGGCTGATGATAATAATCAGCGATAATATGGCGACCAATCTCCTTATTAAAAAGCTGGGTATGGAGAATATAAACAGGACCATCGCGGATTTGGGTCTTAAGAAGACCAGGCTTAAGAGGCTGCTCTTTGATAGCAATGCAGAATCTAAAGGCAAACAGAATTACATAACGCCGAGGGAGATTGCACTGCTGCTTAAATTGATGTGGGAGGGGAAGCTGGTTTCAAGCGAGGCAAGTGCGGAAATGCTGGAGATTTTAAAACATCAGGAGATTAACCATAAGATACCTTCTATGCTGCCGGATGATGTGTGCGTTGCACACAAGACGGGGGAGGATGATGGGATTACCCATGATGCCGGTATTGTATATGCGGCCCGGCCGTTTATATTGTGCTTTGCTTCAAATAATACCGACGTGCCCCAGACCGAACAGTTTATACGCACGAGTGCTCGCATGATATATGACGGTAGATAATGACTGGTTTGTGAGGTGGATTAAATCATGAAAGGATATATGGATATCCCTATTATTAGTTCTATTGAATTTTGGGATGATGAGGGATTGAGGTGTTTACCTATACGTGAGTCGGATGACAAGCTTGTCCCTTTGAGTTTATGTCCGGATAAGATAATAGTAAGCCCGCAGTATTATATACAGGGAATTGACGGATCGCTGTCCGAAGGCTACGCACGGGCCGGCCTCTATAGAAAACTTATTGATGCCGCGGCTGCATTGCCCACAGGGTGCCGATTTGTTATATATGACTGCTGGCGGCCGCTTAAGGTTCAGCAGACGTTGTTTGATATCCAGAAGGATGAGATAAAGGAGGAAAATCCTGGATTGCCGGATGAGGATATATTTAAAAAGACCCGTGAGTATGTGGCACCGCCCTCCAGGGATGCGGCCCGACCCACGCCTCACAACACGGGAGGGGCAATAGATCTTACCATTGCCGATGAGAAGGGCCTGGCCCTTGATATGGGCTGTGAATTTGACAATTCTACCGAAAGGGCACGGACCGTTTATTTTGAAGAACGGTTTAAGGCGGGTAACAAAATGACGGCGAAAGATGTCGAGGCAATGAGAAATAGAAGACTGCTATATCATATTATGACGAATGCAGGTTTTACTAATTATGTCGAAGAATGGTGGCACTATGATTATGGAGATCAGAACTGGGCATGGTGCTCAAAAAAATCCGAAGCTATTTACGGTATGACCGCACCTTCATTTCCATGGAATAATGGTATTGAATAATTATTTTTATATTTATTGTCTCAGGGCAATTTCACCCTGGGACAATATTTTTTCTGCGGCATCTTCCCCTATCTCTATGCAGTCTTTTGCTCTGTCAAACTGATTGGGTCTTATGCCGCTCAAGTCCGGCCTGATAATGACATCCGCCTTGATTTTCTTTAATTGTTTAAGCTGTTTTTGTAAGGTGTCTATGGACAGCAGTAAAATATCGACCATATTTGTAGGCCGGTAGGTTACTGAGGAGAATCCCACGTCTACCGCAATAGTGTAGCCGGCTCCCATTTCCGTAAGCATATCCGCCGGGACGATATCTACAAAACCGCCGTCAACCAGTATTTTATCATTAAGGTAAACAGGTTCGAATACGGCAGGTATTGCTGTACTTGCCCTCACTGCGGTACTCACCGGCCCCTTTGTGAAGATGTAAGGCTTGTATGAGACGACGTCGGCAGCGATGGCTGCGAAGGGTATGGGCATATCTTCGATATTCTGCCCTCTGGTCAATGTGGTTATTATGGATTCCAGTTTTTTGCCGGACATTATTCCTTTTCTGGATATGGTAAGGTCCATCCACTGTTTGGGTGTCACATTTATGGCCAACTCTTCCAGACGGTTTATGGGAATACCAGATGCATATAATGCTCCTATCAGTGCCCCCATGCTGCAGCCCGCCACATAGTCCGGATGTATGCTGTGCCTTTCCAATGCCTTGATAACGCCCACATGGGCATACCCTCTGGCTGAACCTCCTCCCAGTGCGAGTCCTATCTTCATTATCTGCCTCCTTTTAATTAATATCGGTTAATTATAACATGCCATTGATTTTGTAAGTAAATCTATAAATCTTTTCCTGTCTATGTCAAAGGCGACATCTGTATTGGGTTTGCGCCCTGTCTTTTCTCTATAGTCGACGACCGTCTTGCCTGTAGTGAACTCACCGTGCAGCTCTATATCCACATGCAACCGTTTTGTTGTAAAGATGGTGGGATCTATGGCCCATGCCACGGCACAGGGATCATGAAGAGGCAAACCCTTTTGGATATTAGTATTTTTCCCGTAGGCATCGAGCATATTTGCCAGCATGCAGCATACGTGTCCCAGCCCTCTTATTTTTTCCACTTCTTCTTTATATATGAGTGCTTTATTGGTAACATCCAGGCCACACATGGTTATGGGTATGCCGGAGCGAAATACTATATCCGCGGCCTCCGGGTCTGTCCAAATATTAAATTCGGCTGAAGGGGTTCGGTTGCCCCCGAAACACGCACCCCCCATGAGTGATATCCTGGCGATTTTATTTTTTAGCTCGGGGTGGATAAGAAGAAACAAGGCAATATTTGTCAAGGGACCGGTGGGTATTATGGTTATATTATCATTTTTTTCCGCCACGTCTGCCATGAGATCTATTGCGTTGCTGCTTACGGGTTTTAATGAAGGCTGTGGAAGAGCGGGTCCGGCCAGGCCGTTTTCCCCGTGTATCTCTGGCGCGGTGACCAGATTTTTAATAAGGGGCCTGTCCGCTCCGGCTGCCACGGGTACGTCTATACCTGCATAACTTAAGATTGCAAGGGCATTATTAAGCGTCTTATCCAGGGTCTGGTTTCCTGCAACCGCAGTCACCGCTTTTATACTTAAGGCATTGCTGGCGAAGGCCATGAGCAGTGCTACTGCATCGTCATTTCCGGGATCGCAGTCGATAATAACGGGTTTTTTCATAGGGCCACATCTCCTTATTTTTCTATATGATTCTCATCTTTATTGTAACTGCCGTATTCTTTGATATCAAGTATGGTAAAATAGGTTTGGTGATGAAAATGAGAGATAAGTATGAGGGCTGTTTGGCCGGTCTGGCCGTGGGTGACACCATGGGCATGCCTACCGAGCTTTTAAGCAGGGACGAGATAAAGAGCACATATGGCCGCACCTGCGGCATGGTGGATGCCGCAGGCGGAGGAAATATAGGACTTAAAAGAGGCAGTTATACCGACGATACACAGATGACCATGGCACTGGCCAAGGCAATAAATAAGGCGGGTTATGTGGAGCAGTATACGGTGGCTGATGAGTTTATGAAGCTGGATGGCCGCCTTATAGGCGGGGGCGCCGGCTGCATGGAAGGTATAGCTAATATGAAGCGCGGCATACCCTGGGACAAAGCGGGAAGCAGCAGCGCGGGGAACGGAGCAGCCATGAGGACGGCGCCGGTGGCTCTCTTTTACCATGGTGATGCAAGCAGGATTTTGAGGGCGGTAAGGGTACATAGCATAATGACCCATAAGGATAGCAGGGCAGTTGAGGCTGCGCAAATGACCTCCTTGGCCATAGACTATCTGCTGGACGGAAAGGATCCTGCTGACCTTTTAGATTATCTTATTTCGTTTGCTATAAATAGCGAGATAAAGGATGTTCTTGAAGAGACTAGCAGTCTTGCACAAAGTAGTGGTGATGGAGAGATAGCCTTGAATAAATTTGATATCTCCGGTTATTCGGTGGGCAGCCTAGGCGCCGTTCTTTATATATTCATTAAGCATGCGGATAGCTACCGGGATACCGTCCTTACGGCGGCCAATATGGGAGGCGACTCGGATACAATAGCAGCCATAGCGGGGGCGCTTTCCGGTGCGTATAACGGGATAGTCGGCATACCGGAGGATTGGATTAAAACGCTGAAGGATGAAGAAATTATTATCGGCCTAGCTGATGAACTTTATGATCTCAGCCTCAACCCTTATAAGCCCGTGCCCGACGTATTGGATTATAACTTGAAGGCTATCTTCGTAGGCTATAACCCCGGCCTGGCCTCGGCGGAAAGGGGACATTTTTATGCATCAAACACAAACCGTTTCTGGAAGGTTCTCAATGAAAGCGGTATACTTCCCCAGCCGCTTACCTGGAAGGATGACTGGCGCATGGCCGGATATGGTTACGGACTCACCGACATAGTTAAGCAATGTACAAGAGAAGCCAAGGACATAACCGATGATATGTATGAAAAAGGTAAGAAAAGGCTGATAAGGGTTTTAAACCAGTATCACCCCGGTATCATATGCTATAACGGCAAGGGGATATACCAAAAGCTGATGGGTCTTAAAAAAATTGACTACGGAGTTCAACCCACACATGCTGTGCCGGGAATTATGGACTATGTTGTTCCTTCAACCAGTGGACGCACAGGTATAAAATGGAGTGTGAGGCTGGGATATTTTGCAGAATTAAACAACATGATTAATTAAACATTTGTCATATAATAAATGATATGCAGCTTTCTAATTGCATTATACTGTGAATTGAAAATTTGTGCTTTATTTATTTTTATTTGGCGCGAAAATTGAAGAACCTGTGGAAAAACCTGTGAATATTGTTGAAAACTCTGTGGAAAGGCTTTGAAAAACCTTTTGAAATTGCAGTGGAAATTGTGGAAATGAAAAATAGGGACCAAAATAAGTCCCTATAATGAAATTATTCCGGGTTATCTTCATGAAACTCAGGATCTGCCTCACCCTCGGATGGATTTTCAGGCTGAACAGGTTTTTCTTTATGGGAATAGGTTATCTTTAGGCCAGGCCGAAGCTCCGCATTTAAATTTTCGGAGGTTGCAAATCTTTTGGTTTCACCGTCGGCTGCCTCCGTGGATTTTAATAAAACTCCAAAATTGGTTTTGGTATGCTTAAACCAATGGGACATAAACTCCGTGATGTCCCATTGATAAAACCCGGCATTTTTAACCGGTACCGTGGGGCCGTGGGATAACTCGTCATAGCCGGGGGCGCTTTCCCAGTTTACCGCATTCCCCTGCCACTTTTGTGTGACTAAGTATGGCGTTACATAGGCGCATACCGCCGGATCGGTAACATCGCACACATAAAGCTTAAGTATGGCGCTGGTTATATCTACACAGTCATTCATATCGGAAAGATCAAACTTCACGAGGTCACGGTATATGGAATTGCGGGAATATCTGCCTACCCACATGGTAGCATCGCCTGTCCTTATGGCGTCCGGGTAGCCCGACTCGATTGCGGTGTCATCTTTAACAGGTTTAATTATAATTTTAGGCATATGTGTTCCTCCATCCTATAGAATAGTACAGTATAATATATGTAATTACATCATTTTTTGCTCATTTTGATTAAGATGCCATCCCATATGCATACGAGTACGACTGAGCCTATAAGGCCGCCTGTAAAGGCAAAATTATGGATGGCCGGCCCCCAGCCCGTGATTGTTTCGCCAAACCATCCGCCTGCTATAGACATGATAAGCGGCCAGGAAAACCCCCCATAGATCTTTGTTAATCTGTCCATATATGTTTTCCCGGATTTAAAATTTATAAGCGGGTGTATGATTAAAAAAACCAAGATGCCAATGATTACAAGCAGAAATAAATACATATATTATCGCTTCCTTTCCGATAATATTATATTTAGCTACATTTATTAAAAGAACTGAGAATTATGTGATTTAAGTCATGAAATGCAAGAAATAAGATGTATAATTAATATGTACATAAAATTATAAAGGGAGTGATTGTATGACGCCTGAACAGGTGGAACAGATGCAGGCAGGAATGATCCATGGACCGCTACTGCTTTTATTTCTTGTGTTAGCAATCGTTTTCATTATTTATTCTACATCAAAGTGGAAGCTGCACCCGTTTTTATCACTGATTTTTGCAGCATACGGAATGGCCTTTTTATCGGGAATGCCCCTTAAGTATGTAGGTACGGTCATATCCAGTGGATTTGGTGATCTTATGACCAGTATAGGCTTGGTTATAGTATTTGGTACAATCATAGGAACGATTATAGAAAAGTCGGGAGCCGCACTTAAAATGGCTGATACCATACTGGGCCTGGTCGGTGAGAAGCGCTCCGCATTAGCCATGTCCATAATAGGCTATATAACCAGCATACCGGTATTCTGCGACTCCGGTTTTGTAATTCTGACACCGCTTAATAAAGCTTTGGCGAAAAGATCCGGCATACCCCTGGCCACCATGGCTGTGGCACTCTCTACCGGGCTTTATGCAACACATACGTTGGTCCCGCCTACACCGGGACCTATAGCTGCGGCCGGGAATATAGGAGCAGATTTGGGACTTGTAATATTAATCGGTCTTATCGTATCCATACCTGCAGCACTGGTCGGCTTATGGTGGGCAAACAGAGTGGGCGGCAGCATAGAGATAGAAGGAGAAAGTGAGAACTTAAGCTACGAGGATCTTAAGAAGCAATATAAAAATCTTCCCAACGCATGGCTGTCTTTTGCCCCCATAGTCGTTCCCATACTGCTCATTGCCCTTTCGTCAATAGCCAGTTTTACCGGATATGAGGGATTAGGTAGCCAGCTCATAGTATTTTTAGGTACTCCCATAAATGCATTGATGATTGGCGTGCTTCTTTCTTTCCTGCTCATGCCTAATTTCTCCGAAGAAACCATAACCGGTTGGATAGGCAAGGGCATGGCGGATTCTGTAAACATACTGTTGATTACGGGAGCAGGCGGTACACTGGGTGCAGTACTTGCGAAGACACCGATGTCTGAGTACATCAAATCATTTGCTTCCAGCAGATTCACGGGTGCAATGGCTATTTTGCTGCTGTTTATAATTTCAGCGCTGTTAAAGACCGCACAAGGTTCGTCAACGGTTGCATTGGTTACGACATCCAGCATGATGGCCCCCATGCTCACACAACTGGGGTTAACAACACCTATTCAGTTAACACTAGCAGTCATGGCCATCGGTGCCGGAGCTATGACTGTATCCCATGTAAACGATAGTTATTTCTGGGTGGTAAGCCAGTTTTCCGGCATGAAGGTGACCGATGCCTATAAGGCTCAGACCATGGGCACCCTTCTTGAAGGGGTTACAGCTATAGCATTTACTCTGATACTGTATTTCATAATTGGATAGGTATCCCTATTTAAAAAGATTTTACTAAAAATATATAGAATATCTAAAATAAAATAGAGGTATGGAAAGGGCGGTATGATTAACATGAAAGCAGTTATTTCTCCGGATTCATATAAGGGAAGTCTTACATCTAAACAGGTATGTGATGCCATAGCGGAGGGCCTTAAAAGGGCGGGGGGTTTTGATATAGATAAGATACCTATAGCGGACGGTGGCGAGGGTACGGTGGAGGCATTCATAACCGCGGTAGGCGGAGAGGTTGTACATACATCCGTTAAAGGACCGCTGGGAGTTACGCAGGATAGTTTTTATGGCATACTGAAAGACGGCAGATGTGTGGTGGAGATGGCCGCGGCATCCGGTCTTAATATGGTGCCGGAGGGGAAAAGAAATCCTCTTGTCACCACCACATATGGGACGGGAGAGATTATAAAGGATGCGATAAAAAGAGGATGCAGGGATTTTATCATAGGCATTGGAGGGAGTGCCAGTAATGACTGCGGAGCAGGCATGCTGCAGGCGCTTGGCGTAAAGGTGCTTGATAAGAATGGTGATGAGATAGGGCGGGGCGGAGGACAACTTGACAGGGTTTGTTCATTGGATCTTTCGCATTTGAATAAGATGATCGCAGGTTGCCATTTTACTATAGCCAGTGATGTGGATAACCCGCTATGCGGTGAAAACGGTGCCTCGGCTGTTTATGGACCGCAGAAGGGCGCATCAAAGCATATGATAGAAGTTCTGGATAGCAACCTCTGCCATTTTGCCAATGTTACGGCAAAAACCATTGGCAAGGACTGGCGGGACTACCCAGGAGCAGGCGCGGCAGGCGGCCTGGGTTTTGCATTTAAGGCTTTCTTGAATGCGGATATAAAGAGCGGCATAGATGTGGTGGTGCAGGCTACGCAGCTGGAGGATGTAATAAAGGATTCGGATATTGTTTTTACCGGAGAGGGCAATACGGATTTTCAGACGGTAAGGTTTGGAAAGGCTCCGGCAGGTATTACAAAGTTAGCAAAAAAATACGGCAAGCCCGCGGTTATTATCTCGGGGGGCCTGGGCAGGGGATATAAGGAGCTGTATGATATCGGCGCCACTGCATTATTTTCCATTGCCGACCGGCCCATGAGCCTGGGAGAGGCAATGGACGG
>ENA-UOOI01000250-UOOI01000250.1-fermentation-metagenome-genome-assembly--contig:-NODE-250-length-69964-cov-9.332733_pt1 | contig 69964 bp, 68 predicted proteins | sample MGYA00245779_ERZ724027 | MGnify/ENA primary metagenome ERZ724027 (study PRJEB28704, sample SAMN03018318) | fermentation metagenome | biome: anthropogenic terrestrial biome; feature: soil; material...
CTCTGAACTTTACGGGTTCCTTCTTCTCCATCGTTGTTCAATTTTCAAGGTCCCACCCGTCGATTTCACCAGAACAAACTTTCAATCGATCCTGCAATTCAGCATTCTGTCTTAAAGTTTTTTCCCGTTTTTCGACGGCTTTATTATGATAGCACGCGTTCAAACCTTTGTCAACTGGTTTTTACTCTTTTCCCGCGATTTTTGATCAAAGAGCACCGCTTGCAGAAAATTCCCCCGTTTGCTATAATATCTGTCAGTTTCTTGCAGTCAGAGGAGGAATCGGATTGCCGATTAAAATACAGGACTCGCTGCCCGCGGCCAGGGTGCTCGAGTCCGAAAATATCTTTGTGATGACGAACGAGCGGGCGATGGCCCAGGACATCCGCCCGCTCCGAATCGTTATCCTGAACCTGATGCCGACGAAGATCGAAACGGAAACCCAGCTTCTGCGCCAACTCAGCAACACGCCGCTCCAGGTGGACGTCGAACTGATGCAGACCGCCTCGCACTTTTCAAAGCATACGTCGCAGACGCATCTGCATACCTTTTACAAGACCTTCCCGGAGCTGAGGGACCAGAAGTTCGACGGCATGATCGTCACCGGCGCGCCGGTCGAAAAGCTGCCGTTCGAACAGGTCGACTACTGGCCGGAGCTCTGCGACATCATGTCCTGGAGCCGACGGAACGTCTATTCCACCATGTATATCTGCTGGGGCGCGCAGGCAGGGCTTTATTTTTTTTACGGCGTTCCGAAAATTCTGCTTCCCAAAAAAATCGCCGGCATCTTTCCGCACCGCGTGCTCTGCCCGCTGCACCCGCTCGTCCGCGGCTTCGACGACGAGTTCCGGGCGCCGCATTCGCGCTACACCGGGACCCGCCGCGAGGACGTGCTCGCCCGTCCCGAGCTCGAAATCCTGACGGAATCCCGGGAGGCGGGTCCGCACATCATCGCGTCGAAAAGCGGGCGGCAGTTTTTCGTCACCGGGCACGAGGAATACGACCGCGACACGCTGAAGCGGGAGTATTTCCGCGATCTGGAAAGAGGGCTCCATCCGGACCTGCCGAAAAATTATTTTCCGGACGACGACCCGTCGAGGGAACCGAGGTTTTCCTGGCGCTCCCACGCGAGCCTGATGTTCGCCAACTGGCTCAACTATTACGTCTACCAGCGCACGCCCTACGACATCAAGGACATCGAGGAATGAGAATAAAGATGCGAAAAAGTCATCCGCCCATCGGACGGATGACTTTTGTTACGACAGTTTGAGCTGAAGCTCCTTTAGGATTTTCCGTTCCCTGCGCGAAACCTGAACCTGCGTCATGCCGAGCGCGGAGGCCGTTTCGGTCTGGGTCCTGTTCTGAAAATAGCGGAAGATGATGATGCTCCGGTCCCGGGGTTCCAGTTCGGTCACGACCTGTTTGAGCGACAGGATCTCGGCGATTTTTTCGTCTTCGGAATCGACGCCGACGTCGATCTGCCCGCCGCCGTTGTCGTCCGCCGCCGTGAGCGAAAGCGGGAGCTGCGCCGCGCCGAGCGCCTGCGCGGCCTCTTCCGGAGAAACCCCGAGCAGGTCCGCCAGTTCCCCGATCGCCGGGGTCCTTCCCTCCCGTTCGGCAAAATCGGCCGATTCCCGGACGGCGCGCAGCGAAAGCTCCTTGAGGCCGCGGCCGACCTTGACCGCGCCCCCGTCCCGGAACAGGCGGCGGATCTCGCCGAGGATCACCGGCACCGCATAGGTGGAAAACCGAACGCCGCGTTCCGGGTCGAAATGATCGACCGCCTTGACAAGGCCGAGGCACCCCGCCTGAAACAGATCGTCGTATTCCACGCCGCGGCCCCGGAAATGCCTTGCGCAGGAATGGACAAGGCCGATGTTGTCCCGGACCGCCCGGTCCCTATCCATGAACGGCCGGGCGGCGCGCGATGGCCTTTTTCATGGTCACGACCGTGCCTTTCCCCGGTTTGGAAAAAACATGGAGCCTGTCCATAAAGCTTTGCATCACGGCGAATCCCAGGCCGGCCCGCTCCCCTTCCTGCGTGGTGAAAAGCGGCTGCATGGCCTGTTCCACATTTTCGATTCCGCAGCCCCTGTCCCGAATCCTGACCATGACCTCTCCGTTTTCGTACAGACGGCAGGTTATGTAGATCGTCCCGATCGTATTTCGGTAGGCGTGGACGATGCAGTTCGTGACCGCCTCCGACACCGCGGTTTTGATATCGCAGAGTTCGTCGACGGTCGGATCGAGCTGCGCGACGAACGCCGAAACCGCCGCCCGCCCGAAGGCCTCGTTCGCCGAGCAGCTTGGAAACGAGAGCGACATTTCATTTACCGGTTTCAATCCGCTTCCCCCCTAATGGTGCAAAGCTGGTTCAATCCCGCCAGCGAAACGATTTTTTGAATCTTCGGCGGAAGGCGGACGACATCGACCGTTCCGCTCCACATCTGCATCAGCTTGCAGCGTCCCATAATCAGCCCGATGCCGGAGCTGTCCATAAACTGAACCGCCGAAAAATCCAGAATCAGTTTTTTCGGTTTGACTCTGGATGCGGTCGCGTCGATTTCCCCGCGCAGCTCCCGCGCGGTGTGATGGTCGATCTCCCCGCTCAGGACCGCCGTCAGGACTCCCTCCTTCAGGATCAGCCTGACGCCCATAGTTCGAACCCCCCGTCCAATTGAATTAGAATAGTATGCCCGTTTTCGGCCGGATCCATACATCCGGGCAGAAAAAAATCCCTTATCTATAAAGATAAGGGACAAGCCCTGAAATTTTGCTCGAATTTTGCGAACGGGCGGTAATTTTTGGAGCGGCCCCGAAAACGGCGTCAGCCGGGAGCGGAGCCGGCACCGAACCGTTTCAGCGCGGGCTCCCGCAGATCCCCGGCGAGATAAAGCGAGCCGCAGATCACGACGGCCCCGCCGGGCGCGAGCAGCTCCGCGGCCCTTTGCAGCGCCTCTTCCCCTTCGGCCGCGGGTTCCGCCGATGCGCCGAGCCGGTTCCAGCGGTCCGCGAGCTCCCGGGCGCTCATCGCGCGCGGACCGTTCGGCGCGACCGTGACGACATGCGAAAACAGGCCCGAGAGGTTCCGCAGCACGGCGTCCACGTCCTTGTCCGCAAGCATCCCCGTGACGGCGACGACCTCGCGGCCGGGAAGGTAGCGGCGCACGGCGGCCGCAAGCGCGGCGGCGCCGCCCGGATTGTGCGCGCCGTCGAGCAGGACCAGCGGCGAACGGGACAGGACCTCCAGCCGCGCGGGAAACGACGCGCCGGAAAATCCGCGCGCGACGGCGGAATCCGGGATGGACAGGCCGCGGCCGCGCAGCACGTCCAGGGCGGCGAGCGCGGCCGCGGCGTTTTGGACCTGATGCTCCCCGAGGAACGGAAGACGGAGCCGGACCCCGTTCCAGTCGAGCTCCGTTCCGAAAAGATCGGACGAAACCGCGCGGACATGCTCCGCCGCGGCATTGAGATAGCGGTTGTGCCGCTCCCCGGCGATCCGGCGGATCACCGCTTCCGCGGCCGGTTCCTGATCCGGGCAGCAAATCGTCACGCCGCCTTCCTTGACGATCCCGCATTTTTCAAACGCGATCTGTTCCACGGTGCCGCCGAGGATCGCCGTATGGTCGAGGGAGATCGACGTAAGGACCGAAACGAGCGGCGCAGCGATCACGTTCGTCGCGTCGAACCGTCCGCCGAGGCCGACCTCCAGCACGACAAGGTCGCAGTTTTGTTCCGCGAAATACAGGAGCGCGACCGCGGTGACCGCCTCGAACTCCGCGACGCTCTCCCCGCGCGCCGCCATTTCCCCAACGACCGGGAACACCCGACCGGCCAGCGACGCGAAGCGGTCCTTCCCGATCATCTCTCCGTCGATCTGCATCCGCTCGCGGAAATCGGAAACATGGGGCGAAAGATACAGCCCCGTCCGGTACCCCGCCTCCCTCAGGACAGACGCGATCAGCGTGCAGGTGGTTCCCTTGCCGTTCGTTCCGGCCACATGGACAAAGTTCAGCCGATCCTGCGGATTCCCGAGCCGGGCGAGCAGCGCGCGGATGCGCCCGAGCCCCGGACGCGGACCGAAGCGCCGGAGCGATTCGACCCGGGCGAGCGCTTCTTCATAATCCATAGACGCCGTCACCCCCCTCTCTCGCCTCCATCCGTCCCTTCCAGATGAAAAACGGGAGCATCACGCCCGGTGCTCCCGATCGAATTTCCTCCGCTCCGCCTTGCCGGCCTCGGCGCAGAATGCCGCCGATCTTATTTCAAGGCTCCGAGCGAGGAGCGGATCAGCCCGATCTGCTCCGTCAGCTTCGAAGCGTTCCGGCGCACGCCTTCGACGACGGCTTCCGGCGCTTTCGAGACGAATTTTTCGTTTTTCAGCTTCGCTTCGGCCGTCGCGAGCTGCTTTTCGGCGGAAGCCAGCTCTTTTCCGAGGCGTTTCCGCTCCGCCGCGCGGTCGACCAGCTCGTCCGTCGGGATCAGCAGGCGCGCGTCCGGCGTGACGATCGCAACCGCGTCCGGAAGGTCGAAGTCCGCGCCGATCTCCACATGGCTCGCATAGGCGAGGCGCTCGAAAATCGCGGTCCCTTCCCGGAACAGTTCCGGGGAGGGCGTTTCGACCGAAAGATGCGTTTTGCGCGAAGGCGGAACGTTCATCTCGGAACGGCGGTTGCGCACGGCGCGCACGGCCGTCATGATCTTTCCCATCTCCTCCGCCGCGCGCGGGAAGCGGAGCGCGGGATCGGCCACGGGCCATTTGGAAACCATGATCGAGGACCCTTCGTGCGGGAGGGTCTGCCAGATCTCCTCCGTGATGAACGGCATGAACGGATGCAGGAGCTGGAGCGTGCGCGACATCACCCAGACCAGCACCCGCCGGGCGTTCTGCGCGGCGGCCTCGTCGCCGGAATTCAGGCGGATCTTCGAGATCTCGATATACCAGTCGCAGAACTGATCCCACAGAAAATCGTACAGCTTCTGCACGGCGACGCCGAGCTCGAAATGCTCGAGGTTTTCCGTCACCTCTCCGGCGACGCGCTCGAACGAATCGACGATCCATTCGTCCTCGAGCGCGAGGGCGCCGGGCAGCTCGTTCGGGACGTCCTTCCCCTCGATGTTCATCAGGATGAAGCGGGAGGCGTTCCAGATCTTGTTCGCGAAATTGCGGCTCGCCTCCACCTTTTCGGTCGAGTAGCGCATGTCGTTCCCCGGGCTGTTGCCCGTCGCGAGCGTGAAGCGCAGCGCGTCCGCGCCGTACTTCGAGATCTCCTGAAGCGGATCGATGCCGTTGCCGAGCGATTTGCTCATCTTCCTGCCCTGCGCGTCGCGCACCAGGCCGTGGATCAGCACGGTGCGGAACGGGACCCGCCCGGTCTGCTCGATTCCGGAGAAGATCATGCGGGCAACCCAGAAAAAGATGATGTCGTACGCGGTGACGAGCGTGTCGGTCGGGTAGAAATAATTGAAATCCGGGGTTTTGTCCGGCCAGCCGAGCGTGGAAAACGGCCAGAGCGCCGAGGAAAACCAGGTGTCGAGCGTATCCTCGTCCTGGCGCAGACGCTTCGAGCCGCATTTCGGGCAGACCTGCGGCGTCTCCCGCGCGACGATCGTCTCTCCGCAGCCGTCGCAGTACCAGGCCGGGATGCGGTGCCCCCACCAGAGCTGGCGGGAAATGCACCAGTCCCTGATGTTCTCCATCCAGTGGCTGTAGATTTTGGAAAAGCGGTCCGGGATAAAGCGGATTTCGCCGTCCCGCACGGCCTTGATCGCCGGCTCCGCCAAAGGCTTCATCTTGACGAACCACTGCTTCGAAACGCGCGGCTCCACGGCCGTCCCGCAGCGGTAGCACGCGCCGACGTTGTGCTTGATCGGCTCGGTTTTGATCAGGAAGCCGCCCGCCTTGAGGTCCTCGACGATCTTTCTGCGCGCGTCCATGCCCGTCATGCCGGCGTAGACGCCGCCGTTTTCGTTGATGTTCCCGCCCTCGTCCATCACGTTGATGACCGGGAGATGATGGCGCAGGCCGACCTCGAAGTCGTTCGGGTCGTGGGCCGGGGTGATCTTCACGACGCCGGTTCCGAAATCGCGCTCGACGTACTCGTCCGCGATCAGCGGGATCTCCCGCCCGACCAGCGGCAGGATCAGCGTCCTGCCGACCAGGTCCCTGTAGCGCTCGTCCTCCGGATGCACGGCGACGGCGGTGTCCCCGAGCATCGTTTCCGGGCGGGTGGTGGCGAGCTCGATAAAGCCGCCGCCGTCCTTGAACGGGTAGCGGATGTGCCAGAAAAAGCCGTCGCGCTCCGAAAACTCGACCTCCGCGTCGGAGATGGAGGTCCTGCAGTGCGGGCACCAGTTGATGATGCGCTCGCCGCGGTAGATGAGGCCCTTTTCATACAGGCGCGCGAAAACCTCGCGCACGGCCTTCGAGCAGCCCTCGTCCAGCGTAAAGCGCTCGCGTTCCCAGTCGCACGAGGAACCGAGCTTCTTGAGCTGCTCGACGATCCTGCCGCCGTATTTTTCCTTCCAGGCCCAGGCGCGCTGCAAAAACGCCTCGCGGCCGATCTGTTTTTTTGTCAGGCCCTCTTTGCGCATGGCCTCCACGATCTTCGCCTCCGTCGCGATGGAGGCGTGGTCCGTGCCCGGCAGCCACAGCGCGCTGTATCCCTGCATCCTCCGGAAGCGGATCAGGATGTCCTGCAGCGTGTTGTCCAGGGCATGTCCCATGTGGAGCTGCCCCGTGATGTTCGGCGGCGGAATCACGATCGTGTACGGTTTTTTCTCCGGGTCGCGCTCCGCATGAAAAAAGCCCCCGGAAAGCCAGAAATCGTAAATCCGGTCCTCCACTTCCCGCGGATCGTAGGTCTTTGCCAGTTCCCTGCTCAATTGATACCATCCTCCAATCGGCCGAACGCGCGGCAGGCGCGGATCCGGCCGGAATAATAATGCCGTTTTGCCAAAAAGCTCCGCCCGTTATCCGCCCGCCGGGACCGGGACGGCGCAGCCGCCCTGAACGGAGCAGTCCGCAATGACCGCAAGGCAGAGACAGAGCGGCACGTTCTCCGGGTCCGCGATCTCGACGGCGTAGCAATCGCCGCCCCGTTCCCAGCACCGCCCGTGCGTCATGACGGTCCGCTGCCGGGGATCCACAAAATCGAACGAGCGCGTGAGGAGACTGCCCCGGAAGCGCCAGCGCCGCCCGATGATCCGCATGGGCCGGCGCGCGGAGGAAACGTTCAGGGAAACGCGGATCCGTTCCCTTCCGGCCGTGACCGAATACTGGGAGGCGGAGGAAAGGCGCACGCCGGAAACCTTTCCGACCGCGTTCCGCTCGCAGTCGGAAAGGACGAAACGATGGCTGAAAGAGGAAACCCGGCCCGTCACTTCATAAACCGGGTTGCCGCAGTCGTCCTCCACGGAAAAAAGGCGGTGGGCGCCGTTTTCCGTTTTCAGATAGAACCGCAACGGAATCGCTCCTTCCTCGTTTGCTCCGAATAGGTCTATCATAACATCTTTCCCCAAGGGCGGCAACCGTTTTTCACAGAAAAAGCCCCCGGACAGAAGTGGGCATGGTATAATGGATCTGCAAAAAATCCATGGAGAAAGAGGTGCGGGGCATGCGGAACCCGCCGCGGCGCGCGAAAATCGGCAAACGGCTTTGGCTTCTGCTGCTGTTCCCGGCGGCGCTGCTGCTTCATTTCTGCGCGGCGGAAATCTCCGGCTTCGCGGAATGGTACGCGACCGGGATCTACCCGGTCTTTTCCCGCGCCGTCAACCGGCTGACCGGCCTTGTTCCGTTCTCCGTCGCGGAACTCGCCGTCTTCGCGTTCGCGCTGTTTTTTGCGGCCGCCCTGATCCGGCTTGCGGTCCGGCTGATCCGCGGAAAGGGCCGCCGGGCCGCGGCCGCCGTCAAATTTTTCGTCAACCTGGCGGTCCTGGTCTCCGTCGCCGCATTCTGGTTCACCGCGGCCTGCGGCGTCAATTACAGCCGGCTGACGTTCGCCCAGACCGGCGGGCTGGAAATAAAGCCCTCCTCAAAAGCGGAGCTCAAAAAGCTCTGCTCTTCGCTTGCCGCCGACCTCGGCGGGCTGCGGCCGGGCCTTGCGACGGACGCGCGGTCCGTGATGAAGCTGCGCGCGGGCAGCCTGGACGAGACCGCCCGGAAAGCGGCCCGGTATTACGACGGGATGGAGCGGGACTACCCGCTGCTGAAATCCGGGTACGGCGCCCCGAAACCCGTTCTCTTTTCCCGGCTGATGTCCCGGTGCGGCGTCACGGGCGTATTTTTTCCGTTCACGTTCGAGGCGAACGTCAACACGGACGTCCCGGAATACACCCTCCCCGCGACCATGTGCCACGAGCTTTCCCACCTGCGCGGCTACATGCGGGAGGACGAGGCGAATTTTCTCGGCTACCTCGTCTGCAAAAAGAGCGGTGACCCCGATTTTATGTATTCCGGGGACATGCTCGCGTTCACCTGCGCGAACAACGCCCTGTATTCCGCGGACGCCGAAGCGGCGGGCCGGATTTACGCCTCGCTGGACGAAGGGGTCCGGCGGGACCTTTCGTTCAACGCCGCTTACTGGAAACGGTTCGAAGGGCCGGTTTCCCGGGCGTCGAACCGGCTCAACGACCGGTACCTGAAGGCGAACCGCCAGGAGGACGGCGTCAAGAGCTACGGCCGGATGGTGGACCTTCTGCTCGCCGAGCAAAGGGCGGAACGGAAGGAATGATGGGTCCCGATCTTTTCATGGCAGCCTGGTTGCAAAGATTTCCATCGATCCATTATATCTTTGGCTGATCGAATAATCTTTCACTTGAAACCCGTTTTCGGAAAGCATTTTCTGAAATACGCGATAAGAAAAATAAGAAAAGTGATACGGTTCGTTCCACATGGGATCGTTGAATTTTAAGAGCCGTGAAAAACCGCTTTCAAAATTCGGGGTGGAGATCCATAAAACGCCGTTGTCTTTTAACAAACCATGAGCCTTTTTAAGAGCGTCAACCGGTTTGGTAACATGTTCGACGACATCTCCCATCGTGATAAAATCGAATTTTTGCGAAGTATCGAAATCCAGAAAATCCATACAGTGGACAGGTATCCCCAACAGCGCCTGAATCCTCCGCGACTGCCGTTTCGAAATTTCAACAGCCTCCACATGGCACCCAAGCTCCAAAGCCGCTGCGATTAATTCTCCTGTGCCCGCCCCGACTTCCAGCAGCTTTTTCCCTCCTGAATAGGATATGGCCTTTTTCAAAATATTGCAGAAGACAGGCAGATACTGAGGCCGAAAATCCATATATGACTCATCGCCGAGTTCCTCTTTTTCCGTTTGCGGCTCAACAAGTGCCCTCGGAAAATTGTAAGCGAACAGCTGCCCGCAGCAGTCGCACTTCATCCATAATTTTACCGGGCTGAACATCGGGTCATAATTGACGGCGCGCAGCAACAGCGCGGCATAGTAGGGCGTGCCGTTTCCCCCGCAGCTTGGGCATTGATGAAAATGAATTTCATCCACTTTTCGATAAACATAATTGTGGAAACGCGCATCGGGTTTCAAGATGCTCTCACATAGTTTTGGATTTTCCTCAAACGCCTCGATTCCCAATTCATAGGAACGCCTCGGTTCTTCCTTCCTCAGCAACTGGCTCATCGAAAAATCCGCCAAAGATTTAATCTGCGGATTCAAGCGGAACGGACAGGCAAGAATTTGTTCCAAGAGCGGGACCATCTGCCGCGCCTGCGGCGCCTTGCAATGGGCTGCGAGATTGATCGCTTTTATATGAATGTAAAGGCTGAAAAGATTTTCCCACTCCGAAAAGTCCTTGGCAAACTGCACGGAGGATTTTGGGGACCCGATCAACCCGCCACAGGCTCTTCGCAAACGAGCGGTCTGCATCTGAAAGCTGTTTCCACGTTTTCCATCCAGCATGGGAACCGCGTTTTGCAGAACGGATTCTACGCCGTTTTCAAAATTTTTTATGATATCGGTCAAGCCGGTGCCTATTTGAAGGTTTTCCTGGATATATTGAAAGGCTTCGCAAAGCGTGTTGTTCAAAGCAATGATCTTGTCCAAAACATCGGTTTCCCTCATCTTATTCTCCTAAAGTCAAAAATTATGGTTGAAACTTTGCCGGCGTAAAACGAAACGCGCCATTCGCGAAAGGACGTGAAAACGGATGATCCCGTTTTCACGTCCTTTCGCTGCCCCGGCCGGTTCAGGTCTCCTGCGGCTTCTCGGGCGGCTTCGCCGCCGGTTTGGCCGCGCCCTGGGAATCCTTGATGTCGATCGGGTCGATGCTCCCGTCGGAAATCTCCATCTTGCCCTTGAGCTTCGCGCCGCTGCCGACGGTGATGGTCGTGGAGGTCACGTCACCGACGACGACGGAATTCCCCTGACAGTCCACGTTGCCCATCACATGGACGTTTCCCTTGAGCTTGCCGTCGATCGTCAGATTTCCGCATTTGATGTCGCCGACGACCACGGAATCGCCGTCGATGTTGATATCCTCCGCCGCGTTCAGGTTGCCGCGGACCGCGCACGCGGCCAGTTCGATGTTCGCGCCCTGGACGTCCCCGTTCTGCTTGCCGTTGATCTTCACATTGCCGGAAGTCGCAATGCTTCCGGTCATGGTGCCGAGCATCTCGATGCCGCTGTCCGACTTGATGTCGCCGACGACGGTCGTCCCCGGAGAAATCACGGTCACGTTCCCGGGCCGGCGGGCGGGTTCCTTCCTTTCCTCCGGATAGCGCCCGCTCTCCGGAGGCGCGTCATAAGGCGGCACACGCTGCGCCTCCTGCGCCGGGTAAGGGTTTCCGCGCTTCGAAAATTCATTCCTGCCGTAGCCGGCATCGTTTCTCTCGTTTCGGTCCATTGGGGATGCATCCTCCGCTTCCAAATCATCTTGATAGGGTCCGTTCCAGATTTTCTTCAGCAGCCTGGAAAGGCCGGCGCCCCCGTTCCTGTCCGCGACATCCATGCCCTGCAGCGCCTCCATCGTTTCCCGGGCCCTGCGGTCCGCTGGTAACCGCCGTGCCCTTTATCAGATCTATCATAATACATGAATTGACAAATTTCTACTGTTTTTTAAATTTTTTCTAGCTTTTCGCCCCGTTCCGGCAAAATCAGGCCCCCTCCAGCCGGCACAGCCGGCCGGAGGGGGCCCCAACGGGAAGGAAAACGCCCGGTTCGTCGGACAAAAACGCCCGGCCGCACCGATGCGGCCGGGCACGGCCCGGGTTCAGCCAACCATCAGGCTGCAGATCTGGTTGGAAAATTCGACCGGGTCCTCGATCGGGACCCCCTCGATCAAAAGCGCCTGCGTGTAGAGCAGGGACGCGTAGGTCTTGAGCTTCCCGCGGTCGTCCTTGTAAAGCGCGCGGAGCTTTTCGAACACCGGATGGTTCGCGTTGATTTCCAGCACGCGCTGCGCCTTGACCTTTTCGTCCTTGGCGTTCGGCATCGAATTCAGCACCTTTTCCATCTCCATCGAGATCGCGCCGCTGGTGGACAGGCAGACCGGATGGGTCTTGAGCTTTTTCGACAGCACGACCGCCTGCACCTTCCCGCCGAGGGAATCCTTCAAAAACGCCAGCATGTCCTTGTTTTCCTCGACCTTCCCGGCGGCCTCCTTCTTTTCCTCCTCCGTCTCGAGATCCAGGTCGTCCGCGGAAACGGATTTGAACTCCTTGTCCCGGTACTTTTCGAGCACGCGGACGGCGAACTCGTCAATCGGGTCCGTCAGGTACAGGATCTCGTACCCGCGTTCCCGCACGGCCTCCGTCTGGGGCAGCAGCGCGGCCTTCTGCGCATTGTCCGCGCACGCGTAGAAGATGTTCTTCTGGTCCTCCTTCATGCGGGAAACGTATTCCGCGAGCGTCGTCGGCCCGTCGCCGGCGGAGGAGCGGAACAGCAGCAGATCCTTGAGCGCGTCCTTGTGCAGGCCGAAATCCTGGTAGACGCCGTATTTGAGCTGCAGACCGAAATGCTCAAAAAATTTTTCATAGCCCGCCCGGTCGTTTTTCAGCATGTTCTCAAGCTCCGACTGGATCTTTTTCTCGACGCGCGCGGCGATCGTCTTGAGCCGGCGGTCATGCTGAAGCATCTCGCGCGAAATGTTGAGCGAAAGGTCCTGGGAATCGACCAGACCGCGCACGAAGCTGAAATAATCCGGCAGCAGGTCCGCGCATTTGTCCATGATCAGCACGCCGTTCGAATAAAGCTGCAGGCCCTTTTCGTAATCCTTCGTGTAGAAGTTGAACGGCGGACGCGCGGGGATGTACAAAAGCGCGTGGAACGTCACCGCGCCCTCCGCGTACATGTGGATCACCTTCGCGGGATCCTCGTAATCCGAAAACTTGCTCTTGTAGAAATCGTTGTACTGTTCCTTTGTGATCTCGTTTTTGTTCTTGCGCCACAGCGGGACCATGCTGTTTAAGGTCTCTTCCTCGGTGTAGGTCTCGTATTCGTCCTTGCTGCCTTCCTTGAGGCGGCTCTTTTCCACGTTCATGCGGATCGGGTAGCGGATATAATCCGAATATTTCTTCACAAGATTTTTGAGCGTGTTGGTTTCCAGATATTCTCCGTATTTCTCGTCGTCGGTGTCCTTTTTGACCGAAAGGATCACCTCGGTGCCGCGGTCCGCTTTGTCGCACGGCTCCACGGTGTAGCCCTCCGACCCGGAGGACTCCCACTGCCACGCCTCGTCCGCGCCGAACGCCCGGCTTCTGACCGTCACATGGTCGCTGACCATGAAGGCCGAATAAAAGCCGACCCCGAACTGCCCGATGATCTCGATTTCCGGCTTTTTCTCCACCTCGCTCTTAAAATCGAGCGAACCGCTTTTCGCGATGGTGCCGAGGTTCTTTTCCAGCTCCTCCTTCGTCATGCCGCAGCCGTTGTCCGTGACGGTGAGGGTCCCGTTGTCCTTGTCCGGCACGATCCGGATCGCGAAATCGTCGCGGGAAAGGCCGGTGCCCTCCCCGGACAGTTCCCGGTAATACAGTTTGTCGATCGCGTCGCTCGCATTGGAGATCAGCTCGCGGAGAAAAATTTCCTTATGGGTATAAATCGAATGGATCATCAGATCCAAGAGATGTTTGGACTCCGCCTGAAACGCTTTCATCGGCATATACGATTCCCTTCCTGCAAAAAGAATTAGCACTCGACATTTCTAAGTGCTAATTCTTATTTTATTCCATCCCCCCGAAAAGATCAAGGGGACAAATTGTTAATTTTTTGTTTCCTGCGGGCCGGAGCCGCGCTCCATCGGGACATAGTCGTGGTCCACGGTGACGACCGGGTAAAAATTGCCCCGCATGCCGCGGATCTTTTCGGTGACGGCCGCGACAAGCTCCGCGTCCGTCATCGGAAACTCGAACGAAACGCAGATGTCGAACACCAGGTTCGCGTGGGTCGGCCCCCAGACCACGCGGAAGTCGTGCATGCCGATCCGCGGCGAAATCTCCGCGAGCAGCCCCTTGACCGTTTTCCTGAGCTGATTCGTCTTCGGGTCGTCCACCCGCACGGGGTCCATGTGGATGACGAGGTGGATCCCCTTTTTCTCAAGGAAATCGCGCTCGATGTTGTCGATGATGTCGTGGCTTTCGAGGACGTTCCGTTCGGCGGGGACCTCGCAGTGGACGGTGGCGAAGCAGCGGCCCGGACCGTAATTGTGGACGTTCAGGTCGTGGATGCCCAAAATGCCGTCGTAGCCCCTGATGGTGCGGTAGATGTCGTCCACCAGTTCCTTGGGCGGCGCTTCCCCCAGCAGCGGGTCGCCGGTTGCGCGCACGAGCTTGAAGCCGGTCACCATGACGAGCACGGCGACCGCAAGGCCCATGTAGCCGTCCAGATTAAAGCCCGTCAGCCGGGTGACCACCGTCCCGGCGAGGACGACGGCGGTGGAGAGCACGTCGTTCATGCTGTCGGCGCCGGCCGCCGAAACGGCGGCGGAGGAAATGATCCCGCCCACCGTGCGGTAGAACGAGCCCTGCCACGCTTTCGCGAGGATGGACCCGAGAAGCACCGCGACGATGACCGGGCTGAAGCCCGCGGGCTCCGGATGGAAGATCTTGCCGAACGCGGACTGGGCGAACTGGAATCCCGTCGTAAAAACGACGAACGAAACGATCAGCCCGCTGATATATTCGATTCTCGCGTGCCCGTAGGGATGGCCGGAATCCGCGGGCTTCGCGGCCATTTTGAACCCGACCAGCGTCACGATGGAAGAAAGCGAATCGCTCAGGTTGTTGACGGCGTCCGCGGTGATGGCGATGCTGTGGAACAGGACGCCGACCGCGATCTTGCACAGGAACAGCAGCAGGTTCGTCACGATCCCGACCATGCCGGAGAACTTCCCGTACCGCTCGCGGACCGCGGGGTCCGAAGTGCTGCGCCAGTCCCGGACGAACAGCCGGATCAGGAGGCGTGTCACGGGGAGCCTCCGAACAGGCTCCCGCCCGCGCAGTCGATCGCGGTCAGGAGCGGAAAATCCTCAAACTCCAGGCGCTTGACCGATTCGCAGCCGAGGTCGTCGAACGCGACGACCTCGAGCGAGCGGATGCACTTCGCGGCGAGGGCCCCGGCGCCGCCGATCGCGCAGAGGTAGACCGCCCCGTTGCGCCGCATGGCTTCGACCACGGCCGGGGCGCGGTTCCCCTTGCCGATCATGCATTTGAGGCCGAGATCCAGCAGGCGGGGCGCGAACACGTCCATGCGGGCCGAGGTCGTCGGCCCGCAGGAACCGATCGCAAGGCCCGGCGGGGTCGGCGTCGGCCCGGCGTAATACACCGTTGCGTTTTCAAGTCTGAACGGCAGCGGCTTCCCCGCGTCGAGAAGCGCAAAGATCCGCTTGTGCGCGGCGTCGCGCGCCGTGTAGACGGGCCCGCTCAGGAGCACGCGGTCGCCGGCGCGCAGGGCGCGCGCCGCCTCCCCCATCTCTCTCGTATGAATCCGGATCGAATCCATCCCATCAGTCCTCTTTCGTAAGAAAAAAGGGAACCGCAAGGCAGTTCCCTCTCAGGTTTCTTTTTATTATACCACAAAGCATGCCGTTTCACAGCATTTTTTTCTTGTGCAAAAGCCAGTATGCGCCCGCGATGCAAAACGCGGACAGCGCGACCGGGAACCAGAAATTCGCGAACGGGATCCCCGTCACGTTCATGCCGTAAAGCCCGGCGATCACCGGCGGCACGGAAACCAGCAGCGTGATGGAGGTCAGGGCCTTCATCACAATGTTCAGGTTGTTCGAAATCACGGAAGCGAAGGCGTCCATCGTTCCGGAAAGAATGTTCAGATAAATGTTCGACATCTCGATGGCCTGCTTGACCTCGATCAGAACGTCCTCCAGCAGGTCCTGGTCCTCGTCGTACAGCTTGATGACGCGCCCGCGCATGATCTTTTCGAGCGTGATCTCGTTGCCCTTGAGCGAGGAGGAAAAATAAACCAGGGACTTCTCGATATCCAGGAGCTTCATCAGTTCCGAATTCTTCATGGATTCCCGCAGCTCGCCTTCCAGCAGGTTGCTGATCTTGTCGATCTGCTTTAAGTACAGCAGATAGCGGCTTGCGACCCGCAGCATGATGTGCAGCAGAAAGCGCGTCTTCAGGTTGGTCCGCACGCCCTTGACCTGCCCGGCGGCAAATTCGTCCACGACCGCGTTGTCGCGGATCGACACGGTGATGACGTTCTTTTCCGTCAGGATCAGGCCGAGCGGCATCGTGGAATAAACGATGCTGTTTCCCTCTTTTTCCACGACGGGAATATCGATCACGACCAGCGTGTTGTCGTCCTCGCTGTCGATATGGGAGGATTCTTCCTCGTCCATTGCGGCGCGGAAAAAATCCGGCTCAATGCCGAACCGGTCGATCAGTCCGCCGATTTCATCGTCCGTCGGCGCAACGCAATTGATCCAGCAGCCCGGTTCGCAGGCGGCGAGCCGCGCCATGCGTCCGTCCTCCGTCTTGTAATAGGACAGCATTGTGCTCATCTCCTCTATGAAATTTTCGTCGCCCACTCCCTAAAGGGTCAGGATTCACAATGCCACCCCCATTCTGCGGTCCGTTTTTTCCGTGCCGGGGCCGTACGCGCCTTCTGACGGCCGCCCGTTTCGGTCCGGCGGCCGCCCGATGCCCGGCGTATCGCTCGGCAGACATTATTATAGCACAGAAACCGGAGATTGCAAGAGTGCGGTCGATATTTTACGTCCTAATGTTCCGTATGCGCCCGAAAGCATCTCCGAATGACTTTTTTGCTTGTTTTTTCACCCGATCCGGCCGTTACCGCCAGGGGGAACCGGCTCTCCTTTACCCGGAGGCAGAAAAAAAGGGGCGGGCCCGGGGCCCGCCTCAGACTGTGCGCGATGTTTCAGGATTTGCGGTTGAAGATCTGCATGATGTCGGTAAAGTCGTCGTCCTCGATGGATTCTGCGGCCGCGCCGGCGGCGTCCGCGCGTTCCTGCTTTTTCGGCTCCGCCGCGTCGGCCTGCCCGGACTCCGGCGCTTCGCCGGAGGCGGTGGGGAACCCGGTCGCGATGACCGTCACGCTCATCTCGTCGTCCATGTTCTCGTCGAACGCGGCGCCCCAGATGATGTTCGCGTCCTCGTGCGCCTGGGAAGCGATCATCGAGGAGGCCGTTTCGATCTCGTCGAGGCCGATGTCCGGCGACGAGGTGATGTTGATGATGACGCCCCGCGCGCCGTTGATGGCCGTTTCGAGCAGCGGGCTGGAAATCGCCATATTCGCCGCCGTCTCGGCCTTGTCCTTGCCGGAAGCGCGGCCGACTCCCATGTGCGCGTAGCCCGCGTCCTTCATCACCGCCGTCACGTCCGCGAAGTCCAGGTTGACCAGACCGGGGAGCTTGATGAGGTCGGAGATGCTCTGCACGCCCTGGCGCAGCACGTCGTCCGCGATGGAAAACGCGTTTAACAGCGTGATGCGCTGTTCGCTGACGAGCTTGAGGCGCTCGTTCGGGATCACGACCAGCGAATCCACATGCTCGCGCAGCGCGGTGATCCCGCTTTCCGCCTGCTCCATGCGCCGGCGCCCCTCAAAATCGAACGGCTTCGTGACGATGCCCACCGTCAGCACGCCCATGTCGTGCGCGATTTCGGCGACGATCGGGGCCGCGCCGGTCCCGGTTCCTCCGCCCATGCCCGCCGTGACGAAAACCATGTCGCTGCCGCGGATCGCCGCCGCGATGGCTTCCCGGCTCTCGTCGGCGGCCTTCTGGCCCGTTTCGGGCTTGCTGCCCGCGCCTTTTCCGTGCGTGACCTTTTCGCCGATCTGAATCTTCTGCGTAGCCTTCGAGCGGTACAGGGCCTGCCGGTCCGTGTTGATGCTGATGAATTCCACGCCCTGCACGCCCATCGCGACCATGCGGTCGATGGCGTTGCCGCCGCCGCCGCCGACTCCGATCACCTTTATCTGCACGATATTGTCAAAATCGTTGTCAATTTCAAAAGGCATGTGCCGCAATCCCCCTTACGCTGTTCCTGAATTTTTACATTCCGGCATATATAAAAACATAAAAAACGGATTTTTTATATCCCCGGGCCGATCCATATAAACCAATTATACACGATTCGGTCCCGATTTCAATAATATTTTCCCGTTTTGCCCGAAAATAGGCCGCCGGAAAGCCCCTCCCGCTCTTTCAGCCGGAAGACGCCGCCGGATCGAAATAGGCGGTGTCGTTTTCCGCCGTGGTCGAAAGGTTCAGCGTCCCGCGCTCCGTTTTTTTGATCTGTCCGGAATCGAACAGCGCCTTCGCGTAGCGCACCTTGTAATCGAGGTCCGAGCAGAGCCCGAAATTCATCGTGACCCGCCCGTCGTATTCCACCAGGACCCCGTCGGTGTTTGAAAAATCCATGCCGGTGATCGGCTTCAGGCCGTTTTTGGAAAGGGCGGAAACGACGGCCGCAAGCGAATTCTTGAGCGCGGGTTCCGAAAATTCCGCCGCGCCGCCGGCCTTGGCGTTTTTGAGGGCGATGCCCTTGATCCGCGGGCGGCCCGCCGGCGGCTTGTCCGTCAGCTCGAGCACCCGGAAGTCGGTTCCGAGGACGGCGTAGCCCTTTCCGTCGGGGACGACCCCGCAGACCGGCGCTTCGGCCACCGTGACGGTGATGCCGGCCGGGAAACTGCGCCGCACGCTCACCGAACCGATATAGGGCAGCTTGCCGGAAATCCGCTTCTCGGCGTCTCCGGTCCGGACCAGAAAAAGGTTCTCCCCCTTTCGGATGCCGCAGGCCGAAAGGATCTGGGCCTGCGAATAGCGCGACGTGCCGCGGACCTCGATGCTTTCGATCCGGAACAGCACGGTCAGCGAAACGGCCGCCGCCGCCAAAACGACGGTCAGAAACAGAAAGATGTAAAAACAGACGAGCGCGCGCTTTCTTCGCCTCCGGCGGTTTTTCGCGCGCCGGCCCGCCCGCGGGCCGGAAGGCGCCCCGTTTCGGAGTGCCGGCCCGTATTCCACGCTTGTCCCGCCGTATGCGTGCGGGAGCTCCCGCGACCGCTTCGATTCCTTTCTCATCCTGTTCCCTTCCCGGCAAACTCAGATTCTTCGAATATCCGCCCCGAGCTGGGCAAGGCTCTTTTCGATGCATTCGTAACCGCGGTCCAGGTGATGCAGCCCGGAAACCTCCGTCGCGCCCTGCGCCGCGAGACCCGCGACGACCAGCGCCGCGCCTCCGCGCAGATCGGTCGCCTCCACCGCCGCCCCGGAGAGGCTGCGGACCCCCTCGACGATGGCCACGCGGCCCTCCACCTTGATGTTGGCGCCGAGCCGCAGCAGCTCGCCGACATGCTTGTAGCGGCTCTCGAAGATGTTTTCGACGAACATGCTGGTGCCGTCCGCCACCGTCGTCATCGCCATGACGGGCGCCTGCGCGTCCGTCGGAAATCCCGGATAGGGCATCGTGCGGATGTTTTTGACCCGTGTCAGGCGGTCCGGGGCCGCGATCCGGATCGCGTCGTCGAAAAGGTCGATCCGGCAGCCGCTTTCCTCCAGCGCCGGCAGGACCGGGGCGATGTGTTCCGGAATGACGCCCGCGACGGACAGGGTGCTGCCCGTGATGGCCGCCGCCGTCAGAAACGTGGCCGCCGCGATGCGGTCCGGGATCACGGTATGCTCGCAGCCGCTCAGCCGCCGAACGCCTTCGATCGAGATCGTGCTGTTCCCCGCGCCGCGGATCCTCGCGCCGCAGGAATTCAGGAAATCGGCGAGGTCGACGATCTCGGGCTCCCGCGCCGCGTTGTTGACGACGGTCTTCCCTTTTGCCAGACAGCCGGCGATGATGATGTTCTCCGTCGCGCCGACGCTCGGGAACGAGAGGTTGATGGAGGCGCCCTGAAGTCCCCGCGGGACCGAACAGTCCAGGCATCCGTGATCTTCGTTGATGACGACGCCCATCTTCCGCAGCGAGGAAAGGTGCAGGTCGATCGGGCGCGGACCGAGCTCGCAGCCGCCGGGGAACGACAGCATGGCCTTTCCCATCCGGCTGACGATGGCGCCGAGGAAAATGATGGAGGAGCGCATTTCACGCATCAGATTATCGGGAATATCGGCGCTCCTTGCGGAGAGAGGATTGATGGAAACGTCCCCGCCGGAACGTTCCACCCTGCAGCCGAGATGCCGCAGAATCTTGATGGCGGTGTCCACATCCGACAGCGAGGGACAGTTATGTAGCACACATTCCCCGTTGCAGAGCAGTGATGCGGCCATGAGCGGCAGCGTGCTGTTTTTGGCGCCGTGGATTTGAATTTGCCCTTCTAGTTTTTTTTTGCCATGTATCAGGAGCTTCGACATAGCAACACCCCCACATAATCTGTTATCATATTATGCGAACGGGGGTATTGCGGTGACGACTCTAAGCGGGACGGGCTTCGGCGAGCACCTCGCGGATGACCTTGTAGATCCTTGCGCACGAGTCCGGCACGGCCATCGCCTTCGCGTTTTCCGCAAGGGCGCGGATTCTGCCTGGCTGCGAAAACAGCGCCCGCACCTTTCCGCACAGCGCCTGTCCGGAAAGGTCCTTTTCCTCCAGGATCTCGGCGGCGCCGCGGCCGACCATCGCCATCGCGTTGTGGTACTGGTGGTTTTCCGCGACGTTCGGCGACGGGATCAGAATCGAGGCCCTGCCGCACGCCTGCAGCTCGCTTAAGGTGATCGCCCCGGCGCGGCAGATGACCAGGTCGGCCGCCGCGAGGCAGTCCGGCATGTCGTCGATGTACTCGCGCACGTCGAGCTCCGGGTGTTCGGAAAGGTCGATCCCCTTCTGTTTCAGGAGGTCCGGGAACCACCTTCCCCACCGGCCGTACCCGTGGATATGCCGGAAGCGCCCGCTCTTCGCGCTTTCGGCGAGCAGATCCGCGGCGGCCTCGTTGATCTTCCGGGCGCCGAGGCTGCCGCCGAACGACAGGATCAGAGGGCGGGAATCGAGCCCGAGCTTTTTCCGAGCCGCCTCCCGGTCCGCGCGGACGACCTCCTGCCGCACGGGGTTTCCGGTCAGCACGCAGCGCGCCGCGGGGCTCAGGTACTTCCGCGCGTCGGCGACGGCGAGCATCGTCCGGTCCGCGTGCGCCGAAAGCACCTTGTTCGTCACGCCGGGGTACGCGTTCTGCTCGTGGATGACGGCCGGGATGCCGAGCTTTCCCGCTTCGCGGATCACGGGCCCCGCGACGTACCCGCCCGTCCCGACGCAGACGTCCGGCGAAAAGTCCCGCAGGATCCGGCGCGCCTCCCGGGTGGAGGTGAACAGCCGCACGAGCGTCCGCGCGTTCCGCAGGATGTTCTTCAGGCTCAGACTGCGCTGGAAGCCGGAGATCGTGATGCTGCAAAACGGGACGCCGGCGGCCGGAACCAGCCGCTCCTCCATGCCTCCCTTCGCGCCGACGTAGAGCATCCGCGCCTCCGGCTCTTTTTCCCGGATATACCCGGCCACGGCGAGCGCGGGATTGATGTGCCCGGCGGTGCCGCCGCCGGCGAACAGGATTTTCATAAACAGTCCCTCTATTTTGACGTTTTTATGTTTTTTCGATCGCGGACGTCCTTGAAATGGACAGGACGATCCCCATTTCGGCCAGAAGGATCACGAGCGACGAGCCCCCGTAGCTGAAAAACGGAAGGCTGATCCCCGTGTTCGGAATGGTGTTCGTGACGACGGCGATGTTCAGGATGACCTGAAGGCCGATCTGCACGACGATCCCGATGCCGAGCAGCATCCCGAACTTATCCCGCGCGCGCAGGGAGATCGTGATGCCGCGCCAGATCAGCATGGCGAACAGGATGATGACGATCAGCGCGCCGATGAAGCCGAGCTCCTCGCAGACGATCGCGAAGATGAAGTCGTTCTGCGGCTCCGGCAGGTACAGGAACTTCTGCCTCGACTGCCCGAGCCCGAGGCCGAGCAGGCCGCCCGAACCGATCGCATAGAGGGACTGCCGGGTCTGCCAGGTGTCCTCGATCAGCTGCTGCGTCGCGTTGGAGAACGGGTCCAGCCACGCCGTGATCCGGTCGCTCGCGTAGGAAAACTCCTTCGCGAACAGCACGAGATACGCGACCCCCGCCCCGAGGACGCCGAACGCGCCGACGAACCAGCGCAGCTTCACGCCGCCGATGAACAGCATCACCCCGCCGAGCAGCGCGATGATGACGGTCGCGGAAACGTGCGGCTCCCAGAGGAGCAGCGCGGCCGTCGAACCGAGGATCAGCAGATAGGGCAGGACGCCGTACCGGAACGTCCCCATGCGGTTGAAGTTGAGGGAGATCAGATGCGCGAAGATCAGCACGATCGCGAATTTTGCAACCTCGGAGGGCTGGAACTGGCCGAGCGGCCCGAGGCTGATCCAGCGGTGGACCCCGTTGATGGCGGGCAGGAACTTCACGAGCACCAGCACCGCATAGGAAAACAGCAGGACCGGGATCGCCAGCTTATGAAAATGGTGGTAGTCGAAATAGGAAACGGCGATCATCACCGCGACGCCGAACGCGGCGAACACCGCCTGCTTGCTGATGAAAAAATAGCTGCTTCCGTACCGGTAATAGGCGTTTGCGTAGCTCGCCGAAAACAGCATGATGAGGCCGATGACCAGCAGAACCAGCACCAGGAACAGGAACGGCAGGTCCATCCCGGCGCGCACGGAGAACACCCGGAACTTTTTGCGGACCCGTTTCCCGAACGAAGAGGCGTCCCGGATCTCCCCCGCCGGGCGCCTTCCGCCCGCCCGGGGCCTCCTGGCGGCGGTTTCCCGGCTGTTTCCCACGATTGTCACCCCTTTTTCCGTAACAGGTACTATCCAACCACAATCCCGCCGCCGAATCTGTCGCTTCCTGCGGGCAAAGCCTCAAATTCCGTAGTAGACGAGCAGCACGGACACCGCGCCGAAAAACGCCGTGACCGCGCTGAACACGAAACAGATCTTCACTTCGCTCCACCCGCACAGCTCGAAATGATGGTGGATCGGGCTCATTTTAAACAGCCGTTTGCCGTGCGTCGCCTTGAAATAGGCGACCTGCAGCACGACGGACCCGATCTCGCAGAGGTAGACGATGCCGACGGGCAGGATCAGGACGGGCACGTTCACGGCAAAACCAAACGCGCACACGAGGCCGCCGAGGAACAGCGAGCCGGTGTCCCCCATGAACACCTTCGCGGGGTTGAAATTCCAGACCAGAAAACCAAGACAGCCGCCCGCGGCCGCGGCGGCCAGAATCCCGACGGGGACCATTTTCAGGATGCCCGCGATGACCAGGAAGGCCGCCGCGGCAAAAAACGTGACGGAGGCGTTCAGCCCGTCGATCCCGTCCGTAAAATTGACGGCGTTCACCATCCCGACGATGCCGAGCAGCGAGATCACCCAGTACCACGGGCCCGGGTCGACGCCGCCGAAGAACGGGATCAGCGTTCCGGTTCCCGCGCCGGCCCGGTGCAGCGTGAACAGATAGGCGCCGGCCACGGCAAACTGGAGCACCAGTTTCTGCCGCACGGTCAGGCCGAGATTCCGCTTTTTGACGACCTTGATGTAGTCGTCGAAAAAGCCGATCAGTCCGAACCCGCAGGCCATCAGAAAGCCGGAGAGGACCAGCGTCCTCATGCGGCTGTTCGCCGGGCTCGGGCCCGTCCGGCCGAGGTACAGCGGCAGGCAGACCGCGACGGCCGCCCCGATGCCGAGGATGAACAGGAAACCGCCCATCGTCGGCGTCCCGTTCTTTTTCCTGTGCCACGAGGGACCCACGTCCCGGATGGTCTGGCCGAAATTGATGCGGTGGAGAAACGGGACCATCCATTTTCCCAGCAGGGCCGCGACGGCGAAGGCGATCAGCGCCGCGGCGAACGTCCATACGGAATTCATAACGTTTGATTCACCCTTATTCTGTAAACTGCCCGCCGGGACGGTCCGCGCGGCCCCGGCTTTCCGGCTCCCGGCTTTCGGCGGAGCCTCCGTTGAGCGCCCGCAGCGCTTCGGCAAACGGAACGCCGGCGCCGACGGCCGCCGCGGCCGCCGCCAGCGAGGGGGCGACGGCGGAAAGGTCCCCGTCCGCAAGCCGGACCCGGCCGATCACCCCGATCCCGACGATCTCGAACGCGGCGCGGCCGTCCGGCAGGCGCCGGATGTTCCGCGCGGTGAAGTCCGCGTCGTTGCGCCCGGTCGAATAGGTGATCAGGCGGGGCGCCGCGATGCGGTCGGAGAGCTCGCGCTCCGCGACGCAGACGGAATAGCCGGAAGCATCCAAATCCCCGCGGTCCCCGCAGACGAGCAGGACCGGCCGGGCCGCGTTCGGCGGCACGGGACCGCCGTACGGCACGACGCGGCAGTTCTTCCGGCCGCACAGCAGAAAGATCCCGCCCAGGATCTTTGCCGCGCGGCCGTCTTTTTCGACGACCGAAACCACTCTGGCACAGGGCGCGCTCTCTGAAAGCCGTTCCACGGAATCATTCCCCCCCCGCATCATGTATTATTCCACCGCGCTTGGCTCAATAAACGAAACCGTCACAACCGTACCCGGAGGGACTTTGGTCCCCGCGGCGATGCTCTGCAGGCTGGAAACCGCATTCGACCCGGTCAGCGCGGCCCCGGTGATCCGGATGTTGACGCCGGCCTGCGAAGCCTTTTCATTTGCCTGCGCAAGCGACAGGCCGATCAGATTCGGCACGGTGACGGTGCGGGACTTGCTCTGGGAATCCGTAAACAGGATGACCGTCCCGCTTTTCGGGATGCTCTTGCCCGGATCCGGAACCTGGGAAACCACCTTGCCGCCGCTGCCGTAAATCCTGGCCGTCAGGCCGGCGGCGGAAATCTTGTTTTTCGCCTCGCCCACGGTCATCCCGACCGCGTTGGGCGCCTGCGCGTCGAGCTTTTCCAGCTCTTCCGGCGTGTATTTCGGCTCCACGCCGAGGTAGGGCAGGATTTCCTGCATCGTCTTCGCGAACACCGGCCCGGAAACGTAGCTGCCGTAGTAGCTGCCGCCGTGCGGCTCGTCATAGAACACCAGCATAAGGATCTGCGGGTCGTCCGCGGGGGCGAACCCGCAGTAGGAAGCGATATATTCCTTGCTGGTCTTGATTTCCGTCTTCTCGGAGGTTCCGGTTTTGCCCGCGATGCGGTAGCCGAGCAGATAGCCGCTTTTCGCGGTCCCGACCGTCGCGTCCTCCTGGAGGATCGCGCTCATGCGGCGCGAGGTTTCGTTGGAGATAACCTGGCGCTTCGGGGAGGTGTCGGCGGACTTCACGATATTTCCGTCGCTGTCGAGGATCCGGTCCACCACATGGGGGCGGACCAGATAGCCGCCGTTGGCGACCGCGGCCGCGGCCGTGGCCATCTGGATCGGCGTGATGCTGAAGCTCTGCCCGAACGCGGAGGTCGCGAGCTCGACCGGGTTGAGCTGCTCGGCTTTGTAATAAATGCTTCTCGATTCGCCCGGAAGATCGATGCCGGTCTTCTCCGTCAGGCCGAACGCCTCAAAATATTTTGAGAAAAGCTGAGGCTTCAGAAGCTGGCCGACCTGCATGAACACCACGTTGCTCGAATGGATGATGCCCTCCGCGAACGTCAGGCTGCCGAAGCCGCCGGACTTCCAGTCGTGGATCCGCACGCCGCCGATGGTCAGATAGGGCGGGCAGGAAAAGCGCGTGTTTTCGCTGACGAGATTCTCCTCCATCGCGGAGGACCCGGTCACCATTTTGAACACCGAACCGGGGTGGTAGGTATCGCTGACGCACTTGTTGCGCCACTGGGCCTGCTGGGCAAGCTGAAGCGCCTTGGTCTTTTCCTCGCCGTCCGGCATCTTCGCGATCCGGTCGGCCTCCGCCTTGTCGGCGATGGCGAACGGGGCGTTCGGGTCGAAGTCGCCCTTGACCGCCATGCCGAGGATCGCGCCGGTCTTGACATTCATGATGATCGCGCAGCCGCGGTTCTGCACCTTGTTGTTGACGAGCCCTTCCGCAAGATTCTTCTCAAGCAGGTGCTGGACGACCTCGTCGATCGTCAGGACCAGGCTGTCGCCGTCCTGCGCGGGGACTTCCTGCTCGTACTCGTACTGCATGTCGGTCCCGATCGCGTTTTTCGCCGTGACCAGCTTGCCGGAAACGCCGGTCAGGTAACTGTCGTACTGGGCCTCCACGCCGGAGAGGCCCTGGCTGTCCGCCCCCGTAAAGCCGAGCACCGTCGAAGCGAACGCGCCGTAGGGATAGTATCGTTTGTAATCCTCGATCAGGCGGATCCCGTTCGTGATTTTATTTTTCTCTTTGAACGCGAGGATCTTGTCCTTGACATCCGATTCGACCTTCCGTTTTATGATATCGTAATAAGTTTTCTTTTTTGAATGCTCCAGGATCACATTTTTGTCCATGCCGAGGATCTGGGAAAGGCCGGTGGCGATCAGGTCCCGGTTTTCGTCCGTGATGTAGGCCGGTTCCAGGACGACCTGCCAAACGCTCGCGCTCTTCGCGAGCGTTTTCATGTTCCGGTCGTAGATGGTCCCGCGCTGCGCGGTCAGCGTCGTGTCCTTGACCTGATTGTCGACCGCGCGCATCCGCAGCGACTCCCCCTCGACGATCTGCAGCTTCACAAGGCTTGTGACGACGGCGCCGAATCCGGCCACGATCATCAGCAGCAGGATGAAAACCGTGCGGTGCCATATTCTTACGGTCGTTCCCTTTGCCATCTGTCCGCCTCCAAAAATCGATGAAAGGACCCGCTCATAAAAAGGAGAGTCAAGAACGTTTTCTCAACTCTCTCCGCTTCACCGTCAAGCGGCTGCCGGCCTTCGCCGCATCCGCACGAATACTTTACTAATACTTATTGGAAACGACGCCGCTTTATACTATTCTCCCCTTAAAATGTGGACGGAATCCGCACGGCGGCGGGCGGTGCGGGCCGTCCCGGAGGACCGTGTTACGACAGGACCCGCCGCACGGCGGCGACCGCCTTCGCGAACCAGTCCTGTTCTCCGGCCGGAATCAGCACCTGCGTCTTGTCCCCTTTGGAGAGCCGGAAGGTTTTCACCTGATTCTGGTTGACCTTCTCCATCCCGAGCTTGTCGGACGCGTAGGTTTCCACCGTTTCGAGCGAAATCTGCGCGTCCGATTTCATCCGCATCTGGGTGTAGACGCTCTGATCCTCGGAAAGCTGTCCGTTCACGGCCCCGAGCGACTCCGACAGCTCCGAAAGCTGAACCTGCCCGTGGATGTAGGCTCCCGCCATGCCCGCGACGATCAAAAACGCGAGCGCGGTCGGAAGGAGCCGCCACGCGCTGATTTTGGGCCGCCGGTTTTCCTGGAGCTTTTCCTGCGGGAGCTTGATGACGTTGTTTTTCCGCACGGGTTCCCGCGCTTCGCGGCGCCGGGGCTCAAACAGTTCAAAATCGTAGGCCGTATTGTTCGTTGCCATCATTCTTCAGCTCCCTTTTCTTCGTCGAGTTTGATGCAGACCCGCAGCCGCGCGCTGCGGCTTCTCGGGTTTTCTTCGATTTCCCGCTCCGTCGGCGAAACGCCTTTTTTGTAAAGCAGCTTCGCCCTCGGCTTTCTTCCGCAGACGCACACCGGAAAATCCGGCGGGCAGATGCAGCCCGTACACCAGTCGGCCATCCGCCGTTTGACGATGCGGTCCTCCAGCGACTGGAACGTGATGACCGCCAGCCTTCCGCCCGGCCGCAGGATCGAAAGCGCGGCGTCCAGCCCCTCCGAAAGCCTGTCCAGCTCCCCGTTGACCCGGATGCGCAGCGCCTGGAACGTCTTGCGCGCCGGATGACCGGGTTTTCGCCGCACCGCCGCGGGAACGGATTCCTTCACGATCTCCGCGAGCTGCAGCGTTGTTTCGATCGGCGCCTTTTCCCGCGCGCGCACGATGCCGCGCGCGATCCGCTTCGCGTTGCTCTCCTCCCCGTAGCGGCGCAGGGTGTCCGCGAGTTCCACCTCTGGCAGCGCGTTGACCAGATCGCGCGCGGAAACGCCCTCCCGGCTCATGCGCATGTCCAGCGGCGCGTCGGCATGGTAGGAAAAGCCGCGCGCGGGGTTGTCGAACTGGAACGAAGAAACCCCAAGATCCAGCAGGACGCCGTCGACCGGGAGGATCCCGAATTGTTCCGCCGCTTCGGCCATCCCGGCGAAGTTTGCGCGGACCACCGCGGCGCACGGATAGGGCTTCAGCCGTTCGCCGGCCGCGCGCACCGCGTCGGGGTCCCGGTCGAGCGCGAGCAGCCTTCCGGTCGTCAGCCGCTCGGCGATCGCCCGCGAGTGCCCGCCGCCGCCGGCCGTGCCGTCGATGTAGCGGCCGTCCGGACGGACGGCCAGGCTGTCGATCGTTTCGGCGAGCAAAACCGGGCTGTGGTGGAATTCCATGACGGCGCCTCCTCAGAGGTTCAAAAGATCCATCGCTTCCGCGATGCTGTCCTCGGTCAGCGTGGAGTTGAAGCTCGTCCAGCTTTCGGTGTCCCAGATCTCCGCCCGGCTGGAGGCCCCGATGAACGTGACGTCCTTCCGGAGCTTCGCGTAGTCACGCAGCGGCTGCGGCAGAAGGACGCGCCCCTGGCGGTCCGGCTGAACCTCGACGGCGCCGGAAAACAGGAATCGCTGCAGGCCCCGCGCCTTGGAGATCGGCATGGCGCTCACTTTTTCCTCAAGGCGGTTCCATTCGGTGGGAGAAAGGACGAACAGGCAGCCGTCAAGGCCCTTCGTAACATAAAAACTGTCGCCCAAATCCTCGCGGAATCTGGCCGGAACAATCACGCGCCCTTTCGGGTCTATCGTATGCTGGTACTCTCCGATTAGCATGGCCGGTTCCTTTTCCGGGCAAGCGCGGGATATCCCAACCACATTCCGCTACTTGCCTCCACCTTTCACCACTTTGTTTTGATTATAGCGTATCGGAAAAGAAATTGCAACTGCTTTTTTCGCTTTATGTTAACCGGTTCCGCATTTCCGGACGGGCGGTTTCACGATCTTGCGAATTTGCATTTTAAGCAAAAAAATACGCCACAAGATCTTGTGGCGTAAAAAAATATGGAATTGGGTCTTCAGTCCTTGCCGGTGCGCTGGGAAGCCCGGATCCCCTGCCTGGTCCTGCGCAGCTCCGCGAGGATCTGGGAAAGACCGTCGTCCGTGCGCTTCATCAAATCGTCGATATAGTCGTTGGAAGCCTTGCGCATCTCGCGGATCTTGGCCTGGGACTGGGACGTCAGCTCGTTCGCCTTCTGCTGCGCCTGGCGGGTGATCTCGTCCTGGGCGACCAGCGCCTTGGCCCGTTCCTGCGCGACATGCACGACGGTTTCGGCCTCCCTGCGGGCGTCGTCGAGGATCTGCGTGCGGTCCTTGACGATCGCCCTGGCCTGGCGGATCTCCTGGGGCATCGCCGTGCGGATCTCGTTGAGAATCTGCTTGACCTCCTCGCCGTCCAGCACCGCGCGGCCATGGCTCAAGGGGAGGCTCCACGCCTTATCGATCATTTCATAAAGCTCGTCGATCAAATCATCCACGCTCATTTTCGTTTTCCTCCTGCGCAAAGTCGCTCTTCGATGTCCTGCAGGATGCATTCCGGAACGAAATTGGAAATATCGCCGCCGAAAGAAGCCACCTGCTTGACGCCGCTGGAGCTCAAAAACATGTTTTCCGCCGTGGTGTTGAGATAGACCGTCTCGATGTCCGGATTCAGCTTCTTGTTGAACAGCGCCATCTGGAACTCGTATTCAAAATCCGACATCGCGCGCAGGCCCTTCACAATCACCGTCGCATTGCGGATCCGCGCATAGTCCGCGATCAGTCCGTCGAAGCCGGCGACCTCCACATCGTCCATTTCGGCGGTGCAGCGCTTGAGCATCTCGATCCGCTCCTCCACCGAAAAAGCGGTGTGCTTCGCCGGGTTGACCAGGACGGCCACGATGGTGCGGTCGAACAGTTTGCGCGAACGCCGGATGATGTCCAGGTGTCCAAGGGTAACGGGGTCGAAGCTCCCGGGACAGATTGCGATTCTCACGTTTTACGTCACGTCCTTGTGTTGATATAAGGTCAGCGCGATTTTCCCGTAGCGGTAGGAACGGCCGCGCACGAATTCGCCGGCCCGGTCCGGAAGGGCTTCGTCGGCCGGATGCTCGCAGACGATGGTCCCCCCCGCGTTCATCTTCGCGGCGGCTTTCGGCAAAGCCAGCTGCAGCAGTCCCGTCCGGTAGGGCGGATCCAGAAACGCAAGGTCGAAGCTGCCGCACTCCCCCGAGAGGAAAGCGGCGTAGTCCGCCCGGTGCAGGCGGGAGCGGTTCGAAAATCCCGTCGCCTCCAGATTTTTCGCCACGACTGCGGCGGGCTCGCCCGCGGCCTCGACAAAGACGGCCTCGCGCGCGCCGCGGCTCAGGGCCTCGATGCCGAGCTGTCCTGAACCGGCGAACAGGTCGAGCACGCGCCTTCCTTCGATCTGGAACTGGATGATGCTGAACAGGGCTTCCTTGACCCGCTCCGGGGTCGGGCGGACCGCCCTTCCGGCGCAGACGGACAGTCTTTTCCCCCGCGCCGTCCCGGTGATCACTCTCATGGCTTTCTCCACCTTATTCCGACTTGGTTTTTATTATCCCATGATCCCGCCCGTCTGTCAATGCGGAACCCGGAGGTTTCCGCCGATGGAACGCGGAATAAACCCGTTCGGCCGCCGGCTTCGTCATGCCCGGCGCGGCGGCGAGTTCCTCCACGGCGGCGGCGCGCACGGCCGCGACGGTGCGGAAATGCCTTAAAAGGGCCTTTGCCCGCGCGGGGCCGATGCCTTCGATCGCGGTCAGCGACGAGGAGATCGACGTTTTTCCGCGCAGCTGGCGGTGGTAGCCGATCGCGAACCGGTGAACCTCCTCCTGGATGGCGGAGACGAGCGTGAACGCGCTCCGGCTGGAGCTGATCGCGATTTCCCCGCCGTCCCGCGCGATCGCGCGGGTGCGGTGCCGGTCGTCCTTGACCATGCCGAACAGCGGGATTGAAAGGCCCGCCGCCTCCAGCACCGGGCGGACGGCCGAAACATGGCCGCGCCCGCCGTCGAGCAGGATCAGGTCCGGCAGGCGGCCGAAGCCCTCGCCGGATTCCCGGCATTTTTCGTATTCCGCCAGCCGGCGGGAGACCACCTCCCGCATCGAGGCGTAGTCGTCCTGCCCTTCGACCGTTTTGATCCGGAACTTCCGGTAGGCCGACCTCAGCGGCCTTCCGTTTTCGAACACGACCATGCCCGCGACGTTTTCCCCGCCCGCAAGGTTGGAAATATCGTAGGATTCGATGTAGCCGGGCGGTTCGGGAAGGCCCAGGAGCCGCCCGAGCTCGTCGAGCGCCGAAGCCTCCCGCCCCGTGCGCCCGATCGTCTGCGCGAGCTGCTCGGCGGCGTTTTCGCGGCACAGTCCGGCGAGCTGCGCCTGCTCCCCCTTCTTCGGGACGGAAACGGTCACCTTCCGCCCGGCCTTTTCGGAAAGCCAGCGGGACACCAGCGCCGCGTTCTCCGCCGGGCCGTCCAGCGTGACGCGCGGCGGAACGCGGCCGCGCATCGAATAGTACCGCTCGAGGAATTCTCCGCGCGCCGCCTTCGGGTCGCCGGCCTCCCCCGTGAAGAACGTTTCGCGGTCGCACAGACGTCCGTCCTGAAAGCGGAACACCTCGAAGCAGCTTTTGCCGGCTCCCTGCGTCAGCGCGATCACGTCCTGCTCGGGGACGCGGGACGCGACCACCTTCTGCCGTTCGCCCATTTTCCGGATCGCGGCGATCCGGTCCCGCAGGCGCGCGGCGCGCTCGAACTGGAGTTTTTCGGCCGCCTCGTCCATCTTCTCCTTCAGCGTGCGCATGCTTTTGGCGCTGCCGCCGCGCAGGAATTCCAGGGCTTCCGAAACGGATTCCCGGTACTCCTCCCCGCTGATCTTCCCCCGGCACGGCGCGCAGCACTGCTTGATGTAGAAATTGAGACAGGGCCGCCGCCGGCCGATCTCCTGCGGGAACTTCCGCGTGCAGGAGGGAAGGCGGAAGATCTTCAGCGCCTCATCGACGGACTGCTTTACGGTCCAGGAGCTGACATAGGGCCCGATGTACTCCGCGCCGTCGTCCGCGATCTGCTTCGCCTCCGAAATGCGGGGCCACGGCCCCGGGCTGACGCGGATATAATGGTACCCCTTGTCGTCCTTTAAAAGGATGTTGTACTTCGGACTGTACTGCTTGATGAGGCTGCACTCGAGCACCAGCGCCTCGAACTCGCTGTCCGTCAGGATATACTCGAAGGTTTCCACGTTCGCGACCATCCGCCGCACCTTGGCGTCGTGATTCCGCTCGGACCCGAAATACTGGCTGACCCGGTTCTTGAGCGCCTTCGCCTTTCCGATATAGATGATCTTCCCCGATTTGTCGTGCATCAGGTAAACGCCGGGGCTCAGCGGAAGCCGCATCGCGCGGGCCCTGAGCTCTTTCTTATGCTTTTCCCGGTCCGTCAAAGCGGCGCTTCCCCCTTTCCGTTCCGCTTTTCATGCGCACGAAAAAATAATTTTCGATAAAGAAAAAGCACCGCGGCCGCGCGGTGCCTTTTGGAATCTGCCGATCATTCGGAAAAGCCGGACTGCACCAGCTCCACAAGGCCGTCGACGGCCTCCCGCTCGTCGGAGCCGTCCGCGATGATGCGGATATTCGTGCCGCCGACGATGCCGAGGGACAGTACGCCCAGCAGACTTTTCGCGTTGACGCGCCGCTCCTCCTTTTCCACCCAGATCGATGCTTTATATTCATTGGCCTTCTGAATAAAAAAAGTCGCCGGACGGGCGTGCAGGCCCACCTGGTTTTGGACCAGGACCTCTTTCACATACATTTTCAGATCCACTCCCACACAAATTTATATCCGCAACATTCTGGACAAAAGAACGCGTTTTATCTAAGATTTTAAACAAGTCTTATTATATCACGTTTGAACGGGCCGTCAATGCAATCCCGAAACTTTGGATTGATGACCGAACGCGGGGGGCGGCAGACGGGCGCGTTTGTGCAATCCGACGTATTTGTTGAAAGTTTTTAGTCTCTCTGCCGGAACTTGCGGCCCAGTCATCCTATGCGGCCGGTTTCAGAAAGTTCCCTTGACGGAATCCGGCCCGTTCTCGTGCAGGAATTCCCGGTCCTCCCGCGAAAGCGCCGCCTTCGCGAGCAGCTCCGGGCGTTTGCGCGCCGTGCGCAGGAGCGCCTGCCCCCGCCGCCAGCGCCGCACCAGCTCGTGGTTGCCGTTTAGCAGCACCTCCGGCACGCGCCTGCCGCGCCAGTCCGCCGGGCGGGTATACTGCGGATATTCCAGGAGGGAGCGGAAATGGCTCTCCTCCTCGAAGCATTCCGCGTTCGAAAGCACGCCCGGCACCATGCGGCAGACCGCGTCGGCCAGCAGCAGCGCGGGCAGTTCCCCTCCGGTGACGACGTAGTCGCCGACGGAGATCTCCTCGTCGACATAGGCTTCGAGCACGCGCTCGTCCACGCCCTCGTAATGCCCGCACAGCAGCACAAGGCCGGGCAGCGCCGAAAGCTCGCCGACCCGCTTCTGCGTCAGGGTCTTCCCCTGCGGCGAAAGGTAAACGGTGTGCGGCTTCTTTCCGAGGTGGGCGGTCAGGTCGTCCATGCACAGGGCGATCGGCTCCGCCTTGAGCAGCATGCCCATCCCGCCCCCGAACGGCGAATCGTCCACCGTGCTGTGCTTGTCCAGCGCATAATCCCGGATCTGGTGGCAGCAGACCTGCACGGCTCCCTTTTTGCGCGCGCGGCCGACGATGCTCTCCGCCATCACGGCCTCGCACATTTCCGGGAACAGCGTCAAAAGGTCAATCCGCATCGTCGAAGATCCCCTTGACCGGCCGGATCAGCATTTTCCCCTTTTCGAGGTCGATTTCCCGGATGAATTCCGGCACTGCGGGGATCAGACGGTTTTTATGGTCCTGGGAAGTGATCTGGTACACGTCGTTCGCCCCGGTCCGCATGACCTCGGTCAGCGAGCCGTAATAGATGAACGTGTCCGCGTCGTAGACGTCCAGCCCGATCAGGTCCTGCATGAAATAGATCCCCGGCGGCAGCGCCACATCCCCGCGGTCGAGGTACAGGACCTTGCCCCGGAGCCGGTCCGCCTTCTCGACGGAATCGACGCCTTCGAGGACCATCAGGACAAGATTCTTGTGCGCGCGGGCGGAGAGCACCCGGACCGGGGTTTCGCCCCCGTCGAGATACAGGGTGGAGAACCGCGTCAGGAATTCCGCCGAATCGCACCACGGCTTCACGCGCAGCTCGCCCCTCAGGCCGTGGGTCCCGACGATCTTGCCGGCTTCCAGATACTTCTTTCGCATATTTTCCCCCAAAACAAAACACAGATTCCGGAATTTATTTTCCGAGTCGGAAAAGGGGCTCCTTTTCCATGAATTTCAAAAGCAGATACAGCAGCGCGACGTCGATCGGCAGCAGGGCCAGATTGGTCGCGACGCGCGCCGAGAGGACGGCCAGAAAGGCCCGGGAATACAATACGGAGAGCCACAGCGGATTCAGCAGCAGATTCACGAGCACGGTGACGGACACTTTGGCGGCGGCGGTCCTCCAGAGCGTGGCGCGCCTGCGATGGAGAAAGATGCCGTACAGAAAACCCGAGAGGAAGGCGTTGAGCGTAAAACCCGGAAAATACGGCCCCGTCGGGGCGATGGCGTAAGAGACGACGTCGCCGAGCGCGCCGACCGCGCCGCCCGCCGCCGGGCCGAACAGAACGCCGGCGGCCGCGATCGGCAGGAACGAAAAGCCGACCTTCAGAATCGGCGAAACGTTGAGCGTGAACATGCCGAGCACGACCTTGAGCGCGAGCAGCATGCCGCAGACGGCCACGGCCGTGACGGCCCCGCGGCCGCGGAAAGACAGTTTGGCGGAGTTGAGAGAATGTTTCAAAGAAAAGACCTCCTTTTTGTAATTGATGCTACATAAAGGAGGTTTCCCCCAAACTATGTAGCAGCGGGATGCGGACTCTGCACCGCAAGTTTCCTTTTCGTCCGTCCGGCAACTCCCTGTCCGGTCGGCACTTAACGCGCAAAATCCTACTCTGCATTCTGATTTTTTTTGATCCGTCCGGGCGCGCCGGGCGGCGGGTTTTCAGTCGATCTCCACGGAGACCTTCTTGCCGTCCCGGGTCGCGGCGGCCCGCATCACGACGCGGATCGCCTTCGCGATGCGGCCCTGCCTGCCGATCACCCGGCCCATGTCGTTTTCGGCGACATGGAGATGATAGACGACCGTTCCGTCGGCGGACGGTTCGTCGGCTTCCACGCGGACAAGCTCCGGGGCTTCGACGAGTCCCTGGGCAATGGACAGCAGCAGCTCTTTCATGGCGGGCACCTCCCCCCGGTCTTACAGGACCCCGTGCTTTTTGAACAGCGCCTTGACGGTATCCGTCGGCTGGGCGCCGTTTGCGATCCAGGTCTTTGCCTTTTCGGCGTCCACCTTGACGACGGACGGCTCCTCCAGCGGATTGTAGGTGCCGATCTCCTCGATGAAGCGGCCGTCGCGCGGATAGCGGGAATCCGCGACCACGATGCGGTAGAACGGGGATTTTTTCTTGCCCATCCTGCGAAGTCTGATCTTTACTGCCATTTCTTTCACCTCCACGAACCAGTTGCATGTATCTTCACCGGCAAAGCCGGATGAATTCGAATCAAAACGGCATTCCGATGCCGGGAAAACGGCGGCGCGCGCCTTTTTTCTTGAACTGCTTGAGCAGCTTCCGCGTCTGCTCGAACTGTTTGAGCAGGCGGTTGACGTCCTCCACCCTGCTGCCGCTCCCCGCGGCGATGCGCCGCTTGCGGCTCGGATTCATCAGCTCCGGCCGCTCGCGCTCCCGCGGGGTCATCGAAAGCAGGATCGCCTCCGTGTGGTCGATCTGCCGGTCGTCGATCTCCACGTCCCTGAGCTGCCGTTCCATCCCCGGCAGTTTCTTGAGGACGTCCCCGATCGGTCCCATCTTCTTCATCTGGCGGATCTGGTCGAGCAGATCGTTGAGGTCCATCCGGTTCCGAAGCATCTTTTCGGCGGCCTTCGCGGCCGCCTTCCGGTCCACGTTCTTCTGCGCGTCCTCGATCAGGGTGAGCACGTCGCCCATGCCGAGGATGCGGGACGCCATGCGGTCCGGATGGAACACCTCGAGGTCGGAGAGCTTTTCGCCCGTGCCGGCGAACTTGATCGGCCGGCCGGTCACGGCGCGCACCGAAAGCGCGGCGCCGCCCCTCGCGTCGCCGTCCAGCTTTGTGAGGATCACGCCGGAAATGTCCAGCAGCTCGTGGAACGACTGCGCCACGTTCACCGCTTCCTGCCCGGTCATCGCGTCCACGACGAGAAGGATGTCGGTCGGACGCACGGCCTCTTTGATGCGGCTGAGCTCGTCCATCAGGGCCTCGTCGATCTGCAGGCGGCCGGCGGTGTCGATCAGCACGAAGTCGTTGCCGTAGTCCCGCGCGTGCGCGACGGCCGCCCGGCTGATTTTGACCGGATCGCCGGCGCCCTGCTCGAAGACCGGAACGCCGGCCTGCTCCCCGAGCACCTGAAGCTGCCGGATCGCCGCCGGGCGGTAGACGTCGCACGCGGCGAGCAGCGGGCGGTTCCCGCTGTTTCTGAGCATCAGCGCGAGCTTCGCGGCGTGCGTCGTCTTGCCGGAGCCCTGCAGCCCGCACAGCAGCACGACGGCGGGCGGGGCGGAGGGGCTGTTCAGCCGGGCCTCCCCGCCGCCCATCAGGGCGGTCAGCTCCTCGTCGACGATCTTGACGACCATCTGGGCCGGGGTAAGACTCTCCATCACTTCGCTTCCGACGGCGCGCGCGCCGACCTTCGCGACGAAGTCCTTCGCGACCTTGTAGTTGACGTCCGCCTCCAGCAGGGCGAGGCGGACCTCCCTCATGGCTTCCTTCACGTCGGACTCGCTGAGCTTGCCCTTGGACCGCAGGCGCCTGAACGCCGCCGAAAGTTTTTCCGAAAGATTTTCAAACGCCAAAACGGACCCTCCCTTTCGTTACTCGCAGAGCCTGCGGGCGACCTCGAGGATCCGCCTCGCGTTCTCGTCGATCTCCCGCGCGTAGATACAGTGCGCGTTGTAATCCCGAATCTCGGCGGCCGCGGCGCCGATCGTCCGAAGGCCCTTCATCATCTCGCGAAAGCGCCCCGCAAGTCCGAGGCGCCCCTCCATTTCGAGGAGCTGCCCCTCGGCGCGCTTGACCGCGTCGCGGACGCCCTGCCGGGTGATCCCTTCGTTTTCCGCGATTTCGGAAAGGGACAGGTCGTCGTCGTAATAATACTCGACCACCTGCCGCTGCTTTTCCGTCAGCATGGGACCGTAAAAATCCAGCAGAAGCGAAATGTTCAGATCCTTCGCCATCGGGACCGCCTCCGTTGCGATGTAAAGCTGATTCTCTTTACAGCAAACGATTATACTATAAAACGCGCGGGGTGTCAAGCGGCAAATTCATGTGGAAAAGCCGAGCTCAAGCCCGAATTTCAGCCGGAACTTCCCGTCCTTCATGTCCAGGTCCTTCATTCTGAGCTGCGCCGTCGCGTTCTGATAGGAGACGCGGAACAGCGATTTTGTATCGCAGGCGAGGACGTCCCCCTCGCGGGAAAGCGCCGAGGGCAGGCGGCTTTCGATCATTCCGAGCGCCCATCCCTTTGGAACCGGGAGCCTGCCGACGCGCACGGAATTCACCTGGAACAGCATCCGCTCCGTCCGGGGGTCGAACGACGGCGAAAGGTTCAGCGAAACGCCGAACGTCTTTCCCGCGTACCGCGCCGGGACGTAAACGTCCGCCGTGCCGCCCTGAGCCGCCGTGACGGAAACCGCGGAAAAGGCGGAGCCGGACGTCCCTTTCTTTTGGAGCACGCCGTTCAGAAAGCCGCTGACCTCCCGCGGGGTCAGCGTGCACTCCCCGCCGGAAACGGCGGCCGCGAGGGCCTTTCCCGTCACCGGATCGGAGGGCCGCTCCATCGTCCGCCCCGCGTTCGGGTCGTCCAGCAGCATCCACGACAGGACGCAGAACGCCGCGAGAAGCACCGCGAGGACGGACAGAACCACTGTGAGCGCGCGGGGGCCCCGGCGCTTTCCCTGCATGTGTCTGGGCTGTATCATAAAATTTTCTCCCTTCTTTTCTGGAGGAACGGCGCCTGCGCCGCCGGTTTCGCGGCCGGACGCGGGGCCGAACCGTGTCCGCCGGAGGCGCGATCGCGACGCTATTTGAGTTCCACGATCGTCACGCCGGATTCGCCCTCTCCGAACGTGCCGAGCCGGTAGCTTTTGACGCTCGGGTGGTTCTTCAGATGCCGCTGCACGGCGGCACGCAGGGTCCCCGTTCCCTTGCCGTGGATGACGGTCACCTGCCCGACGCCGCTTAAAAGCGCGGAATCGAGGAACCGGTCCAGGTTCAGGATCGCCTCGTCGGCAGCCTGGCCGCGCAGGTCGAGATCCACGGCGGCCTTCGCCTGCGCGCGGGAGGTCACGCTCCGCGTCACCCGGCCCGTCGGCCTCCGGGCCGGCTTTTCGGAAAGGAGGCGCAGGTTGGAAACCGGGACGCGCACCTGGAGGATGCCCGCCTGGATCAGCGCTTCGCCGGAATCGTCCTCCGGCGGCTTCAGGACCGTCCCCCTCTTGTCGATGTCGAAGATCAGGACCGGGTCGCCGGCGGCGAGCGGACGGGGCAGGACGTAATCCTCGCTGCGGCGTTCGCGCACCGGATCCGCCCCGCTTTCGAGCGCGCGCAGTCCGGCGTTGAGCCTCGCCTTCTGTTCGGCCGTGAGCGCCCTGTCCTTCCGCTTCTTCAGTTCCTCCAATTCGTCCAGCAGCGCGTCGGCCTGCGCGCGGGTCCGGGCGACGAGCTGCGAAGCCTTTTCCCGTGCCCTTTCGATCTCGCCGTCCGTCTCACGCCGGACGCGCCCGAGCTTCTCCTCGGCCTCCCGGCGGAGACGTTCCGCGTCCTCGCGCGCCCGCTGCGCCTCCCGCCTTTCGTCCTCCAGCTTCCGCCGGCTTTCCTCCAGGCGCCGGACCACGTCCTCAAAGCGCGCGTCCTCGCCCGAAACCAGCTCTTTCGCGCGGCCGACGACCGCCTCGTCCATGCCGAGCCGCAGAGAGATCGCGAACGCGTTCGAGCGCCCCGGCATCCCGATCAGCAGCCGGTACGTCGGCCGGAGGGTCCCGACGTCGAATTCGCAACACGCGTTTTCGACCCCGGACGTTTGGAGCGCATAGGCCTTGAGCTCCGCGTAATGGGTCGTCGCGGCGACCCGCGCCCCCTTTTTGCGCAGGGCTTCGAGGATCGCCTCCGCGAGCGCGGCGCCCTCGACCGGATCGGTGCCCGCGCCGAGTTCGTCGAGCAGGATCAGGCTTCCCGGCCCCGCCTGACCCATAATCGAGATGATGTTCTTCATGTGCGCGGAGAACGTCGAAAGCGACTGCTCGATGCTCTGTTCGTCGCCGATGTCCGCGAGGACGCGGCCGAAGACGGCGACCTCGCTGTTCTCCGCCGCCGGAATCATCAGGCCGCACATCGCCATCAGGGTCAAAAGCCCGATCGTCTTGAGCGCGACGGTCTTGCCGCCCGTGTTCGGGCCCGTGATGACGAGGGTGTCGAACCGGTTTCCGAGCTCGATGTCCGTCGGCACGACCTTGGCGGGGTCGATCAGCGGATGGCGGGCCCGCCTGAGCACAATTCTTCCGCCGTCGTTGACGGCGGGCCGGGTCGCCTTCATCCGGTAGGCGAGGTCCGCCTTCGCGAAAATCAGATTGAGCCCGACCGCCGTCCGGTACCCGCGGACCGTGCTGTCCGCAAAGCTGCCGACCTCGGCGGAAAGCTCCGAGAGGATCCGCTCGATCTCCTTTTGCTCCTCGGACTTCAGCACCCGCACCTGGTTGTTGAGCTCGACCGCGCTCAGCGGTTCCACGAACAGCGTGGAACCGCTCGCGGAGGTGTCGTGCACGAGGCCGGGGACCTCCGAGCGGTGCTCCGCCCGCACCGGGACGACGAACCGCCCGCCGCGGATCGTGACGATCGGGTCCTGCAGATATTTCTGGTAAGCCGCCGAATGCGTCATCCGGTCGAGGACCTCCCGCGCCCGCGCGGCGGCGGAGCGGATCTTCCGGCGGATCGAAGAAAGCGCCGGCGAGGCGGAATCCGCCATCTCCTCCTCGGAAAGGACCGCGGAGTTGATCCGGTCCTCCAGGTATTTGTTCGGCATCAGCGAATCGAAGCGGTCGTCCAGGCACCCCTTCGTCTCTCCGCTTTTCCGCCGCCAATCGACGATCGCGCGCAGCGTGTGCAGCACGGCGGAAACCTGCAGGAGCTCGGCCATCGTCAGCCTGCCGCCCGCCTGCGCGCGGCGCAGCGGGTTCGAAACGTCCCGGAGCCCCCCGAACGGCGGCGCCCCAAAGCGCGCCATCAGCCCGTACGCCTCGTCCGTCTCGTTCAGGAGCCGCTCCGCCGCCTCCACGGAAGCGGACGGCCGCAGCTCTTCGGCCAGGCGCGCCGCGTCCGCGCAGGCCGTCCGGGCCGCGAGCAGCTTGCAAATTTTGTCGAGCTCCAGCGCACGGGCGTGTTTCTGCATGATTTTATTTTCCGACATAAAAAACGGATTCCCCCCGTGATTTCATCCGGAAAACCCATACCCGCCCCGGCGCAGCGCCCGCGCCGCGCGGTCTCAGTTTTCCCGTTTTAAAAGAAAATAATTCCGTCATCCGTCCTCGCGGGCCAAACAAATCCTCCGGCGCGTCCTCCCCGCGGCGCCCGGAATCGCTCTGCGCTTCACGACGGCTTCGCCTCCGTTTTTTCCGCGTCCGGGCGCGCCGCTCCGCCCCCGGCCACGGCATGGTAAAAATCGAGCGTGCCGAAGCCGCGCCCGAGCGTGTGCAGGACATAGGCTTCGGCCGCCGCGTCCAGCTCCCGCACGCCCCGTTCGGAAAGCGAGAACGAAAACACCCGCTCGAACGGGGCGTAGACCGTGTGGCGCAGCCCGGCCATCGCGCCGCGGCCGAGCAGCACCGAGGGCTCCCCGGCCGGCCGGCCGCATTCGCCGCAGACGATCCGGCCGGAAAGCGGCAGAAAATACATCCCGTCCGCCTCGAACCGGCCGCATTCCGAGCAGCCGACGAGGTCCGGCATATAGCCGGAAAGGGACAGCATGCGCATCTCCACGGCCGCCTTCACGATCCCGTCCGACCGCCGCCCCCGGCAGAGCAGGTACAACGCGTTGAGCACAAGGCGCAGATAATCCCCCGCCTCGCTCCCCTGCGGGGCGAGCGCGGCGGAAAGCTCGCAGAAATACTGGGCGAGCGCAAGGCGCCCGATGTCGTTTCGCAGACCGAAAAAAACTTCGATCGGCCTCGCGTCGTCGATTATGTATTTATCCCGCCCCTCGAAAAGCGTGAAGCGGGAATAACTGAAAAGCCTCGTCGCTGACAGGCGGCCGTTTTTCGCGCGGCCGGGCCTCTGCACGAACGCGCGGAGCACGCCCTTCTGCTTTGTCAGGACGGTGACCAGGCGGTCGCTTTCACCCACGCATTTCTCCGTGATAACCAAACCTTCGGCGTCGGTCCTCATCGGCATCCTCCCGCGGCTGCTTTTCGTCCATCTGCCGCAGCTGGCTGTAAATCAGATAATCCATGATGTTGCCCGTATGTTTGAAACTGTTCCATGCCGTATTCTGATCCAAGACTTACCGCCCCTTTTTTATGATACTACCAAAAGTATTTGTCTTTCGGCGGATTCCTATGAGCGGTAAATAAATGAATTTGCCCCATCATATGACAAATTTTTTGTCCGGATGGTGCTGTGAAAAAAATGTCGTCAGCCGTCGAACGCCGAACCGTCGTACCCGAGCGTGCGCATGACCGCCGGGCGGTTGCGCCAGTCCTCGCGCACCTTCACCCACAGCTTCAGGTTGATTTTGCATTCGAAGAATTTTTCCATGTCTCTGCGCGCGGACGTGCCGATTTTTTTGAGCATCGAACCGTTTTTGCCGATGATGACGGCCTTGTGCGATTCCCGCTCGCAGTAAATCGTCGCAAAAACGTCGGTCAGGTCCGGCCGGCCCGGCCGCCCCTCCATCTTTTCCACCACGACCGCCGCGCCGTGCGGGATCTCGTCCCCCAGCAGGCGCAGCAGTTTTTCCCGCACGATCTCGGCGGCGAGGACGCGTTCCGGCTGGTCCGTCAGGGCGTCCCCGCCGAAGAAATGGCCGCCGGGCGCCGCCAGCGCGGAGAGCTCCCCGACCAGGTCCCTCACCCCGCTGCCGGTTTTCGCCGAAACGGGGACGACGGCCCGGAACGCGTACAAGCCCATCATCTCGCCGATCTGCCCCATCAGGCGCGTTTTGTCCGCGAGCAGATCGACCTTGTTGAGCGCGAGCACGGCGGGCATGTCCAGCGTTTGGAACCGCTCGATCAGCCCGGGCGCGGGGCGTTCGGCCCGCCGGCCGGCCTCCGCCACGAGCAGGCAGGCGTCCACGCCGGAAACGGACTCCATCGCGGAGCGCACCATATACTCCCCGAGGCGGTTGCGCGGCCGGAACAGGCCCGGCGTATCGATGAACACGAGCTGCGTCGCGCCCCCGGTCAGGATCCCGAGGATGCGCGTGCGGGTCGTCTGCGGCTTCGGCGAAACGATCGCCACCTTTTTGCCGAGCACGGCGTTGAGCAGCGAGGACTTCCCCACGTTCGGCCTCCCGACGATCGCGATGAACGCGGATTTCTTTTCTTCCTCCGCCAAACGGTTTCCTCCTTTAATTGCGGTCCCGGTTCCGCCGCACGCGGTCCCGGATGCCGATCGGTCCGAGCGCGGCGTAACAGACGGCCGCGGCGAGCGAGAGCAGCAGCAGCGCGAACAGCGCCGGGCGAAGCGCGAACCAGCGGAAAATCCGCGCGAACACCTCCGGCCTCCAGAACAGGCAGATCCCCACGGCGACCGAAAAGGCCGCGCCGACCAGCACCGCGCCGGACGCCATGTCCTTGACGATGCGCACGACGGGGTTGAAGCTCGCCGCGGAAAGGTCGGAAAGCTCCTCCGCCACCGTGTTGAACAGCTCCGCCGCCAGAACCAGCGCGAACGTCAGGAACAGCACCGCGTACTGGGTCCGCGTCAAATCGAAAAAAAACGAAAAGGCGAACACATAGAGCGCGGTCACCGTGTGGATCCTCATGTTCCGCTCGTTGTTGATGCAGTAGACGATCCCGCGGAACGCGTATTTAAAACTTTTTAAGAAGCGCAAGCCTCATTCCTCGTTCTCTTCCAGGACGTAGCTCGCCGTGCTGGGCAGGCCGAGCTGCATCATGACTTCCTCCTCTTTTTCGCGCATTCTCACCCGTGCGATGCCGCCCTTTTCATGGTCGTACCCCAGCAGGTGCAGCATCGAGTGGGCGGTGAGATAGCCGACTTCGCGCTCCAGGGAGTGCCCGAACCGCTTGGCCTGCTCGACCGCCTTTTCCATCGAAATGACGATGTCCCCCAAAATCTTCGCGCCGGTCGAGTGGTTGACGTCGTAGACGCCGTTCTCCCCCATCGGGAAGGACAGCACGTCCGTCGGGACATCCTTGCCGCGGTACTGCGCATTGTATTTCCGGATCTGCTGATTATCGACGAAAACGACGCTGATTTCGGCCGGACCCTGAAACTTTTCCAGCCGCAGCACCGCGTTGCAGCAGCGGCGCACCAGCATGCGCAGCCCCGTCGGAATCTTGACCGCCTTCTGTCTGTTATCGATCATAACCCTGATTTTTTCCATATTCTAACGCCCCGTTTCCTCATTTCTTGCATAAGCCCTGACAATATCCTGCACCAGCCTGTGGCGCACGACGTCCTTTTCCGTAAACCGTACCTGCGCGATGTCGTCGATGCCGCGCAGGATATGGAGCACGTCCTTGAGTCCCGACCGTTTGCCCTCCGGCAGATCGATCTGCGTGATGTCCCCCGTGATGACCATTTTGGAGTTAAACCCGAGCCGCGTCAGGAACATCTTCATCTGCTCCGGCGTCGTGTTCTGCGCCTCGTCCAGGATGATGAAGCTGTCGTCCAGGGTCCTGCCCCGCATATAGGCGAGGGGCGCGACCTCGATGTTGCCGCGCTCCACATATTTTTGATATGTTTCCGCGCCGAGCATGTCGAACAGCGCGTCGTACAGCGGCCTTAAATACGGGTCCACCTTCTGCTGCAGGTCGCCGGGCAGAAAGCCCAGCTTTTCCCCTGCTTCCACGGCCGGGCGGGTCAGGATGATCCGGTTGACCTCCTGCGCCCGGAACGACGTGACGGCGAGCGCCACCGCCAGATAGGTTTTCCCGGTCCCGGCCGGCCCGACGCCGATGGTGATGGTGTGCCCGCCGATGGCCTGGCAGTAGCGCCGCTGCCCGAGGGTTTTTGCCTTGACCGGTTTCCCTTTCGACGTGATGCAGATGCAGTCGCCGGCGAGCGCCTCGATCTTGTTTTCCCCTCCCTCGTTGACGAGGGAGATGCAGTAGCGGACGTTCTGCTCGTTGAGCGTTTCCCCGCGGCTGACCAGCGCCATCAGGCTTTCGATCGCGCGCGCCGCCTTGCCGACGCCTTCCGGTTCCCCGGAAACCTTCATTTCCCCGCCGCGGCAGACGACCGCGACCCCGTATTCCCGCTCGATCAGCTTGATGTTTTCGTCGAAACTCCCGAAAACCGCCACGGCCTGCTCGATCCGGTCGATGTTGATTTTTTGCTCAAACATTCCCTCACCTGAAAGTCCGGACCCCAAAACGGTCCGGTGGTTGATTTTGTACTTATTATAGCACAATGATAGGATTTCGTCACCATAAAATATACAAAAAAGTTTTAAGATTTTATTAACATTTCCGATTCCCTCGCGATATTCTCTTCACACCGGACCGTATAGGAAACGACCAGCGTTCCGTCCTTTTCCGTATCCTTCGTTTGGACCGAGAGGATCTTCGTCCCCTCCGGCAGCGAGCGCCCGTAATTTTCGAGCTGCCCGGCCGCCCGGCCGAGCGCCTGCTTGCGCGACAGGCTCAGGGGGACGGAGCGCATTTCGGTCCATTGCTCCCGGTACAGGCTGAGCGGAAGCACGGTGCCGAACAGCCGGAAATCCGTCAAAACGCCGGAGCGTTCATAGTCCCCCCGCGGCCTTCCGCTGAGCGTCAGCGGGATGTGCGCGCCGAACAATTCCAGGCTTTTCCGTTCGAGCGAACGTCCGGTGGGCCTGCGCACGGTCTGGCGCAGCGGGACGCGGACCTCGAGCGGGTGGGTGGTCTCCGCGATGATTTCGGCGGCGGCGTGTTCGTTCCTGCTGCCCTCGAACGAATCCTCGACCGTTGCGCTGACCAGGAGCTGCCCCTCGACCACGGCGTCCCCTTCCTTGACAAGGGGCGTGCCGGCGTACACCCGCATCGAGAGGATCTGCCCCGTGGCGGAGGCCTTCAGATCGCAGGGGCGGTCCTGCGGGAAGATCTCCGGCCGGTCGGCCTTCTCCCTGATCGAAACCTCGAAGATGCAGCCCTGCGTGTTGATGTTCATCCAGCCGATCTTCGGGAACAGCAGCATCATCTTCGCCTCGATGCGGCCGGTGTCGACGTCGGATTTCGAGGTGCCGACGGAAAGGCCCGCCTGCGCGAGCGCAAGGCGGATCGCCTGGGTGTCGAGCGTGCTGTTGCCGCTGACCTCGATGCACCAGACGCGCGAGGACAGGACGACCAGGACGGCGGCGAACGCGGCGGCTCCCGCGAAGAGGCCGCGGTGGCCCCGCGTTCGGTACAGGAGGAACGGCAGGCCGTGTCTCTCCCGCACCCGGAGGCGGCAGCCCGCCCGGCGCGCGCAGGAGCGGAGCCGCCGGTACCGGCCGACGGCGACGCACGCGCCGCTGTTCCGGCGGGACGCGATCTCCCAGAGGCAGGCCCCGGACCGCGCGCAGGCATTGAAAAACCGTTCCGGACTGCCCCCCAGAACGGAAAACCGCACATAGCCCATCAGCCAGCGGGTAATTTTCAGCGAAAACATGGCGGACACCTCAAAGCAAGAACTCGATGCCGGTCAGGAACCCCGTCACGACCAGCGAATCCGCGGTCAGGCATTTGATTGCAAGCCCCCGGCCGGAAAACCGGACGATCATCCTGCCGACCCGGACGCGCACCACGTCGGTGTCGTATTCCAGAACGCCGCCGCAGCCGTCGACCACCGCCTCGGTGTTTCCGTTGATCTGCATGTGCGACGGCATGCCCAGTCCGGCCCGGTCCAGAAGATTTTCCCTGTTTGCCAAGACGATTTCCCCCTTCCCGGGTCCCGTAACCGGGGCCCCGGTATTTCCACCTAATGCTATGCGCCAAAAGGGGTAAATATCCGCGGCGCGGCATATACATAGGGACGGTAAGGGGGAATCGGGATGAAATTCAAAACGGGAGCGCTGCTGGCCGCGACGCTGACGGCGGCCTGCGCGCTGCTGATCTTCCCGGCGCAGGCGGCCGAGGGCGCGAAAAACGGCATCGGCTACTGCCTGGAGGTGCTGCTCCCGTCGCTTTACCCGTTCATGGTGCTTTCGGTATTCGTCGTCAAGAGCGGCCTGGCGCGCAGGCTGGGCGGGGCGCTGGAAGGCGCGACGCAGCGCCTGTTCCGGCTGCCCGGCTGCGCGGCGCCGACCGTGCTGATGAGCGTGATCGGCGGCTACCCGGCCGGGGCGCGCTCCGTCGCCGCGCTGTACGAGGACGGCGACGTCAGCCGGGCGCAGGCGGAGCGGATGCTCGGGTTCTGCGTCAACGCCGGTCCCTCGTTCGTCGTCACCGCCGTCGGCGCCGGATTCCTCAAAAGCCCGCGCGCCGGAGCGGTTCTGTTCGCGGCGCAGGTCGCCGTGTTCCTGATCCTCGGCGTCGCGGGCGGCCTGACCGCCCGCCGGGAACCCGCCGCTCCCGGGAAAAGCGTGAAAAAAAAGGTCCCGGCTTCCGAGGCGCTGATCGTCTCGGCCGCGGACGCGGCGCGTTCCATGCTGAACATGTGCTGCTTCGTCATCCTGTTCGCGGCGCTGATGAACCTTCTGCGCCTCTTCTGCCGCGACCCGGTCAAATCCGCCGCGCTTTCCTGCGTTTTGGAGGTGACGGGCGGCTGTTCGGACCTCGCGAAGCTCGGCGCGCCGGCGTGGGCGGTTTCCGCGGCGATCGGCTGGGGCGGCGTGTGCGTGCATTTCCAGGTGTTCTCGTCCCTGACGGAGCTCGGGTTCAGCCGCGCGCGCTTCTTTTTCCACCGTCTGCTCCAGTCCGCGCTGTCCGCGGCCGTTTCGTTCGGGCTGACGCTGCTGTTCCCGGAAAGCCGGGAGGCGTTCCAGAATCTTTCCGGGCCCGTCCGGGGGACGCTCGGCGCTTCTTTCCCCGCGTCGGCCGCGCTTCTCGCGCTCTGCCTCGCCCTCCTTTTCGTGCTTCCGCGCGACCGGCTGGAAATTCCGGACGCGCAATGCTATAATAGGGAAAACCGGACCGGCCGCGCCCGGCTGCGGCCCGCCGGGCCCCGCAGGGGCTGAAAAAGAAACGGCCCGCCTGCTTTTCGGCAAACGGACGGACCAGACGGAGGCGATCGAATGTTCAGGAAGAAAAAGGCTCCGCTTTTCGGGGACGGGATCGAACCGAGCTGCCGCTACTGCGCTTACGGGCCGGGCCCCGCCGAAACGTGCCCGCGCCGGGACGCCGGCCCGGAAAACGCGGAGGCCGCGTGCCGCGCGTTCCGCTACGACCCGCTGATGAGAACGCCCGTGACGCCTCCCCCGCTCAAAAAGCACGACCCCGGCGAATTCGAACTGTAGCGCACGGCTCGCAAAGGAACCGCCCCTTTCCGGCGAAAGGGGCGGCCCTTTTACTGCACCGGCATGCGGGATTCGGCCGGAAAAAGCGAATCGATATCTTCGACGACGGCGGATTCGATCAGCCCGTCCCGCGCCATTTCCTGCATGATCCGCACCGCGGCCCCGTGGGACATGCCCTTCCGGTACGGCCGGTCTTCCGTCAGCGCCTGGTAGATATCCACGCACGCGAGGATGCGCGAGTTGAAATCCAGACGGTCCTCCCCGAATCCGTACGGGTAGCCGGACCCGTCCAGCTTTTCGTGGTGGTTCGACGCCCATTCGGTGATCTCCTCAAACCCGTTGATCATTTCCAGCAGCTTCCGGGTGTAATACGGATGGGCCTGGACAACCCGGAACTCCTGCGGGGTCAGACGGCCCGGCTTGTCGAGGATCTCGTTCGGGACGATCAGCTTGCCGAGGTCGTGCAGATCCGCGGCGATGCGCATTTTCCAGTAAGTGTCCCCGTCGAACTCATAGTAGCTGCAGATTTTCCCCACCTTCTCGCTGATGCCGCGGGAATGGGAGCCCGTGAAAGGGGATTTCGCATCGATGATGCGGCTGAAGATCTGGGAAACGGAGCGGATTTCCTGAAACTCCAGCCGGCGGTAAACCCTGGGGAGCATCGCGGCGAGCGCGCCCTGCACGAACTGGTCGTTCATCCCGAGCCAGAACTCCACGCGCCCGCTCAGCTCCAGGAAAGCCTCCCGCACGACGGGGTCGAAAATGCGGGCCTCTGTCTGGACCCGGGAGACGATGTCGTCCTCCTGCATTCCGCCGGAATACAGGAGGGCGATCTTGTCCGAAAGCGCGATCACGCGGGAATACAACGGAATGTCCCTGCCGGACACGCCGAAAAATCCGCTTCCGTCATAGTGTTCGTGATGGTACAGGATCACGTTCCTTTCTCTGTGCAGGAACGGAAACTCCGCGATGTTCTTTTCCCCTTCCACGCAGTGCGCGGGGTTCGTTCCGGTCCGGAACGTGCTGCGCACCGGGATTTCCAGCAGCGCGTTCATCACCCCGTTGTCGTGCAGGAGCGAATAGGAAATCAGGTCGAACAGGTTTTCCTCCGGCATGGACAGCACCTGAGCAATGCGGCCGGAGATATAGGCGACTCTCACCCCATGATTCGTGCTCTTGTTCAGCACGCCTTCTTCCGCAAAATTCAGCGCCTGGGAAAGAGAGATCAGCAGCTCATTGACATTCATCCGCATGATTGCAACATCCTAAAACAAGTATGATGTGTGACTGCATGTGTGACTGCAACTGTGATGATGATTCAGGACCTTATTATAACAGTTTTTGACGGCATATTTTTCCAATTGCGATTTAATCTGCCAACATTCGATTCGATTCCGCAAAAAATTCGTTACGGGTGTTTTTCTAACCGAGACATTCGCTTTTATTTTCCGAAATCCTGCCCATACTAACCGCAGAGGAAAGGAGGAACGCAAATGGACCAAAAATACGAAGATCTCCACACCCTGATCCGGGAGGACCCGGAGGCCGGCCGGTACTTCCGCTCGCTCCCGAATTACGTCCGGGAATCGATCGGGCAGCGCGCCCAGAGCGTCAATTCGATCCAGAGCCTCCGGAATTACGCGGAAAATCTGCTTCGGGACGACGAATAAGAGACGGGGAAACCATGCGGAATCCTGTTCCATGCGGGCTTTTTTCCGGCGCGATTTATGCTATAATGAGGAAAACAATCAGAATGGAGTTTGAACAGCCATGGACAAAAAAACGATTCTGTTTGATCTTCCCCGGAAGTTTGATACGGCGAAGGACCATTGGCGGCGCGCGAAGGAAATCGCCTCCGGCTGCGAACTCGTCTTTGCCGGCGGGGGCGACGTCGACGACGAAACCGCCGGCAGGCTGGACGCGATCATCGGCCTGCCGGCGCCCGAGCTGCTGAAAAAGTCCAAAAGGCTCGAATGGCTTCAGCTTCCCAGCGCGGGCGCGGACCGGTATGCGGAGCGGGGCGTCCTGCCCGAAGGCGCCGTCCTGACCAACGCCACCGGCGCCTACGGCAAATCCATCTCCGAATACATGCTCTGCGCCGTTTTAAGCCTGTTCCTGGATTTTCCGCACTACGGGGACAACCAGAGGCAGCATCTCTGGAAAAGCAGCGGGCGCTCCCGGCACATCCTCGGGACGACGGCGCTGGTCGTCGGCCTGGGCGACATCGGCAGCGAATTCGCCGCGCGTTACCGGGCGCTCGGCGGGCATGTGATCGGCGTCAGGCGCACCGCCGGCAAAAAGCCGGATGTTGTCGACGAGCTTTACACGGCCGACCGTCTGGACGAGCTGCTCCCGCGCGCGGACGTCGTGACGCTGAGCCTCCCGTCCACCCCGGAAACGCTTCATCTGTTCGGAAAAGAGAAATTCGAGCGGATGAAGCCGGGCGCCGTGCTCGTCAACGTCGGCCGGGGCACCGCGGTGGACACGGACGCGCTCTGCAAGGCGCTGAACACCGGCAGGCTGTACGGGGCTGCGCTGGACGTCACCGATCCGGAGCCGCTGCCCGCGGACCATCCGATCTGGGATGCGCCGAACACCATCATCACCCCTCATATTTCCGGCAAATGGGACGAGTTCGGGAACCTCAGCCGCGTCTTCGACATCATTCTCGAAAACCTCGGGCGGTATCTGCGCGGGGAACCCCTCGTCAACGTCGTCGATCCGGAAACCGGCTACCGGAAGCACGGCTGAAACCGCCCCGCGGGACCCCCCGCTCTTCCGATCCCCGGCCTTGCGCCGGGGATTTTTCATCCCGCACGCCGCTGTCCGCGGCGCGGAAAGCAAAAATCGGATTGCTTTCGACATAACTCGCATTGAAATTTACATAAAATCCGACAAGATTCTGCGCAAAATTCGATTTAAATTTTATATAATTCAATTGACAAATTATATAGTCAGTATTATAATTTTCTTAGAACGCCGAGGAAGAAGAGGTGAAGGGATGGAGCGGAACGTCTACAGTCTGGTCCTCCTGGAAGACGTGGTGCAGGCCGTGGACCGGCTCGCCTGCGCGCGCGGCACGAGCCGGAGCGGACTGATCAACCAGATTCTGGCCGACTATCTGTCCTGCACGACCCCGGAAGAACGGATCCGCGAAATTTTCGGCCGCATGGAACAGATGCTGACCGACTCGGAAAACATCCAGGTCCGCTCCCCGGAAAGCGGGACCCGGCTGACGATGCGCAGCACGCTGCGGTACCGGTACCACCCGACCGTGCGCTACGCGCTGGAGCTTTCCCGGCGGGAAGGGGCCGCCGTCGGGGAGCTGAGGATTTCCCTGCGCACGCAGAACCGCCAGCTTGAGACCCTGCTGACCGCGTTTTTCAAATTCCGGGAGCACATGGAAAACCGGTGGATCGGCAGCCGGTTCCCCGGCGGGCGCGTCCCGTGCGAGATCGGCCCGGGGCGGTACTGCCGGACCCTGCCGTACCCGGCTTCCGAAGAGGACCGGACGAGCGAGCGGATCGCCGAGGCCATCTGCGCCTATATCCGCGAATTCGACCGGGAACTCAAACGGTATTTCAGCAGCTCGGACAACCCGGCGCCGACCGGCGCGGTCCTCGAGCGGTCCTACCGGGACTACCTGAACAGCTCGATCCTGATTTGAGGTCCTTCGCGCCGCCGGGGACGTCTTTGAGAAAACAATCGTGAACCAAAAAGGAGGTTCGCCGTCTTTATGGATACGCAAAAATTTACGCAGAAATCGCTGGAGGCGATCCAGCAGGCGCAGAGCCTTGCGATCGAAAACAGCAACCAGCAGGTGGGGCAGGAGCATCTGCTCCTCGCGCTGCTGACGCAGCAGAACGGGCTGATCCCGCAGCTCCTCAAAAAAATGGGCCGCGACGACGAGGCGCTGGTGCGGGGCGCGCGGGAGCTCGTGAAAAAGCTCCCCGCCGTGACGGGCCCGGGCCGGGAAGCCGGAAAGATCTATGTGACGGCTGGCCTGGACGCCGCGCTGACGGAAGCGGAGCGCGAGGCGGGGCGGATGAAGGACGAATACGTTTCGGTCGAACACCTGACGCTCGGTCTGCTCGGCCGCCCGGATCCGGAAGTCGGACGGCTGTTCGAGCGGTTCGGCGTCAACCGGAACGCCTTCCTCGCCGCGCTTTCCACCGTGCGCGGGAACACGCGCGTGGAAAGCGACAACCCCGAGGAAACTTACGATGCGCTTTCGAAATACGGGCAGGACCTCGTCGCGCTCGCAAAAGAGCACAAGCTCGATCCGGTGATCGGCCGGGACGAGGAGATCCGCAACGTGATCCTGATCCTTTCGCGGAAAACCAAAAACAACCCCGTGCTGATCGGCGAGCCGGGCGTCGGGAAGACCGCGATCGCCGAGGGGCTCGCGCAGCGCATCGTGCGCGGCGACGTGCCGAACAGCATCAAGGACCGCAAGGTCTTTTCGCTCGACATGGGCTCGCTGATCGCCGGGGCGAAATTCCGCGGCGAATTCGAGGAGCGCTTCAAGGCCGTTTTGAACGAGGTCAAAAAGAGCGAGGGCAGAATCATCCTGTTCATCGACGAGCTGCACAATATCGTCGGCGCGGGCAAGGCCGAGGGCAGCATGGACGCGGGCAACCTTTTAAAGCCGATGCTCGCCCGCGGGGAACTCCACTGCATCGGCGCGACGACGCTCAACGAATACCACCAGTACATCGAAAAGGACGCGGCGCTCGAGCGCCGGTTCCAGCCCGTCCTGGTCGACGAACCGACCGTGGAGGACACCATCGCGATCCTGCGCGGCCTCAAGGAACGCTACGAGGTGTTCCACGGCGTGAAGATCCAGGACCAGGCGCTGATCGCGGCGGCCGTGCTGAGCAACCGCTACATCTCCGACCGCTTCCTGCCCGACAAGGCCATCGACCTGATCGACGAGGCGTGCGCGATGGTCCGCACGGAAATCGACTCCATGCCGACCGAGATGGACGAAATCTCCCGCCGCATCATGCAGCGGGAGATCGAGGAGGCCGCGCTGAAAAAGGACACCGACCCGCTTTCGAAGGAACATCTCGCCCAGATCCAGAAGGAGCTCGCGGACGAACGCGCGCGCTTTAAGGAAATGAAGGCGAAATGGGAGAACGAAAAACAGGCGATCGGCAAGGTGCGCGCGCTGCGCGCCCAGGTCGAGCAGGTCAACTCGGAAATCGAAAAGGCCGAGCACGACTACGACCTCAACAAGGCCGCGGAACTCAAATACGGAAGGCTGCCGGAGCTCCAGAAGCAGCTCAAAAGCGAGGAGGAAATCGCCGAAAAGACGCAGGCCTCCGATTCCCTGCTGCACGACCGCGTGACGGAGGAGGAGGTCGCGCGCATCGTCGGCCGGTGGACCGGGATCCCGGTTTCCCGCCTGATGGAGGGCGAGCGCGAAAAGCTGCTGCGCCTCGCCGACATCCTCCACGAGCGCGTGGTCGGCCAGGACGAGGCCGTCCAGAAAGTCACGGACGCGATTCTGCGCTCCCGCGCCGGCATCCAGGACCCGAACCGCCCGATCGGTTCGTTCCTGTTCCTCGGGCCGACCGGCGTCGGCAAGACGGAGCTCGCAAAGGCGCTCGCGCAGGCGCTGTTCGACGACGAAAAGAACATGGTGCGCATCGACATGACCGAATACATGGAGAAATTCTCCGTGTCCCGTCTGATCGGCGCGCCTCCGGGCTACGTCGGCTATGAGGAGGGCGGCCAGCTCACGGAGGCCGTGCGCCGCCACCCGTATTCCGTCGTCCTGTTCGACGAGGTCGAAAAAGCGCACCCGGACGTGTTCAACATCCTGCTCCAGGTGCTCGACGACGGCCGGATCACCGACTCCCAGGGACGGACGGTGGACTTCAAAAACACCATCCTGATCCTGACCTCCAACCTCGGCTCCGGGCAGATCCTCGAAGGGATCGACCGGGACGGCCGGATCAGCGACGCGGCGCGCGGTCAGGTGCAGACCCTGCTGCGCCGGCAGTTCCGTCCGGAATTTTTGAACCGCCTGGACGAAATCGTCTTCTACCGCCCGCTCACCCGGCAGGAAATCGACAGGATCGTCGATCTGCAGATCGCCCAGCTGCAGAAACGCCTCGTCGAAAAGCAGCTTTCCGTCAAACTGACGCCGGCCGCGAAGAAGCTGATCGTCGCGCGCGGCTACGATCCGGTCTACGGCGCGCGGCCGCTCAAGCGGTTTATCCAGAGCAGCGTGGAAACCCTGATCGCGAAAAAAATGATTTCGTCCGCGCTGCCCCCCCGCTCCACCCTGACCGTGGACGCGGACGGGGACCGGCTGACCCTCTCGGAGTCCTGAAAGGACGCCGGCGAAGGGTTTTCAGCCGAGCTTCTGCATGGCCGGCCGGTCCTCCCCGATCCGCTCCCTTTCGTAAAACAGGGAAAGCAGGTATTCGGTCTGAAGCCTGAAAAGCTGCTCGTCGCCGACGACCCGGTAGCTGATCATGGCGCTGAGGATCAAGAGCAGCTCCGTCGGCGCGACCGGCTCGTCCGAGAACGCGCCGTCGGAGCTTGTGCACAGGGACAGGAACCGCTGGCTGAACGATCGGACCAGGGGAGAACACATTTTGCCGTACGCGGGGCTCGTCAGGACTTGGATGATAAATTTCGACTCCCCCGCCGTTTCCGCGTCGGCGTTCAGGATCCGGCGGATCCGGGTTTCAAAGGGCTGCCTGTTGTTCGAGAGGATTTTTACCATTTTCACGATTTCTTTTTCCAGATAAAGCCCGACGCAGTCGACGACGATTTCATCTTTGTTTTTAAAGTATTGGTAAATCGACGCTTCATTGATTTTCGCCGCCGCGGCAAGTTTTTTAATCGGCGTCCGGTCGATTCCGTTTTCTGCAAAAGTCTTGATAAAACAGTGCAGATAGGAAGTCTTTCGTTCTTCTCGATCCATTGCATTCCCTCCGTTTCTGTCTTATTTTAGTAGACTTTCGAAACTTAATTTTCATTTATTAGAAATATAATCATATATTGTCGAATAAAGTCTAAAATTGCATCCGATTGCGATTTTTCTAACTTTCCCACACAATTTTGTGACCGCACGAACGGGCGCCCCGCCGGTCGGATCGGATCCGACCGGGGGGGCGCCCGTTTTCCGTCGGCGGAGCGTTCCCAAAAAAGAAGCGGGAAAAACCCCGCGCCCTCAGTCCCGCCCGAGGCGCTCCACCGCGTCGGCCGCGCCGGACAGCCAGGGCGCGTCGATCTTCTCGGCGTCCCCCGCGTCGCATTTCGCGGCGACCGACGGGTCGAGCGGACATCTTCCCAGCAGCTTCAGCCCGTATCTGCGGGCGGTCTGCTCCGTGTGGCTCTCGCCGAACAGCGGGATCTCCTCGCCGCAGTGCGGGCATTTGAGATAGCTCATGTTTTCGACGATGCCGAGGATCGGAATATGCATCAGCTTCGCCATCCCGACCGCCTTGGAAACGATCATCGAAACCAGCTCCTGCGGGGAGGTGACGATGACGATGCCGCCGAGCGGAACGGACTGGAACACCGTCAGCGGGACGTCTCCGGTTCCGGGCGGCATATCCACGAACAGAAAATCGACGTTTTTCCAGACGACGTCCGTCCAGAACTGCTTGACGACGTTCGCGATGATCGGGCCGCGCCACACGACCGGCTCGTTTTCATCCTTCAGCAGCAGGTTGACGGAGATGATGTCGATCCCGGTGCGGGTCCTGACCGGCAGAATGCCGAGCTCGTTCCCCATCGCCTTTTGGTGCACGCCGAACACCTTCGGGATGGACGGCCCGGTGACGTCCGCGTCGAGGACGCCGGTCTGATAGCCGCGGCGTTTGAGCTCGACCGCCAGAAGGGCGGTGATCAGGCTCTTGCCCACGCCTCCCTTCCCGCTGACGACGCCGACGACCCTGCCGATTTTGCTTTGGGCGTTCGGCTCGACCAGAAAACTCTGCGGGCTCTGCGCGCGCGACGGGCACACCTCCCCGCAGGCGGAACAGTCATGGCTGCAGGTCTCTTCACTCATCATGAAACAATGCTCCTTCACCGTCCGTCCGGCGGACGTAATCTGTATTTTCTCACCGCAACCGCAGGATGCCGTTGCCGGTGTCGGCCCTCTAGAATTCCATCTTGATGCTTCGCAGAAACAGGTCGGACAGAACGCGGTTCGGTTCTTCGCCCCCGTTGACGACGCGGTCGACCGCGCCGCAGATCGGCAGCTCCGTCCCGTAGCGTTCGCCGAGCGTCAGCATGGCGCGCGTGGTGGCGACCCCCTCCGCAAGCTCGCCGTAATGCTCTCCCCGGACGAACAGTTCGCCGAACCGGCGGTTGTGGCTGTAGGGGGAAAAGACGGTCGCCTCGTAATCGCCCAGATGCGCGAGGCCGTACGCCGAGATCTCTTTGCCGCCCATCCGCCGGATCAGACGGGCGATCTCCCTGGTCCCGCGGGACATCAGCGCGCCCTTGAGCGCCGTCTTGTCAAGGCCGTCCAGCATGCCGGCCGCGATGCCGATCACGTTTTTCGAGGCGGCTCCGATCTCGTTGCCGATCAGGTCGTCCCCATAATAGAACCGGATCAGCTCGCTGGAAAACACGGCGACCAGTTCCCTTTTGACCTCCATGGACTTGCTGTCGATCACCATGCAGTTCGGGACGCCGCGCGTAAAATCCTGCACATGGCCGGGTCCGACCCAGATCGCGACCGGGATCCGCGGCTCGTATTCCTCAAAAATCTGCGTCAGCCGCGCGCCGGTTCCGGCTTCCAGCCCCTTCATGCACAGCACGGCCGCCTTCGGGCCGGGGCAGAAGCGGGAGATCTGCCGCATCAGCGCGCGGAACGACTGCGCCCCGACCGAAACGACGAGGATCTCGGCCCGCGCCAGCGCGCCGGCAAGATCGCTGGTCAGCCGGACGCGGCCGCTCAGCGTGACGAGGCCGTTCGTCCCGTCCCGGCGGAACTGCGCGAGCTTTTCGGAGCTCTCCCTGCCGTAAAGCGTCACCTGATGCCCGAGCCCGTCCAGATACCACGCGAGAAAACCGCCCCACCGTCCGCATCCGATCACGGAAACCCGCAAAATTTCCACCTCCCCGAATTCGTGTCCGTCCCTATCATAGCAAAAAAAATGGAGGCGGGCAACCCTGCCCGCCTCCATTTTTTGCGGAATCCGCGCTCCGGTCAGTCGAACACACCGGTGGAAAGGTAGCGCTCGCCGGTGTCCGGCAGCAGCGCGACGATCAGTTTGCCCTTGTTTTCCGGGCGTTTCGCCAGCGCGAGCGCCGCGAAGGTCGCCGCGCCCGAGGAAATGCCGACGAGAAGCCCCTCGCTTTTCGCAAGGTATTTCGTCGTTGCAAAGGCGTCCTCGTTCGTCACGGGGATGACTTCGTCGAGGATTTTGACATCAAGCGTCTCCGGGATGAAGCCGGGGCCGATGCCCTGGATGCGGTGCGGGCCGGCCTTGCCCTGGGTGATGACCGGGGAGGAGGCCGGTTCCACGCCGATGATCTTGACGTTCGGATTATGGGCCCTGAGCGCCCTGCCGACGCCGGTCACCGTTCCGCCGGTGCCGATGCCGGCGACGAAGAGGTCCACCTTGCCGTCCGTGTCCCTCCAGATCTCCTCGCCGGTCGTCCTGCGGTGCATCTCCGGGTTCGCCTGGTTCGTGAACTGGCCGGGGATAAACGAATTCTTAATCTGCGCGTGCAGCTCGTCGGCCTTTGCGATCGCGCCCTTCATGCCCTTGGCGCCCTCGGTCAGGACAAGCTCCGCGCCGAGCGCGCCGACCAGCCTGCGGCGCTCCAGGCTCATGGTGTCCGGCATCGTGAGGATCAAATGGTAACCCTTCGCCGCCGCGACGAACGCAAGCCCCACGCCGGTGTTGCCGCTGGTCGGCTCGATCAGGGTCGTGTCCCTGTTGATCAGGCCCCTGTCCTCCGCGTCCTTGATCAGCGCGTAGCCGATGCGGTCCTTGACGGACGCGAGCGGATTGAACGATTCCACCTTCGCCACGATGGTCGCCTCAAGGGCCTTTTCTTTTTCAACGTTGCCAAGTTCGAGCAACGGCGTGTTCCCGATCAGTTCCGTCAGATTTTTCGCTACTTTCATCTCTGTCACTCCTCATCAAATACGATTTGTTTTGGGGGCGTACCCCTTAAAATATATTTCAAAAATAAAATATACTTTACATACTAACTAATATGATAGGTGACGAAAAGAAAAAAGTCAAGCGAAACATGGAAATATACCGTGCAATGCCGCGGCGTCCCGCGCGGCGGTCAGAGGGAATTTCCGTCCTCGATGCTGATCTCATGGAAGCGGTCGGTCAGATCGCCGATCTTGAGCTTTCTCTTCTCCGCGTCGGCCGCGTCGAGGACGATCCGCCCCCGGTGCATCAGCAGCAGACGGTCGCCGAAGGCCGCGGCGAAGCGGAGATTGTGCGTGACCATCAGGGTCGTGAGCTTCTTCTCCTCGACCAGGCGCCGGGTCAGCTCCATGACGGTTTCGCCGGAAGCCGGGTCCAGCGCGGCCGTGTGCTCGTCGAGAACCAGCAGGTCGATCGGCGTCATGGTGCACAGCAGCAGCGACAGCGCCTGGCGCTGCCCGCCGGAAAGGTTTTCGACCGGCAGGTCGAGCTGGTCCTCCAGGCCCATTTTCAAAAGCGAGAGGCGGGCGCGGTATTCCTCGGTCTTTTTCCGGCCGACGCCGCGGGAGAGGCCGAACCGCCCGCCCTTGTTTTCCGCCAGCGCGAGATTTTCGAGGATCGTCAGGCGCGGGCAGGTGCCGAGCGCCGGGTCCTGGTAAACGCGGCCGATCCGCCGGAAGCGCCGGTGCTCCGGCACGCGGGTGATGTCCCGCCCGTCCAGCAGAATCTCGCCGCCGTCCGGCGTTTCCCCGCCGCACAGAAGGTTCAAAAGAGTCGTCTTGCCGGAGCCGTTGCTCCCGATGATGCAGACAAACCGCCCCCGCCCGACGGAAAGGCTGAAATCCTCAAAAAGCCTGAGTTCGCTCGCGGAGCCCCGGTTGAACGTCTTCCGGATATGCCTCAGCTCCAGCATCGGGGCGCCCGGCTCACAGTTCGGTCCGACTGACATCCCGTTTCCCCCCTTTTTGAGCAAACCGCGCGTTGTTGCCGACCAGCACCGCCGTCAGCAGCACGGCCATCAGCAGCTTGAGGTAATTGGTCGGAAGCCCGAGCTGCAGCGCGGCGACCAGCACCCCGCGGTACAGGATCGCGCCGAAGACGACGGCGGTCGTCGCCTTCAGGAACCGGATCCCCGAAAACAGGCTGATGCCGATGATGACCGCCGCGAGTCCCATCACGATCATGCCGGTGCCGCTGAAAATATCGGCGGATTCCTCGCGCTGGCAGAGAATGCACCCGGCGAGCGCCGCCAGGCCGTTGCCGAGCATCAGCCCGAGGATCATCTGGTTGCCCGGGTCTTTCCCCAGCGCCACGGCAAAGCGCGGATTGTCGCCCGCGGCCCGCAGGAGCAGGCCGGACTTCGTGCGCAGGAAGCGGTCGAGGAGCAGCTTCATCAGCACGCAGAACGCCGCCGCGACCGCAAGCGCCCGCAGGCTGTTGCGGGAAGCCGGGATCAGCGCCGCCGGCCCGGTCGTGTAAACGGTCGGCCGGTTGTAAAACGCCAGCACCGCGCTGCCCCCCGTGACCGCCAGATTGACGCTCCACAGACCGGTCATCGTGAGGATCCCCGAAAGCAGATCCGTGATGTGCAGCTTGACATGCAGAAAACCGGTCACCCCGCCCGCGGCCGCGCCGCACGCAAACGCCGCGGCGCAGGCAAGCCACGGGCTCAAACCGGAAGCGATCATCGCCCCCGCCACGCACGCGCCGAGCGGGAACGTCCCCTCGACCGAAAGGTCCGGAAAATGGAGCACCTGATACGTCACATAGGTGCCGAGCGCCATGATCCCGTAAACCAGCCCTTCCTGCAGAATGCCGGTCAGCAGCTTCAGAAAAACATCCATCGAATTTTCCCTCCCGCCCGCCGGTTACCCGGCGACGTCCTTGGCTCCGGCATAACCGGCGGGAAGCGAAAGCCCAAGTTTGCTGAGCGTTTGCTTATTGTAGACCGGGACGCCGGAACGGACCGTATAGACCGGGGTCTGAGCGGGGTCCGCCGCGCCGTCCAGCACTTTCGCCGCCATTTTCCCGGTTTCCTCGCCGAGCGCGACGAAATCGATGCTGACGGAAGCGAGGCAGCCGTCCTTCACCTGCTCAACCTCGGAGCCGAAGATCGGGATCTTCGCTTCGTTCGCCGCCTGCAGCAGCGCGGAAAGGTGGTTGACGACGTTGTTGTCTGTAAAATTGTTGATGCAGTCCACGCCCTTCGCGATCAGCGTTTTGACGGACGGCTCCACATCGGAGGGACCGGTCACGCCGATCTCCACGATTTCAAAGCCGTATTTCGGCGCGAGTTTTTCGAAGGTTTTCAGGCTGCTCGTCGAATTCGGCTCGCTCGTCGTATGCAAAACGCCGATTTTTTTCGCCTTCGGCAGAAACGCGCGGATCATTTTCATCTGGCCCTCGAGCGGCAGCACGTCGGACGAACCCGTGCAGTTGCCGCCCGGCTTTTGGAGGGACTGCACCAGGCCGGCCGCGACCGGATCGCTGATCGCGGTGAAGATGGTCGGGATGTCCGTCGATTTTGCGGCGCCGTACAGGGCCATCGCCGCGGGGGTCGCGATCCCCATGACCAGATCGTATTGCTTCGAAACCATCGTTTTCGCCATCATCTTCGCGTTGGAGGCGTCCGCCTGGGAGTTCTGGAATTCGAGCGTCAGGTTCTTGCCCTCCTCATAGCCGGATTCCGCAAGGCCCTTGCGGAATCCGGTGTAGCAGTTGTCCAGCGACGCGTTCACCGCGTACTGGAGCACGCCGATCTTCTTCGGGGCCTTCTGGGACGATCCGGCGGAAGAGCCCGGAGCCGCGGAGGACGCCGGGGCGGAAGCGCATGCGGGAAACGCGGCGCACAGCAGAACGGCGAGTGCGGCCGCGGCCGCCTGTTTCAATTTGTTTGTCATCATGATTTTCCTCCTGTCAATCGATATCGGATTACCGGGAGCAGGGGACCGGGCCTTTGCCGCCGATCGGGCGGCGCCGCCCGGCCGATCCCTTTCCCGCGCCTTTCAGTCCTGGACCCCGGGAATTTTCGGCAGGCTGGCGAATCCCCGCTGAAGTTCCTCGTCGGTCGGGATCGTGTCGGTCATGCTGCCGTCCAGATAGGAAGCGTAGGCCGCCATGTCGAAATAGCCGGTTCCGGTCAGGCCGAACAGAATGGTCTTTTTCTCGCCGCTTTCCCGGCAGCGGACCGCTTCGTCGATCGCGACGCGGATCGCGTGCGCGGATTCCGGAGCGGGAAGGATCGTCTCGGTCCGGGCAAAAAACACGGCCGCTTCGAACACTTTCTTCTGCTCGACGGCGCGTGCTTCGTCGAGGCAGCCGTCGTGATACAGCTTGGAGAGGATCGGCGACATGCCGTGGTAGCGCAGCCCGCCCGCGTGGTTCGGGGACGGAATGAAGCCGCTGCCGAGCGTATACATTTTCGCGAGCGGGGTAACCTTTCCGGTGTCGCAGAAGTCGTAGGCGTATTTCCCGCGCGTGAACGACGGGCAGGAAGCCGGCTCCACGGCGATAAAATGCGGATTCGCCTTCCCCGTCAGCTTGTCGCGCATGAACGGCGCGATCAGCCCGCCGAGGTTGGAGCCGCCGCCCGCGCAGCCGATGACGACGTCCGGATATTCGCCGAGCTCCTTCATCGCCGCCTCGCATTCGAGCCCGATCACGGACTGATGCAGCAGCACCTGATTCAAAACGGAACCGAGGACATAGCGGCATCCGGGGGTCGTGACGGCCCGCTCGACGGCCTCCGAAATCGCGCAGCCCAGACTCCCGGTCGTATCCGGGTCCTTCGCGAGGATCGCGCGGCCCGCGTTCGTCTGGTCGCTCGGACTCGCGACGACGCCGGCGCCGAACGTCCGCATGACGTCCTTGCGGTACGGCTTCTGCCGGTACGAAACCTTGACCATAAACACGGTCAGCGGGATTCCGAAATAGGCGCACGCCGTCGCCATGGCCGTTCCCCACTGCCCCGCGCCGGTCTCCGTCGTCAGCGAGGTCATCCCCTCCTTTTTCGCGTAATAAGCCTGCGCGACGGCGGAATTGAGCTTGTGGCTGCCGGAGGTGTTGTTCCCCTCGAATTTATAATAGATTTTCGCCGGCGTCTTCAGGGCCTTCTCCAGATTGTAGGCCCGCACAAGCGGAGACGGGCGGTAAATCCTGTAAAGATCCAGGACCTTTTCCGGGATGTCGATATAGCGCGTGCGGGAATCCATCTCCTGATGCGCGAGCTCCCGGCAGAAAACGGGGTACAGGTCCTCCTCGGCCGCGGGCCTGCCGGTCGCCGGGTTGAGCATCGGGTCCGGCAGTTCCTTCATGTCCGCCCGAAGATTGTACCATTGCCGCGGGATCCGGTCCTCTCCCAGACAAAAACGGTACGGTATGCTGCTCATGTCGATTCTCCCTTTCTTCGTCGCCCTGCTGTTTTTCGGTTTATTTTGTACGATTTTGCGCGCAGGAATCGCAAAATAGCAAGAAAAAAAGCCCCTGCCCCTGCTAAAAAAACAGGGACAAGAGCTTTGAAACTCCTGCGGTACCACCCACATTGGCGAAAAACGCCCGCTCGCTCCGCGCACGGTCATGCGCGCTTCCTTGGTAACGGGTGAAGATCCCGTCGGTCACTACTCGGCGCGCTCCGCGCCTTTCGTTCCGCCCTCATAAGTCCATTCGTCCGGAACGCCCCGCCGCAATTTCACCGCCTGCGGCTCTCTTTTCGGGAAAACGCAAAACCCGGATTACTTCTCTTACTCGCCGGTTTTCTGTAATCAACTTATTGCCAATATTATATGCCGCGCCGCGCGCCTTGTCAAGGATTTTCCCGGAGAATTTGACGTTTTCGTCTTCCGGCCCGGCCGGCCCGTTAAAAAAGCCGTAAAAAAGAAGATTACGGGCCGAATTTCCCCTTTCTTTTGACTTCTTTTCCTTTTTATGCTATACTCATTGACACGAAATTAACGATCCGAAACCGGAAGCGCTTCCCCCGGCCGTGCGAAACAGGCGCTTCAGCACCGGAGAAACGGAGTTGATCGTCAAATGAAAGCAGCCATTGGCAAGAAGACCCTTTCCCTGACTCAGTTTGCCATTCTTCTGGCAATCGAGGCCCTGTTCTGCTTCACGCCGCTCGGTTCGCTGCCCGCGGTCGGGCCGATCGTCGCGACGCTCGGCATGGTCCCCGTCATTCTGACCGCCGTCGTCATGGGCACCGGGTACGGGTCGGCAATGGGCGCGTTCGCGGGCCTGTTCAGCTTTCTCGTCTGGTCGTTCGCGCCGCCGAACCCGCTGACCGCGTTTCTGTTCACGCCGTTTTATTCGCTCGGCCAGGTCCGCGGGAATTTCTGGAGCCTCGTGATCTGCTTTGTCCCGCGGATCTTGGTCGGCGTCGTCGCCGGCGCCTGCTTCCGGCTGTTCGTGCGGCTGAAATGGCCCCGCGCGGCCGCATACGGCATCAGCGGAGCGCTCGGCAGCCTGACGAACACCGTTCTGGTGCTGGGCGGAACCTACGCGTTCTTCGGCCCGGCCTACGCCTCGGTCCTGGGACAGAGTACGGACGCGCTGTTCGGCCTTCTGGCCCTCACGGTCCTGACGAGCGGCATTCCGGAAGCGGTCGTCGGCGCCATCGCCGCCTACGCGGCGGGCTATCCGATCCGCAGATATCTTCTCCGCCGCTCCGAATAAAAGGCGGGGTTCGGCACACACTAAAACAGGATTGCAAAGTGATCCCATTTCAATCCATTTTAAAGAGGTGCCGAACATGACCGGTTTACACTGCGACGTGACAAAGTGTGGAAACAACAAGGAATCCTGCTGCTGCAGGCCCGACATCATGGTTGGCGGGCCGCGCGCGAGCGCGAGCAGCCAGACCTACTGCGCAAACTTCATCGACGGCGAAGAAAACGGCGGCGTTCCCCGGGACGCAGTCGACCACGAGGATCCGAATCCCCGGCTGAACGTGCATTGCGAGGTGACCAAATGCACCTACAACGAAGACCGCGCGTGCAGCGCCGACCACATCGATATCAGGACGGCGATGGTCAACCGCGGGCAGGTCAAAACGGAATGCGCGACCTTTGAAAACCGGAGCGGAGGTTCCGGCGGCGGTTCCGGCTCTTCCCGGGGCGGCGGCTCCGGCGGCGCCATGAATTCCATCGGCCACAGCTATGTGTCCTGGAACGAATCCGACAGCCGGAAAGGATCATCTCCGGGCGGCAACGAATACCGCTGAACCGTCAATCTCAGGCTCTGACCACAGCAAAGGCCCGGCGCGTGTTCGGCACGCGCCGGGCCCGGATTTTTTACCGTTTTCTCTTTTTGGGTTTGGGTTTCTGCTTGGACCCGGATGGATTGGATCTGCGGGATTTCGGCCGCGTTCCGCCGGAAGCCGCGTTTCCGGGCTTGCCGGACGGGGAAACCGCCTGCGGTCCGGCGGCGGATTCCTCTTTCGGGAGGGCCGCACGCGGGACCGACGGCCCGGAGGAGGGCGCCAGGGCGGCGACCTTTTTCTTCAGCTTGCGGTTTTCCCACATAACGTACAGCGGGCCGGCAACGCAGATGGACGAATAGCAGCCGGTCACGACGCCGACCATCATCGGCAGCGCGAACGTCGTGACGCTCGCAAGGTTGTAAATCGAGCCGATCACGAACACCGTCGCGATGGAGGCGAACGTGCAGCCCGCCGTGTAGACGGAGCGCGTAAACGTCTGGTTGATGCTCATGTCCACCAGAGTGTTGTAGTCGGTTTTCAGCCCGACCAGCCTCCGGTTTTCGCGGATCCGGTCGTAGATGACGATGGTGTCGTTCAGGGAATAGCCGAGGATCGTCAGCACAACCGCGATGAAGTTGTCGTTTAGAGGGATGCGGAAAATCACGAAGGTGAAGTAGATCATCGCCACGTCGTGCAGCAGCGCGACAATCGCCATGATGCCGGCCGCGGCGCCGCCGATCTTGCGGAAGCGCAGGGCGATATAAAGGTCAAGGAGCAAAAACGCAATCAGCACGGCGACCAGGCACTTGACGAAGAAGCTGCGCCCCATCGTCGGATTGACGGAGTTTGACGAGACGAGTTTGAACTGCGCGTCCGGATACTGCTTGTTCAGAAGCGTGGCAACCTTGTTCTGGTTCTCGAGCGAAAGGGCCTGCGTCCCGGAAAACGAAATGGTCACGTTGTTCTTTGCGCCGCTGCCGTCCGTCGATTTGACGTCCTTGTTGATCGTGACGGAAACATTCCGATGCGCCGCGTTCTGAACGAGCGATTCCACCGTTCCCTGGTCGATTTCTCCCGAATAGGAATATTTCAGCATGGCGCCGCCGCTGAACTGAATGTCGAGCTGTGTGCCGAAAATCAGGTTGAAGATCAAGCCGACCGCAATGATGCCGAGGGAAATGGCGAAGAAAATTTTTCGATGGGCAAAAAATCTGATATGAAATTTTTTCATTCCCTGGGCCCCCCATACAACCATTTGTTTCTCAAAAACCGGAACGAAGACGCGGATTTGGTCATCAGCCGCGTGGTGAGCACGCCGAACAGGAAATTGCCGATAATCCCGATCAGCAGCGTGTAGCCGAACGAATAAATGGAGCCCGTCGTGGAGGCGCCGAACAGCATCGAGAGAATGTTCGTCGGCCCGAACACCAGCATCAGGATCAGCGCGACGATAATCACGGTGATGTTGCCGTCGAAGATTGCGGAAAAGCTGTTTTCGTCGCCGTTGGAAATCGCCGAATCGAGCGTCTTGCCGCCCCAGAGCTCCTCCTTGATGCGGGTCGCCGTAATGATGTTCGCATCGACGCCCATGCCGATGGAAAGGATGATGCCGGCGATGCCGGGCAGCGTCAGCGTGAAGCTGTTGAGAAACCCGAAATACCCGGAAACCGCCGCGAACGAAAGGGCCATCTGCCCCAGCAGCGAAATCACCGCGACGACGCCGGGCAGGCGGAACGCGAAGATCATGAAGATGGAAACCAGCGCGAACGCGATGGCTCCGGCCATCATCATCGCGTCCTTGGAGGATTCGCCCAAAGTCGGATTGACCGTGCCGGAGCTGACCGTCGTCAGCTTGAACGGCAGCGCGCCGGCGTTGATCTTGTTCGCGAGCGACGAGGCTTCCGCCGCGGTGAAATTGCCCGTGATCGCGCACTTTCCGTCGGAAATGACGCTGTCCACCCTCGGGTAGGAGATCATCGCGTCGTCCATCCAGATCGAGATGATCTGGCCTTTGAGCCGGTCGGTCGCCGCCGCGAATTTCTTCGTGCCGCTGTCGCTGAGCTGAAGCGAAACTTCGTAGGCGGCCTTGCCGGTGGTCTGGTCGTTCGTCATCTGGGGCGAGGCGCTTTTGATGTCCGCGCCCTGCAGAATGATATTGGAGGCCGTCGTCCCCTTCGGGGTCTTGTAGATGGGCTGCCCGTCGGATCCGGTCGTCTGGGTCGTGTATTCCATCCCCTCGCGGAAGGTGACGAGCGCGGTCGCGGAAAGCTCCTGGATGGCGCTTTCCGGATTGAAGTTCTTCTCGTCGTTCTTCCACGGGAAACGGACGATGATGCGGTCGTGATTATAATCGCTATAGACTTCGTAATCCGTGATGTTGTTGTTGATCAGGCGGAGTTTGATGATCGATTCCGCAGAATCGAGCTGTTCTTTCGTCGCCTTTGCCGACGTTGCCGGCGAAAAAGTCGCCTCGACGCCCCCCCTGATATCGATCCCCAGCCGGATATCGCTGAGGCCCTTGACATAAGTAACGGAATTGTCCCCGTTTTTTCCCTTGATTCCAAGGCAGGAAGTAAAGAAAAAAAGAAGGATCAGGAACGCAACGATGAAAAACACCGGTTTTGGTACTCGCTTCATGCGTGAATCCTCCAATGTGTTGATGTTCCGCGAATTTCGCAGACGTACAATGTTCATTATATTGTCGCGGCGTTGAAAAGTCAATTGATTTTAACGCATATCCGCGGGAACCGGCGAATAAAATGAGGGAGGGGCGTTTCCGCCCTCCCCCGTTTTCCGCCGCGCACAGCGCCGCTACGCGCACGTCTTCTGGTTGTCCTGCAGCAGCTTTTCCGCGGCCGCGAGCTGCGCGCAGATACAGAACAGATCCATCGCCTGCTCCAGTTCCGCGACCGGCGGATACGTCGGCGCCAGGCGGATGTTGCGGTCCTTCGGATCCCTGCCGTACGGATAGGTGGCCCCGGCGCCGGTCAGCCTGACCCCCGCCCCGCCGCAGAGCTCGACCACGCGCTTCGCGCAGCCCTCCAGCACGTCGACGCTGACGAAATAGCCGCCGTGCGGCTCGGTCCAGCGCGCGACGTTCTTTCCGCCGAGCTCCGTTTTCAGCTTGGAAAGCACGGTGGAAAACTTCGGCGCGATCAGCGCGCGGTGGCGCGCCATGTGGCGGAGGATTCCGTCCCGGTCCCTGAAAAAGCGGAAGTGCCTGAGCTGGTTGAGCTTATCCGGACCGATGGTCTGAAACGAATATCTCTTTTTGAGCTCCGCGAAATCCTCGTCCCCGGCGGCCATCGCCGCGACGCCGGCGCCCGGGAAAGTCATCTTGCTCGTCGAGCAGAAGAAAAACGCGAGGTTGCGGTTCCCGTTTTTCACGCACTCGTCCCACAGGCTCAGGAGGCGGTCGGGCGGGTCCGTCAGGTCGTGCATGCAGTAGGCGTTGTCCCAGAAAATGCGGAAATCCGCGGCCGCCGGCCGCAGCGCCGCGAAGCGCCGGACGGTTTCGTCGGAAAACGTGACGCCGGTCGGGTTCTGGTATTTCGGCACGCACCAGATCCCCTTGACGGCCGGATCCCCGACAAGCGCCTCGACCGCATCCATGTCGGGGCCGTCCGGGGTCATCGGGACCGTGACCAGATCGAATCCAAAATATTCCGTCACGGCGAAATGCCGGTCGTAGCCCGGCGAAGGGCACAGGAATTTGAGCCCCTTCCGCGCCCCCCAGGGCTCGCAGCCGGAAAAGCCGTGGGTCATGCCGCAGGCGACCGTGTCGAACATCATATTCAGGCTCGAATTCCCGCCGACGATCACGTTTTCCGCGGGGACTTCCATCAGGCCGCCCATCAGCCGCCGCATTTCGCGCAGGCCGAGCGGGGCGCCGTAATTGCGGCAGTCCACGCCCTCCTCGGAAACGAAACCCGTCCCGGGACGGACAAGGTCGAAGATTTCCCCCGAAAGCTCCAGCTGGTCCGAGCCCGGCTTCCCGCGCGCCATATTCAGGTTCAGCTTCCGGGCCTGAAAGGCGCGGTACCGCTCAAGCAGCCCCGCCCGCTCCCGCTCCAGCTCACGCTTCGGCATGGTAAGAAAGTCCAAAGTGCGCATCTCCTTCGACAAAAGTGCAGAATTTTGACCAAATCCTTTCCCATTCTAATATAAGGATGATCAAAATGCAAGCCAAATTTAAAATTCCTGCATTTCGAGAGATCCGCGCGGAACGAAAAGGACGATTTCCCCGGCGGCGTTACTTGAGGTAGCGGGCAAGCTCGGAGTCCACCTTCCGGATATGGTTCAAAAGCCAGTTCATCAAAAAATAATTCGTTTTCGAAACGGTCGCGATGCTCACGCCGTTTGCCGCAATGTCTTTTTTGAGGTCCGTGACCTTCCCGGTGAAGAAGTCGTGCAGTTCCTTGTGCTCCTTCACTTTCGGATAGGCGCTGGCGCGCTGCAGCTTTTCTTCGTCGCCGAAATGTTTTTTCGTATAGCTCTCCAGAAATTCCACCGTGCCGACGAGCTCGTCCTTCCCGCGCCCCTGGCCGCAGGCCGCGAAAAGGCGGTCGATCCGGTCGCAGAGCTCGCGGTGTTCGCTGTCGATCAGCGGCACGCCGATTTTCAGGTTGTCGTTCCACATCATTTCCCATGAACCTCCCTTATTGCTTTCGGCAGTCGGATCTGCGTCCCTTAAAATTCGGCGGAGCCCGTCGTGCGCGGGAACGGGATGACGTCGCGGATGTTGGAAATGCCGGTCAGGTACATCACGAGGCGCTCGAAGCCAAGGCCGAAGCCCGCGTGTTTGGCCCCGCCGTAGCGGCGCAGGTCGAGATACCAGCGGTAAGCGTCCAGATTCATCCCGAGTTCGCGCATCCGGCGCTCCAGAACCGCAAGCCTCTCCTCGCGCTGGCTGCCGCCGATGATTTCGCCGATGCCCGGGACGAGCAGATCCACGGCGGCGACGGTTTTTCCGTCGTCGTTCTGCCGCATGTAAAACGCCTTGATCTCCTTCGGGTAATCCGTGACGAACACAGGTTTTTGGAAAACCTGTTCCGTCAGGAACCGCTCGTGCTCCGTCTGCAGATCGGTCCCCCAGCCGACCTTGTACTCGAACCGCCCGTTTTCCTTTTCCAGGATGCCGACGGCGTCGGTGTAGGTGACGCGCGCAAAATCGGAGGAAGCCACATGCTCGAGCCGGCCGAGGAGCTGCCGGTCGATGAAGCGGCCGCAGAACGCGAGGTCCCCGGGGCACTCCTCCATGACGGAGCGGATGACGAAGCGCATCATGTCCTGCGCGAGCTCCATGTCGTCCGCAAGGTCCGCGAACGCGATTTCCGGCTCGACCATCCAGAACTCCGCGGCGTGCCGCGGCGTGTTCGAGCGCTCCGCGCGGAACGTCGGGCCGAACGTGTACACCCGGCCGAACGCCATCGCCATGCACTCCGCCTCAAGCTGGCCGGAAACGGTCAGCGACGTGTGCCGGCCGAAAAAATCCTGCGAAAAATCGACCGCGCCGCTTTCCGCCCTCGGCGGGCGGTCGAGGTCCAGCGCCGTGACGGTGAACATCTCCCCGGCGCCCTCCGCATCGCTGCCGGTGATCAGCGGCGTGTGGACGTAGAGGAATCCGCGTTCCCGGAAGAAACGGTGGATGGCCAGCGCCGCCGCCGAACGGATGCGGAACGCGGCGCTGAACGTGTTGGTGCGCGGGCGCAGATGCGCGATCGAACGCAGGTATTCGAGCGAATGCCGCTTTTTCTGCAGCGGATAGTCCGGCGTGGAGGCCCCCTCCAGCCGCACGGACGACGCGTGGATCTCCAGCGGCTGCCTGGCCTGCGGCGTCAGGACGACGGTGCCCGCGACCGAAAGCGCGGTGCCGACATTCAGCTTGGCCACCTCTTTGAAATGGTCGATCCTTCCTTCCTCAAAAACGATCTGCACGCCCTGAAAGCAGCTCCCGTCGTTGAGATCGATGAAGCCGAGCGCTTTGGAGTCGCGGATCGTGCGGACCCAGCCGCAGACCGTCACATTCGTTCCGTCCAGCTCCGACGGCTTTTGGTACAGTTCGGCGATAAACGTCCTGTTCAAGCCTTCCGTCCTCCCATAAAATCAAGAATTATCATCATTTTATATCAAATCCCTCCAAACCGCAAGATCAAAGGCCGTTTTTCCGTCCGGAGATAAAATTTATCCCGGAGGGACTTGATTTTTCGCGGAACCTCCGATATAATAAAAAAGCCGAACGGGTCGGTTCCGTTCGATGTGCCGGTTGGAGAGGTATTCTAACTGGTAAGGAGCCACATTGGAAATGTGGTGCACCGAAAGGTGTTGCGTGTTCGAGTCACGTCCTCTCCGCCA
>ENA-UOOI01000251-UOOI01000251.1-fermentation-metagenome-genome-assembly--contig:-NODE-251-length-69823-cov-8.821566_pt1 | contig 69823 bp, 66 predicted proteins | sample MGYA00245779_ERZ724027 | MGnify/ENA primary metagenome ERZ724027 (study PRJEB28704, sample SAMN03018318) | fermentation metagenome | biome: anthropogenic terrestrial biome; feature: soil; material...
CCGGCAAGGGCTACGAGTTCGTGAACGCCGTCACCGGCGGCGCGATCCCGAAAGAATTCATCCCGGCCGTCGACCAGGGCATCCAGGGCGCCATGATGGCCGGCGTGCTCGCCGGATATCCGGTCGTGGACGCGAAGGTCACGCTGTACGACGGGTCGTTCCACGAGGTCGACTCCTCCGAACTCGCGTTTAAAATCGCAGGTTCGATGGCCTTCAAGGAAGCGATGTCGAAAGCGGATCCGGTGATTCTGGAACCGATCATGAAAGTGACCGCCACCGTCCCGGAGGACTATATGGGCGACGTGATGGGCGACCTGAACTCCCGCCGCGGCACGATCGAGGGGATGGACGCCATCCCCGGCGCGCAGCGGATCCGGGCGCTGGTCCCGCTTTCCGAGATGTTCGGTTATGCGACCGATCTGCGCTCCAAAACGCAGGGCCGCGGCCAGTATGTGATGGAGCCGGGCGACTACGCCGAGGTCCCGAAGAGCATTTCTGAAAAGATCATCACTTCCCGGGGCAAAAAATCGGATTAAACTGGAAAATATGCTTGATTTTTACTCTTCTTATTGTTAAAATGTGAAGCATAATGATGAAATTTTAAAAATTTAAGTTCGGATCAATAAAAGGAGGATCTCCAATGGCAAAGGCGAAATTCGACAGGTCGAAACCTCATGTAAACATTGGCACCATCGGTCATGTTGACCACGGAAAAACCACATTGACTGCGGCTATCACGAAGGTCCTGAATCTGAAGGGCGAGGCCGACTATGTCGATTATGCAAACATCGACAAGGCGCCGGAAGAGAGAGCGCGCGGTATTACGATCAATACGGCCCATGTCGAGTATCAGACCGACAAGCGCCACTACGCGCATGTGGACTGCCCCGGCCACGCCGACTATGTCAAGAACATGATCACCGGCGCGGCCCAGATGGACGGCGCCATCCTGGTCGTTTCCGCGGCGGACGGCCCGATGCCCCAGACCCGCGAGCACATCCTGCTTGCCCGTCAGGTCGGCGTGCCGTATATCGTCGTTTATATGAACAAGGTCGATCAGGTCGACGATCCCGAGCTGCTCGATCTCGTCGAGATGGAAATCCGCGATCTGCTTAACGAATACGAATTCCCGGGCGACGACACCCCGATTATCCGCGGCTCCGCGCTGAAGGCCCTCGAATGCACCTCCAAGGATCCGAACGCGCCGGAGTACAAGAGCATTCTCGAGCTGATGGACGCCGTCGACAGCTTTATCCCGACGCCGGAGCGCAAGTCCGATCTGCCGTTCCTGATGGCGATCGAAGACGTGATGACGATCAGCGGACGCGGCACGGTCGCGACCGGCAGAGTGGACCGCGGCACCGCGAAGATCGGGGACGAAGTCGAGATCGTCGGCCTGTCCACCGAGAAGAAGAAATCCGTCATCACCGGCCTTGAGATGTTCCGCAAAACGCTTGATTTCGCGGAAGCCGGCGACAACATCGGCATGCTTCTCCGCGGCATTCAGAGAGAGGAAATCGAGCGCGGCCAGGTCGTCGCAAAGCCGGGCACCGTGCATCCGCACACAAAGTTCGTCGGCCAGGTCTACGTTTTGACGAAGGACGAGGGCGGCCGCCATACGCCGTTCTTCAACAACTACCGCCCGCAGTTCTATTTCCGCACCACGGACGTCACCGGCACCATCACCCTTCCGGAAGGAACGGAGATGTGTATGCCCGGCGACAACGTGCAGATGACGGTCGAGCTGATTACCCCGATTGCAGTGGAGGAAGGTCTCCGCTTCGCGATCCGCGAGGGCGGCCACACGGTCGGCTCCGGCGTCGTTTCGAAGATCATCGAATAATCCGCGGCTTCGGCTGTATTGGGCGCGGGCCGGTGAAGAAATTTCTTCACCGGCCCGCGCTTTTTTATCATGCGTCCATCCCCGGTGATGTCGGGGTGTTTAGAAGAGCTTTCGCGTTATTTTTTTGAATTTTTGCTTTGTGTGCGGGAGGGGGCGAGAAGGATGGTTGCAGGCGTAAGGACGCCCCGGGCGCCTTGAGGCGCCGCCAGTCGAACAAGGGGCTCTGCCGCATCGAAACGAAAGCCCCCCGACGGCGCGGCCGGGGGGTGGCGACGATTGCTATGTAACGGCAGTTTCCCCGGGCGGACCGGGAAATGTCCGTCAGCACCCGAAGCTGACGCCGATCTCCCGGGCGGTGCGGACCAGGTCGCAGTCCGGCGGAACCGATTTGAGTTTTCCGGCCACATCCGCGAGCGGCACCGGAACGACGGCGCCGTCCTTGAGCCCGACCATCCAGCCGTATTTTTCAGCGGCCACCAGATCCGCAGCCGCCGCTCCCAATCTTGTCGCAAGAACGCGGTCGTACGGGCACGGGTTGCCGCCGCGCTGGAAATGCCCCGGCACGGTGACCCGCGTTTCCTGACCGGTTATTTTCGCAATTTCGTCGGCCAGGCGGTAGGAAATGGAGGGATAGGGCATTTTGGCCCGCTCTTCCTTAAACTGCTTTTTGTTCAGCCCCGCTTCGTCCGCCGAAACGGCCCCTTCCGCAACGGCGAGGATCGAAAAGCGCTTGCCCTGCCGGTTGATCCTCCGGAGCACCTCCACGATGCTTTCGACATTGTAGGGAATTTCCGGCAGCAGGATCACGTCCGCTCCGCTCGCGATGCCGGCGTACAGGGTCAGCCAGCCGACCTTGTGGCCCATGGTTTCCACAATGAACACCCGGCTGTGGGAAGTCGCGGTCGTGCGGATGCAGTCGATGACATACGCGGCGTTTTCGACCGCGCTGTGAAAGCCGAAGCTCATGTCCGTTCCCCATACGTCGTTGTCGATCGTCTTGGGGAGCGTGACGATGTTCAGGCCCTCCTCCCGCAGCAGGTTTGCGGTTTTGTGCGTTCCGTTCCCGCCGAGGATCACCAGGCAGTCCAGTCCCCATTTTTCATAGTTGCCCCGCATTCGCCAGACCTTGTCCATCCGTTCGGAGCGCAGCTGTTTGAACGGCTGCCGCGAGGTGCCGAGCACCGTGCCGCCGAGCGTCAGAATCCCGGAAAAATCTTCCGGCACCATTTTCCGGCAAATCCCTTCGATCAGGCCGCGGTATCCGTCCAGAACCCCGAGAATCTCCACCTCTCCGCCGAAGCGGGTGTAAAGGGCCCTTGCAACTCCGCGCAGGGCGGCGTTGAGGCCCTGGCAATCCCCTCCGCTTGTCAACAATCCGATCTTTTTCATTCTTCCGTCCTTTCCCGGTTCTGCGGCTGCGTATCCGCGCTTCGAATCGGCTCGAACGGAAGCGCCGACGTCTGCTCTTTGCGCTTTCGGACCGCTTCGGCCGCCATGCGCATAAATTCGGTCTGACAGCTCACCGGCGCTTTGCCCCTGCGGTCGACCCGGGCGTAGGTCCCGTCGGGTCCCATCACCCGCGCGTTTTCGTTGTCGGCGAGCATCCGCTCGAGGATGCGCAGGACGCGCTGCTTCAGGACATCCTCCTCCACGGGAAATATGAGCTCCACGCGGCGGTCCAGGTTCCGCGGCATCCAGTCCGCGCTGCCGAGAAAGACTTTCTGCTTTCCGGCGTTCTCGAACAGAAAGATGCGGCTGTGCTCCAGCAGCCGGCCGACGATGCTGCGCACCGTGATGTTTTCGCTGATCCCGGGTTTTCCCGGGATCAGGCAGCAGATTCCGCGCACGATCAGGCGAACCGGCACCCCCGCCGTGGAAGCCTGGTAAAGAAGCTCGATGATCTCCGGGTCGACCAGGGAATTCACCTTGGCGGTAATGCCGCAGGGCAGGGAACGCCGCGCGTTTTCAATCTCGTTCTGGATCATCCGGACAAAAACGGGCGCATGCCGTCCGGCGCCACGATGAACCGGTTGTATTCGGGCGGCCGGGAATAGCCGGTCAGGACGTTGAACAGGGAGGAAGCGTCGACCCCGTAGGGCTCCCGGCAGGTGAACAGCCCGATGTCCGTATAGACTTTCGCCGTGGAATCGTTGTAGTTTCCGGTCGCCATATGGACGTACCGGCGGATTCCGTCCTCGTCCCTGCGGACGACCAGCAGGATCTTGCAGTGCGTCTTGAGGCCGACCAGCCCGTAGATGACGTGGCATCCCGCCTCTTCGAGCTTTTTGGCCCATCTCACATTGTTTTCCTCGTCAAACCGGGCCTTGAGCTCGACCAGGACCGTCACCTGTTTTCCGTTTTCCGCCGCGCGGATCAGCGCGGCGACGATCGGCGAATGTCCGCTGACGCGGTACAGCGTCTGCTTGATCGCCAGAACGTTCGGGTCTTTCGCGGCCGTGCGTGCAAAATCGATGACCGATTCAAAACTTTCGTAGGGATGGTGCACCATGCGGTCGCGCTCGCGGATCGCCGCGAAGATGTCGTCGCAGTCGGTGAAGTCGGCGGGCGGATAGACCGGCAGCATCGGCCGGTAGCACAGATGCTCGTACTTCGGCTGGGAGGCGAAAGCGGAACAGAACGTCAGGTCGAGCGGACCGGGAATCTCGTAGATCTCGTCGCCGTCCACCTCCAGCATTTCCCGAAGGAACGCTTCCGTTTCCCGGTCGTGCCCGCGGGAAAGCTCCAGCCGGACCGGTTTGCCGCGCTTCCTTTTTTTGATGAACTTCTGGATCTCGATCAAAAGGTCCTCCGCGTCCTCGTCGATGTCGAAGTCGGAGCTCCGCGTGATGCGGAAGGTACAGGCGGAGCGGATCTCGCTCTGTTCGAACAGTTCCCCGAGCTTGTGGATGATGACGTTTTCGAGCAGGATATAATCGTTTCCGTTTTTCGACGGCAGGTTCAGAAAACGGGACAGGATGCCGGGCACCTGCACGACGGCGAAATAGGAGTCCTCCTTCCCTTTCAGGCGCACCGCGATGTTCAGGCTCCTGTTGTAAAGAAGCGGGAACGGACGGCTGCGGTCCACGGCGAGCGGGGTCAGGACGGGAAACAGAACCCTGTCAAAATAATCGGAGACGAACTGCGCCTGCTCCCCGCTGAGCTCCTCCGGCTTTAAAAGGCGGATGCCCTGCCGCTTCAGCGCGGGCAGGATCGAGCGGTTGTAACAGGAATACTGCTTTTCGACAAAAGCGTGGATCTTCTGCAGAAGGAGCGGAAGCAGCTCGGCCGGCTTCAGGCCGGAGGGATCGCGGCTGTAATAATGGGAATCCACCTGTTCCTCCACCCCGGCGACGCGCACCATGAAAAACTCGTCGAGGTTCGAGCCCGTGATCCCGAGAAAACGCATCCGCTCCATGATGGGATTTTCCCGGCGGAACGCCTCCTCTAGCACGCGGGCGTTGAAATCCATCCAGCTTAATTCCCGGTTGATGTATGGAATCTGGGGCTTTTCGCTTTTTTCATTCAAGAATTTCACAACCTTTTTCTACAGGTTTTATATCAGAGTGGATTTGATCGAAAGTTCCGGATTGTAGCCGAAGACCTCCTTGAAGTACGGGGCGCACTGTTCGAACGCCCACTGTTCCAGATACAGATTGGCGTTGCTCTGCGCCGAGATGAACAGCCGGTCCTTTCCCATCCGGACCCGGATGCCGCCGAGCTTCTGCTTCTGGGATTTGTCGAGCGCGTTTGCAAGCCGGAAGATTGCGACCAGTTTGGAGACGATCAGCTTGTTTTTGTTTCGCAGTTCGGCGAATCCCGCGTCGCCTTCGTTCGGCACGTCGTATTCGTTGTACCGCGCCACGAAAGCGGTCAGCAGCATTTCCTCGTCCGTCATGCCGTAGATGTCCGTGTCCTTGATGATGTCGAAGGAGCTTTGCAGGTGCTGTTTGACGGTCACATAGTGCCCGCAGTCGTGCAGAATCGCCGCGAGTTCCAGCAGCAGCCGTTCCCGCCGGTCCAGTCCGTGCGCGCCTTTCATCCGGTCGAAGACGGCGCAGGCGAACTGCCGCACGTTTTCCGTGTGCGCCTGGTTGCAGTGATAGGAAGCGGCGATGTTCTGCGCGCAGGAGATCGCGCTCACGCGCACATGGTCCAGGTATTGCTTCGCGCTTTTCGGAATCAGCATCTGGCGGATCAGCGCGTCTCAGAGTTCGACGTTCGGGGAAAAAATAATGGCGGAGGTCGTGAACCGCAGCAGCCGCAGCGAGATGGCCAGCGAAGAATAAAGCAACTCCGAAGCCTCGTCGGAAAGACCGAATTTCCGGCTGATTTTTTCCGGCGGCATTTCCCGGATCTGTCCGAACAGGTCCTTGAGCTTTTGGACGTCCAAGTCATAGCGGTTCTGCGACGGGACGGCTCCGCAGATCTTTGCGATCAGCCGGATGCCGTTGCCGGTCAGGACCAGATTGGCGGCTTTGCCGCCTTCGAGCGGGATGCTGATATGCCCGAGGATCGAATCGAGATATTCCTGCACGACGGTATAGAAATCTTCGGTCATATTCTGGATGTTTCCAAACATATCGTGCAGCTTGAGCGAGCCCATCGGAATATTCTGGGAGTAGACCATCTGCCGTCCGTCGTAAACCGAAAAACCGATGGTGCCCGCGCCGATGTAGCAAATCAGCGCGCTCTCGTCGTTTTTGTACTGCAATTCGCTGAAATAATTCAGAATCTCCCAATAGATCAGCGTTTTTTCACGGTCGTCTTCCAGAACCTCCACGTTTACGCCGTTCTGAATCTTGAGCTGGTCGACGATAAACGAACGGTTTTCCGCCTCCCGCAGCGCGGTGGTGGCCACCACCTGGCATTCCCCCGCGCCGTACCCGTTCAGGACGTCGCTGTATCCGTGCAGCAGGGAGGAAAGTTCGCGCAGGCTTTCAAAGCTGATCTTTCCGTCCGCAAAGACTTCGTGCCCGAGCCGCAGCGGGTACTCCAGTGTGTCGATATCCGTAATCTTTCCCTTTTTGAGCTGCGAAATCCGCATTTTCAGCGCGTTGGAATCGATGTCGATCACGGCGGCCGGACGTTGATTCTTCTTCCGGGTCAACAGATCGCCTTCCTTCCGGTATCAATCGAACATAAAAAACTATTTTACTTATAAGAATAGCAAATTTCCTGTTTTTTTTCATTATGTTTGTGTTAAAAAAAGGATGACAGCAGAAAATTTTTCAGGATCGGGATCCTTTTTAAAAGAGGATTTGGATTTTGGCGGGCGGACGTGATATACTGGTACTACTGTTCCCCGCACGGACCGAAAGATTTCAAAGAAAAGGATACGGGACTTATGCAAAAATATGCCTCCTCCGGACCCGGAAACAAACGATTTTTCGTCTGCGCCGTTCTTCTCATTCTGTGCGCCGCGTCTGCGGTCACATTCTTTTTTGCGGCAAACCGCCCGGCCCCCGCCGCATCCTCCGGTTCCAGTCCCGGTTCCGCTTCCGCGGCGCCGCTTCCCGGACAGGCGCCGCCGTCTTCAAAACCGGCGCGCGGCCCGGTTTCGATCACGATCCTCGGAGCGGGGGACGACCTGATCCACAGTACGCTCTACAACCGGGCCAAAAAGCTCGCCGGCGGAAACGGATACAATTTCCATCCGATGTACGAGCGCGTGGCCGGCAGGATCCGGAACGCGGACGTTTCCGTCGTCAACCAGGAAAGCGTCCTCGCTTCCAAAGTCGCTCCGATTTCGGGCTATCCGCTGTTCAATTCGCCGACTGAAGTCGGGGACGAGCTGGTCGGGCTCGGGTTCGACGTCATCAACCAGGCGAACAACCATCTGCTCGACCTCGGCGAAAAAGGGATGCGGGCGACGCTCGATTACTGGGACACGAAGCCGGTCACGGTGGTCGGCGCATACCGCAGCGACTCGGATCTCGAAAAGATCCGCATCGTAACGGCCAAGGGGATCAAGACGGCGCATATCGGCATCACGGAGATGACGAACGGCATCTACCTGCCGAAAGGCTCGCCGTACCGGATCGTCTACGCGAAGGATACGGCGCTCATCGAGCGCCTGATCAAAAAGGCGAAGGGTATGGCGGACGTCGTCGTCATCTCCGTCCATTGGGGGACGGAGGACACCGAAACCCTGACCGAGGCACAGAAAACGCTGGCGCAGCAGATGGTGGACTGGGGGGCGGACATCATCTTCGGCAACCATCCCCATGTGGTCCAGAAGCTCGAACTTCTGACGCGTTCCTCCGACGGCGCGAAGTGCCCCGTGATGTTTGCGTTCGGGAATTTTATTTCCGGGCAGCTTTACGGAAGGAATCTGATCAGCGGCCTTCTGACCGTGACGGAAACAAAAAATTTTGAAACGGGAAAAACTTCCTATGCCGGGATGAAATTCGAGCCGATCGTCACGCATTACGGCAAATCGTTTGCAAACCTCGCGATCTACCCGCTGAGCGAGTATTCCGAAAAGCTGGCGGATTCGCACGGCGTGCGGGCCCGCACGCCGGAATTCAGCATGCAGTTTATCCGCGACGCCATCGACAGGAGTATTCCGAAGGAATATCAGGCGGGTTGACAGTCCGCCGATTCCGTGTTATACTGAGCACAAATCGAATCGATTCTTCGGGGCGGGGTGAGATTCCCCACCGGCGGTAAAGCGGCTGTTTCAAGCCGACGAGCCCGCGAGCGGTTTTCCGCTGATTTTGGTTGGATTCCAAAGCCGACGGTACAGTCCGGATGGAAGAAGAGCGCGTTACGAGCGTATGTTTCGTCCCGCAGATTTTCTGCGGGATTTTTTTGTGCGGCCGTTCCGGAGAATGCCGTTTCCCGCCTGCCGGGACGGGGCGGCCGCGCCGCGATTCCGGGTGCGGGCATCAGATTTCCGGCGTTCAGGACGGGGCGAGATTCCCCACCGGCGGTCAGGCGGCTTTTTAAGCCGACAAGCCCGCGAGCGGCTGGTCTGCCGCAGATTCCGGTCGGATTCCGGAGCCGACGGTACAGTCCGGATGAAAGAAAGGTATGGATCAAAGGGCGCGGCCCTTTAATTCCGGTCCATACCGGTCAGGAGCATGAAAAATGATCACTCGTGTCAAACAGCAGGAAAGATTTGGGCTGAACGCCCGCACGATCGCACAGATCGGGGTGCTTTCCGGAATCGCTTTTGTCCTGATGATGGCCGAATTTCCGCTGTGGTTCGCGCCCGGATTTTACAGGCTCGATTTCAGCGAGCTGCCGGTCCTGATCGGCGCTTTCGCGATGGGGCCCGTCGCCGGCGTGCTGATCGAGCTCGTCAAGGTGACGCTGTACTTCTTCATCCACGGCAGTTCGACCGCGGGAGTCGGTGACGCGGCGAACTTCCTGGTGGGGTGCGCGCTGGTCGTTCCGAGCGCAGTGCTGTACAAATGGCATAAATCCAAGCGTACAGCCATGCTCGGCCTGATGTTCGGGACGGTGGCGCTGGTCGTTGCCGGCAGCGTGATGAACGCCTATGTGCTGCTGCCGGTTTACGCGGCGGCCTACCACATGCCGATGAATGCGCTGATCGAAATGGGGACGGCCGTCAATCCCGCCATCACGGACCTCGGATCGTTCGTGCTGCTGGCCGTTGCGCCGTTCAACCTGTTCAAGGGAGTCGCGGTTTCGTGTCTGACGATGATGCTTTACAAAAGGGTCAGCCCGATCCTGCACGGCGGCGTCCGCCGATAAGACGGCCCGCGGCGCGCAGCCCGCGGAAAATTTTCCCGGATTCTCTTTACAAACACGCGGTCCCATGCTACAATAAACAACAGTTTCGGTTCCAAGTCGTATTTGTTTGAAAAAATTGAAAATCGAATAGGTCCTTATCAAGAGTGACGGAGGGAACAGGCCCTGTGATGTCCGACAACCTGCTTATGGAAAGTAAGGTGCCAAATCCTGCGGGAAAGCCGAAAGATGAGGTGGGTCGATGCCGTCCGGTTTTTCCGGACGGCATTTTTGATTTTTTATCCGCGTTTTCAGCGGACTTCAAAAAAGTCAGGAGGTTTTTTCAGTGGCAAAACATTTTTTTACATCCGAATCCGTGACGGAAGGACACCCGGACAAAATCTGCGACCAGGTTGCGGACGCCGTCCTGGATGAAATCATCGCCCGGGATCCGAACGCGCATGTCGCCTGCGAAGTGACCGCAACGACGGGCATCCTTCACGTTTTTGGGGAGATCTCCACAACGTGCTATGTCGATATTCCATCCGTCGCGCGCGAGGTGGTCAGAAGCATCGGCTACGACAATCCCGCTTACGGCTTCGACGGCAATACCTGCGGCGTCCTCACTTCGATCGACGTGCAGTCCCCGGATATCGCGATGGGGGTGGACCGGTCGCTGGAAGCGAAGAACGGCGCGACCGACGCGAACGACCTGATCGGCGCGGGCGACCAGGGGATCATGTTCGGGTATGCCTGCGACGAAACCCCGGAGCTGATGCCTCTGCCGATCTCGCTGGCCCACAGCCTGTCCCGCCGGCTGGCGCAGGCGCGCAAGACGGGGGAGCTGCCGTATCTGCGCCCGGACGGCAAGACCCAGGTGACCGTCGAATATGACGGGGACCGGCCGGTCCGCGTGGATGCGGTCGTCGTTTCGGCGCAGCACAATCCGGACGTCACCCTCGAGCAGATCCGCGCGGATCTTGTGGAGCATGTGATCCGCAAGGGAATCCCCGAAAAGTGGCTGGATGCGAAAACAAAATATTATGTCAACCCGACCGGCCGTTTCGTCATCGGGGGGCCGGTCAGCGACAGCGGCCTGACCGGAAGAAAGATCATCGTGGACACCTACGGCGGCTATGCGCGCCACGGCGGCGGCGCGTTTTCCGGCAAGGATCCGACCAAGGTGGACCGCTCCGCCTCCTATGCGGCGCGCTATGCGGCGAAGAACATCGTCGCGGCGGGAATCGCGAAGAAATGCGAGGTGCAGCTCGCCTATGCGATCGGCGTGGCCAGGCCCGTTTCGATCCGGGTCGACACGTTCGGCACTTCAGACTGCAGCGGCGAGCAGCTCGCCGAGGCGGTCGGGAAGGTGTTCGACCTGCGGCCCGGCGCGATCATCCGGGATCTGGATCTCCTCAGGCCGATCTACCGCTCCCTTTCGAATTACGGCCACATGGGACGGGAAGACCTGGGCGTTTCGTGGGAAAAGCGGGACCGGGTCGGCGCGCTGAAAGCCGTCCTGAAAAAATAGCCTGTCAAAATTCCACCCCGGCACATAGAATGTGTTGGGGTGGTTTTATGTTCGAACTCATCATGAAGGCCGTATTCGTCCTGTTCGCCGTGCTCGGCATGGCGGAGGCGCTGCGCCTGTTTTTATTCTGGCTCTTGAAATCGAAAAATCCGGGCAGGCTTTATCTGGTCCTGTCGATGCGCGGCCACGACGAGGAGGCGGAGCTCGCGCTTCGCAGCGCAAGCGAACGGGTCAAATGGATGAGCGGCGGGGCGGAGCTTTTGCTGGTCGACCGCGGCATGGATGAGGAAACCAGAAAAATCTGCGATCTCGCCTCCGAAGAGATGCCGGAGCTTCGGCTGTGCCGCCCGGACGAAGTGGAGAAGATCATCTGCCCGTAGATTTGCAAATACATCCGGGATCGTTTATACTGAAAAGGGAAATGAACGGATGAAGAGGGAGTTTCATGGGGGAGTCACAGCTCCTGGAAATGACCGGAACGGTGGAGCAGGTCATCTTCCGGAACGAAAAAAACGGATACGCCGTCGTCGAACTGAACAACGGCGAAGAGCTGGTCACCGCGGTCGGAAACCTTCCGTTTGTCGGCGCCGGCGAGGAGCTCCACATCGTCGGATCGTGGATGAAAAGCCAGAATTACGGCGAACAATTCAAGGTGGAGGCCTTCGAGCGGTCGAAGCCCGCAAACGAGGCCGCCGTGCTGAAATATCTGTCGTCCGGCGCGGTCAGGGGAGTCGGCGCGGCCACCGCCCGGAAAATCGTCGGGCTGTTCGGCGGCAAGGCCCTCGACGTGATGGAAAACGAACCGGAACGCCTGTGCGCCGTCCGCGGGATCACCAAAGCGAAGGCGGAGAAAATCGGAGGCGAGGTCCGCCGCCTCGGGGGGATCCGGGAGATGATGGTCCAGCTCGGCGGCCTCGGCATCACGCCGGAGGAGGCCGTGCGCGTCTGGAAATGCTACGGCCCGCAGGCGGCCGACCGCGTGAAGGAGGATCCCTACTGCCTGTGCGGGGACGGGGTGCGGGTCGGCTTCGAGCGGGCGGACAGCATCGCCGCTTCGCTGGAACGCCCGCAGGACGACGTCTGCCGCGTCCGGGCGGGGATCCTCCATGTGCTGCGGCACAACCTCGGCAACGGGCACACCTGTCTGCCGTCGGACAAGCTGGTCCCCGCCGCGGCGCGGATGCTCGGGGTGGAGCGGGATCTGGCGCGGGACGTGCTTGAAGAGCTCAAGGCGGACGCGTCCGTCGTTTCCGCCGTTTTCCGGGACCGGGAGTTCGTCTTTCTGCCCGCGCTGTACCGGTCGGAGGTCTATATCGCGGAGCGCATCCGGATGCTGCTGCGCTTTCCCGCCCCCTCGTTCACCGGTGTGGACGGACGCATCGCCGAGGTGGAGCGGGCGTCCGGCATCCGGTACGCCGAGGGGCAGAAGCAGGCCGTCCGGGAGGCGCTCTCCAAGGGCATCCTGATCCTGACCGGAGGGCCCGGCACCGGAAAGACGACGACGCTCAACGCGATCATCCGGCTTTTGGAGCAGACCGGCGAGAAGGTGATCCTCGCGGCGCCGACCGGGCGGGCCGCCAAACGGATGTCCGAGCTGACCGGACGGGAGGCGAAGACGATCCACCGCCTGCTGCAGGCGGAATGGGACGAAAACGACCGGCCCGTGTTCGCGAAAAACGAAAAAAACCTGCTCGACTGCGACGCGCTCATCGTCGACGAGCTCTCGATGGTGGACGTGCAGCTTTTCGAGGCGCTTTTAAAGGCGCTCCCGCTCGGGCGCAGGCTGGTCCTCGTCGGCGACAGCGACCAGCTTCCCTCCGTCGGCCCGGGCAATGTGCTCGGCGACCTGATCGCCTCCGACCTGCTGCCCGTCGTGCAGCTCAGACAGGTGTTCCGCCAGTCGATGCAGAGCCTGATCGTCCGGAACGCGCACCGGATCGTGGCGGGCGAAATACCGGAGCTGAACGTGAGAAACGAGGATTTTTTCTTTTTACAGTGCCCCGAACCGGCCCGGATCGGCGCGCTGATCGTCGACCTGTGCAGCCGACGCCTGCCCAAGAGCTACGGCTATTCGCCGCTGACCGACATCCAGGTGCTTTCGCCCGGCAGAAAGGGCGAACTCGGCACGCTGGAGCTCAACAAAAAGCTCCAGCAGGCCGTGAATCCGCCGGACGGGAAAAAGGCGGAGATCCGCGTCCACGGCACGCTCCTGCGGGAGGGCGACAAGGTCATGCAGATCAAAAACGACTACAACCTTCCCTGGACCCGCGCGGACGGCACGGTCGGGGAGGGCGTGTTCAACGGGGATCTCGGGACGGTTCTGGAAATCGACCGCAGGGCGCCGTCGATCACCGCCCGGATGGACGACCGCGTCGTCGTCTACGAGGCGGAAACCGCCGCGGAGCTGGACCTCGCCTACGCGATGACGGTCCACAAGAGCCAGGGCAACGAATTCCCGGCGGTCGTGATGCCGATGTTCCGCGGCGCGCCGCAGCTCTGCTACCGCAACCTGCTTTACACCGCCGTCACGCGCGCCAAATCCCTGCTGATCCTGGCCGGTACGCCGGAAACCGTCCGCTCGATGGTGGCGAACGACCGGAAGACGAAACGCTACACGGGGCTTTTCGACCTTCTGAGCGGGGGCGGGGCGGATGAATCTTAAAAAAATCATTCTGTTTTGTCTCGAACTGCTTTTTCCGCCGCGCTGCGTTTTCTGCGGGCGGATCGTCGCGCCGGGGACCAAAATCTGCCCGGAATGCGCGAAGGAGGTTTCTCCGGTCAACGCCGTGCGGCGTATGAAGCTGCCCGGCAGCGGTAAAGCTATCGAATGCGCCGTTCTGTATGCCTATCGGGACCGGGTCCGTCAGTCGATCATCCGCTTCAAGTTCTACGGCGAAAAATCCAACGCGGATTTTTATGCGGAAAAGCTCGCGGAGCTGGTCGAAAAACACCTGGACCCTTCCCGTTTCGATTTGGTGACGGCCGTGCCCGTTTCGGAGGAACGAAAAAAATCCCGCGGCTTCAATCAGTCGGAGCTGCTGGCGCGTCCGCTCGCGCGGAAGCTCGGCCTTCCGTACGCGGAGTGCCTGGTCAAGGTCCGGGACAACCCGGAACAGCATCTGCTCTCCCGGCAAAAACGCCTGCGGAACGTCCGGGGCGTTTACAGGGCGCTTCGCCCGCAGACGCCGGGAAAGCGGATTCTGCTCGTCGACGACATCGTGACGACCGGTTCGACCCTGTCGGAATGCGCCCGCACGCTTTACGCCGGCGGCGCCGCGGGCGTCGGATGCGCCGCTTTGGCGCAGGTCGGAGAGGAACGCGGTTGAAATCCGGAGAAAATACCCGTATAATGTCATAGTATAGCAGAGAAAAGATGAACCGTATCCGGACCGCTTTTCGGATACGCTCCCAATCAGAAATGGATGTGATGATGTGCTCGGTACCGATATTGCAATAGATCTGGGGACGTCGACCGTGAAGATCTATCTGGACGGCAAGGGAATCATCCTGAACGAACCCTCCGTCATCGCGGTCAACGCGGAAACGGACGAGGTGGTGGCCACCGGCGAGGAGGCTTACGCCATGGTTGGCAGGACTTCGGATAAGATCAAAGTCTGCCACCCGCTGACGGGCGGAGTCATCTCCGATTTCGACCTTGCCAGATACCTCATCGGCACCTATCTGAAAAAGATCAACGCCAGCAGGGTCGTCATGCCCCGCGTCGTCGTCAGCGTGCCGTGCAAGATCACGGAGGTGGAAAAGCGCGCGGTGGTGGACGCAATCAGCTCGGCGGGCGTGCGGAAGATCTGCCTGATCGAGGAGCCCGTCGCGGCGGCCCTCGGAGCCGGGGTGGATATTTCCGCGCCGCACGGGACCCTCGTCGTGGACGTCGGCGGCGGAACGACGGATATGGCCGTGCTGTCGCTCAGCGGCATCGCCATCTCGCGCTCGCTCAAGATCGCCGGAAACACGTTCGACGAGGCGATCGTCAAATATCTGCGCAAAAAATACAATCTTCTGATCGGTCAGCGCATGGCGGAAAAGGCCAAGCTCGCGATCGGCTGCGTCTATCCGATGAAAAGCGTCGAGACGTTCCGCGTCAAGGGCCGCAACGCGATGACCGGGCTGCCCCAGTGGGCGGACTTTTCGAGCGACGAGATGCTCGAGGCGCTGATCGACAACGCCATGCAGATCATTCGGGTCCTTCAGGAAATGCTGGAGATAACGCCGCCGGAGCTGATCGGCGACGTGTACTCGGACGGCATGATCCTGACGGGCGGGTCCGCGCAGCTTTTCGGCTTCGACAGCCTGATTTCCAAGCGGGTCAAAATGCCGGTCCATCTCGCGCAGGAACCGCAGAACTGCGTCGCGCTCGGTGCGGGCAAGGCCATCCGTTTTATCGACGACATGGAAAACAAGTCCTACGGGGTGCTGAACCCGCTCAGCGCGGCGTACTGAGGGGGCGCATGCGGGCGCAAAAAGGCGCCGCTGGACAGGTTCCACAGCGGCGCCCAGGGAGGGATGCGGTCATTTGCTCATCATGTAGTTGATAAACATCAGCTCGTCTTCCGGGTTTTCCACGTTCAGTTCGGCCGAAATGGTCGAGTTCTTCGCTTTTTCCAGCAGCGCCCTCACGCCGTACAGCTGGCAGAGTTTGCTTTTCAGATTCAGTTTATTTCCATCGTCCGTAATCAGGTAAACGTTGCCTTTCGCCTTGTCCAGCAATTCCATCAGTTTTATGACGTCGATGTCATAGAGTTTCACACGGCATCCACCCTTTCGTTTTGATTTTCGAATTCATTATACAATGCCGCGGGGAGAAAAACAATATTTTTCCGGCGTGTCCTCCGGAAATCTCCGGATGGTGAAGATCGGACACAATCCGCATGATCCGGAAAAAAATTTACATATTGTTAATTAAATGTCCGCGTGCGGTAGAGTAGAATAAAACTGATTTTACCGGAATGGATCCCGGAATGAAGGATGGTTGATTTGTTTGGCTATGTAAGGCCGCGGAAATCGGAGCTCCTGGTGCGGGAATGGGAGGCGTACCGGGGCGTCTACTGCGCGATGTGCCGAAGCCTGGGCAAAAATTACGGCGCCGCCGCAAAGCTCGCCCTGAATTACGACTGCACATTTTACGCAGTTTTTCTGCTTTCGGCCCTGCCAAAACCGCTTCCCCGCTTTCAAACGGGCAGATGCGCCGCCAATCCTCTGAAAAAATGCCCGTTTTGCCGCGCTTCCGGCGGGGAGGTGGAAAACGCCGCGGCGCTGACCGTCCTTCTGGCGTACCACAAAGTTCTGGACGACCTTTCAGATTCCGGGATGTGGGAAAAACTTCTGCATCTTTTGCCTTATCCGGCCGTCAGACGCGCCTGCCGGAAAGCTGCCCGGAGCTATCCGGAACTGGCGAAAATCGTATCGGACGCGATGGAGCGTCAGCGCGAGGCGGAACGCATGGAAGACCCGGGGATCGATCTCTGCGCGGAGCCCACGGCCGGCATGCTGGCGCGGATCTTCGAATCGGCAGCCGCGGCCGGGAACGAGGCCGGCTCCCCGCGGGCGAGGATCTTCCGCCGGTTCGGCTACTGCCTGGGGCGGTGGATCTACCTGATGGATGCGGCGGACGATCTTGCGGACGATGTGCGCACGGGCGCGTTCAATCCGTTCGCGGTTCGGTTCCGCATCGACGCCCGGAGCGCGCCGCAGGAAATCGAACGCGCCCGGGGCTATGCGAACGGGACCCTGAACCAAACGCTTTCCCAGCTCGGTGCGGCGGCGAACCTGCTCGAAATGAACGAACTCGGGCCGATCGTCAGGAACGTCGTTTTTCTCGGCCTGCCGCAGATGCAGAAGGAACTACTGTTTAAGAAGGAGAAAACGAATGCCCGATCCCTATAGAGTCCTTGGAGTGCCTCCAAACGCGACGGATGAGGAAGTCAAAGCCGCATACCGCAAACTTGCGAAAAAATACCATCCGGACAATTATGCGGACAGTCCGCTCGCCGACCTGGCCGGGGAGAAGATGAAGGAGGTCAACGAGGCGTACGACCAGGTCGTGAAGGAGCGCCGGAACCGCGGAACCGGCGGACGTTCCGGTCCCTACGGTTCTGCGGGGACCGGCGGTTCCTACGGCTATACCGGCGGAACCGGCGGCTCCGGCTTTGAGGACGTCCGCAGCCTGATCAACGCGGGAAGAATCTCCGACGCGGAGCAGATCCTCGACGGCGTCCCGCCGGAAGGCCGCAACGCGGAATGGTATTTCCTGAAGGGCGCGGTGCTTTACAGGCGCGGCTGGCTGGAGGAAGCCTACAACGATTTCTCCGCCGCCTGCCGGATGGATCCTTCGAACGTGGAATACCGGGCGGCATACGCCCAGGTGACCAACCAGCGCAACGGCATGTACGGCGGCTACAACCCCAATGTGCCGCAATACGGCGGATTCGGCGGGTGCGATCTGTGCACTTCGCTGTGCGTGGCGGACCTGTGCTGCAACTGTTTCGGCGGGGATATGTACCCCTGGTGCTGCTGACCGGGTCCGGTTGGGAGGAATGCGGTTTGAGCCAGAGCATGCGTCTTGCTTTCTGTTCGATCGTCGCCGCGGCCGGCACCGCCGTGATGCTGCTGACGGCGCTTCTGCCGATCGGCACCTACGCGCTGCCGGCTCTGGCGGGCGCGCTGCTGATCCCGGTGGTGGCGGAAGCCGGGGCGGGGTGGGCGTTCCGCGTCTATCTGGCGGAGGCGCTGCTGACGGCGCTGCTGGCCGCCGACAAGGAGGCCGCACTGCTTTTTCTCCTTTTTTTCGGCTATTACCCGGCGCTCAAGGCCGTGCTGGAAAGGCGCCTCCGGTCCCGCGCCCTGTGCGCCGCCGTGAAACTCGCGGTCTTCAACGCGGCGGCGGTCCTGGAATTCTGGGCGGCGCTGCGCTTCCTCGGGGTGCCGGTTCAGAGCTACACGCTGTTCGGGCGCTCCGCTCCGCTGCTTTTTCTCCTGTTCGGAAACGTCGTGTTTCTGGTTTACGACTATGCCCTCTCGCTTCTGGTCGTCGCCTATTACGGCCGTTTCCGCGCGGCGCTCAGACGATGGTTCGGCGGAAAGTGACGGCCGGCCCTTCCGCGGCGGCTGCCTGAAGCGGGAAATGCGGACGGGGCTTGATTTTTAATGTATTTGGAATTAAAATGGTTTCTGGATATCGGACCGGATCGGATCCGGCCGTGATTTTTTACAGGACGAAAATCCGGCGCGTTCGGCGGGCGAACCGCATCGAATGCGACGAACGGCGGAGGAAACATGGATAATTTGCTGGCGGTAAGGATTCAGAACAAAATGGGCAGCTTTTCCAAAGGACAGAAAAGGATCGCGGCCTACATCGAGGAGCACTACGACAAGGTGGCGTTTATGACCGCTTCCAAGCTCGGGGCGACGGTGGGGGTCAGCGAATCCACGGTGGTCCGTTTTGCGACCCAGATCGGCTACACCGGTTACCCGCAGCTCCAACAGGCCATCCAGGAGATGATCCGGAACAGGCTGACGACCGTGCAGCGCATGGAGGTCACGGCGGACCGGATCGGCGATTCCGACGTCCTCGATTTCGTGTTCAATCAGGACATCGACGTGATCCGGCGCACCATGGAGGAAACGAGCCACGAAAACTTCTACCGCGCGGTGGATGCCATTACGAAATCCCGCAAAATTTATATTCTCGCGGCGAGGAGCGCGCTTGCCCTGGGAACGTTTCTGTCTTATTATTTGAATCTCCTGTTCGAAAACGTCCTGCTGGTCCAGTCGACCAGCGAGGGCGAAATTTTTGAGCAGATGATCCGGATCGACGACCGGGACGCCGTCATCGGGATCAGCTTTCCGCGCTATTCCAGAAAAGTGGCGAAGGCGATGGGCTTTGCCCACGACAGGGGCGCAAAGGTCATTTCGATCACGGACAGCACCATGTCCCCGATCGCGCAGGTCTGCGACTGCCTGCTGCTCGCGCGCAGCGACATCGCCTCGATCGTCGATTCGCTCTGCGCGCCGCTGAGCCTGATCAACGCGCTGATCGTCACGACCTCGCTGAAAAAATCCGGGGACACCAAGAAACTGTTCCAAAACCTAGAAAATATTTGGGACGAGTACGGAGTCTATGAAAAGGTGGATGGCAGTTCCAGGTGAAATTCGATGTTTTGGTGATCGGCGCGGGGGCGGCCGGCATGATGGCCGCGGGGACGGCGGCGGAGAGGGGCCTCGCGGTCTGTCTGCTGGAAAAGAACGACAGGCCCGGCCGGAAGGTCCGCATCACCGGAAAGGGCAGGTGCAACCTCACGAACGACTGCGACGTGCGGGATTTCATCGCCGCGGTCACGACGAACGGAAAGTTTCTGTACGGGGCCGCATCCCGCTTTTCCCCGCGGGATACGATGGCGTTTTTTGAAAAACTCGGCCTGCCGCTGAAAACCGAGCGCGGCCGCCGCGTCTTTCCGCAGTCCGACCGGGCGGCGGACGTCGCGGACGCGCTGTTCCGCTTCGACGTTTCCCGCGGGGTCCGGTTTGTGGCCGGCGAGGCCGCGCGCCTGCTCCTTTCCGGCGGACGGGCGCGCGGGGCGGAGCTGCGGGACGGCAGGGAGATCGCCGCGGACGGCGTGATCGTCTGCTGCGGCGGAAAATCCTACCCCGCGACCGGTTCGACCGGCGACGGCTACCGGTTTGCGCGGCAGGCCGGGCATACCGTGACGCCCCTGCGCCCCTCCCTGATCCCGCTCGTGGCGAAAGGGGACGACTGCCGGGAAATGATGGGGCTTTCGCTCAAAAACATTTCGGCCCGGATCCTCGACACGAAAACGGGGAAAATCGTTTTTGAGGAATTCGGCGAGCTCCTTTTCACGCACTTCGGCCTTTCGGGGCCGGTGATCCTGAGCGCAAGCGCCCATATGCGGGACATGTCCCCGGGAAGGTACCGCGTCAAAATCGACTTGAAGCCCGCCCTTGCCCCGGAAACGCTCGACGCGCGCCTGGTGCGGGAATTCGAGGCGAACCGGAACCGGGATTTTTCCAATTCCCTCTCCGGCCTGCTGCCCCGCGCGATGATCCCGGTCGCGGTGCGCCGGTCCGGCATCGATCCGCAGACGAAGTGCAACCGGATCACCCGGGAAATGCGCCGCGGGTTCGGGAAACTGCTCAAGGACTTCGAATTTGAGATCGAGTCGTTCCGTCCGCTGGAGGAGGCGATCGTCACCGCCGGCGGGGTCTCGGTTTCGGAGGTGGACCCGAAGACCATGCGTTCCAGGCTTGTAAACGGGCTTTATTTTGCGGGGGAAGTCCTTGACGCGGACGCCTACACGGGCGGCTACAATCTGCAGATCGCGTTCTGCACCGGCCGGCTGGCCGGCAATTCCGTTTCAAAACAGGAGGGGTCCAGATGATCGCAGTCGCCGTGGACGGGCCGGCCGGCGCCGGAAAGAGCACCATCGCGAGGAGAGTCGCGCGGGAGCTGGGCTTTGTGTACGTCGATACGGGCGCCCTGTACCGGGCAATCGGCCTTCTGATGCTCAGGCAGGGGATCGACCCGTCCGATCCGCAGAAAGTCGTTCCGGCGCTTTCCAAGGCGAAAATTTCCCTTTCGTTCCGGGGCGGGAAGCAGCGGGTGATCCTCTGCGGCCGCGACGTCACGCCGCAGATCCGGACCGAGAAGGTCTCCATGGCGGCTTCCAGGGTTTCCGCCATCCCTCAGGTGCGGCGCTTCCTGTTTTCGCTCCAGCGGGAGATTGCGGAAAAGCGGAACGTCGTGATGGACGGGCGGGACATCGGCACGGTCGTCCTGCCGCACGCGCAGGTGAAGATCTTCCTGACGGCGTCCCCCGAGGAACGCGCGCGCAGAAGGTACAGGGAGCTTCTGGCAAAAGGACAGGAACCGGAGTACGAGGAGGTCCTCCGGGATCTGCGCGCGCGCGATTTTAACGACACGCACCGGACTGTGGCGCCGCTCGTGCCCGCCCGGGACGCCGTCGTCGTCGATACGACGGGGAACACGCTGGAGCAGTCCGTCGGAAAGCTCGCCGGCATAATCCGGGAGCGCCTTTCCAAAATCCATGAAACACGGTGAGAATGATGCAATGGACTCCGCTTTACTTTTTCGCAAGACATTTTCTGGCATGGTTTTTCAACATCCTGATACCGATGCGCATCCGGGATGCGGGAAAGGTGCCCACCCGGGGCAAGATCATCCTCTGCTGCAATCATGCGAGCATGACGGATCCGCTTCGGCTCGCCTACAGCCTGAAGCGGCAGATTTATTTTATGGCGAAGGAGGAGCTGTTCCGGAATCACTTCGTTTCGCTCATCCTCACGGGGCTCGGCGCGTTTCCCGTTTCCCGCGGGAAGGGCGATCAAAGCGCCATCCACACTTCGAAGGCGGTTCTGGACGGCGGGCAGGCGCTCGGAATCTTCATCGAGGGCACCCGTTCGAAGGACGGCGGCTTCCTTCGGCCGAAAGCGGGGGCCGTCATGCTCGCCCACCGGTGCGGCGCCCCGATCGTCCCGTGCTGCATCACGCCGGTCAGGGGGAAACTGCCGAGGAATTTCCGCCCCTGCTTCGTCGCGTACGGCGACCCGATCCCGGTCGAGGCGCTCGGCATCGAGCGCGGGACCCCCTCCGAATACCGCAGGGCGAGTCTCCTCGTGATGGACAGGATCGCGGAGCTGCGGAAACAAAGCCTCGCGCAGGGGCGGGCAAATAGATGAAAAGGCATCCTCTCTTTCCTTTGTGCGCGTTCGTTTTCGGGCCGGCAGTCCGGCTTTTGTTCCGGGCGCGGTACGAAAATACGGAGGCGATCCCGAGGCGCGGCCGGGTGGTCGTCTGCTGCAATCACCGCTCCGTCTGCGACCCCGTGCTTCTCGCCGTGCCGTTCCGGCGGGAGCTGCGGTACATGGCGAAATCGGAGCTGTTCACCGATCACGGGCCGCTGACCAGGGCCTTTTTCAATCTGTTCGGCGCCTTTCCCGTCAGGCGCGGCAGGGGCGACGTTTCCTCCGTGCGCACGGCGGAAAAAATCCTGGAGGCCGGCGGTGCCGTCGGGATTTTTCCGCAGGGGGGCTGCGCGGCCGCCGGGGTTCCGTTCCGGCCGAAAGGGGGAGCCGCGCTGATCGCGGCGCGCACCCGCTCCCCGATTCTTCCGGCCGCGGTCTGCTGCCCGGGGGACATCCGTCCGTTCTGCGGCGTGACCGTCCGCTTCGGGCGCGTGATTCCGTTCGAGACGTTTCCGAAAAAGGAGGATTCAACTGTGGATATCCGAAAACTTTCCGTCCTTCTGGCGAGGGAGATCAACCGGCTTCTCGGGGTGGAACCATGAAACTCCTCGTGGCGAAGTCCGCCGGCTTCTGCTTCGGCGTCGACCGGGCGGTGCGGATGGTGAACGGCCTTCTCGACCGGGGAAAGCGGGTCTGCACGCTCGGCCCGATCATCCATAATCCGCAGACGCTGCGCGAGCTGGAAAGCCGCGGCGCGAAAATTGTCGATTCGCCCGCCGAGGTTCCCGCGGGCGCAACGCTCGTCATCCGCTCGCACGGCGTGGGGAACGCCGTGTTCGACGAGATCCGCGCCCGCGGCATCGAGTGCTGCGACGCGACCTGTCCGTTCGTAAAAAAAATCCACGCGATCGTCGCGCGGGCCGGCCGGGAGGGAAAGACGGTGCTGATCGCCGGGGACGCCTCGCATCCGGAGGTCCGCGGGGTCGTGGGGCACTGCACCGGGCGGTATTTTGTGATTAAAAATTCGTCGGAGTTGCAAAAACTCCCGGAGCGTTCCCGCCTCGGCCCAAAGGAGCCTCTGTGCGTGGTGGCGCAGACGACTTTCAGCGTTGCGGAGTGGGAAAATTGTTTGGAAATCATTAAAAAGGTATATACAAATGCCACAATTTTTGATACAATATGTAATGCAACTGCGATACGTCAGGCGGAAGCGGCGGATTTGTCCCACAGGTGTGATGCGATGATCGTGATCGGCGGGCGCGAAAGCTCCAACACTGCAAAACTTTTTGAATTGTGCAAAAAGAACGGCGCCGCCTACTTTGTCGAATCCGCGGACGAGCTTCCATTGCCGGCTCTGCGGCAGGCCGTATGCATTGGCATTACTGCGGGCGCGTCGACGCCGGCAAGCATTATAAAGGAGGTACTTGTTACCATGTCAGAAGTCAACCCGGGTGTTGGTCCCAAAGAAAACAATACCGAGGGAAACTTCGAGGAAATGCTCGAGGAATCACTCAAAAATTTAAATACAGATGAAAAGGTGCACGGTGTCGTTGTCGGCGTGACCCCCAACGAAGTCCTCGTGGACGTCGGGCGCAAGCAGGCCGGGTATGTCCCGGCCTCCGAGCTTTCCGCAGACCCGAACGTAAAGCCGGAGGATTTGGTCAAGGTCGGGGATGAAATGGACCTTCTCATCATGCGCACGAACGACCAGGAAGGCACGATCATGCTTTCCAAAAAACGCCTGGATTCGATGAAGGGCTGGGAAAAAGTCGTGGCCGCGGAAGAGGACCAGTCCGTGCTGGACGGGACGGTCACCGAGATCATCAAGGGCGGCCTGATCGCCGTGACGAACGGCGTGCGCGTTTTCATCCCGGCTTCGCAGGCGACCGCCTCCCGCAGCGACCCGATCGAAGACCTGCTCAAGAAAGACGTCAAGTTCCGCATCATCGAGGTGAACCGCAACCGCAAGCGCGCGGTCGGATCCATCCGCTCGGTCCTTAAGGACGAGCGCAAGAAGCTGGCCGAAAAATTCTGGGAGACTGCGGAGGTCGGCAAGGAATACACCGGCGTCGTCAAATCCCTCACCTCTTACGGCGCGTTCGTCGACCTCGGCGGCATCGACGGGATGATCCATATTTCCGAGCTTTCCTGGACCAGGATCAAACATCCCTCCGAAGTGGTCAACGTGGGCGACACCGTGACGGTCCGCATCAAAGGGCTGGATCAGGAAAAGGGCAAAATTTCGCTCACCTACAAAAAACCGGAGGACAACCCGTGGGAGATCCTGAAGCGCGATTATCCGGTCGGCAGCGTGGTGGAGGTCAAGATCGTCGGCATGACGACGTTCGGTGCGTTCGCCCAGGTGATTCCCGGGATCGACGGGCTGATCCACATTTCCCAGATCGCGGACCACAGGATCGACAAACCCCAGGACGTGCTGAAGATCAACGATGTCGTCAGAGTGAAAATCACGGAAATCGACTTTGACCGGCACCGCGTCAGCCTTTCCATCCGCGCTTTGCTGGAAGAGGAGAGGGAAGCTGGGGAATCCGACCCGGACGGAAAAGCGGAATAAAAAATTTTTAAAGCTGATCTGCACGGCACAGAGATTCTTTCATGTTTCTTTGTGCCTTTTTTATTCACAAGATGATTCCCCGACGTATATGATACAGTAACCTACATACGTCGGGAGGTGCCCCTATGAGACGGAGAAGAGGGCGGATGCCCGCAAGGGGCAAACTGTTTCTGTTCATAATCTTCTTCTTTCTGCTCATCCTATTGTTTAACAGCCAGATCAGGCCTGTGATCGAGTCCGTCACGGCGAACGAGGCGAAGATCCGGTCCGTCGGCACGATCAACGGCGCGGTGATCGAGGAGCTGAACCGCGAGGGGATTTCGTACGACGACCTGATTACCGTCGAGCGCGGCGCGGACGGGAACGTGCTCGCCATCACGACGAACATGGTCAAGATGAACGAGCTCAAGGCAAAGATGATCTCCAATATCCAGGCAAAACTCGGCGACGATACATACGCCACCGTCGGAGTGCCGCTGGGCACGCTGGTCGGCGGGGATGTTTTCCACGGCCGCGGTCCGAAGATTCCGCTCAGGGCCTCTTTGTCCGGCAACGTGTCCGCGGATTTTGACAGTTCGTTCGAATCCGCCGGCATCAACCAGACGAAGCATCAGATCTATCTGGACGTGAAGACCAGCGTCTACTCGTTCCTGCCGGGCTTTAAAACGACGACGGATGTGGAAACGAACGTTCTGGTTGCGGAGACGGTGATCGTCGGCGCCGTGCCGCAGCTGGTCACGAATCTAGGGGGATCTGCAAAAACCTCGGGAGGCTGAAAATGGAACTGGAAGAAGCGAAACGCCTGGCGGCGGAGCTTTCGGAGCGGATCCGCTACCATAACCGGAAGTACTATGTGGAGGATTCGCCGGAAATCGACGATTTTGAATACGACGAAATGTACCGCCGGCTGGAAAATCTGGAAGCGGAGTTTCCCGAGCTGGTCACGCCGGATTCCCCGACGCAGAAGGTCGGCGGCGCGGCTCTGAACAAGTTTTCCCCGGTCGTGCATGCGGTTCCGATGGAAAGCCTGCACGACTCTTTTTCCGAGCGGGAGATGGTCGATTTCGACCGCAGAGTCCGCGCGGCGGCCGGCGACCCGGTCTACGCCGTCGAACCGAAGTTCGACGGCCTGTCCGTTTCCGCCGAATACCGGGACGGCGTGTTCGTGCGCGGATCCACGCGGGGGGACGGCACGGTCGGCGAGGACATCACGGAAAATCTCCGAACCGTCCGCAGCCTTCCGAAAAAACTTTCGCGCCCTCTGCCTTTTCTGGAAGTCCGGGGCGAGGTTTACATGTCCCACGAAAGTTTTTTCACGCTGTCCGCGCAGCAGGAGCTCCGCGGTGAAAAACCGTTCAAAAATCCGCGCAACGCGGCGGCCGGATCCCTGCGGCAGAAGGATGCGAAAATAACGGCCGCGCGCGCGCTGGACATTTTCGTGTTCAACGTTCAGCAGGTGACGGGGGAGGACCTCGAGCGCCACGACCAGGCGCTGGAATTTCTGCGAACGCTCGGTTTCCCGGTGCCGCCGTACAAAATCTGCCGGACGATCGAAGAGGCGGTCGCGGAGATCCGCCGGATCGGAGAACGGCGCGGTTCGCTCGGTTACTCGATCGACGGCGCGGTCGTCAAGGTCAACTCGTTTGCCCAGCGGGCGCTGCTCGGCAGCACGGCGAAGTTCCCGCGCTGGGCGGAAGCGTTCAAATATCCGCCGGAGGAGAAGCAAACGAGACTTTTGAACATCGAGGTCAACGTCGGCCGCACGGGCGCGCTGACCCCGATCGGCGTGTTCGAGCCGGTCGAGCTGGCGGGGACGACCGTTTCCCGCGCGACGCTGCACAACCAGGATTTTATCGCCGAAAAGGACGTCCGCGTCGGCGACACGGTGATCCTCCGCAAGGCCGGCGAAATCATTCCGGAGGTGGTCGGGGTCGTTCGGCACGCCGAGGGCTCGCGGCCGTTCGCGATGCCGCGGACCTGTCCGTCGTGCGGGGCCCCGGTGATGCGCGAGGAGGGCGGGGCGGCGGTCCGCTGCACGAACCCGGAATGCCCCGCCCAGCTGCTGCGCCATCTGATCCACTTCTGCAGCCGGGACGCGATGGACATCGACGGGATGGGCCCGGCGGTGACCGAGCAGCTGATCGCCGCTGGACTGCTGACCTCGCCGGCGGATCTTTATTCGCTGAAACGGGAGCAGATCCTGGGCCTTGAGCGCAAGGGCGAAAAATCCGCCGGAAATCTGATTTCCGCCATCGAACGGTCGAAGCAAAACGACCTATACCGGCTGATCTTTGCGCTCGGCATCCCGCATGTTGGCCTGAAGGCCGCAAAGCTGCTGGCGGCGCGCTTCGGGGACATCGACGGCCTTTTCCGCGCCGGGACGGAGGAAATTTCAAACGTGGATGGCATCGGCGGGATCATCGCGGAGAGCGTGCGGCGCTTTTTCGACCTTTCCAATACGGCGCATCTGATCGGCCTCCTGCGCGACGCGGGCGTCAACCTGAAAAGCCTGGCCGCCGCGTCCGGCGACGGACGCCTGCTCGGCAGGACGTTCGTCCTGACCGGAACGCTGCCGAACCTGACGCGCGCCCAGGCGACGGAGCTGATCGAAAAGCACGGCGGCAGGGTCAGCGCGAGCGTTTCGAAAAAGACGGATTACGTCCTTGCCGGCGAAGAGGCCGGCAGCAAGCTCGACAAGGCGAACAAGCTCGGTGTTCCGGTCCTTTCCGAACGGGAATTTGAAGAGATGATCGGCGCCTGAACTCCATTCCGGAAAAAATCGAATCTTGATCTGACGACCTCGAACCGCCCGCAGGGGCGGCTTTTTTTTGTTCTAAGCCGGTCCCTTTGTCCATATCTATGTGATGAAGGGAGAGGACAAGGCAATGGTCGAAGAGAAGGACGAACGGTTCGATTCCGCCGCGAGGAGCATCTGTGAACGCCTCCGCCGGCCCCTGCTGGCGCTTCCCGCCGGCGTGAAGGAACGCGTGCAGGAGATCCGGCTCCGGATCAACCGGCCCGTCTGCCTGTGCTGCGCGGGCGGGACATATTTCCCCGGGCCCGGCGGCCGGCTGACTTTGAAACCGGACGCGGGAACGCCGGTCACGGACCGGCAGGATCTGGAGGAGAGCTTCCGGAATCTGTGCAGTTATTCCATTTACAGCCATGAAAACGAAATCCGAAACGGATATGTCACCCTGAGCGGCGGGCACCGGGCGGGCGTCTGCGGAACGGCGGTTCTGCAAGACGGAACGGTCTGCGGGATGAGGGACGTCTCCTCGATCAACCTCAGGATCGCGCGGGAGATCCGGGGTGCGGCGGACGCGCTGTTGGACGGGCTTGGGAACCATATCTGGAAAGGCCTTCTGCTTGTCGGGGCGCCTTCGAGCGGCAAGACGACGATTCTGCGGGACCTGGCGAGGCAGCTTTCCGGCGGCGGGCGCGGCAATCTTAAAAAAGTCGCCGTGATCGACGAGCGCGGCGAAATTGCGGGGACTTATCTGGGCGCGCCGCAGAACGACCTCGGCTGCTGCTGCGACGTGCTGGACGGATACCCGAAGGCGGAGGGAATCCTGATCGCCCTGCGCACCCTTTCGCCGGAAATCATCCTCTGCGACGAAATCGGCTCCGACAGGGAGGTGGACGCGGTGGAGCAGGGGCTGAACGCCGGGGTCACCGTCATCGCGAGCATCCACGCGGCAAACGCCGCGGAACTCCTGAAACGCAGGCAGGCGCAGAGGCTGCTCCGCACGGGCGCGTTCGGCAATGTGGCGCTGCTGGACCCGAACCGCGGGCCGGGCCTCGTCGCCGCCATCTACAAAGCGGGTGATTTGCTTGCTCAAGCTGACGGGAGCCCTGCTTCTGATCGCGGCGGGGGCTCTTTCGGGCTATGCGGAATCGCATAGGCTTTCGCTCCGCGTTCAAAGCCTGGAAGCCTTTCTCCGTTTTCTGAACGCCGCGAAAACCGAAATCCGGTATTCCTCCGCGCCGGTTGCCCGGATCCTGGAGCTGCACGGTTCGGAGCTTGATTTTCTGAGGCGGTGCGCGCGGGAATGTTCCGGCGGCGCGCGCTTTGAACAGTCGTGGCGGCGCTGCGTCCTCGGCCGGGCGCCCGGGGAGGGGTTTTCCGCCCGGGACCGGGAACTCCTGCTTTCGTTCGGCGAGGGCTTCGGCGCGAGCGACACGCAGGGCCAGCTTTCGCACCTTCAGCTCTATTCGGACCTGTTCGCCGCAAGTCTCAAAAGCGCCCGGGAAGACAGAACCAGGAAATCAAAATTATATCTGACGCTCGGCATTTCCGCCGGCCTTGCCGCGGCGCTGCTGCTGTGCTGAAAACGGGGGAACAGAAATGGATGTGGATTTAATCTTCAGGATCGCCGCGATCGGCATCATCGTCGCGGTGCTCAATCAGCTTCTGGAGCGCTCCGGACGGCAGGAGCAGGCCATGATGACCACCCTGGCGGGGCTGATCGTGGTTCTGATGATGATCATCCAGCAGATCAGCACGCTGTTCAAAAGCATTAAATCCATATTTGGGCTGTAAGAGATGAACGTGATCGGAATCGCCGGCATCGCGGTCTGCGCAGCCGTCGTCGCAGCGATGCTCCGGCGCTACCACCAGGAATATGCAACGCTTCTGAGCATCGCGGCCGGCGTCGTCATCCTGCTGGAGATCTTTGCGAACGTATCGCCCGCCCTCGGCAGGATCGGGACGCTTCTGTCCTCGTCCGGGCTGTCGTCGGACTACGCGCTGATCCTTTTAAAGACGCTCGGCATCAGTTTTCTGGTGCAGTTCGCGGCGGATTCCTGCCGGGATGCCGGCGAAAACGCGCTGGCTTCCAAAATGGAGCTGGCCGGGAAAATTGCAATCGTGGTCGTGTCGCTGCCGCTCTTCGAAAAGATTGCGGAAACGGCGACCGGACTGATCGGTGGGTGAAGGAATGAAAAAAGCGGTTCTCCTGATTTTTGCGGCGGCGCTCGTCTTTGCGCACCCCGTGACCGCCTCGGCGGCCTCCGCTCCCGTTTTGCCGAAGGGCGCCGAAGACTACTATGAGGAACAGCTGCGGCAGAGCGGGGCCGGGGATCTGCCGGACAGCCTGTCGCCCGAAACGAGGAAGATCCTCGGCGAGCTCGGGGTCGAGGGCACGAACTGGAACGCCATCGCCTCCGTCACGCCGCAGAACTATTTCATGAAGATCCTGTCGGTCTTTTCGGGACAGGCCAGGAACCCGCTGCGGATCCTCGCTTCGGTGGTCGCGGTGATCCTGCTCTGCGCGCTGCTCAACGGAATGAAGCTCTCGTTCGGCGAAAAGCCGCTCGGCGGCGTCATCGGCATGGTGGGGACGCTGTGCATCTGCACGGTTGTGGTCACGCCGATCGTCTCCTGCATCCGGGACGCGGCCGACGTGCTGAAGGCGGCCTCCGGGTTCCTGCTCGCCTGCATCCCGGTGATGGTCGGCATCATGGCCGCGGCGGGGCAGGCGGCCTCGGCGGGCTCCTACAGCGTCCTGATGCTGGCGGCGGGCAACGCCGTTTCGATTCTTTCCGCAAATTTCTTCACCCCGATGATGAACATTTTTCTCGCCCTGTCCGTCGTTTCCGCCGTGTCGCCCGGCATCCGGCTCGGCGGCCTGTGCGCGGCGCTGAACAAATGCGTCAAATGGATGATGGGCCTGTGCATGACGCTGTTCACAAGCCTGATCACCATGCATTCGATCGTGGCCTCCTCGCTCGACAGCACCGGCTCCAAGGCCGCGAAATTCCTGGTCAGCAGCTTTGTGCCGGTCGTCGGGAACGCGCTCGGCGAGGCGCTCCAGACCGTAAACGGCTGCGTCAAGCTGCTGAAATCCGGCGTCGGCGCGTTCGGGCTGCTCGCCGGCATCTTCATTTTCCTGCCGGTCCTCGCGGAGTGCGTGCTCTGGATCCTGACGCTGAACCTGTGCGCGGGGATCGGGCAGATCTTCGACCTTTCGGAGATCTCCGGGCTTTTAAAGGCGTCTTCGGACGTGGTTTCGACCATGCTGGCGGTAATTTTGTCCTGCATGATGATCCTGGTCATCTCGACGGTCGTCATGCTCGTGATCGGAGGGGCGGCATGAACGGCGTGCGGGAATGGGCCGCCGTGATCTGCATGGCCGCGCTGGCCGCCGCCATGCTGCAGAGCCTTGCGCCCGGCGGTTCGATGGAGCGCATGGCGCGGTTCGTGATCGGCGCGTTCGTCATCTGCGCGATGATCGCCCCGATCTCCAAGGCCCTGCCGCAGCTCCGCCTCGGCCTGGAGCGCGTTTCGCCCGGCGCCCGGGAGGACGGGCGGCTGAATTCCACGGTGAAGCGGCAGTACCGGGACGCCGCGGAGCAGAGCGTCAAGGGACTCGTCGCCGCGGAGGTGGGACGAATGGGGATAAAGTGCAAAAATGTTCAGGTGATTATGGATACCGATGAAAACGGCAGCATATCAATTACTAAAGTCGTGGTGACGATCGGGAAGGAATCGGCGGCCGGACGTGCGAACGTGTCGTCCGCGCTGCAAAAGACGCTGGGGATTCAAACGGAGGTCGTTTCCGATGAAGGGTGAGGAAAAAGAAGGAAAAGCCCGCGGGCGCGGCCTGCTGAACAAGCTCGCCGAAAATGAAAATTACCGGAAAATCATCATCGGCGCCGGGCTGCTCGGCATTGCGCTGATTTTTCTTTCGGGATTTCTGAAAGGCGGCGGAACGTCCGAGCCGAACGCCGCATCGTCCAAACCGGCCTATTCGGCCGAAGAATATGAAGCGCGGCTGGAAAGCGAACTGCGCGGGCTGATCATGAAGATCCGGGGAGTCGGAGACGCGAGCGTGATGGTGACGCTGGAACAGACCGAGCAGTCCGTCTATGCCAAGCAGGAAAAGAACAGCGGTCAGACGACGGAGGACAAATCGTCCGGGACGGCGAGGAACGAGAAGGACAACAGCAACGAAACCAGCTATATCATCGTCCGGGATGCCGACGGCTCCGAAAAGGCGGTCGCGGTCACCGAGATCCAGCCGCTGGTCAAAGGCGTGGTGGTCGTCTGCGACGGCGCGGACGATCCCACGGTCCAGCAGAACGTGGTGGATGCCGTCACGACGGCTCTCGACATCACTTCCGTGCGGGTGTGCGTGATCAGGGCAAAATAAACTACAAACAGGGGGAATTCGATTATGGCAATGGGCAAACGGCAGCTTGTTCTTGCGGCGCTGGTGGTGGCGCTCGGGGCGGCCGTCTATCTGAACTGGGCTCTGTCGGGGAACACGCAGCTTCCCGCAACGGATGCCGTCACATCCGGGCAGCAGCTGGGCGAAACGCTGATGGTCAACGCGTCCGGGACGGAAAGCGGGAAATCCGGCGGCGCTTCGTCCGCGGCGAAGGGCGCGAGCAGCGCGGCCGGGGACAACTATTTCGCCAACGCGCGCCTTTCCCGCCAGAAATCGAGGGACGAGGCCGTCGAAACGCTGAAAAAGGTCGTGAGCGGCACCGAAGGTGCCGATTCGGCGAAGCAGTCCGCGGTTTCGCAGGCGAACACCATCGCGCAGGACATCGTCCGGGAAACCGAGATCGAAAGCCTGATCAAGGCCAAGGGCTTCGAGGACTGCGTCGTGTTCCTGCAGGGCGGCGAATGCAGCGTGGTTGCGAAAACCAAAACCAATTCCCAGGACGACGCCATCGTCATCCGGGACATCGTCGCGGACCAGGCCGGCATTTCCTACGACAAAATCAAGATTGTCGAATGCGAGTAGTTGTGTTCGCGGTCAGATGTGGTATAATAATTCCCGTGGAAAACGGATGAAAGGGACCCTCCACACCGTGGGGGGTTGTTTTCGTCGGAATGAAGAAAATCACGGGGGAAAACATGAAAAGACGCGAAGCGCGTGAGCAGGCTTTCGCGCTGATCTTCGCAAGAAGCATCAGCCGGGAGGAGACCGCGGAAATCATCGGGGCCGCGAAGGAGGCCGGGGCGGTGACAGTGGACGATTTTGTGGAGCGGACGGCCGCGGGCGTGGAGGCGCACGAAGCCGCGCTGGATCAAAAAATCGAGGGCTTCACCCGCGGCTGGACCGTCGGCCGCCTTTCCAAGGTGGCCCTGTCCATCCTGCGCCTTGCGGTTTACGAGATTTTGTTTGAAAAGGACATCCCGGTCGGCGTTTCGATCAACGAGGCCGTGGAGCTCGCAAAGGAATACGGGGCGGCCGAGGACGCGCCGTTCGTCAACGGCGTTCTCGGTTCGCTCGCGCGGGAGCTGGAGAAATCGGATGCCTAGCGTTCTCGGGATCGACACCAGCAATTACACGACGTCCGCCGCCCTCTGGACGGACGGCGCGGTTCTGCAGAAGAAGCTGCCTCTGCCGGTCAAGCCCGGGACGCTCGGCCTGCGGCAGCGCGACGCCGTCTTTCACCATGTCGTCCAGCTTCCCTCCGTCCTTGAGGCGCTGCCTCTTGCCGGGGCGGAGCTCGCCGCGCTCGGCGCCTCCGACCGGCCGAGGAACCGGGAGGGTTCCTATATGCCGTGCTTTCTCGCGGGCCTCGGCGCGGCAAGGGCCGTCGCCGCGGCGAAGGGCGCGCCGCTCTTCCGCTTTTCGCACCAGCAGGGACACATCGCCGCGGCGCTCTTCTCCGCCGGCAGGCTGGACCTCTTGAAAGGGCGTTTTCTCGCGTTCCATGTCTCCGGCGGAACGACGGAGGCCGTGCTCGTTTCGCCGGACCCGGACGCGGTGTTTCGGACCGAGATCGTCGCGCGGTCGCTGGACCTCAAAGGAGGACAGGCCGTCGACCGGGTCGGCGCGATGCTCGGCCTTCCGTTTCCGGCGGGAGCGAAACTGGAGGCGCTTGCGGCCGGAACGGACCGGACCTTTCGGATCCGCCCGGTGCTGCGCGGCTGCGACTGCTCGCTTTCAGGAATCGAAAACCAGTGCCGGGCGATGCTCGAAAGGGGAGAGCCGAAGGAGGAGATCGCGGGCTTCTGCCTTTCCGCGATCCTGGCGGCGCTGGACGGTATGGCGGGACGCCTGCTCGGACGCTGCGGAAAGCTTCCGCTCGTGTTCGCGGGAGGCGTGATGTCGAACGGCATGATCCGCACAGCGCTTTCGGAAAAATACGGCGCGCTGTTCGCCGCGCCGGAGTTTGCGGCGGACAACGCGGCCGGGGTCGCCGTCCTTGCGGCGGTGAAAGGAGGGATCCTCGCGTGACGGACACGCCTTTTGTCCTCAGCGTCACCCAGCTCAACGCCTACGTCCGCTCGATCCTCGAAGAGGACGAACACCTCGCCCATGTGTTCGTGGCGGGGGAAATCTCGAACTTCAAGAACAATTACCGCTCCGGCCATCTGTACCTGTCGCTCAAGGACGATCAATGCGCCGTGAGGGCGGTGATGTTCGCGCGCTACGCCGAGCGCCTGCGCTTCGTCCCGCAGGACGGCATGCGGGTGATCGCCCGCGGACATGTGAGCGTCTACGAGGTTTCCGGCCAATATCAGCTCTATATCGAGGACCTCCAGCCGGACGGCCTCGGAGCGCTGAGCCTCGCGTTCCGGCAGCTCAAGGACAGGCTGGAAAAAGAGGGCCTGTTTTCCCGAAAAAGGCCGATCCCGAAATTTCCGGAAACGGTCGGGGTCGTCACCTCGCCCACCGGAGCGGCGGTGCACGACATCCTGACGGTGCTCGGGCGGCGGAATCCGGCAGTCGGGGTGGTGTTCTGTCCCGTCGCGGTGCAGGGGGCGGACGCCGCGCCGCAAATCGTGGAAGCGATCGAGCGGTTCAACGCCCTGGGCTGCGCGGACGTGCTGATCGTCGGGCGGGGCGGCGGTTCGCTCGAAGACCTGTGGCCGTTCAACGAGGAGGTCGTCGCCCGCGCGGTGGCCGCCTCCCGCATCCCGGTGATCTCCGCCGTCGGGCATGAAACGGACTTCACCATCTGCGATTTTGCAGCGGACCTTCGCGCCCCGACGCCATCGGCCGCGGCGGAGCTAGCCGTGCCGGACCGAGGGGAGCTTCTGGCGCAGCTCCTCGAACGCAGGCGCCGTCTTTCGCAGGCGATGGCGGCCGCGCTCGGGGACGCCCGGCGCAGAGTGGACGGACTGACAGAAAGCCGGGCGCTCAAAAATCCGTTCGAAAGGCTCGAACTGCTGCGGATGCGGATCGACCGGGAGTCGGAGGCGCTTTCCGGCGCGGTCCGGGGGAAAACGGATTCCTGCCGGGCGCGGCTTTCCGGGACCTGCGGCAGGCTGAACGCCCTCAGCCCGCTCGCCGTGCTGTCCCGCGGCTATGCGGTCGCCTGCGGCGCGGACGGGAAGCCGATCCGCGGCGTCGGAGAGCTCGAACCCGGCGGGCCGCTCACCGTCCGGATGGACGACGGGGACCTCGGCTGCACGGTGGACCGGGTCGCGAAACGGAAGAAAAAAAGATCGGAGGCGGGTGTGCTTGAATCGAAAAACGACGTTTGAAGAAGCGGCCGCGAGGCTGGAAGAGATCGTCGGCCGGATGGAAAGCGGGGACGCTCCGCTTGAGGAATCCCTGAAGCTGTTCGAGGAAGGGTCCGCCCTCGCCTCGTTCTGCTACAAAAAGCTGACCGCGGCGGAACAGAAGATCCGGCGGATCACGGAGCTGGAAAAGCCGCCGGAAAAGGAGGAAGGCGCCGATGAAGCGGATTGAGCCGGAGGAATACGGGGCGCTGATCCGGGAAGGGCTCGAAACGTACGTCCCGGAGGAAAAACTGCCGCAGGGGAGTCTGTTCCGGGCGATGCGCTACAGCCTTTTCGCGGGCGGAAAGCGCGTCCGGCCCGTATTGCTGCTGGAGTTCTGCGGCGTCTGCGGCGGAGATCAGAAGGCGGCGCTGCCGTTCGCGTGCGCCGTCGAGATGGTGCACACCTATTCACTGATCCACGACGACCTGCCCTGCATGGACGACGACGATCTGCGCCGCGGCAAGCCCTCGAACCATGTGGCGTTCGGGGAGGCTCGGGCGCTTCTGGCCGGCGACGCGCTGCTGACGAAGGCGTTTGAAACGATGCTTTCCGCCGAAGCGGTGGAGCGGGTCGGCGCGGACCGGGCGGCGGAGGCGGCCGGGCTCCTCGCGAGCGCGTCCGGCGCGTACGGCATGGCGGGCGGCCAGATGATCGACCTGGAAAGCGAGGGCAAACGGATCGACGCCGACGCGCTGATTCGAATGGACGAATGCAAAACCGGCGCGCTGATCGAGGCGGCGGCGAAAATGGGCTGCGTTCTGGCCGGCGCGGGACGGGAGGAGCTCCGCGCCGCCGGGGCGTACGCGAAGTCGCTCGGCCTCGCGTTCCAGATCACGGACGACATTCTCGACGTTCAGGGGGATCCGGCCGCGACCGGCAAGCCGGTCGGCAGCGACGCGGAAAAGGAGAAAAGCACCTATGTTTCGATCCTCGGGATCGACCGGGCCCGGGAACTGGCCGCGCAGCTGACGGCGGCCGCCGTGCAGGCGCTCGGCGTTTTCGGCGGCCGGGGCGCTTATCTGCAAAAGCTCGCCGTCCAGCTTTCCGAACGGAAAAAATAGGCGGGCCTCCGTTGACAAATTTGACGGGATATGATACCATGGATAAGCCGCTTATTCCGGGCATTCAAGCGGGAAACCCGCCCGAGAATAGCGAGACTGAAAAAAGGCAGGGCCAGTTTTGATGTTTGCAGTGATTGAAACGGGCGGCAAGCAGTACAAAGTCCAGAAGGACGATGTTCTCTTTATTGAAAAACTTGCGGCCGAAAAAGATTCCTCGGTGAAATTTCCGGCGCTCGCCGTCGGCGGCGACGACGGGCTGAAGGTCGGGGCGCCCTATGTGGAGGGCGCGGCCGTGACCGCGAAAGTCCTGGGAAACGGCAAGGGCAGAAAGATCACGGTTTTCACCTACAAACCCAAAAAGAACGAAAAACGCAAGATGGGTCACAGACAGCCGTACACCAAGATCCAGATCGAAGAGATCACGGTCTGAATCCCAATGATTCGCGCGGAGTTTTTCACATTTTCCGACGGGAGTCAGGCGGGATTCCGCATCGGCGGACACGCGGAGGCCGGGGAAGCGGGTTCCGATCCCGTCTGCGCCGCGGTTTCTTCGGCGGCCTACCTGACGGCGAATACGATCACGGACGTGATCGGCGCCCAGGCTTCCGCGCAGGTGAAGGACGGCTGCATGGAGTGCAGGATCGCGCCGGAAGAGGCGGCTTCCTGCGCCGCCGTCCTGAAAGGGCTGCGGCTCCATCTTTCGGAGCTTCGGCGGCAGTATCCCCGGAATATACGGATTTTTGAGACGGAGGTGTAAAGCATGTTGCAGATTGACATTCAGCTTTTTGCCCATAAAAAAGGAATGGGTTCCACAAAGAACGGCCGCGATTCCGAGTCCAAACGCCTCGGCGTCAAGCGGGGCGACGGACAGTTCGTGCTCGCGGGGAACATCCTCGTCAAGCAGCGCGGCACCCACATCCATCCCGGCAGCAACGTCGGCATCGGCTCCGACGATTCGCTGTTCGCTCTGATCGACGGAAAGGTGAAGTTCGAGCGCCTCGGCCGCGACCGCAAAAAAGTCAGCGTTTACGCCGAGCAGCAGTGAATCCGCCCTGCGGGGCAGGAACGGGATCCCGGGCGGCGAGCCCGGGATTTTTTTCGCTTTCCGGCGCAAAATATGATATACTGAGTCTGTTTCCGGAACGCCGCGGATTCCGCGGCGTTCCGGAATAAAGGAGCATCTGCCATGTTTATCGATCAGGCCAGGATCCAAGTGAGGGCGGGCGACGGCGGGGACGGCGCGGTCGCGTTCCACCGGGAGAAATATGTGGCCTCCGGAGGTCCGGACGGAGGCGACGGCGGCCGCGGCGGCAGCGTGATTTTCCAGGCGGACGACAGCCAGTCCACGCTTTCCGACTTTCGCTACAAAAGAAAGTTTGCGGCGGAAAACGGGGAAAACGGCCGCGGAAAGCGCTGCAACGGCCGCGGCGGCCGCGATTTGGTCATCCGCGTGCCGCGCGGCACGCTTTTAAGGGACGCGCAGACGGGCCGGCTGATCGCCGACCTTTCCGCGGACGAGCCCCAAATCGTCGCGCGGGGCGGCCGGGGCGGCTGGGGAAACGCCCATTTCGCCACGGCGACCCGGCAAACGCCCCGCTTTGCCAAGCCCGGGATGCCCGGGGAATCGCTGGACCTGGGACTGGAGCTCAAGCTGCTCGCCGACGTCGGCCTGGTCGGTTTTCCGAACGTCGGAAAATCGACTTTGATTTCCGTTGTCAGCGAGGCGAAGCCGCAGATCGCGGATTATCATTTCACGACCCTGACGCCGGTCCTGGGCGTCGTCCACGCGGGCCCGGGACGGTCGTTCGTCATGGCGGACATTCCGGGCCTGATCGAAGGCGCGAACGAGGGGGCCGGGCTCGGGCACCGGTTCCTGCGCCATGTGGAGCGGTGCAGGCTTTTGCTCCACGTCGTCGACGTTTCCGGCAGCGAGGGGCGGGACCCGAAGGACGATTTCCGGATCATCAACGAGGAGCTGAAAAAATTCAACCCGGAGCTGGCCGAGCGGCCGATGCTGGTCGCGGGGAACAAATGCGATCTTGCCGCGGACGGGCAGGCGGAGGCGTTCGGCGCGTTTGTCCGGAAGCAGGGCTACGAATTTTTCCCGATCATGGCCGCGATCCGCTACGGGGTGGACCCGCTTCTGGAACGGATCGACGCGCTGCTCCGGAAGCTCCCGCCCGTGCGCCGCTACGAACCGGAGCCGGCGCCGCAGCGCCCCGCCGAAGAGTTCGGCCGCAGGGAAGCGACCATCGAAAAAAAAGACGGCGTTTATGTGGTCGAAGGCGAATGGCTTCTTCCGGTTCTGCGTTCCGTGAATTTCGACGACGAGGATTCGCTGCGCTATTTTGAGCGCGTACTGATGAAAACCGGCGTGAACGACGCGCTGCGGCGGGCCGGGGTGAAGGAAGGCGACACGGTCAGCATCTACGGGGTCGCGTTCGATTATGTGGAGTAGGAGTGCGCCGATTGGAACGGTTTTATAACGCCGACTGCGACCCGAAGCAGCAGGGGCCCTTGGCCCTCGCTTTTATCGGAGACGCGGTCTTTGAACTTTTCGTGCGCGAACGGCTCGTCTGCCGGGCCCGGCGCCCGGTTTCCGAGCTGCACCGCGAAGCCGTCGAACAGGTCTGCGCCCGCGCGCAGGCGGGATTTGTGCGGCTGCTGCTTCCGATCCTTTCCGAAGAGGAACTGGATATTCTGCGCCGCGGCAGGAACGCACACAGCAACCATGTCCCCAAAAACGCGGAGCCGGCCGATTATCACGCCGCAACCGCTTTTGAAGCGCTGTTCGGCTACCTTTACCTCTGCGGCAGGACGGAGCGCCTGCGCGAGCTGTTCGGGCTTGTCTGCGGGGAAAAATCACGGGAGGGACGGGACGTTTAACGGTGAACGTGAAAAAAATCGCGCCGGAAATCCTGAAGGATCTGCTGTTTTATTTCGCAGGGAGCGCGCTGTGCGCCCTGGGCGTCATGATGTTCACGGCGCCGAACCATATTGCGCCCGGCGGCATCACGGGACTGAGCACGGTCATCAACTACCTGACGGGTCTGCCGATCGGGGCGACGGCCCTCGTGCTGAACGTCCCGATTTTCCTTTGGGCGGTTCTGCAAATCGGCTATAAGTTCGTCGGAAAGACCATCGTCGCGAGCGTCGTTTATTCCGCCGCGATCGATTTCATGGGTCTTCTGATCCCCCCTTATACCGGAAATCCGATGCTGGCCGCGATCTTCGGGGGATTCCTGGACGGGTTGGGTCTGTCCCTGGTGTTCATGCGGGGCGCGACGACGGGGGGAACGGATCTGACCGCCCGCCTCCTGAACCGGCGCGTGCGGTTCCTCTCAATGGCAAAGCTGATGCTGTGCGTCGATTCCGTCATCGTGCTTTTTTCAGCGTTCGTCTACCGCAGCATCGAAAGCGCGCTCTATGCGGCCATCGCCATTTTCGTGTCCTCGCGGGTAATCGACACCGTCCTGTACGGCACGGACGTCGGCACGGGAAAGGTCATGTTCATCATTTCCGAAAAGAGCGAGGAAATCGCGGCGGAAATTCTGAGAGACGTCGACCGCGGCGTCACGTTTCTGAATTCCCGCGGCGCCTATACCGGCCGGGAGGGAGAAATTCTTCTCTGCGCCGCGAGACGGTACGAGATCGTTAAAATCAAGGATATTGTCCGGTCCATCGACAGGAACGCGTTTTTGATCATCGGGGACGCCGGAGAGATATCCGGCGAAGGGTTCCGCGAGGCCCGCGAGGAGGACCGGACGCTGAGGGAACTGCTGGACAGGATCCGGGAAAAGTCAAAAAAATAAAACCGGACGGTTTCTGTGCGAACCGCCCGGCCCCTTTTTCCTTAACCTCTGCAGTTTTTGTCTTCCCTGTTCGTGGACTGGGAATCGTTTTTCCTGTTTTCTTCGTTGGTGCAGGAATTTCCGGTTCGATTCTGGGACTGGTTCCCCTGGTTGTTCTGGCTGCCGTGGTTTTTATTGGATCTCTGGGACTGTCTATCCAAATGATTCACCCCCTTCGCAGACTAGTATTTGTACGGCTGCCAGAAAATATACCATTCTTTTCATGGATCGATTTTCAGCTTTTTGCGGACTTCGGTCCGGTTTTCCGATGAAGTCCGAAAAGACCGGGGAGCGCTTGAAATTCGAGGGAAAAATTGCTATGATGATGACAAAAGAACGGAAGTGAAGCGGATGCCATACTGTTCGAAATGCCAGCGGCTGACGGAAAATACGGAAAGATGCCCGTCCTGCGGAAACGGAAATCTCCGCGAGGTGCGGGCGGACGATCCCGTTTTGCTGCTGTCCGTCGGCGAAACGGACGCGGACGCGGTCCGCGCGGCTTTCGACGACGCGGGGGTGCCGCACGAGGAACGGATGGCGGGGCCTGGGGCTCCGCCCGCCCTGCTGTACGGAAAGTCGCCGATCGCGCGCTACCGCATCTTCGTCCGGTACGGAGATCTGGAACAGGCCCGGGATCTGCTTTTGAACATCGGGGTTCCGGCCGAGGGCGGCGGAGAGACGGAACGGGGGCAGAACCGCGTCCGGCTCGTTTTTTCCAGGATCGTCGCGTCCCTTCTGTTTCTCGGGATCGTGGCGGCGGTCGTCGTCCTCGCCGACGGCCTGATCGGACTCTTGAAATCGGCGCTTCGCTGACGCGCGGCCGGATCAGCGGGTGTAAAGTCCGGTGGCTTTACACCTGACGGCCGTTTTTTCTCCGCGGCGGATCGCAACATTCGGCGGGAACGGACGGCGGCTGCCTTTCGGCTCCGCGCGAAGACCGCGGATCCCATTCGGAAAGGACGATCGCGGCGAAGATCAGCGCAAAACCGGCAAACGTCCTGAGCGAAAGGCCCTCGTGCAGGACAAGGATCCCGCAGACCGTCCCGAACACCGATTCGAGAGACATGATCAGGGAAGCCTTGGACGGCGGTGTGTATTTCTGGCAGATGTTCTGCAGCACGGTGGTCAGCATGGTGCTGACGACCCCGAGGTAGAGCAGCGAAAAAACGGACCCGGCCGGAAGCGCGGCCGGAAGCGGCCCCGTAAACAGCGCGGCGGGCAGCGCCAGGGCCGCGGTCGCGGCCGTCTGCGTAAAGCAGAGCCGTATAGGGTCCGCGTTTTCGGTTAAAATACCGATCGTAACGATCTGTATGGCAAAGACAAAACTGCAGGCAAGGGACAGCAGATCGCCGAGGTTGACGTTTCCGCCCGTTTCCAGCGAGAGGAGCCCGATCCCGGCGATGCAGAGAAAAGCGGAGAAAAGCTGTGCGCGGCGCGGCTTTTCCCGGCGGACCGCCCAGTAGAGGAACGGGACGATCACGCAGTACGCCGTGGTCAGAAAAGCGTTTTTGCCGGCGGTGGTCCGCTTGACGCCGCCCGTCTGGAGCGCGAAGGCCAGAAAAGTCTGGAACCCGATCAACAGGCCCCATTTGAAATCGGAGGCGGTAAGCCCCCTGAGCCGCCGGAAAAAAAGCGCGCCCATCAATACGGAAGCGATCCCGAACCGGTAAAAGATCAAAAGCGCCGTCGGAACCGTGGCGGTCGCGCTTTTCACCACCACGAACGCGCTGCCCCAGATCATTGCGACGAAAACAAGCCCAAGCCCGGCCGCCATCTGCCGGTTGCGCGGTATCTTCAAACGAACACCCCATTTACAACAAAAGATATTATAGCATCCGGTTCCTCCTTTCGCAAGGCTGTTCGCCCGCGTCCGCCCGCCGGTGGCCTCAATCGTAATTTTCCATGGAATCCCGGAGAATCATTCTTTCCTAAATTGTAGGATTGTGGTATAATATTTTCTGCTTTATCGAATCTGTGTTGGAGATGAAAGACTGAATGACAGGAATTGAGCAGCGCCCCGTCTGCAGCGGCGTGAATTTCCGGAGCATCCGGGACGACCGCTTCAAAACGGTCCGCATGTCCGTTCATTTTTTGTGGCCTCTTGCGGAAAAGACCGTTTCGGAGAACGCGATCCTTCCGTTTCTGCTCAGCCGGGCCAGCCGGAAATATCCGGATTTCACCAGGCTGAACGAACACCTGGCCGAGCTGTACGGCGCGGTCCTCGACGCCGACGTGCAGAAGATCGGGGACGTCCAGGCACTTTCCATTTCGGCCTCCGGAATCGCGGACCGTTATTCCTTAAACGGCGAAAAAATTTCGGCCGAGCTCGCAAAGCTCCTGTGCAGCATCATTTTCGATCCGCCGTTTGAAAACGGACGTTTTTCCGCGCGCGGATTCGAACAGGAACGGCGGCAGCTGATGGAGCTGGTCGATTCCGATTTCAACGACAAAAGAACCTATGCCAGGCTTCGCTGCGAACAGCTGATGTGCAAGGGCGAACCGTACGGGATCGGCCGCTGCGGGACCAAGCGGCAGATCGGCGACCTGAAGGCCGAAGACCTGACGCCGGTCTGGAAGGATCTGATCCACCGCGCGAGAGTGGAGATCATGGTTTTGGGCGACTGCGATCCCGAACCGGTTTACGGGGATTTCCACGCCGCGTTCCACAACCTCGGCAGGACCGAAGCGGTCGACTGCCCGACCAAAGTCGTGCCGTCGGCGGAAAAGCCGGCCGAAACCGTCGAGAAGATGGACGTCGTCCAGTCGAAACTCGTGATGGGCTTCCGGACGAGCTGCGCGGAACCGGACGGGAACGTGCCCGCCATGAAGCTGTGCAACGCGCTGTTCGGCGGCACGCCGAACTCCAAGCTGTTCCTGAACGTCCGCGAAAAGCTGAGCCTGTGCTATTACTGCGGCTCCCTCTATAATCCGATGAAGGGGATCCTGCTGGTCCAGAGCGGCGTCGAAGCGAAAAATATCGAACCGGCGAAAAGGGAGATTCTCCGCCAGCTCGACGAGGTAAGGAACGGCAATTTCGACGAAGACGAGCTCGGCGCCGCAAAGCTGAGCCTGGCCAACAGCTACCGCACGCTTTCCGATTCGCTGGAAGGGCTGGAGGCTTGGTATCTTTCCCAGACGTTTCGCCCGTCGGTCCGGCGTCCGGAGGAAGAGGCGGAGCTTGTCGGCGCCGCCACGCGGGAAGAAGTTATCCGGGCGGCGAAAAACATGACGCTGGATACCGTCTACCGTCTGGAAGGAAAGGGGGGAACCGCCTGATGGAGTGGCTCAGGGAAGTCAAAAGCGAACGGGCGGGCGACCGCTATTTCGCGGGAAAACATCCCGCGGGGCTAAACGTTTTCATCTATCCGAAAGAACGGAACAATTCCACCTATGCCGTGTTCGGCACGAAATACGGTTCGATCGACAACCGCTTCCGCACCGAGGCGGATTCCGAACCGCAGCGCGTGCCCGCCGGAATCGCCCATTATCTGGAGCACAAGCTGTTTGAAAGCAAGGACGGGGACGCGTTCGAGCGCTACGCTAAAACGGGCGCTTCCGCCAACGCCTACACGTCGTTCGACATGACGTGCTTTCTGTTTTCCTGCACCGAAAACGTCTACGAGTCGCTGAAAATCCTGCTCGATTTCGTGCAGTCCCCTTATTTTACGGAGCAGACGGTGCAGAAGGAACAGGGGATCATCGGCCAGGAGATCAAAATGTACGAGGACGATCCCCAGTGGCGGGTCCTGTTCAATCTGCTCGGCGCGCTGTACGAAAAACACCCGGTCCGCCTCGACATCGCCGGAACGGTGCAGAGCATCGCCCAGATCACCCCGGAGCTTCTCTATCGGTGCTACCGCACGTTTTACAATCTGAACAATATGGCGCTGTGCATCGCGGGGAATGTGGAGCCTGACCGCGTCGCCGAACTCTGCGATCAGATGCTCAAGCCCTCGAAGCCTGTGAAGATCGAGCGGATTTTTGAGGAAGAACCCGGCCATATCGTCCGGGCGAGGACCGAGCAGAAACTCTCGGTTTCCGTGCCGCTGTTCGAACTCGGGTTCAAGGAGCCTGCGGGCGCGGGGAGACCCTCCGCAAAGGAAATGGCCGAAACCGACATCCTGCTGGAAGCCATTTCCTCCAACGCCTCGCCGCTGTACCGCAGGCTGATGGACGCGGATCTGATCAACGAGGCTTCCTTCGGCAACGAGTACTTCGAGGGCCCGGGGTATTCCGCGGTCATCTTCTCCGGCGAATCGAAGGACCCGGAAAAGGTGGCGGACGAAATCAAAAAGGAAATCGCCGCCGTGCGGAAAAACGGTCTGGACCGGCACACCTTTGAGCGCGCAAAAAAAGCGGTGTACGGCAGGAACATCGCTTCGCTCAACAATGTCGGCAGCATCGCAAATTCGCTGGTGTCCCTCGCGTTCGCGGGCCGCGAACTGTTCGCCTATCTCGACGCGATCGCCGAAGCGGACGCGGATTCCGTCCTCGGCCGGCTCAAAGACCAGCTGCGCCCGGAACTTTCCTCCCTTTCCGTTGTGCGCCCCGACCGGTAAGAGAGGGCTGCCGCGCTTTCCACGCAGAGGCGCGGCTTTCGGTCCGCATTGCGTGGAGAAATGGTGGTGTGAAGATGTATCATGTTCAGTTCCCGGGGCTCGGGATCAATCTGACCCTGAACCCCGTTGCGTTCCGGATCGGGAATCATCCCATCGCGTGGTATGGCATCCTGATTGCGACCGGATTTCTTCTTGCCTTTCTGTACGCGATGGCAAGCTGCAAAAAATTCCGGGTGGATCCCGACCGCTTCGTGGATGTGGTGATGGCCGGGATCATCTTCGGCGTCATCGGCGCACGGCTGTATTACGTCCTGTTCGACACCAGCGACCAGTTCATCCGGGAACCCATCCGGGCGCTGTATGTCTGGGAGGGCGGACTCGGCATCTACGGCGGGATCATCGGCGGCCTGCTGGCCGGGGGCCTGATGGCGAAATTCCGCGGACTGAGCGTCCCGGCCGTCCTCGACCTCGGTTCGCTCGGTTTCCTGATCGGGCAGGCCGTCGGCAGGTGGGGCAATTTTGTCAACCAGGAAGCCTTTGGGACGGAAACCGGCCTGCCGTGGCGGATGGTCAGCGAAAACACCGCGTATGTTTCCTCCACGGGCGTGCATCCCTGCTTCCTTTACGAATCCCTCTGGTGCGTTTTGGGCTTTTTGCTGCTACATAGCTTCAGCAGGAGATTCAGGCGGTACGACGGGCAGGTCTTCCTCCTTTATCTGCTGTGGTACGGCGCGGGGCGCTTCTTCATCGAGGGCCTGCGGACGGACAGCCTGATCACGCCCGTGGTGCCGCTGCGGGTTTCGCAGGTGGTCGCGGCCGCGTCGGTCGCGGCGGCCGCCATCCTGTTGGTCGTGTTCCGCGGGAGGACGTCGCTGACCGGCTGCGGTTCCCCCGCGGTCATGGAACTCAACGATCTCGTCGACGAGGTCGCCCCCGAGGAGATCGTCGGGGACGATGAAGGCGGCGACGGCGCCAGCACCATTTTCGCTTCGCCGGACCCGGCGAAGCAGGCGTTGGAACGGGAGACCGGCGGGAAGGATCCCGCGCCGGAAACGGCCGCGGATCCGGAACCCGACGACGAGCCGTCGGGTTCCGCTCCTGCGTCGGGATCCCCTGTCCCAGAGGCGGCCTCCCCGGAATCCGGGGAGGCGGAGTCGGAGGAGAATGAAAATGGCAAAACTCATTGACGGCAAAACGATCGCTTCGGAAATCGAACGGGAAACCGCCTGCGAGGTGCGGGCGCTCCGCGAAAAGGGGATTGTCCCCGGCCTCGCGGTCGTGCTGGTCGGCAGCGATCCCGCCTCGCAGACCTATGTCCGCCTGAAGGAAAAAGCTTGCGCGGCCGCCGGCATTTACTCTGAAAAATACGCGTTGCCCGCCGGCACCGGGCAGGATGAGCTTTACGAGCTCGTGAACCGCCTGAACCACAAAAAGGAAGTGCACGGCATTCTGGTGCAGCTTCCGCTTCCGGACGGGCTCGATGAAGGATCCGTGATTGAGACCATCGACCCGTGGAAGGACGTCGACGCGTTCCACCCGTCCAACGTCGGGCGCATCATGATCGGGGACTATCGCTTTCTGCCCTGCACGCCCGCCGGAATTCTCGAACTGCTGCACCGGGAAAACATTCGGATTTCCGGAAAGAACTGCGTGGTCGTGGGAAGAAGCAATATCGTCGGAAAGCCGATGGCCATGCTGCTGATGCACGAGGACGGCACCGTGACAATCTGCCACAGCAAAACGGAAAACCTGGCGGAGATCTGCCGGCGCGCGGACATTCTGGTCGCGGCGGTCGGCAGGCCGAAGTTCATCACCGCGGATATGGTGAAGCCCGGCGCCGCGGTGATCGACGTTGGGATGGACCGGGACGAAAACGGAAAACTGTGCGGAGACGTCGACTTCGCCGCCGTCGAGCCGGTCGCCTCCTATCTGACGCCGGTCCCGGGCGGGGTCGGACCGATGACGATCGCGATGCTGCTCAGGAACACCGTGACGGCCGCGAAAATCCAGAACGCCATTCCCGACCGAAAGAAAGTCTGCTGATTCGATGGGCAATCTTTTAGATACGATTCGCTCCCCCTCGGATCTGGGCGCGCTGACGCCGGAACAGCTCGACGCGCTCTGCGCGGAGATCCGCGCGCAAATCATCCGCACCGTTTCGACGAACGGGGGGCATCTCGCCTCCAACCTCGGCGTCGTGGAGCTGACTGTGGCGCTGCACCGCGTTTTCCATTCGCCGGAAGACAGGATCGTCTGGGACGTCGGCCACCAGACCTACACGCACAAGATGCTGACCGGCCGGCAGGACCGGATCGGGACCATCCGGACGCGCGGCGGGCTTTCCGGTTTCCCGAACCGGAGGGAAAGCCCGTGCGACCCGCTGACCTCCGGGCACAGCAGTACCTCCATCTCGTCCGCGCTCGGCATTTCGAAGGCCAAGGAGCTGAAGGGGGAGCCCGGCAGCGTCGTCGCGGTGATCGGGGACGGCGCGCTGACCGGCGGGCTCGCCTACGAGGGACTGAACAACGCGGGAAGGCTCCGCCGGAATTTTATCGTCGTCCTCAACGACAATAAAATGTCCATTTCCCGCAATGTCGGTTCGATGGCCCGCTATCTTGCCAGCATCCGGACGAAGCCCTCGTATTTCAGGATCAAGGGCAACATCGAAAACGTCCTCGACCATATTCCCGGAGCCGGCAAACCGCTCCACCGCGCGCTGACCAAATCGAAATCCGTTCTGAAGCAGATCCTCTATAACAGCACGATCTTCGAGGACATGGGCTTTTACTATTACGGTCCGTTCGACGGGCACGATACCGAAAAGCTGATCGAGGTCTTCACCAATGTCAAAACGATCCGGCACCCCGTCCTGATCCACGTCCTGACGCGGAAGGGGAAGGGGTACCCGTTTGCGGAGGCAAACCCGAAGGCGTTCCACGGAATTTCCAGCTTCGATATCGGAACCGGAAAACCGGTCAAATTCAAGTCCGGAGAGAGCTTTTCCTCCGTGTTCGGCGAAAGACTCTGCGCGCTGGCGGCGGAGGATGAAAGGATCTGTGCGATCACCGCCGCCATGCAGGAGGGAACGGGCCTTTCCAAATTTGCCGAACGGTTCCCGAACCGCTTTTTCGACACCGGCATCGCCGAGGAACATGCCGTCACCTTCGCCGGGGGGCTTGCCTGCGGCGGAATGCTGCCGGTGTTCGCGGTGTATTCTTCGTTCCTTCAGCGCGGCTACGACCAGATGATCCACGACATCGCGCTGCAGGGGACGAAGGTCGTCCTGGCGGTCGACCGGGCCGGAATCGTCGGCGAAGACGGCGAGACGCATCAGGGAATTTTCGACGCGGCCTATCTCGGCACGATTCCGGGCATGACGGTCTATTCCCCGTCCTATTACGACGAGCTGCAGATTGTTCTGTATCAGGCCCTGTACGAGAGCAAAGGGATCGCCGCGGTGCGGTATCCCCGCGGCGGGCAGCTTTTCCGCCCGTTCGATTTCCACGGCAGCCGGAAAGCGTTCGACCTTTACGGGCCAGACGAGGCGAAAATCGTCCTGGTCACCTACGGCAGGCTGTTTTCCAACGCCTGCCTCGCCTGCCTCGCCCTGAGCCGGCAGGGAATCCGCGCGCGGATCCTGAAGCTGAACCGGATCATTCCGGCGGATCCGGACGCCGTCCGGAACGCCGCGAAGGCCGACTGGGTGTTCTTCTTTGAGGAAGGTTTCGCCCGGGGCGGCGTCGGCGAACGGTTTGCCTTCCTGCTCCAGGCGGCCGGATACAGGGGCAGATTCGAGCTCCGCGCGATCAACGGATTCGTGCCCCATCAAACGATGCCGCAGGCGCTCGACAGCCTTGGATTCGGGGCGGAAGGCATGGCGGCAAAGGTCAGATCGGAGTGCTCGAGGTGAAGCGGAAAGAAAGGCTCGACCGATTGATGTTCGACCGCGGCCTGCTGGAAAGCCGGGAAAAGGCGAGGGCGCTCATCATGGCCGGCAGCGTTTATGTCGGCGGGCAGAAATGCGACAAACCCGGAACCATACTGCCGCCCGACGCGCCGATCGAGGTGCGGGGCAGCCGCCTGCCCTATGTCAGCCGGGGAGGGCTCAAGCTCGAAAAGGCGCTGAAGGTCTTTCCGATCGACCTGAAGGGCCGGACCGCGATGGACATCGGCGCTTCGACCGGCGGATTTACGGACTGCATGCTGCAGAACGGCGCCGCGAAGGTCTACGCCGTCGACGTCGGGTACGGCCAGCTCGCGTGGAAGCTCAGGACCGATCCGCGGGTCGTCGTCCTCGAGCGCACGAACGCGCGCTATCTGACGGTGGAACAGGTACCGGAGGCCGTCGATTTTTTCAGCGTGGACGTCGCCTTTATTTCGCTGCGCCTGATCCTCCCCGTCGCGCGCGGATTTTTGAGGGACGGCGGGCGGGCGGTCTGCCTGATCAAACCCCAGTTCGAGGCCGGTCGGGAAAAAGTCGGGAAAAAAGGCGTCGTCCGCGACCGGAACGTGCATGTGCAGGTGATCAGGGAGCTTGTCGATTTTGCCCGGGGAAACGGTTTTTCCGTCCTGGGATTGACTTTTTCCCCGATCAAAGGCCCGGAAGGGAACATCGAATATCTGCTTTATCTTGAGAAAACGGGCCGGCCCTCCGCTTTTTCTCCGGATTTCGATTTTGAGGGTCTGGTGGACGAATCGCACCGGGTGCTGAATGGCGGTGAAACGGTTTGAACGTTGCGGTCATGCCGAACCTGAGCCGCGAGGGTTCGCGGCGGCATACGGCGAATCTGATCCGGCGGCTGCGCGGGCTGGGAGCCGGCGCGTTGATGAAGGAGAAGCTGAAGGCCGGCTTCGACGGTCTCGGCGTCCGCTTTTTCGGGAACGTTGCGGAAATGGTGCGCGCGTGCGACGTGATCGTCGCGCTCGGCGGCGACGGGACCATCATCCACTGCGCCCGCATCGCCGCCGCGTACGGGAAGCCGATCCTCGGCGTCAACATCGGGCGGCTCGGCTTTGTGGCCGGCTTGGAGCCGGACGAATTCGGCCGCCTGGAAAACCTGATTTCGGGGGATTACGACGTCGAAAACCGGATGATGCTGGAAGTCCGGCTGGAACAGGGCGAAACGACCAAAAAACACGTCGCGCTGAACGACGCGGTGATTGCCCGCGGCACCTTTTCCAGGATCATCGACCTGAAGGTCAGCCTGAACGATACGAGAATGTGCGACTACCGCGCGGACGGACTCATCGTCGCCACGCCGACCGGTTCGACCGCGTACTCCCTTTCGGCCGGAGGGCCGGTGATCGACCCGTGCCTGAACTGCATCCTCCTCTCCCCGATCTGCCCGCACTCGCTTTTGAGCCGGCCGGTCGTGTTTTCCCCGGACGCGCGGCTGAGCGTTCAGGCCCATTCCGACTATGAAAGCGAAATCATCCTGACGATCGACGGCGAGATTTTTTCAAAGCTGCCGGCCGGGGCCAGGGTCGAAATTTGCCGGTCTCCGGACACCGTTCAGATGATTAAGCTGAAAAGCAATAATTTTTATGAGATTGTGAACGATAAACTAGGGGAGAGGAGAAATGAAAGGTGAAGGAACGACGACACGCGAAAATCCTCGAACTGATCGGAAAATTTGCAATCGACACGCAGGAGGAACTGCTCCGCCGCCTGCGGGACGAGGGGTACAAGGTGACGCAGGCCACCGTTTCCCGCGATATCAAGGAGCTCCGGCTGATCAAGACGCTGACCGCGAACGGAAAATACCGGTACACCGTCAGCCGGGAGGACACAAGGGACTATGCCTCCAAGTTTTATTCGCTTCTCGCCGATTCCGCCGTTTCGGTGGATTATGCGGGAAACATTATCTGCGTGAAATGCCTGACCGGGATGGCGAACGCGGTCTGCGCCGCGATGGACGCCCTGCGGTGGGATGCCGTTGTCGGGACCCTGTCCGGGGACGATACGATCTTTATTCTGGTTAGGGACGCCAACGCCGCGGAAAGACTTTCCGCGGATCTGAAGAAATTTGTCAGGTGATCGCCATGCTGACACAGCTGTACATTGAAAATATCGCCGTGATTGAAAAAGCCCGCATTGAATTCGGCCCCGGTTTCAACGTGCTGACCGGCGAAACCGGCGCGGGCAAATCCATCGTCATCGATTCCATCAATGCGGTGCTGGGCGAGCGCACGTCCCGCGAGCTGGTCCGGACGGGCGCCGGAAGCGCGCTGGTTTCCGCCGTGTTCCGCCTCGAAGGCGGCCGCGCGGCCGGCCGGCTGCGGGAACTCGGCTACGCCCCGGAGGAGGACGGGACCGTGATGCTGCAGCGCGAAATCTCGGCCGATTCCAAATCTTCCTGCCGCATCAACGGACGGCCCGCGACTGCTTCCATTCTCAAGGAGATCGGCTCGCTGCTCGTCAACATCCACGGCCAGCACGAAAGTTACGGCCTGCTTTCCCCGAATCTGCACATCGGTTATCTCGACAGCATGGGCCTTCCGCGGGATCTTCTGGCGAATTACCGCGCGGCCTTCCACGCGATGCGCGGCGCGAAGGCCGGCCTGGATTCCTGCACCCTGGACGAGACCCGGAAATCGCGGCGGATCGACCTGCTCACCTATCAGATCGACGAGCTGGAATCCGCGGATCTGAAGCCGGGGGAGCAGGAGAAGCTGACGCGGCAGAAGACGCTGTACCAGAACTCCGAACGGGTCGCTTCCGCGCTCGCGCTCGCAAAGAGCGCGCTCAGCGGCGACGAGGACACGCCCGGGGCGGCTTCCGCCGTTTCGGACGCCGCGCAGGCCCTGGGCGAGGCGGAGGCCTATCTGCCCGGCCTGCATGCGCTCGCGGAGCGGTTGCAGGGGATTTCCTACGATCTGGAGGACTGCGGCGAGGAAATGCGGAATTTTGCCTCCGAGCTCGAATACGACCCCGGCGAACTGGACGGGATCGAAGCGAGGCTCGACACGATTTACCGCCTCGGGCTCAAATACGGCGGTTCGGTCGAGGAAATGCTCCGCACTCTGGCGAAAAACAGGGAGGAACTGAAAAAGATCCGCCTTTCCGACGAAAATGCGGAAAAATTCCGGGCAGACTATCGGAAGTACCGCGCGCAGGCGGAATCGCTCGCGGCCGAAATCACCGCGTGGAGGAAAAAAGCCGCCGTGGAATTTTCCAAAAGGGTTCTGTCGGAGCTGCGGTTCCTCGACATGCCGAACGTCACGTTCGAGATCCATCTGGAACGCTGCCCGATGGGGGAGTTCGGCTGCGACCGGGTGGAGTTCTACATTTCCACAAACGCCGGAGAACCGCCGAAGCCGATCGCGAAAATCGCGTCCGGCGGCGAGCTTTCCCGCATCATGCTCGCGATCAAGACCGTGCTTGCCGGCAGGGACGACATCGGCACCCTGATCTTCGACGAGGTGGACGCGGGCGTGAGCGGAAGCGCCGCGCAGAAAATCGGCCGCAAGCTGCGCCAGGTTTCCCGCAACCGGCAGGTCGTCTGCGTCACGCACCTTGCGCAGATCGCCGCGCTGGCGGACACGCAGTTCCTGATCCGCAAGCAGGTGCGCGACAACAGAACCTACACCCGGGTGGACCGGCTCGACGAGGACGGAAGAAAGCGGGAGCTGGCCCGGATCATGGGCGGCGAGCGGATCACGCCGCTGATGCTGGAAAACGCCGCGGAGATGCTCCGCATGGCGCGGGAAGACCGCGGGGGATCTTGACAAGCGCGGAAAACGCGGCTATAATTTTTTCAACGGCAAAGAAGGGAAAAAGTAAGCCGGGACGGACGCTTCAGAGAGCCTGCGGGAGATGCGAGCAGGCGCGTGCGCCGGCCGAACTACATCCCGGAGCCGCCGGGCTGAACCGAAACGCAGTAGGCCCGGCCGTGAAACGCACGTTACAGCGCGCGGGTATTTCGTACCCGGTAAGGCCGCTTCCGCGAGGATGCGGTAAATTGAGGTGGTACCGCGGATTTTTTCCGCCCTCTGCAAAAATTTTGCGGGGGGCTTTTTGTTTTTCCCCCCTCTAAGGAATCGGAGGAAAACGACATGGGCGTTTTTGAAACGCTGGAAGAAAGGGGCCTCATCGCCCAGACGACGGATCGGGAAAAGGTCCGCCACCTGCTCAACGAGGAAAAGACGGCGTTTTACATCGGGTTCGATCCGACGGCCGACAGCCTGCATGTGGGGCATTTCATTCCAATCATGGTCATGGCCCACCTGCAGCGCGCGGGACATACCCCGATCGCGCTGTTCGGCGGCGGGACCGGCATGGTCGGCGACCCGAGCGGAAAGACCGATATGCGCCGGATGATGACGGAAGAGGAGATCAACCACAATATTTCCTGCTTCCGGAAACAGATGTCCCGCCTGATCGATTTTTCCGACGACAAGGCGATTATGGCGAACAACGCGGACTGGCTTTCCAATTTGAATTATATCCGGTTCCTGCGGGACATCGGCGTGTGCTTTTCCGTCAACCGGATGCTCAGCGCCGAATGCTACAAGCAGCGCCTGGAACGCGGCCTTTCGTTCTTTGAAATGAACTACATGGTGATGCAGAGTTACGATTTCCTCGAGCTGTACCGGCGCTTTCACTGCCGGCTCCAGATCGGCGGGGACGACCAGTGGAGCAACATCCTCGGCGGCATCGACCTGATCCGCCGCAAGGAGAACAGGGAGGCGTTCGGCCTGACGGTGACGCTGCTGACCAACAGCGAGGGCAAAAAGATGGGCAAAACCGAAAGGGGAGCCGTCTGGCTCGATCCGGAGAAGACGTCCCCGTTCGATTTCTACCAGTACTGGCGCAACATCCCGGACGCGGACGTCGTGCGCTGCCTCAAGGTCCTCACGTTCGTGCCGCTGGAACGGATCAACGAATTCACGTCCGTCTCCGGCCGGGACCTGAACGCGGCGAAGGAACTGCTGGCCTTTGAGGTGACGAAGCAGATCCACGGCGAACAGGAGGCCGTCAAGGCGAGGGACGCCGCGCGCGCCCTGTTCGGCGCCGGCGCAGATGCGGCGCAGATGCCTTCGGCGGAACTCCCCGCTTCGGAGCTGGCGGGCGGGACGATCCGCCTGCTGGACCTGCTGGTCAAGACGGGGCTGGCGCCGTCGAAGGGCGAAGCGAAACGCCTCGTCACGCAGGGCGGAATCGCCGTGGACGGCGAACGGATCACCGACCCCGCCGCCGCTTTCGGGATCCGGAATTTTGAGAAAAAAGGCCAAAAATATCTCGTCGTCAAAAAAGGAAAAAAGAGTTTCCACAAAATCGTTCTCGTCGGTTAAGTTCGGGCCTGCGGGGAATCTGTCCGCCGCAGGCTCTTTTTCTGCCCGCGGAAAGGATAAAAATGCATGAAAGCGCGCATGTCCATGCAATTTATTGCCGGACCTCCCGTGAAAAGCAGGCGGACATCCGGGACCGTTTGAAAATTTGTGCATGAAAACGAAATCGGGCTTTCAATTTAAAAATGATTGACAGGGCTTTTGAAAAAGCATAAAATGATAGTCAAAGCATGAGGGATCGCCCGGAATCAACCGGGCGGTTTGCATAGAATCCGACTGTTTCCGTCTTGGGAGCGGCTGGTTTCCGCCTCACGGAGTTGGTATCTATGAGCAGCATTGTCGTAGCGAATTCGAATCCGGATTACGCGAAAAAGATCGCGTCGGCCCTTCGTTCCAACGGTTTATATGTCGGCGGCATCTGCACAACAGGAGCGCAGGTCATGAGCTTTACCAGAGCGCATTATCACGGCGGCGTGGTGATTTCCAGCATCAAACTGCGGGACATGTCCGCGGTCAATCTGCCGCGGGCGACGGGAAGCGGGTACGACTATCTGTTCCTCGTCGGCTCCCGGCTCGCCGAGATGTGCGAATCGCTGGAATACGCATGCCTGATCCTGCCGGTCAGCCGCATGACTTTGATTTCCACCGTCAACATGCTTTTGAACCTTTCGGACGCCGTCCCTCTGAGCCTGAAAAAAAAATTGGCGTCGGGAAAATGCGACGAAAAGCAGATCGTCGCAGACGCGAAAGGCTTTCTGATGGAGCGGACCCATTTCACGGAGGCACAGGCCCACCGCTTCATCCAGAAAAAGAGCATGGATACCGGGAAAAGGATGGCGGAAACCGCGATGATCATTTTAAATTCTTAGCGGAGGCAAGCGGATGCAATTTACCAAAATGCAGGGCACCGGGAACGATTATCTTTATATCGACTGTTTCAGGGAAAAAATCGCGGACCCGTCCGCGCTCGCCGTCCGGCTGAGCGACCGTCATTTCGGAGTCGGCTCCGACGGCATCATCCTGATCGAGCCCTCCAAAATCGCGGACTGCAAAATGGACATGTACAATGCGGACGGTTCGCGCGGAAAAATGTGCGGAAACGGAATCCGCTGCGTCGGCAAATACGTCTACGAGCGCGGAATCGCGCAAAAAGAGATCCTGTCGGTCGAAACGCTCAGCGGCGTGAAAACGCTGAAACTGGAGGCGCGGGACGGCGGCGTGCGGAGCGTGGAAGTGAACATGGGACAACCGGTTCTGGAAGCCTCCCGGATCCCGGTCCGCTTTCCGAAGGAGTGCGTGATCGACGAGCCGGTTTCCGTCGGCGGAAACCCCTGCCGAATCACATGCGTTTCGATGGGGAACCCGCACTGCGTCGTTTTCGTGGACGACACGGAAAGCCTGAAGCTGCCGGAAATCGGGCCTCAGTTTGAAAACCACCCGATGTTTCCGGACCGCGTGAACACGGAGTTCGTCCAGGTGATCGGGGCCGGTGAGCTGAAAATGCGCGTCTGGGAGCGCGGCTCCGGCGAAACGCTCGCCTGCGGGACGGGCGCCTGCGCCGGTGCGGTCGCGGCCGCGCTGAACCGGCTGTCCGGCAGACGGGTCAAAATTCATCTGCGGGGCGGAGATCTTTCGATCCGCTGGGAGGGCGGGACGGACGATGTGTTTCTGAAGGGGCCGGCTGAATTTGTCTTTGACGGGAACGTGAAAATCTGATATAATATCCGTTCAGAATGCATGTCCGAATCGTCAGGGAAAGGAATGGCCAGTTTGCTGAAAATCAACGACAATTTTGCAAAGCTGCCGGCAAACTATCTGTTTGTCGACATTGCAAAAAGGGTGGAACAGTTTTCCCGGCAGCACCCCGAAGCGGAAATCATCCGGCTCGGGATCGGAGACGTGACAAGACCGCTCCCGAGGGCCGTCGTGGAGGCCATGAAAAGCGCGGCGGAGGAACTGGCGCACGCCGCCACGTTCCGAGGATACGGCCCGGAGGCCGGGTATCCGTTCCTGCGGGAGGCCATCAGCAAAAACGATTACCAGAGCCGCGGGGTCGACATCGGCGCGGACGAGATCTTCGTCAGCGACGGCGCGAAATGCGATACCGGAAACATCGGCGAAATCTTCGACCGGGACAACACCGTCGCGGTCTGCGACCCGGTTTATCCCGTCTATGTTGACACGAACGTCATGGCCGGCCGGGCGGGGGACTATTCCCCGAAAACCGGATGGAGCAGGATCGTCTATATGCCGTGCGGGAGCGAAAACGGATTCCTTCCGCAGCTTCCGGAAAAACAGGCGGACATGATCTACCTGTGCTTCCCGAACAATCCGACCGGCATGGGGATCGGAAAAAAAGAGCTGGAGAAATGGGTCGGTTACGCGCTGGAGCACAAATCCATCATCCTGTACGACGCGGCGTACGAGGCTTTCATCACCGACCCGGACATGCCCCACAGCATCTTTGAGATCGAAGACGCGAAAAAATGCGCGATCGAATTCCGCAGCTTTTCCAAGACGGCCGGCTTCACCGGCGTGCGCTGCGCGTTCACCGTAATCCCGCGGGAGCTCACGTTCGACGGCGTGTCGCTCAACAAACTGTGGGACCGCCGCCAGTCCACGAAGATGAACGGCGTTTCCTACATCGTCCAGCGCGGCGCCGAGGCGGTCTATTCCGAAGCGGGCCGGCGCGGAGTCCAGGAGAACATCGCCTATTACCGGCGCAACGCGAACATCATCGTCGACGGCCTGACGAAGGCCGGCTTTGAGGTGTACGGCGGCGTCCATTCGCCCTACGTCTGGCTGAAAGCCCCGGACGGCCTTTCCTCATGGGAATTTTTCGACCTGCTGCTTCAAAAGACCGGGGTCGTCGGAACGCCGGGCTCCGGCTTTGGCCGAAGCGGCGAGGGATATTTCCGCCTGACTTCCTTTAATACGGCGGAGAACACGGAGAGGGCCGTGCGGAAAATCGTCGAAACCTTTTCCAAAAACTGATCAGGAATGGAGCAAAGAGTGGTTGGTGAAAGAATGAAAGCAGTGTTGATGCTCGAAAACGGCATGACCTTCGAGGGGACGGGCTTCGGAGACGAACACGACGTGCTGTGCGAGATCGTGTTCAACAGCGCGATGTGCGGGTATTCGGAGTTGCTGACGGATCCGTCCTACGCCGGACAGGGCGTCGTGATGGCATATCCGCTGATCGGGAACTACGGCGTCTGTTACGACGACATGGAATCGGTGAGGCCGTGGGTTTCCGCCTATATCGTCCATGCCCTTTCCGAGATCCCGAGCAATTTCCGCAGCGATGTGGATCTGGATACGTTTTTGAAAAACAATCATGTCCCGGGCGTTCAGGGGATCGACACCAGGGCGCTGACCCGGGTCCTGCGCGAAAGCGGCACGATGCGCGGCATGATCGCCTACGGTGACCGCATCGACGGGGACCGGATGAAGCGCAAGATTCTCTCCTTTGTCCCGGAGCCGACCGTCCCGCAGGTGAGCCGCAAGGAAACGGCCGTGTACGGAGACGGACCGATCCGAGTGGCGCTTCCGGATTACGGGGTGAAGAACAACATCATCCGTTCGCTCACAAAACGCGGATGTACGGTCAAGCGGTTCCCGTACGACGCTTCATTCGAGGAAATGATGGAATTTTCGCCGGACGGGATCATGCTGACGAACGGGCCGGGGGACCCGAAGGACTGCGGAAAATCCATCGCGGAGCTGAAAAAGGTGTACGCTTCCGGCATCCCGACCTTCGCGATCTGTCTCGGTCATCAGCTCATGGCGCTCGCGCAGGGCTTCGATACTTACAAACTCAAATACGGCCACAGAGGAATCAATCACCCTGTCAAGGATCTTTCGGAAAACAGGGTCTTTATCACTTCCCAGAACCACGGCTATGTGGTCAACGGCGACACGGTCGATCCTTCGATTGCGGACATTCGTTTTATCAGCATGAACGATGGAAGCATTGAGGGATTGTCTTATAAAAACGGAAAAGTGTTCTCCGTCCAGTTCCATCCGGAGGCTTCGCCGGGTCCGCTCGACACCGGCTTTCTTTTTGACAAGTTCATCGACCTGATGGGAGGCAGCCGTCTGTGAGCAAGAGAAACGACATCAAAAAAGTGGTCATCATCGGCTCCGGGCCGATCATCATCGGTCAGGCCGCCGAGTTCGACTACGCCGGCACGCAGGCCTGCCGCGCGCTGCGCGAGGAGGGTATCGAGGTCGTCCTGATCAACTCGAACCCGGCCACCATCATGACGGACAGGCAGATCGCCAACAAGGTTTACATCGAGCCGCTGACGGCCGAGACGGTCAAAAAGGTGATCCTCAAGGAAAATCCGGACAGCATCCTGCCGACCCTCGGCGGGCAGAACGCCCTGAATCTGGCGGTCGAGCTGGAGGAGTCCGGTTTCCTCAAAGAAAATCATGTGGAGATGATCGGCACGGACGCCGACACCATCCGCATGGCGGAGGACCGGGAGCTGTTCAAGGAAGCGATGCAGCGCATCCGCCAGCCGATGGCGGAAAGCAGGATCGCGGAAAGCTTGGACGAGTGCCTCAAAGCCGCGAAAAAGATCGGATACCCCGTCGTGGTCCGCCCGGCGTTCACGCTCGGCGGGACCGGCGGCGGAATCGCGGCGGACGAGGAACAGCTCGTCAGCATCGCGACGGTCGGCCTGCACCGCAGCCGCGTGCATCAGGTGCTGATCGAACGCTGCATCGCGGGCTGGAAGGAAATCGAATACGAGGTGATGCGGGATAAAAACGACAACTGCATCACCGTCTGCAACATGGAAAACATCGACCCGGTCGGCGTGCATACCGGCGACTCGATCGTCGTCGCGCCGTGCCAGACGCTGGCGGACAAGGAATTGCAGATGCTGCGCAGCGCCGCGCTCGCGATCATCCGGGAGCTCAGAGTCGAGGGCGGATGCAACGTGCAGTTCGCGCTGAACCCCGACAGCTTCGAGTACGCCGTCATCGAGGTCAACCCCCGCGTCAGCCGTTCCTCCGCGCTCGCCTCCAAGGCGACCGGCTACCCGATCGCAAAGGTCGCCTCGAAGATCGCGCTCGGCTACACGCTCGACGAGATCCCGAACGCGATCACGAAAAAAACCTTCGCGTGCTTCGAGCCGACGCTCGATTATTGCGTCGTCAAGATCCCGCGCTGGCCGTTCGACAAATTCATCTACGCAAAGCGGCTTCTCGGCACGCAGATGAAAGCGACCGGCGAGGTGATGGGCATCGCCCCGTTCTTCGAGGCGGCGCTGATGAAATCGATCCGCTGTCTGGAGCAGAACACATACAGCCTGATCGACCGGACGCTTTCGGATCTTTCCGACGCGGAGCTGGAGGAGCGGCTGCACGTCGTCGACGACCGCCGCATGTGGGTCGTGGCGGAAGCGCTGCGCCGCGGTGTTTCGTTCGACCATATCTTTGAAATCACCAGAATCGACCGGTGGTTCCTGCAAAAATACAAAAATATCGTCGACGTCGAAAAGGAACTGGCCTCAAACGAGCTCGGCCGGGACCTGCTGCTCAAGGCCAAGCGGTTCGAGTTCATGGACGAGACCATCTCGGAGCTGACCGGCAAAAGCGTCGAAGAGATCCGCGCGCTGGAAGACGAGTGGAACATCCGCCCGGTCTACAAGATGGTGGACACCTGCGCGGCGGAGTTCGACGCCGAGACGCCCTATTATTACTCCACCTACGGCGTCCGGAACGAATCGGTGCCGAAATCCGACCGAAAAAAGGTGCTGGTCATCGGCTCAGGCCCGATCCGGATCGGGCAGGGCATCGAATTCGATTTCTGCTCGGTGCACAGCGTCTGGGCCCTGAAGGCGCTCGGCTATGAAACCATCATCGTCAACAACAACCCGGAAACCGTCAGCACGGATTTCGACATTGCGGACAAGTTGTATTTCGAGCCGCTGACCGAGGAGGACGTCCGGCGGATCGTCGAGCTGGAAAAACCGGACGGCGCGGTCGTGCAGTTCGGCGGGCAGACCGCCATCAAGCTGGCGGGCGCGATCGAAAAAATGGGCGTTCCGCTTCTCGGCTCGTCCTACGACAGCATCGACGAGGCGGAGGACCGCAAGCGCTTCGACGCGATCCTGAACCAGTGCGGAATCCCGCGCGCCGCCGGTCGCACGGTGTTCACCTGCGAAGAGGCGATCGGCGCCGCGCACGAGCTCGGCTACCCGGTGCTGGTGCGCCCCTCCTATGTGCTCGGCGGGCAGGGGATGCAGATCGCCTACAGCGACGAGGACATCGTCGAACAGATCGGCATCATCAACCGCGTCGCGCAGGAGCACCCGATCCTCGTCGACAAATACATCATGGGCACGGAGGTGGAGGTCGACGCGGTCTGCGACGGCAGGGACTCCGTGATCCCCGGCATCATGCAGCACATCGAGCGCGCCGGCATCCATTCGGGCGACAGCATCTCCGTCTACCCGGCGATCGGCGTCGAAAAGGAGATGCAGAACGTCATCGTCGAATACACGCGCCGTCTGGCGAAGGCGCTCCACGTCGTCGGGCTGCTGAACGTGCAGTACATCGTGAAGGACCGCAGGGTCTATGTGATCGAGGCGAACCCCCGCTCCTCCCGCACGGTGCCGTACATCAGCAAGGTGACCGGCGTCCCGATCGTGCCGCTCGCCGTCGGCACGTTTTTCGGCAAGACCCTGCCGGAAATGGGCTACCATTACGGCCTGCAGCGGGAAAGGGACATCGTCGCGATCAAAATGCCCGTGTTCTCGTTTGAAAAGCTGTACGGGCAGGACGTCAACCTCGGCCCGGAGATGAAATCGACCGGCGAGGTGCTCGGCATCGCCCGCACCTACGACGAGGCGCTCGTCAAGGCGTTCTACGGCGCCGGCGTGCACATGATCCACAAGGGGCACGCGATCATCACGGTCAAAGACAGCGACAAGGAGGAAATGCTCCCGATCGCGAAAGGGCTCTACGGCCTCGGCTGGAAAATCTATTCGACGGAAGGCACGTCGGATTATCTGAACGACAACGGCATCCCGACCATCCGGACGCGGAAAATCGGCGCCGGGAAGCCGGATATCCTCGACCACATCATCTCCGGGGAAATCAACCTGGTCATCAACACCCCGTCGAAAGCCGTCGAGCACAAGCGGGACGGCTACCTGATCCGCCGCAACGCCGTGGAGGCGGGCATCCCGTGCCTGACCTCGCTGGACACTGCGAACGCGTTCCTGAACTGCGCGCTTCATGTGGACGGCATGCAGCTTTCCGTGATCGACATCACGAAGGTTTCCACCTTTCTGAATTTTATTTGATGATCTGATCAACTTCATTGGAGGATTACTGATGGAAAAAAGGGAACAGCTTTACGAGGGAAAAGCCAAGAAAGTTTTCGCGACCGACGATCCGGATTGCTGCATCGTCGCCTACAAGGACGACGCGACGGCTTTCAACGGCCAGAAGCGCGGCACCATTGTCGGAAAGGGCGTCGTCAACAACAAGATGTCCAATTATCTGTTCCGCCTGTTGGAGCAAAAGGGAATTCCGACCCATTTCGTCGAACAGCTCAGCGACCGCGAAACGCTTGTCAAAAGAGTGCGGATCGTCCCGCTCGAGGTCATCGTCCGCAACAAGGCGGCCGGAAGCCTCTCCAAGCGCCTCGGCCTTCCGGAGGGCACGCCGATGAAATGCCCCGTGCTGGAATTCTGCTACAAAAGCGACGAGCTCGGGGACCCGATGGTCAACGAAACGCACATCCTCGCCGCGGGCTTCGCGACGAAGGAGGAAATCGACGAGATTTCGGCCATGGCGCTGAAGATCAACGGGATCCTTCAGGAATTTTTCCTTTCGGTCAACATCGAGCTGATCGACTTCAAGCTCGAATTCGGCCGCTACCACGGGAAAATCCTGCTGGCGGATGAAATTTCGCCGGACACCTGCCGCTTCTGGGACGTTCACACGCACGCAAAGCTCGACAAGGACCGTTTCCGCCGCGACCTCGGCGGCGTGGAGGAGGCTTATCAGGAGGTCATGAAGAGAATCGGCCTGTGAACTGATTTTCATCGAGCAAATCGTTTTTGCGGCGCCGCTTCCTGCGGCGTGCAAAAAAGCGATCACAATACGGTTTGCAATCAGATTGAACGGTTCTCGGGCGGCTGATGCCGCCGCCCGCCGCAAAGACTGCGGGTGTGAAAGAGGACCGCGTCGATCGCACGGAAAGGGGTGGCGATCTGTTGAACCGTTCTGTCCCGGATGTCAGTTTCGATCATCCGCATGAGGAATGCGGCGTGTTCGGCATTTATTCCGACGGCAGCCTGAACCCCGCCTACGCGGCTTACAACGGGCTCCTGGCGCTGCAGCACCGCGGACAGGAAAGCGCCGGCATCGCGGTGAACGACCGCGGCGTCGTTTCTTCCTACAAGGATATGGGGCTGGTTTCGGAAGTATTCAACCATGAGATCCTCGACCGGCTGCCGGGGCAGATGGCAGTCGGGCACGTCCGCTATTCGACTTCCGGCGCGAGCGTGCGGGAAAACGCGCAGCCGCTGGTGATGCGCTACGTTAAAGGGACGCTCGCGATCGCGCACAACGGCAACCTGACGAACGCCTACGAGCTGCACAAACTGCTCGCGAAACAGGGCAGCATCTTCCAGACGACGATCGACACGGAGGTGTTCGCCTATATCATCGCGCGCGAGCGCGTGGACGCCCCTTCGATCGAGGAGGCGGTCCGCCGAGCGACCCGCAAGGTCCGCGGCGCGTACTCGATGGTGCTGATGAGCCCGCAGAAGCTGATCGCGGTGCGCGACCCGCGCGGCTTCCGCCCGCTCTGCATCGGAAAGCGCAACGGTTCGTACGTCTTCGCTTCCGAAACCTGCGCGCTCGACGCCTGCGGGGCGGATTTCGTCCGGGACGTGCTGCCCGGCGAGATCGTCGTCGCGGACCGGAACGGCCTGAGGTCCCTGCGGGATCCGGTCTCGGAGCGGAAATCGCTCTGCGTGTTCGAGTACATCTATTTTTCCCGCACCGACAGCGTGATCGACGGGATCAGCGTGTACGAGGCCCGCAAGGAGGCCGGCCGTCTTCTCGCCCGCCAGAAGCCGGTCGAGGCCGACATCGTCATCGGCGTGCCGGAATCAGGGATCGACGCCGCGATCGGCTACAGCGAGGAATCAGGGATCCCGTATCAGAAGGGGATCGTCAAAAACTCCTATATCGGCAGGACCTTCATCAAGCCGAGTCAGTCGGAGCGCGAAAACAGCGTGAGGATCAAGCTGAACGCGCTGGGCACGGCGGTAAAAGGAAAGCGGGTCGTGATGCTGGACGATTCGGTCGTGCGCGGGACGACCAGCGCACGCATCGTTTCGATGCTCAAGGAGGCCGGCGCGAAGGAAGTCCACCTGAGGATCAGTTCCCCGCCGTTTCTGTGGCCGTGCTATTACGGGACGGATATTCCGTCGAAGGACGAGCTGATCGCCTGCCACCACAGCGTCGAGGAGATCGGCCGGATGAGCTTTGCGGATTCGATCGATTTTTTAAAGCTGGAGAACCTGCCGAAAATGCTCGGGGCCGTCCGCCCCGGCGGGTGCGGCGGAACCTGCGACGCCTGTTTTTCGGGGAACTATCCCGCAGAGGTGCCGGATTACCTGGTCGCGCGAAAAGACTACGATTACTGCGTTCCGATCAAGCGCCTTTAAAACCGCATGGGGGACGAAACATTGAGGAATTCTTATGAATCGCCGCTTTCCAAACGCTATGCGAGCGGCGAAATGAGCTATTTGTTTTCTCCGGAGAAAAAATTCCGCACCTGGCGCAGACTCTGGATCGCTCTGGCCGAAGCGGAAAAAGAACTCGGGCTGAACATCACGCAGGAACAGATCGACGAGATGACCGCCCGCAGGGACGACATCAACTATGAAGTCGCCGAGGCGCGCGAGAAGATCGTCCGCCACGACGTGATGTCCCACGTTTACGCCTACGGCAAACAATGCCCGAAGGCGGAGCCGATCATCCACCTCGGCGCGACTTCCTGCTATGTCGGAGACAACACGGACATCATCGTGATGACGGAGGCGCTTCGGCTCGTGCGCGACAAGCTCGTCGGCACCGTGCGGATCCTTTCCCGCTTCGCGATGGAGCAGAAGGATCTCCCGACGCTCGCGTTCACGCATTTTCAGCCCGCGCAGCCGACGACCGTCGGCAAACGATCCACGCTGTGGATCCAGGATCTTCTGATGGACCTGGAGGATGTGGAATATCTGCTGTCCGGCATGAAACTGCTCGGCAGCAAGGGCACGACCGGCACGCAGGCGAGCTTTCTCGAGCTGTTCGACGGGGACGAGGGCAAAGTCCGGCGGCTCGACGGGATCATCGCGGAGAAAATGGGCTTTCCGGCCTGCTTTCCCGTCTCCGGGCAGACGTACTCCCGCAAACTGGACAGCCGCGTCCTGGCCGTTTTGAGCGGCGTCGCCCAGAGCGCCGCAAAGTTTTCGAACGACATCCGCTTGCTGCAGCATCTCAAGGAGGTGGAGGAACCGTTTGAAAAGAACCAGATCGGCTCCTCGGCGATGGCCTACAAGCGCAATCCGATGCGCAGCGAACGAATCGCTTCGCTTTCGCGCTATGTGATCGTCGACAGCCTGAATCCGTGCATCACGGAAGCCTCCCAGTGGTTCGAGCGCACGCTGGACGATTCCGCCAACAAACGGATCAGCGTGCCGGAGGCGTTCCTGGCCGTCGACGGCATCCTGAATCTGTACCAGAACGTCGCGGACGGGCTGGTCGTCTACCCCAAGGTGATCAGCCGGCATTTAAAGCGGGAACTTCCGTTCCTCGCAACCGAAAATATTCTGATGGACGCGGTCAAGCGCGGGGGGGACCGCCAGGCGCTCCACGAGCGGATCCGCGTGCATTCGATGGCCGCCTCCCGGATCGTCAAGGAGCAGGGCGGGGAAAACGACCTGCTCGACCGCATCGCGTCGGACCCGGCGTTCGGCGTGACGAAGGAGGAACTCGAAACCATCGTCAGCCCGAAGCGCTTTGTCGGCAGGGCCCCGCGGCAGACGGAGGAATTTCTCCGGGAAACCGTCGGCCCCGTTTTGGACCGGTACCGCCGCGTGCCGGAGAAAAAGGCGGAAATCACCGTATAAAAAATTGTTTTTCGTTTTTGTTTATGATATGATAAATAAGTTGCAGAGAAATACTGCCTAAATCCGGCCGCAGGGCAGTAGCAGGTACCGTTGCGGCGCGGCGGAGTGAGGATAATCATGATTACAGCAATCGTTGGCGCCAACTGGGGTGACGAGGGAAAAGGAAAGATCACGGATGTGGAAGCCGCCAAGTCGGATATCGTCATCCGTTTCCAGGGCGGCAGCAATGCCGGGCACACCATCATCAACCATTACGGCAAATTTGCCCTGCACCAGCTCCCGTCCGGCGTCTTCTACGGCCATGTCACGAACATCATCGGCAACGGCGTGGCGCTGGATGCCGGCAAGTTTACCGCGGAGCTCAAAAGCCTTCGGGAACGCGGCGTTCCGGAACCGAAGCTGATGATCTCCGACCGGACCCAGCTCGTCATGCCTTATCATATCCAGCTCGACTCGTTCGAGGAAGCGCGGCTTTCCTCGCACTCGTTCGGTTCGACCCGATCCGGAATCGCGCCGTTCTATGCGGATAAATTCGCAAAAATCGGGTTCCAGGTCTGCGAGCTGTTCGGCAGCGAAGCGGAGCTGCGGGAACGGGTCCGGCAGGTCGTCACGCTGAAAAACGTCTATTATGAACATCTGTATCATCAGCCGAAACTGGACGAGGAGGAGATCTTCCGTTATTTGATGAAATGCAGGGATCTGCTCGCGCCTTATGTCGCGGACACGTTCGAATTCCTTTACGAGGCGGTCCGGCAGGGGAAAAACATTCTGCTGGAAGGACAGCTCGGCGCGCTGAAAGATCCCGATTTCGGCATTTATCCGATGGTGACTTCCTCGCATACGCTGGCGGCCTACGGCGCGGTCGGCGCCGGACTTCCGCCCTATGAGATCAAGAACATCATCGCCGTGGTCAAGGCGTATTCCAGCGCGGTCGGCGCCGGGGAATTCGTCAGCGAGATTTTCGGCGGCGGGGCCGACGAACTGCGCCGCAGAGGCGGAGACGGCGGAGAATTCGGGGCGACGACCGGGCGTCCGCGCCGGATGGGATGGCTGGATCTCGTCGCCTCCCGCTACGGCTGCCGCGTGCAGGGCGCCACTTCGGTTGCGCTGACCGTGCTGGACGCGCTCGGCTATCTGGATGAGATCCCGGTCTGCGTCGCCTACGAACTGGACGGCAAAAAAATCGACCGTTTCCCGACGACGCCCGATCTCAAGCGCTGCAAGCCGGTCTTTGAAAAGCTGCCCGGCTGGAAATGCGACCTGCGCGGCATACGCCGCTACGAGGATCTGCCGGAAAATGCCCGCCGGTACGTCGAGTTTGCGGAACAGCGCATCGGGGTGCCGATCCGAATGATCTCGAACGGTCCTTCCCGGGAAGATATTCTGTACCGGTAATTCCCGGCCGGATTTATGAAAGAGGTGCATGTGTTATGTGTGGTATTGTGGGATATGTGGGCCGGGATCAGGCTGCGCCGATCCTGCTGCAGGGACTGGAAAAACTGGAGTACCGCGGATACGACTCCGCCGGGGTGGCCGTCTATGACGGAACATCCCTTGAGGTTGTGAAGACCAAGGGCAGACTCAAGGCCCTGAAAGATAAAATCCATAACGGGGCGGACGTCCCCGGCACGATCGGGATCGGACACACGCGCTGGGCCACACACGGCAAACCCTCCGACGTGAACGCCCACCCGCAGGTCAGCGGTTCCGAAACATTCGCCGTCGTCCATAACGGCATCATTGAAAATTATCTTGTTTTAAAGGATTTCCTGCTCGACAAAGGGTTCCATTTCGTCTCCGAAACCGATACCGAAGTCGTCGCCCAGCTGCTTGAATATTTTTACGAAGGCGATTTTCTGGACGCCGTGATCAAGACGCTGCGCAAGATCAAGGGTTCCTATGCGTTTGCGATCCTCTGCAAGGACTATCCGGACCGGATCGTCGCCGTGCGCAAGGACAGTCCGCTGGTCGTCGGCATCGGACAAAACGAAAACTTCGTCGCTTCCGACATTCCGGCCATTCTCAATAAAACGCGGGATATCTACCGGCTGGACGAAAATGAGATCGCCGTGATCACGATCGACAAAATCAAGGTTTACGACCTCAATCGAAAAACGATCGAGAAAAAGCCGGTCCATATTTCGTGGGACATCTCCGCCGCCGAGAAGGGCGGATACGACCACTTTATGGAAAAGGAAATCATGGAACAGCCGAAGGCGGTCCGGGATACCATTTCGCCCAGGATCAAAAGCGGCAGGATCGTTCTGGACGACATCACGCTGACGGAGGAACAGATCAAGAAGATCAAAAAAATCGACGTCGTCGCCTGCGGTTCCGCCCGCCATGTCGGCGTGGTGGCAAAATATATCCTGGAGCAGTATACGCGGATCCCGGTCGAAGTGGATATGGCGTCCGAATTTCGTTACCGCCGCCCGATCATCGACAAAAACGTGCTCACGCTCGTCATCAGCCAGTCCGGAGAAACCGCGGACACCCTCGCGGCGCTGCGGGAGGCCAAACGGCTCGGCGCGCGGACAATTTCGATCGTCAATGTGGTCGGCAGCTCGATCGCGAACGAGTCGGACGACGTGATCTACACCTGGGCCGGACCGGAAATCGCCGTGGCCACCACAAAGGCTTACAGCACCCAGCTCGCCGTCGTCTATCTGCTGGCCATTTATATAGCCGACAAGCTCGGAACCTTGTCGGCCGGGGACTATGCCAACTATATCTCGGAACTGCAGCGCCTGCCGGATAAAATCGCGGAAACGCTGAAAAACCGGGAAGCCGCCAAGCAGCTTGCCGCCAAATTTTACGGTGCGGAGGACATCTTCTTCATCGGGCGCAATCTCGACTATGCCATGTCGCTGGAGGGTTCGCTCAAGCTGAAGGAAATTTCATACATTCATTCGGAAGCCTACGCCGCCGGAGAACTCAAGCACGGCACGATTTCGCTGATCGAGGACGGCACGCTGGTCGTAGCCCTCGCGACCCAGCCGAGGCTGTTCGACAAAATGATGAGCAATGTGAAGGAAGTCAAATCGCGCGGCGCCGTCGTGATCGGCCTGACGACGGAGAACAACAAAAAGATCGAAAAGGAAACGGATTATCACTTCTATATTCCGGAAACCTGCGAAATGATGCTGCCCTCCCTCGCCGTCGTGCCGCTTCAGATGTTTGCCTATTACGTCGCCTCCATGAAAGGCTGCGACATTGACAAACCGCGCAACCTGGCGAAATCCGTCACCGTTGAGTAAGGGGAAGACCGTATGAAGCGACAAGAAACCGTTCTGGTTCTGGATTTCGGCGGACAATACAGCCAGCTGATCGCACGCAGGGTCCGCGATCTGAACGTTTACTGCGAGATCAAATCCTACCAGACCCCCGTCCGTGAGATCGAGTCCGCCGGATACCGGGGCATCCTGTTCTCCGGCGGCCCGGACACCGTTTACGACGACGGCGCGCCGAAATGCGACCCGGAAATTTTTGAGCTTGGGGTCCCGATCCTCGGCATCTGCTACGGTGCACAGCTCATGGCCTTTACACTTGGAGGGACCGTCGCAAGCGGCCGCGTGCGCGAATACGGCAAAACCACGGTCCGTTTTACCGGGCGATCCGTCCTGTTTCAGGATCTGGAAAGACAGTCCGTCTGCTGGATGAGCCATACGGTTTCTATTCGGACGCCTCCCGACGGCTTTGCCGTCACGGCGGTCAGCGACACCTGCCCCGTTGCGGCGATGGAAAATCCCCAGAAGGGCCTTTATGCGGTCCAGTTCCATCCGGAGGTGGAGCACACGGTCCATGGGAAAGAAATTTTACGGAATTTTCTCTATCGGATCTGCCGCTGCTCCGGCGACTGGAAGATGACTTCCTTTATACAGACTTCGGTCGAGCGGCTGAAGCGGACGATCGGGGACAAAAAAGTCATCTGCGCGCTTTCCGGAGGAGTGGATTCCTCCGTGGCGGCCGCGCTGGTCCACCGCGCGGTCGGGAAACAGCTCACCTGCATCTTTGTCGACCACGGCCTTCTCCGGAAGGGGGAAGGGGACGAAGTCGAACGGGTGTTCCGCGGCCGGTTCGATACCAATTTCGTCCGTGTCGACGCCCGGGACCGGTTCCTTTCCAGGCTTGCCGGCGTGACGGAGCCTGAAAAAAAGCGCAAAATCATCGGCGAGGAATTCATCCGCGTTTTCGAAGAGGAAGCCCAAAAGATCGGCCATGTGGATTTCCTGTGTCAGGGCACGATTTATCCGGATGTCGTGGAAAGCGGGACCGGCAACGCGGCGGTGATCAAAAGCCACCACAACGTCGGCGGCCTGCCGAAGGACATCGGTTTTACAGGGCTGGTGGAACCGTTGCGCTATCTGTTCAAGGACGAAGTCCGAAAGGTCGGCACGGAGCTGGACCTGCCCGATTCTTTGGTCTGGCGGCAACCGTTCCCGGGGCCGGGACTTGCCATTCGTATTCTCGGGGAGGTTACGGCGGAAAAGCTCTCCCTTCTCAAGAACGCAGACGCAATCTTCCGTGAGGAAATCGCCAGGGCCGGCCTTGACCGGAAAATCAACCAGTATTTCGCCGTGCTGCCGGGGATCCGAAGCGTCGGCGTCATGGGGGACGGCCGGACTTACGACCATACCGTGGCGCTGCGCGCCGTGACGACTTCCGATTTTATGACGGCGGACTGGGCCCGAATTCCTTACGACGTTCTCGCCTCGGTTTCCGAACGAATCGTCAACGAGGTCAAAAGCGTCAACCGGGTGGTTTACGACATCACCTCCAAGCCCCCAGCCACGATCGAGTGGGAATAGCCCATAAAACCCCCGGAACCCGCATTCCTATGCGATTCCAGGGGCTTATTTTTACCCTTTTGATACCCTAATTGATACCATTATTCGGCCTCTGAGGGAAATTCATCACCCAAAGTCCTTTTTATGGCTTTTTCAGAAAGTTCATTTAAAAAGCTGAATTTCACCGGTCGTGTCAAGGGAAGTTCGCAATTTGAGGGCTCCGGGATATGAATCAGGCGGCATCTTGTAGCAATGCCTGGACGGATATT